>Ga0209777_10008472_pt1 | contig 11248 bp, 9 predicted proteins | sample FrelakmetHBP12HB_FD_187147 | JGI IMG/M metagenome (GOLD analysis project Ga0209777, IMG submission 187147) | Freshwater lake sediment microbial communities from the University of Notre Dame, USA, for methane emissions studies -HBP12 HB (SPAdes)... | ecosystem: Environmental > Aquatic >...
GATAGGAATTCCTGTCTTTATTCCTGTATTATCAGCGGTCAATTGACCTTTACCCGCTTCATCCCCACCAACAGAGCCAAACGAAATTCCTTTTTCGGCTACCATAGCGATAGTGTCCATTTTAGAACGCACTATTACCGGACCATTACTTCCAAGATAAGCGAGAGCATCACCACCCAATGTCAATTTTCCATTTGAAGTAATCAACAAATCAGAATTTATTGCTTGGATAACATTTGCTATGGCTTGGTCGCTATTATCTCCTTTCCCTGTTCCTGTTTTCCCCCATCCTGTTAATCGGAAAGAGCCTTCGGTCCACATTTCAAGACCACGCCAACCAGTTTGACCAAATTCAATTCCACCTTCTCCATAATTGAAATTGATGGCTAACCTTTCGTAATTATCATTATCATCCAATTCGATAGCCGATTTTCCATCATAAGAAATCCAACTTGATTGTTTATAATGCTTTCTATTTTTCAATTTCATTCCGCTAAACGGAAATGGTTTTATAATACGACTATCTCTTAATGTTTCTTTATATACTTTACCTTCACTATCTTTATAAACTGATACTGAAGACATTTCTGGGTCATAATAAGCATTTGGGGGACTTGGAATAAAATCCCAACTCTTTGGGAACTGTTTGAAAAGATAAGCAGAGGCGGGATGCCAACCCATTGTATAATGTTTTTGAGTCCAATCAACCCATTTCTTATATCGTTTTAAATATACCCTGCGAATATTATCAGGAAAATAACCAACCCCTTTTTTTATATCTTCTTCCTTTAATAATCTCCATCCACCATAAATATTTTGCCAACTTTCATTATCGCCCGACAGTCTTAATTCATACCAAGGATATATTTTCTGATTACCAAAAGGATTCGGCCCATAATCAGGGTCTAATGATTGAGAAGAAGCTACTTTTTTTATGTCTACTTCAACCGATTTAACCACTTCTAAACCTTGAAATTTTCTCCACCATGTAGTTTCTGGTGTAATCACATCGAAATGTGAAACAGTATCCTTTAAAATAATATGGTCATTCGTTTGAAAATTATTCGCTCTCTTCAATCCAGAGCGATAAGAGTTGATATCTTTAACTGGTTTAAAATCATAACCCATTGTAGGGGTTAAATAAGAAACTGTTGGGGCATCCAAATTCTTTGCAAATTTATCATATCCTGTTTGACTATCAATATCTATTCCCGCATAAATAGTCCCTAAATAAATAGGACGAAAAATATCCCCGCCTTCAAAGAATAACCAAATGATATCATCAACTACTGGATAAGTTGAGAAACCTGCGGTAAATTGTAATTCACACCATGGTAAAGATTCTGGTGATTTTTCAAAAATATCATCAGTCATTCCAAAAATGTTTATTTTAATTCTGTTTAAATTCAAAGGGTCTTCCAAAGAAACAACCTTGGCTCTATAAAAATTACTTCTTTGGGAATCTAATAATGTTTTAATGGCGTTTATATCAAAAATTTTACTTACCTCCAATTATTGTGTAATGTGTATCTGGTAAGATTCCCTTCCCTCCACCAGACCCCATTTTTGTAAGTTTTAAACTGATATGATTCCCTGGGTAAATATAATCAAAAGTTTTTAATAACCAACCCCCGCTTAAACTATCCCATCTATCCGCTGCTTTGGTTGCAAACTCAACATCTACTATATTTCCTACTTGGAAATCATGCATTCCTGTTGTACCCTGCAATTCAATATCCAAATTATAATTGAACATTTGAGCATAATAAAGATTATCCCCAAACGCTTTTAGAAAAGAAATATCATCCAATGGAGTATAATAACTTGTTTTATTCCCTTCGGAAAATTCCTTTAAGAAAGGAAGCCTATCACCATCTAATTTTACTTGAGAAGATTGTGCATCTGTTTCAGTATATTCATCATATGTTTTATAAGTGGCATTAGTTAGATATTTTACATAATTATAATCTTTTTGTGTGCTATTGAATCCAAAAATCCTTTTTTCGTGTCCAGTAACAAAATTTGTAAACGCATTATAGGTTGAAAGTTTTACCGTTTTAAAAGAATATAATTGGTTTTCTTCCGTTATTCTCAATCTTGGAAAATGATTGTTCGTATCGTTACTTTTATAATTGAGAGGGTTACCCGCTTCAAACAATTTATAAACAGGTATAAAATAAAGACCATAACGATTTATAAAAAAAATATACCCTCCCCTATTATCCGAAGATACTGAATAATTAGCCAGTTTTCTTATCACTTTTAGAGCATCTTTGGAATACGGAATATAAAGATTATAAAATCCTTTTTCTTTCAAGGGAATGGTTGGAACGGGAATGTTGATTTTAAAATCATTTGTTTCTACTATTCCGTTTATTTTAAGAAATTTTTTAATTAAATCAGTAATTATTTTTTTTTCAGCAGGGAGAAAATAAATGGATTGTGTGTTTTTAATTATATTATCATATATTTTATCAACGGCTATTAATTTCAAATTTTGTCTTGAAGAAATTTTAACTCCTTCTCCTAGAGACCCAAATGATTTTATTTTAAATTCCTTATTCATTATTTTAAAAGAATCTTCTTGAAATTCAATCACTCTTAAAATTTCATCACCATAAAGTCTTTCCTTTAATAATTGATAAAGGTTGTCCTGTAGAGAAAATTCAATCATAGGAAATCCTAGATTAATATCTTCCGTATAACGAAAATTTTGAAATGCAAACTCACCCAAATCAATTTTTTCGCCACGAACATTAATAATTTCTATTTTAGGTAAACTAGCCATTATCGGTATTTAAGATTATCTCTTTTTGTTTTTATATATGCTTCAACTGTAGATAAAGAGGGTATTTCAATTACTTTACCAATTTCCAAATCAAAGGGATTGGTAATATTATTATGCTGTAAAATAATCCAATATAACCATTCATTTCCATATGTCATGTAAGCGATTTTATCAGGTCTATATTGTAATTGTTCTGTTATTGTTATCCAAGAAGAATCCTTTAACTCATTTTTAGGGATTTTAAGACCCATATCCACATTCTGAAAATATCTTCCTGAAGAATTATCCTTATAAATAATACCATCTAATTTACTATAAAAATAATTGAATCCTACTGTAAAGAAATCTGTTATTTTTTTTGTAGTTTTCGTAAAAGTGTATTGCATTATTTTTAACTCTCCGATACAACAGGTTTTTTAATATTACTGAAAAGGTCTTTAACCTGAGAACTATCAACAATTCTTGCAGTTTTTAAACCGAATTTATAAGTCCCTATAATTGGGGATTTCTTTTTATCAAATGGGGCTTTAATTGCTAAAGTTGCACTTTCACACAAGCAATTTAAAAATTGAATTCCCCCCGAAGCCTCTGTAATGATTGTTCCTTGATTATCATTTTCTTGTATATTATCAGGGAAATAAAAAACATCTACAAGACATGGCCCCATAGCTCCAATACTTACAGCGGCATTTGAACTTGTAAATACCTTTTTAAGTGCATCCAATTTTTCTCCTACAAAATCAGGTAATTGTTTAAAAAAATCAGGATTGGGAATATTAGCATTGACGGAAGGTGAAAGACATTTGATAACCTCTTGATAATTATAAATAATTTCACCTTCAGTTTCAGCGATTTGATAAAAATTCAAATTAAATTTAATAGGGTCTGTTCCTCTCCAATAATAAGGAGCGTTCAACATAATTCCACCTTGAATATAACCCTTTACATTTGTTCCAGCCGCTCCAGGAATAACTGCCTGTACTGTTGCGGCAGCCTGACGAATCATGTCAAAAAAACTTCCTGCTAATTCCAAACTATTTGCATAATCATGATTTACTGTTATATCTAATCCTTGGTCATCCAAATAACCAGGAATGCCAAATTTAGATGGACCGCTACCAGACATATCTTTTGGGTCTTTAAATGAAACAAACACATTGCAATTTTTTGCATTATTTATTATCATTAATAGGCTCCTGCATAACTTTCAAGAAAATTCTGATACATAAACAGCATCGCTGTTGTTGGAAAAATTTGATTTGGTTCTTTATATTCTGTTTTCCCAGATGCTATTGATGGCATAGTTGGGGTTGCTCCTTTTGTTGTTTCACTTGTTGCTTTACTTGATTTAGTAAGTTGAGTATCCAAAGAATTTGAAATTTTATCCAAAACATTATTCAATTTTGTTTTGGATTCATCGGTTGGTGTGTTTATATTTCCTAATTTACGTCCAAGTTGATTCATTTGAAAATTGGGAGCAACCTGTCCTTTCATTATATCCATAATTTCTTTAGTAAAAGAAAGAGAGTTTTTTATATTTTTAATAGTACTCGATTTATCAACAATAGCCCCTTCCCCGGCTTCTCCTTTGACAATAAAATCTTTTTTATTCTCTTCAACACTAATTCCTTTGTTAGCTTTATAAGAATCCAAATCTTTTTGAAAATAACTATAGACATCAAGCAAACTTCTTTTTTTACCTTTTCCATAAAAAATATTATAATTAGACATTGCCTGACTTGCCCCTACATAATCTGCGGCAGGGTCTTGCGGAGCTTTAGAAAATCCGGATAGAAATTTTTTGGCACCACCTGCTCCAAGAAAATGAGCTAGATATGCATCGGTTAATCTCCCTGTATTTCCTATTGCCATTTTATTATCTTTTAGAAATTCAGCACCCATTAGAGCATTATGATATGGGTCAAAGGCGTTCCATTGTTGAACTTCATCTTTATATTTTCCCCCATGTTTTCCTATCATACTATTCCATGTATCATTGATAAATTGAAATAATCCTTTGGCAGAACTTGTGGGGTTTGTGGCATTAGATTTTAATTTTGATTCGTGATAAGCTATCTTTTTTAAATCGGATGCCTTTTCCCCAGTTTTTTGGGCGGCCTTATCTATGGCTTTAATTGCATCTATTTGTGTTGTATTTAAATCCTTGGCAAAAACATCTTTACCCGGACTTAAATTCGCTTTCCCTCCACCTTGCAATTTACCGATTAGACCTTCTAAATTTCCACTCATTAATTTAGAAAGACCACCTTCTCCCATTAATCCCATTAAACCATCAAGAGCGGATTTCATAAACGGAAAATCTTTTAATTTATTATCCGGAAGAAATAAAGCTGTTTCTGGCCCTTTTTCAGCTGCTAAAATAGTTGTTGATTTTTTTAATCTTTCGGGTTTACCTTTAGGACTCCCATCACCACGTTTTAGAATTGGTTCATCTTTTGATGTTTTTTGTCCTTGTTCTTGAATATATTTTTGTTCTTCTTTTGTTAAATCGTATTTTTTTACATCTCCAGCAAGAGAATGTCCACCAGACATTTGAAATCCTTTTTTTAATCCTTCTAATAACTCTTGACGATGTTGAACATTCATTTCTCCTTGACTTTTAACTTCTGCTTTTCTTGTTTGTTTATTTGCTTCTTTTGTTAATCTAATATGCTCGGCATCTACTTTATATTTTTCTTGTGCTTGTTCTATTTCTTGTTCTCTTATACGATTATTCTTTTTTTTCATTTTCATTTCTAATTCTTCTAATCTTTGTCTATCTTTTGCACTCAAATCTGAACTTATTAATCCAACACCGCCCAAAAATCCTTTGGCCTTAGATTGTAATTTATGTTGTTTACCTACTAATTTATCATATTCTTCTTTATCGGCCATAAACTCTGTATCTGCTTTTTTTGCCGCTACTATATTTTTTCCTGTTTCCCCTCTTTGGTCTTTTGATAATCCACTTACTTTTTCTGCTTTTTTTGTGTTATCATTAATAGCCTTTAATCTATCAGCTTGCTTCATCATAAGAGCCATTTGTTCATCATGATGTTTTCCAGCAATACCAAACCATTTTTTAAATAGATTACCAAGCAAGATACCAACGGAGGCGACCGCTGCTATAATCAATCCCCATTTTAAAATACTCATTATAAGTGATAATCTGCTTCTTTTTTCAGATGCTTTATTTCCACCTGCTACTTCAGATTTAACTCCTCCTAATTCATCTTTTAAAGCATCTGTATCAATTTTCATTCGTTTGGCGATTTCTCTAACAATAAAATAAGTTTTTTTAGAATAATCAACATTTTCTTTTAAATATTCTGTTTCTAAAGTACCCTTTCCTTTTTCTTTTGGTTCATCTTTTTTCCCTCCAACAGGTGCCATAAGCCAAGACCCCATTTTAGTTGTTTTCAGAGCATCTTTAAGACCACCAGTAAATAATCCAGTCATAAAATTTATAGTACCGGAAGTAATTTTTGCGAGATTTTTAATGCCCCCGGCAAAAAGATTTACCACCTTTCCTATATAAGCGGTAAAATCTATCCCTAAAAATCCATCAATAGCACTGGTTACTTTATTTACCCCGCCTTTAAATTTATCAAAATTGGCATCCATTTTTGCATAACGCTCTTTATCTTTCTTTACAATATCATCTAAATGTTTATCATGAAGTTTTTTTTCTTCTTTTAATTTTTCTTCAAGATGTTTCCTCATATCTTTCCAATAATCATCTTGAAGTTTTTCAATAGATTTTATCATACCCTTTCGAACTTCAATTGTTTTTTTACTCGTTTCCGCTTCACCACTAAAATATTTGGAGTATTGTGCCTTACGAGTATCGTTGAACTTTTTTAGGGCATCTTGTATGCTTGAAAGGGGTTCTTTATCTGCCATTTTTTATTAGGTCCTTTGTTGAGATGAATCTACTATTATTTATGGGTTTAATAATTATTATCTTCAAAAAATTCTTTTATCTTTTTTTTGATGCTTCCAAAATCACTATTAATTTCATCTTCCCAAAGAATTAATACCTTATTACCCTTTTTTTCTAAACATTTAATTCTCTTTTCATCCTTTTCCCATTTTTCTTTTATTGATATTTTACCACTGGGAAGGTCTAAAATTTCTCCCTCTTTATAAAATTTAGGATTACCATGCCAATAATCCCCGTAAACCTCTATAATTTTATCAGGTTCAATAAAAATATCCACAAAATAAGGATTTATATATTTTTCAATTTTCAATTTTATATTTTTTTTTTCTAAATATTCACATATCATTTTATGAGGTTTGGTAAAAGTACTTATTGAATAACATTTAAAACATCTAGGAATTCTTCCATCAGCTAAATCATCTTCAAATACATTTTTACATTTTATACATTGAAATTTATATTTTTCTCTTTTTGTCCCTTTATATTCTTCTAAAGGAAATAAAGGAATAATTAAATTTTTTAAACGATTACTATTAAAAAGTTTTTTATAATAATTCTCCAAATAAGTTTTTTTCATTTTTTCTTGAATTTCTAAGCGTTGGAAAGAACTACCCACTCCATATTTTTCTAAATTGGTTTGTCTTCTTTTTTCTTGAGTTTCTTTATTTTGAAATAGAGTTTCTGTTCCATACCTTTCTAAATTAGTTTGTCTTCTTTTTTCTGGATTATTATAGTATTTTACTCCATACCTTTCTAAATTGGTTTCTTTCATCTTTTCTTGAATTTCTGGTCGTTGTAATGGGTGTTCCACTCCATATTTTTTTAAATTAGTTTGTTTCTTTTTCTCTGTATTTGTATAATTTTCCACTCCATATTTTTTTAAATTAGTTTTCTTTTTTCGTTCTAATATTTTTTGTTTCTCTTCTAATGATTTTTTATCCCACCAAGTAATTTTTTCTTTTATCTTCTTCATTTCAACCCTCCAGAGTTAAATTTAATAGTGAAGTAATTTGAATGCTGGAGCAGTTCAAAAAGGTAATTACTCCCTGTCCTTCACTACTATTTATTATATTTGAGTCGGGGAATTTTCTTTATCTGTTTGTTTGATAACTATATCCATAAGAATAACTCTATCATTCACGGTAAGTTTAAAAATATCTAAAATACTCCCTATCTTACCCAAGTAACAGAGATTAAAACAATCGGTTAAAATCTCACGGTATCGCCTGACAAGGGCTTCAGGGCTATATTGTAAGCCGAAAAAAATTGATGGGGTCTAGTTCTACAATACCGTCTTTAGAACATTGAGGACAAAAGTAATTTTTAGTCAATTTATAACCGTATTTTAAAGATGTGTTTTCATTGTAAAATTCAATCAATTTTTTCAAATCACTGGGTTTCAATGATTCTAAAAGACGAACATAATCCATCCATGTGTCAATCTGCATTTCTTCATTTGTTTCTTTGATGAGTACTTTTGAAGTTGAATGAGCCATCGAAACAAAAGTCCTACTTAAAATTTCATCAGGAACACCTTTCTGGGCTTTCTCGATTTGTTTTAGTTTTTTAACTGTCATGAATTCAAAAAACCAAGTCAAACCAACATTCTCTAATAAAACAAAAACGGGATATTCTGTTTTTTCTTCCATTTTTTCTAATTCCAATTCGTCCTTATTCAATTTCATTTCAATCTTATGACCGTTATCATCAGTAATAATAATTTCTTTTTCTCCTGGGAAAGTGATTGCCGATAATTCAAGCAAGATAAAATCTTGGTCAAATGTAGTTAAATCCTCAAAATCGAAATCAGGAAGAGTTTCAAATTTGGCGCATTTTTTTAAAAGATTAATTGTTGAATTCTGCCGAGAACCGAAAATTTCCTTTAAGAGTGTCTTTTCATCATCCGTAGTTAATTCTCTCAATTGAATGGTCTTTGGATATCCGCATCTACCGTTTGAAGGCAAATCAAAATCAAACCATACCCTTGTTGGTCCTTGAGAATCTTTAATCTGGGCTATGATATTCATTACATAGTTAGATGGTTGATTTGGATAAGCTCTCTCTTTCTTAACTTCTTTTACAACCACAGGAGCAGGGTCTGGGACCTTGATTTTCTCTTGTGCAATCGTTTGCAAATTTTTTTCGTTTTCTGGCATATTTATTTCTCCTTTATAATACAATACATTTTTACTCTGTATCTTTATTTAGTTAGTTATTTAATTAAACTTGTTAATGCACTCGTTAAACTATATGGACTGTAAGAATCCATTGCAAAGGTTACCGGGAAAGTAACAATAGATTCTGTGGAATAGTCTAAAGTTACTTCACCAATTTCCGTTGGCCAAATTCCATTAAGTAAATATGCTCTCGTAGCCACGGAATCTAAAACATTCCCGCTCGGTAAAAGAATTACAAGAGCGGATTTTTTATAGGTTTTAGTTACATATCCTTTTGTATTTATAGTGGAAATATCTGATAATCCTTTTTTTGTGCTATAAACTTGTTGTCTCCAACTCTCAAAAAAATCAGAGGCTAAATTTAAATGGTCGTCACGAACAGTTACTTTCCAGTCGGCAAATTCTGTTTTACCTGCTAATTTTAATTTAGTTCCCTGCCAACCAATAGGTATTTGTTCAGTTCTCGAAATGGGTGTGGCTGTTTGAGATACTAAAAGTGTTGTTGCAATAGCTCTGGCATTATCAACCAATTTAGCAACAAGACTTCCCGATTCAAAAAACATCACTCTAAAAAGATAGTTACGATGAAAATCTAAATAAAGACTCATAGTTTTTCTAAAATCGGAAGGAGTCATTGGGAAAATCCCTGGAATGCTTGGTGTTTTTATTGACATTATAATTCTTTCCCGAAAGAGGTAGTAAAATAATCAATAGAAAGGGTAACAGGAAAAATACAAATTCCGCTTGCTTCATAATCCAAATTAATTGCTCCGATTTCCATTGGCCACACACCCGATAATTTATAATTTCGGGTTGCATTTTCAATAGAAAGAGAACCATTATTAGATGGTGTTATCATCTGTATATCGGCACTCCTTTTATATCTTTTCGGCGCATTGGTTTCTCTTGGCTGGATTTCTTTTTTAAAATTATGAACTAATTCTCTCCAATTATTAAAATATCCCCACGCTCCTCTTGTTCCGAGAGTATCTCTAACATTGATATTCCAAACTTGAACGGTAGTTTTCCCTGCTTGTTTTATTTGAGTATGCATAAAATCAATTATTTGTTGATTCGTATTTGAAACCGGAGTTGAAGTGGAACTCATAAATTCAGCACTAAAACTGTAATCAAGCCCTCTATCAAATGTCACTTGAAAAAGATATGGTCTATAAAAGTCATTAGATATAAATTCACTAAAACTACTAATCCCTAATGCTTTATTTATAATATCCATTATTGTATAGCTGTCCAAAAAACATATCTATCAAAAGTAAATTCCACATTAAAAGTAACAATGGCATCTTCCGCATAATTTAAACTTCCCCCACTTAAAGAAGAAGGCCAAGCTCCTTCCAATTTAAATTCATATTTTTCTTCTCCTAAATCGTTTAATAATATTAAACTAATTGTTTTTTTATATCCTTTGATTCCATTGGGAATGGATGAAATTCTATCAGTTTCCCAAAAAGTAGCATTTCTCCAATAATCAAAATATTGATAAATATTCAATGATAACCCATCTTTTCTCGCAGCCACAATAAAATCAGGGTTATCAATATTATATTTAAAAGTAACCTGCCAAGGGGCATAAGTTGTTTTAGTTGCTATTTTTAATTCGGAATTATAAAAGGCTACCGCTTGGTTTGTTGTACTTGAAGTGGGAAAATTTGTACTTGAAGTGCAATATTGTATTTCATCTTTACAGTTAATTTCTGTATTATATGCTTCTGATGTAATTGTGAGGGGAAGAAGAATTTTAAACAAAAAACTCTTTTGAAATTCAGCATCATCAAATCTAGGGGCAAATTGGGATATTTTAAGTTTTTCAAACATTGCGAAAACTAACTAAAAATAAATTTTATCTATTTTGGAATAAAATCGTCATAGTGAATAGTAACAGGGAAAGTTACGATGGCTTCAGTCGCATAATCAAAAGTTACTTGTCCGATTTCCCTTGGAAACCCACCCTTAATTGTAAAGTCTCTATCTGATTCTCCTCTATTATCCAAAAGCAATAAATCGAAATCGAATTTATAATTTACAGGTAAATCGGATTGTCCTGTAGAATTATCATAAACTAATTTTCTCCATGCTTTAAAATAATCAAACGCTTTATTCCCAGAGTCATCACGAACAGTTACCGTCCAATCTCCATATGTGGTTCTTCCCGCTATCTTTATTTGTGAATTCATCCAATCTACATTTATATTATTAGTAGTCTCTACTGGAGTTACAGTCGCTGAAACAAAATAAGTAATCAACTCGGTTTCTTGAGTGGAAGACACTCCCAATTTAGGAAGTGATACCTTAAAAAGATATATACGATGAAAATCACCC
>Ga0209777_10008473_pt1 | contig 11247 bp, 13 predicted proteins | sample FrelakmetHBP12HB_FD_187147 | JGI IMG/M metagenome (GOLD analysis project Ga0209777, IMG submission 187147) | Freshwater lake sediment microbial communities from the University of Notre Dame, USA, for methane emissions studies -HBP12 HB (SPAdes)... | ecosystem: Environmental > Aquatic >...
CTAGTGACCTCTACTTAAATACCCACGTTGGCATCTGCGGCTGGGGTCTCGGAGTAGAGGTCACTAGAGACAAAGAAAAAGTGACATGTAAGCTCTGTAAGAAAATATTGTCGGGTAAACTGAAGAGCGTTTACTACTAACTGTAACAGCTAAATAATACAGTACGCTATTGACAAGCATATTGACAACTGGTATGTTATTGGCATGGCTCCCTATGTCAAGACCAAACCGCAGGTAAATGAGAAGGTCGAAAGAAACGAAAAGTTAGTCCAATATAAAAAAGATAATCCACAGGCGACTTGTCGTGAGGTAGGTCGCCTTTTTCGCATATCGGGCCAAGCAGTGTCGAGAATTTGGCGTAGAGCTGGGATTAAATATCAGAAATATGGGACATAGAAATATATGAGGCGTACTTTTGTGTACAGACTCTATGGGAATAAGGCGACAATAGTAAATGCGACTAATTGGATTGAATTATGTCGCTTTTTATACAACTGTGCTTTAGCTGAGAGAATAGAGTATTATAAGAAAACTGGCAAGAGTCTATCTTATATCAGCCAACAGAACGAGTTGCCAGAGGTTCGCAAACTATTCCCTGAATATGGCGCGGTTGATGCCCAAGTGTTACGTTCCCCACTGCATCGTTTGGATGAGGCATACAAAGCATTCTTCAGACGGATTAAGAAGGGCGAGAAAGCGGGCTTCCCACGATTCAAAGGTAAAGACCGTTATGATTCCTTCACGCTCTATGAAAACGGATGGAAATTAGATAGCAAGTATCTAACTATCCGCAATGTGGGCATCTTCAAGTTGAAGCTTTCACGCCCGATTGAAGGCTACATCAAGACTATCACGATTCAGAAGACTCGCACAAATCAATGGTATGCCTGTTTTTCATGTGATAACGTGCCAAGGAAGCCTTTAGTAGAGTCTAATAAGGAGATAGGTCTTGATGTTGGCATAGCCCATTTCTGTGTAGATTCAGAAGGAGTAACCACTGATAATCCGAAGTATTTGATGCAATCTCAAAAGAGTCTCAGACGTAAGCAAAGAAGGCTATCTAGATGCAAGAAAGGTTCCAACCGAAGGGCGATGGCTAAGTTGCAGGTAGCGAAGTGCCATGAAAAGGTTAGGAACCAACGCAGGGATTTCGCCTTCAAGCTGGCCAGGGATTATGTCCAAAAGTACGGTACTATTTATATTGAAGACTTGCGAATCACGAATATGGTTAGGAATCATCATCTGGCGAGGTCGATAAACGATGCAAGTTGGGGGCAATTCTTTGAGTGTTTGGAGGTCAAAGCGGAAGAGGCTGGACGTTCTATCATCAAAGTAAACCCGAATGGCACGTCTCAAAAGTGCTCTCGATGTGGGAACATCGTACCTAAAACACTAAGAGATCGTATTCACGATTGCCCGTTTTGTGGTCTAGTCTTAGACAGAGACCATAATTCGGCGATAGAAATACTTAGGCTTGGGCAGAGCCTTCAGGCGCAAACGAAAGAGGATGCTCTATGCGTAGCCTGAGAATCTACAAAAGGAGAGAATGTCAATTGCTGGGTTGAACTCTACCACTTTGATATCGACGGCTATTACCGCAGCAATCAGCGGTGGAACTACATTTCTTGTGATGCGCTGGTTGACGCATGTTGAAAGAGAGATCAGGGGAGAGAAGGAAGACGCGGTATGGGATGAACTCAAGAAGGAATTAACTAGAATTAAAAGGGAAGTAAGCGCACTCAAAAGGCGGTTATCCATACTTGAAAAAGCTAATAAGGGACATATCGAAAAGGCTTGAATTCAAGACGCTCTTAATCTACAGTCTTGGAGCCGGAATGACATTTCAGGCCATCTCGAATCAGGAACAACCGTTAAGACATTGGGTTTGGCTTCCAGATGTGGGTCTAGTGCTGATCGTGTTTTCTGTATTATTCTGGTACAGGCAGAGATATGAGGTTAGCTTTGGGCCGAAAGCCGTGTGGATTCCCTTGCTCATTATTGCGATCTCTATTGCGATATCGAGTCTTTTGAGAGTGGGCGACTTGGGGTTAAGTAAGGTATTCGGCTATGCGATCTGGGGCTTCCTGTTATTTGGCATATACGGCATAGCCCGAAGCGTGGGGGCGAAGATATTCACGCCCCTTGTTTATGGGATGCTCTTTGCGATTGTGGGGATGGTGTACTATGCCTTTGTTCACACCGGACAGATCGGGAATACGGGGGGGTGGGTTTCACCATCAAATTACAATATAGCCGGTTGGATGCTGTGTTTCGGCTTGATGGTAAGCTCGTTTCAGAAAAGATGGTGGATTGCGGTGCCGGTGCTGTTCGCCATTATGCTTACGGGTGATGAGGAAGGGTATTTCGCCGTATTCTGCGTTGTAGTCCTCATGGTGATACGCAAGGACTTCGACAGGAGAGTATTTATCGTCTTGGGCTGTATAGGGGCGTTCTTGCTTATTTTAGGGGCTTCAGGATACTTTCAACAAGCGTTCTTTCGAGTGCTCGATGCGTTTCACATTGATTTGGGGCAGCAACCGGATTTCTATCGGAGTCGGGCAGACCCTAATTTGTGGATTCCGGCCACGGGAATGAACGGGATATTGCATGGCAGGGCGGAAGTATGGACACGTTCCCTACACCATATTTCGGTGTTCGGGCATGGGTATGAAATTAGTAATTTCAGCACTGCCACAATCCATAATGTGCCTCTTATTGTTATGGCTCAAATTGGCCCAATTGCAGCTTTAGTATGGATATGGACTACAGTGTGGTGTTTAATTAAGACACAATGGAAGTATGCCTTTGTGGTGGTGTTGGCGATGAGCTTGTTCGATCATCTTGTCTGGACGGAAGCGTGTTATTGGTGGTGGGTACTAGTGGGTGTTGCATCGGCTAGTACCGTAGAAACTGATTTGATATTTAGGAAAATACAACATGAGAACGCTTGAAGAAATAGTAGCCAATCCGTTAGCAGGAGATATTATTCCAGCAAAGATTTTCGGTGATAAATGGGGCGGTAGACGTATATGGGATAACTGTGATGTGTGCGGAGAATATGCATGGAAGATAGTTAAATCAGGGCATAAACAAAGTAAACACTGCTTACCATGTAGAAGTAAATGTCAGATTGGGAAGCACCGTGGTATGAAAGGCAACTTTATTACTATTACGGATATTCCCAAAGAAGGAGATTTTATTTATGGGCATTTACTTGGTAAGCGTAACAAACAAATTTACCGATGGACAAAATGCACCAATTGTTCCGTGTTCAAATGGGTCTTGAAAAGTAAACGTAATCAAGTATATTCGTGTGGTACCTGTAGCGTCAAGAAGAAAATATACAAAACAGGAGTCCGGCATCCTTCATGGAAAGGTGGGCGGAAGGTTGGGACGAGAGGGTACATAGAGGTGCAACTTCTTAAAGATGATCCCTATTTCCCAATGGCACCTAAGAGTGGATATGTTATGGAGCACCGATTAGTCATGGCTCAACATCTAGGCCGATGTTTAAGTAAAGGTGAAGTTGTCCACCATAAACATACGAAATATCCCGTTAGCAGTATTGAGGATAAACAAGATAATAGGATCGAAAACCTTGAACTATGCGTATCCAGCATTGACCATAATATTATTACAGTGATGGAAAGGCAGATAGTTGAATTACAAGAGAAAGTAAGAGCATTTGGATTGGAAGCTCGCACTAATAAGTGGCGCATCAAACAGTTAGAAGATAGGATACGTATAGAGAATCCTATGAGATTGCATAAAGGCGGTTGAGGTGAGCGTGAAACCCGAAGAGAAGCTGTATTGAGTCTTGAGCAGGCTGGTGGTGGGTTTTACTTGGAGTCGCGTCGGCCAGCACAATTCAGAGTGATCTGATATTTAGGAAACCGAAATGTCAAACGGAGTTAGTATCATCATACCGGCCTACAATGCAGAGCGAACACTGCGAGAGTGTATCGTAGCGGTTCAACAGCAAACGTGGGAAGGTAGAATAGCGCAGATCGTGGTTGTCAATGATGGCAGCACGGACAATACACTGAAGATAGCCTATACATTTCCTTATCCGAATGTGTATACCATATCGGTGTCTAACGGGGGAGTGGCAAAGGCAACAAACTTGGGTATCAAGAACACAGCGCATGATGTAGTAATCAGATTGGATAGCGATGTCATATTGGAACCGGATTGGCTATCTAAGATTATGCCGTGGTTTGACGACCCGAAAGTTGGGGCAGTCAGCGGCTTTGTCGAGTGCGGAAACAAAAGCCTTATCGGGCGTATTATGGGTTATCATCTTGAATTGAGACTTAGCCGGATGCCCCAGTATCCGTGGACTCTCTGGGGAGCAAACACAGCTTATCGCAGGAGTGTACTTGATAAAATCGGCTTATTCGATGAGAAATTACGGGCCTCTGAAGATGTAGATATCAGCCATAGAATCAGGGAAGCGGGATATTTACTCGTTCTTGAAAAACAAGCACGATGTAAACACATGTCGAAAGATACCTTGCGGGGGTTCATCCGGCAGCAATATCGAGCCGCTTACTATGGCATAGTGGAATACCGGAAACGAGAGAGTAGATAATGGCCTTCAGATTATCCGGTAGATGGAATGGGGTTTTTACCCTAGCTGGCTTGCTTATCGGCGTATTCGGGGCTGTGTTTTGTCTATGGTGCTTGCTGGGGTTTCTTCTGCTGCCATTGGCGCATACCAGAGACGCCTTTGATATTTGGAAAGCGCACGGGGATATACGGGTGTCCCTGGCGTTGCCCTTAGCCTTCAGTGTAAGGAACTTGGTTTGGATCTCCGCTTTATTGGTTTGGGGATGTCAACAAATATAGGGGGTTTCGGGATGCAGATAATTAAATGTAGAAGATGTAAGGCAAGGATGGTAAAGGAAACATATAGGCATTGCCAGGAATGCAGGCATGAACCACGATTTAGAGAGAGAAAGTGTACGAAATGCGGAGCTAAGATAGTGACCGAAAGTTACTATCACTGTCCGAGTTGCGGTAAGGGGCTGTAGACCAATGATAGATGGCGTTAGTTTCATAATCCCAGTTTACAACGGTGAGCGCACCATAAAGGCATGTATCAAGTCTGCTCTGGCCCAAACATGGAAAGGGGAGACGGAAGTTATTGTAGTGGATGATGCCAGCGCGGATAGAACACTTAATATTCTACTACCGTTACCGGTGACAATTATTACAGGCGGTAAAAATGTTGGGGCTGCGGCGGCTACGAATGTCGGGATGAAACGAGCCAAATATGAGATCGTGGTATCTCTCGACTCTGATGCTGTTCTGAAAAAGGATTGGCTAGAGAAGATTCTACCCCGCTTCGATGCTCCTGAAGTCGGGGCCGTGGCGGGATATATTGCTACCGGAAATACCTCGATCATGGGTCGATTGGCGGGTTATCATCTGGAATGGCAAATGGAGCACGGGGCGATATTCCAAAATCAACTAAGCACCACAAATACCGCATATCGGGCCTCGTTGCTCAAAGAGGTCGGGTATTTTAACGAGAGCATGAGGATTGGCTATGATGTGGACATGAGTCATAGGATAAAACGGGCGGGGTATACTCTCATCTTAGAGAATGATGCTAGATGCACCCATTTCTGGAAAGACACACTCTGGGGGTATCTAAAGCAAGAATATAACTATGGTCTCTACAATGCCGAGAACCTCAGCGAAGAGATGGTAAAGACAGCCCCAAGTATGGTATTCCAAGGGTTGATTACTGGGGTTGTGTTGATGATTGCTGGTATCGACCTGTTTTTGTTGGCCTGTGGTAATCATGCAGTAAACGGCTTGTTTATGTTGCTCGTACTTTCAGCTTTACCTCTATTTTATCTACCAGAAGGTATTTCAGTGTGGAAGAAGAAAAAAGAATGGGCTGTAGTGCTGCTGCCGTTCTTGCTGGCACTCAGAAATATTATGAGGCTTATGGCTTTTGGAGTGGGCACCATACAGAAATTAAGGAGGGGGGTTTGAAACGCATAATCAGAGCGATTCTAAAGCAGCATGAAACCCCGCCGTGGCTGGGAGGCTTAAAGGATTTATGGTCACGGATCACTGTCTATCTCTCTATCGTCACGGCCTTGATGATGGCTATTACGATGTGGACAACGGAAAAGCCGAACATCAGCAAATATGCATCCTGGTTTTCATTCCCGATGTTTCTGGGGATTATAGCTTTTGGTGCTCTTGTGTTGGCCCTTATCGAATGGAAGGTGATGTATTCGAGCGGCTATAAATTCACGCAACGGCAAGGATATATGGGCGAACGGAATCCGATGCGGGCCGATATTGAACAGATTAAAGCAACGCAAATAAGTGATAAAAAGGAGACGGATGAGAAATTAGAGGCGATGACAAAAGCCATAGAAGGACTCGCCGAAGCCTTAAAGATACGGGATGGCGAAAAGAAACCCGATGAGGTGGGCCAAAAGGATGGTGATTGATGCCGGTCAAGAGTTTCAAAGACGTAGAGAGAGAATATCTGGATATTCATTACAAGTATGCCAATCATCTTGAGGTGAATGGGCAGTTCGACCAATGGGTTAATATTTATGATCGAACATATCACTCCATTATGCCGATTGATAAAGGAGTCAGGATATTAGATATCGGTTGTGGAGCCGGACACTTTCTGTATTATCTCCGTGAGCAAGGATACACCAACTTCACTGGTGTTGATTCTTGCCATCAGATGGTGAAATATGTGCATCAATATGTTACTCCTTACGTTCTCATGTCTGATGCCTTTGAATTTCTGGCGAGGGTGAAACCGAATAGCGTAGATATGATAGTGGCCAATGATTTCATAGAGCACATGCCCAAAGAGCAGGCATTACGGTTTGTCGGTTTATGCTGCGATGCGTTGAAGCCTGGGGGCCGATTGGCCCTCAAGACCATGAATATGTCGGCTTACGGGGCCAATGTGATTTTGTACAATGACTTGACGCATTGGGCCGGATATACAGAAGAGAGTTTAACTATGTTGTTCCGGCTTTACGGATTTAGAGAGATTGCGATATTGCCGGTGAAAGACTTTATAACTGCCAGATTGACTCAGATGTTTATGAGTTTCTTTTACAGATTGGCATGTCATCCGACAATAAAGGTGCCGATTATGTCAAGGATGATGGTAGGGACGGGGGTAAAGGCATGAAAGTCTTGACATGGTTGGACGGCAGGCGGGAAGAGATAAATGCGGGGCTACCCTATGCAACTATGGACTATTTCATTGGAATGCCGAGAAGCCAATTGCGATATATGCCCCAGGATGCGGTGTCGCTCTCCTGGCGTGTTAAACAAGAAGAACCGGATGTAGTAATGGTCAACATTGGCGCAGTGGGCATATATGCTGCTCAGGTGGCCAGGAGAATGAGGAAGAAGGTGATTTGCCGTATGGGTGGGCATATATACGATGAGCAACGCAGTAGCCGGTTATGGTATCAGGATAAGAGATTGTTTCAGAGAGCCAAAAACGACGTGTATTTCAAGACGATGCATTGGGTATTGCGATATTGCGATGCGATTATCGTTGTCAGTGAAGAAATGCGGCACAAGTTCATCATGGAAAGCGGCATATCTCCTGATAAGGTGCATGTTGTCACCGTGCCCTGCGATTACCTGAGATATGATCTTCCTAAAGTGAAAGTGCTTGCGAAAACGATCATCACGGTGTCTACAGTTGATTATTGGCAAAAGGTTGATGGTGTATTAAGGGTTGTCGGTGCCACATCAAGGTTATTGAAAAGCTATGTTGGTTTGCGGCATTTAGTTGTGATACCAGGACGATATCATAGCATGATTGCCAATATATTAAAAGGGCACTATGGTGAATTGGTTCGCCGTGGTAAATTAGTGATATGTGAATATAGCGACAACATACCTGCTATGTTGGCAGAATCGTCAGTGATGGTCTATTGGTCGGAGCTTGACGGATGCCCTAATGTGGTGCTTGAGGCATTCGCCAGCAGAACGCCGCTGATCGTCAATAGATGCCGTTGGTCAGTAGAGATGATACCACCGGATTGTGCGATTAAAGTGGAGAATCAAAACCAAATGGTCGATCATCTGGAATATTATCTTTTTGATCTTCCGAGGGCCGATGATGATATGGTGAATCGGGCTTATCAATTTGTGCAGAGAGAACATTCGACGGCCAAAGTAGGCGCACAATTGGCGAAGGTACTTGAATCGCTATGAAGATATTGATGGTATGTTTTGAATTTCCGTCACCGACCATAGCTGGGAGCACTAGAATGTTGCACTCGCTTCCATATCTGGGCACTAAACATGAGATTACATTAATCGGCTGGGATTCGCCGAACAGGGCTGATGTATCCCGATATTGTAAGTCTGTCACGGTATTGCCCGTCCCGACCCGCAGCCGGTTAGAGCTTATCCGCATACTTACTCTAGGGGTATTGAAACGGCCACCTACTGTTTTGGAGTATTTTAAGTCAGCGGAAATGCAAAGGGTTGTAGATCAGGCATGGAAACGGGAACGCTTTGACATGATAGTAATTGATCATCCTCACATGCTGGGCTTTGTGGCTGGAAAGTATCTTCCAATAGTGGTGTTGGAATGCTTTGCGTTAGAGCAGATTGCGTTAGATACCTACCGGCTGGAAAATAAGCCGGTCAGTAAGATATTAGACTTTATATATGCAAGGCAGGCGCATGGATATGCCAAGTTGTATCGGGCGGCTGACGCCCTTATCGCGGTATCGGATGGGCAGAGAGATAGAGTATTAGGGGATTGCCAAGATTTGAATATCAAGGTGGTGCCGCTGGGAGTGGATGTGGATTATTACAAGCCTTTGGATATTGAAACGCCCTATCCCAGCATCACTATCACTGGCACCATGTCAGGTTCACGAAACAGGGCCGGTGTATTGTGGTTTTATCGAGAGGTCTATCCTTATATTAAAGAGAGTGTGCCGGACGTAAGGCTGTTTCTGGTCGGCCAGAACCCGCATAAAGACCTATTGCGGCTGCAAAAAGATAACTCTGTCACCGTTACCGGATTCGTGGAAGACCTTAGAATATATTTAGGGCAATCTTGGGTGATTGCTTCGCCGCTTACAGAAAATCATGGAGTGAAAGTGCGATTATTGCAGGCGATGGCGATGGGGAAAGCGGTAGTATCGACCAGTATGATTAGCGGCATAAATGTGACAGACGGTAAAGATGTTATGATTGCGGATTTTCCGAGCGGGTTTGCCTTGCATGTTTTAACACTTCTTAGGAGTCGGCCTCTGAGGGAAAGGATAGGGCATAATGCACGTTGTTTGATGTTAGCCGAGCATTCCTGGGACAAATATAATAAGGAAATAGATGATATCTTGACGGAGGTACGGCGTGAATATTTTGATTATCGGGGCCGGAACCGTGGGCGAGGCAACGGGAAAGGCTCTGTTATCCCGAAAGCATAAAGTCCTCTTCCTTGATATTGACAAAGCGAAGTTGGATAAGTTGAATTATGAGCATTATCATCTTGCTTGCGATGCGAGAGAGTATTGTTATACACGATCATATGATGTTGTCATGTTTTGCATCAATACTCCTACACTAGAAAATGGGAGCCAGAATCTATCCTTTATTGGAGCCGCTCTTGAGAGTTTCGCGCAGAAATATAAATTTAGAAACTTGCCGGTCATTGTGATTCGGAGTACGGTTTTACCAGGAACGACCAGAAAACAGTTTATTCCCATTCTTGAAAAGGCATCAAAGAAGCAAGCTGGCAAAGATTTCGGGGTATGCGTCATGCCTGAGTTTCTGAGGGCGAAATCAGCGTTAAAGGATGCATTCCACCCGTGGTCTATTGTTGTCGGATCTTTGGATGAATACTCCAATGAGATTCTAGAAGATTTGTATGGTGGAGTCGCCCCAGTCACCACCACGTCGTTATCTCTGGAAGAGGCGGAATTCATCAAATATATTTGCAATCTGTTTAACGCTACGAAGATATCATTTTCTAACGAGATGTGGATGATCGCAAAGCGTCTGGGGATTGATGCTAATAAAGCTCTCAGGGTTGCGAGGTGGTCTGCGGAGGGCTATTGGAGGGCTGAGTACGGCATTGAGGGTGGGTATCCTTGGGGTGGTGATTGTTTACCTAAAGATTCAGCGGCCATGTTAGCCTTTGCCTTAAAAAACGGGGTTAGAATGCCCCAACTGGAAGCAACGATCCAGGTAAATAAGAGGGAGTCATTCCAAACATCAGGGCAATCAAAGGAGAGGATGAAATGACCGATAGATCAACTGCCGCTGTTTATCCTTACCGCAATAAGGCGGGTAAGGCTGTACCTGGGGTGACAACTATTATCGGGTTGCTTAATAAACCGGCCCTTGTCGCATGGGCTTGGAAATTGGGAATCGAAGGGCAAGATATAAACAAAGTTAAAGAAAAGGCGGCTGAGATCGGTATTTTAACACATTATATGTGCGAATGTAAATTGAAAGGGCAGATACCAAATCTAGATGAGTTCAAACCGGCTGCTGTTAAAGTCGCCACGCCGATGTTCGAGGCATTCTGTAAATGGTATGAGGGCCAGAACATTAAAGCGATTGCGGTTGAGGAAGGCGTTGTTTCTGAGAATTGGCAATATGGCACTAGGATAGATATGGTGGCTTATGATACTGAAGCTCTTGCCCTGTACGATATCAAAACAAGTAAAGGGGTGTATGATGAGTACAAGATACAATTGAGTGCCAATGTCGAGGCTTGGGATGAAGTGCATCCCGATCAACCAATCGCGCTTGCGAAGGTGATTGAGCTTGACAAGGAAACTGGGAGGTTGTTATTACATGAATTTAAGACGGCTGAACTTAAAGATCCGTACTTCGAGATATTCAAGCACCTTAAAGCGATCTATGTGCTGCAAAAGAAATAATAGAGAGGTAACGATACAATGTACGAGTGGATAAAGAGGCTATTCAGAAAGAAGACACCGGATGAACAGGCATTGAGAGCGGCTGCGGAATGTGACTATAAGAACAAGCATAGTCATTTTTGGCCTTCAGGTGGTCTAGAATGGCTTTATATGAGTGTGGTCATTATGTTAGCGGTGGTAATACTTGTTTTCCTCGTGCCCGTTATTTATCATCAAACCACGACGACAACATTTATATCAGCCGATGGTCAGCGATGGGTAGAGAAAGTCCATAATGGGGATACTTACCTGAATGGGGTAAAGGTTCATACCAGCACTCATATAT
>Ga0209777_10008474_pt1 | contig 11245 bp, 9 predicted proteins | sample FrelakmetHBP12HB_FD_187147 | JGI IMG/M metagenome (GOLD analysis project Ga0209777, IMG submission 187147) | Freshwater lake sediment microbial communities from the University of Notre Dame, USA, for methane emissions studies -HBP12 HB (SPAdes)... | ecosystem: Environmental > Aquatic >...
AGCCGTTAGGAGCCTCAATGCTGGGAGGCAATTTCCTGAAATGGCAGACAATTCTAGTATTTGCCCTGGGTTTGTTAGCTATTGCGCTGGATACCGTAACCGGTGTATTAATCGGTAAACTAATGAGAGTCCTCAGTAAAGGGAATATCAATCCTCTACTGGGAGCGGCAGTAATGCTGGCAATTATGTCTGGTTTAGTACACTAATCCAGAAGCATATTCTCTAAAGCGTTCCAAACACTGAATCCGGGACACATTCCCATGCACGGAGTTCTTCTGCGTATAGGTCTTTCACAACGCTACATTCTTTACCGAGTATCATCGTCTCGTGCTGTTTGCCATATTTAGGCCAATTACCCAGACTTTCACAACTAGGATTTCCGGTACGGGCAAATGCCAGCCATGAATCCTGTGTCTTTTTGACCAGTGCATCGGCTTCTACCCCTGCTCCGGTAAATTCCAGCATGGTTATACCAAAAACAAAGGCGACATCAATGCAATGGCACGCACCTAACTTACCATCCTGTATTGTCGATTCCCAGGTAAAAAGGTAATTAAAGATATTCTGATTCTGTTTGCGTTGTGCTGCGAGCAACCGCACTGCTGGTACCCAGAAAAGACGGTCGGTCTGAATCGCTGACAAAATCTCATTGGGTGAAGTTGATGCTCCACGCTTGGCACGGGCTTTACGGTAAGTCTCTATAAGACCTGACACATATTTAGAAGGTATAAATTCTCCAAGCTTTTTCACCAGTAAAGCTTCATCTTGAGTCTTAAGTCTAGGATCATTTGTTGCAAAAAGCTTGATTTCATCAAGCGTTGTACCAACTATCATCGGTATTGATTTCACTACCCCCTCTTCGATGGCAGTGAGCGGTAACCTGGGGAGCACTTCGCCATCCACCACCGGAATTAAAGACATTGTTACTTTTAATTCTGATTCCCATGTCTTCCGGGGCAATATCAGTTGTGCCTGAAGTAATTTGTCAACTGTCAATGTCCGTAATGCAGATACATCATTAGCATCCAACCCGACTATATCAAGGAATAATTCCGCAGCCCGTTTTGCTTTATCCGTAGTGAAAACAGTGCTAGCAGCACCGCTCTGGCAAATAGCCTTGTGGAACAATCCATGTGCCGACGGTAACGCCAGTAAAGTGCCAACGCACATAGCACCTGCGGATTCTCCGAAGATTGTAACGTTGTCAGGATCCCCGCCAAAAGCTGTGATATTATCACGTACCCACTCCAACGCCATCACCTGATCGAGTAGGCCCTCATTACCAGTTGATGGGATCTTACCTCCAGTAACTTCATTCAGATTCAAGAATCCCAGCAAGCCCAGTCGATAATTGATTGAGACCACCACTGCATCACCACGCATGGCAAGATGTTTTCCTGTATAGTATCTCGCAGAACCGGCACCGATTGCGAAACCACCTCCGTGAATCCAGAACATTACAGGACGCCGTCTATTATCCAAGCCCGGAGTCCAGATATTCAGATATAAACAATCTTCGCTCTGATTGCTAATTTCCTTTTCAAATTCAAGGATTGAATTTTTATTTATAATCTGTGGACCAACCGGTCCAAATTTCTTTGCCCAGCGAACACTTTTCCATGCCGTCACTGGCTCAGGAGGCAACCAACGTCTCTCTCCTACAGGCGGTGCAGCATATGGTATCCCTTTGAAAACAAAAAGTCCGTCTTCTTTTATGCCTTCAACTTTACCGCTGGTGGTTAGAACAACTGACTCGGATGAATCGCTCATTATTACTCCTGACAATACGCTAGCATATTAAAAATATACTTAGTGTTATTAATCACTGGTATTATAACAATAGGCAAAACTAGTTACAAGCTAAATTGAAGTTGAAAAATAATTTACGGTCTTAATGTGCCTGCGAATACCTGCCAGGCAAGAGCCGACTTGGCGGGTAAGCTCAATAGGACATACATCCTTCCCCGAAAAGATAGTCCTTCTAGAGACCAACCTTCTTATATTGCAGGAACATATTTAGGGCAAAGCTGAAGAAGAAAATAAACAGTATCGGAGGAATGAAGTAAACGAAAGTCGGCACAGTACCTGAACCGGTTGATACCGAACCGAAGAAGTAGATGCCGATAGCAATCCACGGAAGAATGCCTGCAATACCGCCGACAATGATAATACATAACATCCAACAATTTTTAATTTTCCCCGGGTAATCTAATCATAAATTTCCCTGCATTATGTCAATTACGAGTCTTTTATATTTTAGTACAGCAGGTTATAATCATAAAGAAACTTACTATTCCACAGCGGGTAAGAAGTAGAGTTAAAATATTTGCAATACAAATCAGTGCTCAAAAACATAAACCCTACCCGATTTTTACTCACAAAAGTTGTACATCGATTCAATTGTCACGCTATTCTGAAAATGTGAGGAGAGATTCCGAATGCCGAGACGTAATGACATCAAAAGTGTATTGATAATAGGCTCAGGTCCAATTATTATCGGACAGGCTTGCGAATTCGATTACTCAGGTACACAGGCATGCAAAGCTCTGCGTGCTCTGGGTTATAAAATTATTCTGGTAAATTCGAATCCAGCAACCATTATGACCGACCCCGGAATGGCAGATGTCACTTACATCGAACCGCTTAATATTGAAAGACTGACCCAGATTATAGAAAAAGAAAGACCCGATGCCATTCTTCCTAATCTCGGCGGACAGACAGGTCTTAACCTCAGTGCTGAACTGTCAGAAAAGGGAGTCCTTGCTAAATACAATATTAAAGTAATCGGTGTCAATATCGATGCTATCAAGCGCGGCGAAGATAGGATCACCTTTAAAGAAACAATGACCAGTCTCGGCATCAAAGTCCCCGAAAGTGAAGCTGTCTATACGGTTGAGGACGCTGAAAAGGTTGCTTCGAAACTCGGATATCCGGTTGTCATTCGTCCCGCCTATACGATGGGAGGCACCGGGGGTGGATTAGTCTATAACGTTGAAGAATTACGAATAATTGCCAGCCGCGGTATCTCTGCCAGTCTCATCGGACAAATCCTCGTCGAACAATCAGTTGAAGGCTGGGAAGAACTGGAATTGGAAGTAGTCCGCGATGCTAAAAATCAAATCATCACCGTGTGTTTCATCGAGAATGTAGACGCAATGGGCGTGCACACCGGCGATTCCTACTGTACAGCTCCGATGCTCACGATTGCCCCAGAATTGCAGAAAAGACTTGAGGTCTACTCACATAAAATTGTAGAAGCAATTCAGGTTATAGGCGGCACCAATATCCAGTTTGCGCATAATCCTGAAACCGACGAGGTCGTGGTGATTGAAATCAACCCACGCACCTCCCGTTCATCGGCTTTAGCTTCCAAGGCAACCGGCTTCCCCATTGCTCAGGTATCCTCCAAACTGGCAGCAGGCTTGACACTGGATGAAATTCCGTACTGGCGCGATGGAACACTGGAAAAATACACCCCATCAGGTGATTACGTCGTTGTTAAATTTTCCCGGTGGGCTTTTGAGAAATTCCGCGATGCCGAAGATAAACTCGGTACTCAAATGCGCGCCGTAGGCGAAGTGATGAGTATCGGCAAAACCTATAAGGAAGCTTTCCAGAAAGCAATTCGCTCTCTGGAAAACGGCCGCTATGGATTAGGGTTTGCCAAAAACTTCCATCAAAGATCTCTGGGTGAGTTGATGAAAATGCTCAACGTACCAACCAGTGAACGGCAGTTTATTATGTACGAAGCCCTGCGTAAGGGTGCTGACATCCAGGAACTCTACAAGAAAACTTTCATTAAACCCTGGTTTCTTCGACAAATGAAGGAACTGGTTGAACTTGAGGAGCAGATTCTTAAATACAAAGGCAAAAAACTACCTGACAAACTGTTGATTCAGGCTAAGAAATATGGCTTTGCGGATAAATACCTGGCTAAACTCCTCGATGTGTCGGAAAAAGATATCCGCGAGAAACGCATTTCGCTTGGTGTGGTAGAAGGCTGGTATCCCGTACCGGTAAGCGGTGTCGAAAATGCCGCTTACTACTATTCTACCTATAATGCTCCCGATGTCACCACTGCAACAAAGAGAAAAAAGGTCATGATACTGGGTGGCGGTCCAAACCGCATCGGTCAGGGTATCGAGTTCGACTACTGCTGCGTTCATGCTGCTTTCACCCTACGTGATGAGAGTTATGAGACAATAATGGTCAACTGTAATCCCGAAACAGTTTCAACCGATTACGACACCTCGGATAAGCTTTATTTCGAACCGCTGACAACAGAAGATGTCCTCAGCATTTATGCAAAAGAAAAACCGGAAGGTGTCATTGTTCAATTCGGCGGACAGACACCATTAAATATCGCACAAGAACTGGCAGAAAACGGAGTCAAAATACTTGGCACTACACCCGACTCAATCGATATTGCCGAAGACCGCGGACGTTTCCGCAAGAGAATGATGGAACTCAATATCCCGATGCCGGAATCCGATATGGCGGTAGATATGGCTGATGCGCTGACGATTGCCAAACGAATCGGCTACCCGCTGATTGTCCGACCTTCCTATGTACTGGGCGGACGCGGTATGGAAATAATCCATGACGAAGAAATGCTCAGGGCATATGTTACTGCAGCAGTAGATTTTACTCCCGACAGGCCAATCTTAATTGACAAATACCTCGAAAACGCCATAGAAACCGAGGCGGATGCTATCTCTGATGGCAAAGAGGTCTTCATTCCCGCAGTGATGGAACATATCGAATTCGCCGGAGTACATTCCGGTGATGCCGCCTGTGTCATCCCACCGGTGAGCCTATCGCAGAAACATATTGATACCATCAGTAAATATACTGAAATCATCGCCCGTGAATTAAACGTAGTCGGGTTAATGAATATGCAATACGCTATCTGCAAGGATATTGTTTACGTACTGGAAGCCAACCCGCGTGCTTCACGCACTGTGCCGCTGGTTTCAAAAGTATGTAATGTCTCGATGGCACGTCTGGCAACCCAAACAATGCTGGGTAAGAAAATCAAAGAACTGAGATTAGTTCATAAAGTAATCCCGCACTTTGGGGTAAAAGAAGCGGTTTTCCCATTCAATATGTTCCCTGAAGTCGATCCCCTGCTTGGACCAGAGATGAGGTCGACAGGTGAAGTACTGGGAATTGCCAGCTCCTTTGGTCTCGCCTACTTCAAAGCCGAGGAAGCAGCAAAACCGGCATTGCCAGTCGAAGGTACCGTACTGATTACCGTCTCAGAGCATGACCGTCCGGCTGTGTTGGATGTGGCAAAACAATTCGCAGAACTGGGTTTCAAAATTAAGGCAACACAGGGCACTCATCAATTTCTTGTCAGCCGTGGTATTGCTTCCGAACACATTCTCAAATTATATGAGGGACGGCCGAATATCAGCGATGCTATTAAAAATAGAGAGATTCAACTTGTCGTCAATACACCCGCAGGGAAGCTAAGCCAGTATGACGACTCTTACATCCGTAAGTCGGCGATAAAATACAAGATACCCTATATCACCACTCTTGCCGCCGCTTCCGCCGCTGCCAAAGGTATTGCGGCTTACCGCACAGGCAAAGATGAAGTACGGTCCCTACAAAGTTTTCATGCCGATATTAAATAAAGCACTGAGATAATTCTCACCACAAGTTTTAAGTATTGAAGGGGGAGCATTTCTGCTCCCCCTTTTCTATTTGGGAAAGCCTTGGCAACAAATAGTCGTCTCAAAACTATGATATGATTATCCCTTGTCTGAAGAATTTATCAATAAGAATGTAATGATATGAGACTCACTTTTTTACCAAAAACATTGACAGGCAAATGGTCAATAGTAATAAGTATTGTTTTCATCATTTTGATTTGGACAAAAATACAGTATTCTATCCCTATACCTACTTTTGCTATTGTTGCTTTGGGATTGATAGGATTTATTGTAAGCATAATAGCAATATTCAAAAATAAGGATAGAGCTATTTTAAATTTACTACCTGCCCTGGTTGGACTGCTAATTATATTGTGGATCGCTGCTGAGTTGATATTTCCACATTAGCGGATTTTCGAGAAAAGAAACCATAGTGTGATTTTGTATTGAGCTATGGGCAGTTAGGATAAATCAATTATCTTATCTGCCAGTTTCAGAAGACGGCGGGTTACACTTTTGTTATTTGCTATTTCTCCGGGAGTCTTTGCTAGACCTGCAACAGAACCAACCCAAAGCATACCGCAAAGAGAGGCATAAGTCTTTAGATTTTGAATGGCTTGTCCGATACCCTCTTCAGCGACAGCAACCCCGGCAACCGATTTTCCTTCCAGACTTGGCCAGATAGCCACAGTCCTATCGAGAAAGTTTTTCAGCAATCCGGAAAGCAGTTCGAAGTAAGCGGGCGTACCGAAAACCAAGCAATCAGCTTCAAGCAATTTAGGATAAATTGAATTCATATCATCCTTGATCTTACAAATGCCTTTTCTGTCTTTGCTTCCTGCTTCACAGGTTAAACAACCCTGACATGGTTTGATATCTTTTTGTCTGAGCAGAATCAGCTCGACTTCCGCTCCGTTTTCGATAAGTCCTTCTGACAGTTTTTAAGCATCCACTCGGTATTCCCTTTTCGAGGTGAACCTGAGATAGCAACAACTTTCATCCGATTGTCTCCCTTGTTCAATTGCATTATTGAGCTTGGCTGGCATTATAACACAAAAATGATTATATAGGTCATATTTAATTTTGGTTGGTACAAAGTGAGACCATTGCGAATCCTCCACAGAAGGATGTGGCAATCTCACACAATCTAACAGGTAGCCAGAGATTGCTTCGCTCCGCTCGCAATGGTATCAATATTTTGTGAATTAGCCTCTATACTTTATAATGATATTGTACTGGATTGAAAGGATAAGATATGGGTTTAAGTTGCGGTCTAATAGGATTACCATCTTGCGGCAAGACAACCATCTATAACGCGATTACTGCCGCCGGAGCATCCGGCTACGGTACTGAGATGAACCAAGCCGTAGTAAACGTCCCCGACCAGCGTATCAATAAACTGGTAGAGATGTATCATCCCCGTAAAACAGTGCCGGCAACTCTCGATGTGGTGGATATTCCGGGATTTAAGATGGCGCAGGGAGATGGGCGCGGTTCCAAGTTACTCGGGCATATCAAGGACGTCGAAGCTCTCTTGCATGTCGTAAGGTGTTTCGAAGACGGCAGTATCCCCTTTGCCTACGAAACCATCGACCCTTTACGGGATATCGAAACAGTCGACCTGGAATTAATGGCGGCAGACAGCACCACACTTCAGAATAAGCTCACGCGTCTGGAGAAAAAGGTGCACGCTAACGATAAAGATGCCATCAGAGAAAATGCCCATTGTGAGAAGATTTATGCGGCTATTCAACAGGGAATTCCGGCACGTAAGCAAAAACTGACTGCACAGGAAATTGCCAGCATCTACGAATGTAACCTCGCCTCCCTGAAACCTGTCCTCTACATCGCTAATGTTAAGTCGATGGCAGATGCCAATAATCGCTACGTAAACGCTCTCAAACAGATTGCCGATGCGGAAAATGCGGAAATGATTATCGTCTGTGGCAAAGATGAAGCCGATATCAGCCAGCTTGCACCCGAAGAACAAAAGGAGTTTCTGAAAGATTTGGGGTTGATGGAATCTTCGATGGAACGGTTGATGCATGCCGCTTACAAGATTCTGGGATTAATCAATTTCTTCACCGTTGGCGAAGATGAAGTACGTGCTTGGACGTGTAAAAAAGGCGATAAAGCTCCGGTAGCCGCCGGCAAAATTCACAAAGATATGGAGAAGGGCTTTATCCGACTCGAAGTTATCCGCTACGAAGATCTGATTGAACTGGGGAGCGAAGCTGCTGTAGCCAAGTCAGGGAAAAAGCGGATGGAAGGGCGTGAGTACGAGGTCCAAGACGGCGATATCGTCATGGTGCTCTTCAATAAGTAGGAAGTATAGTCTCTAAGACTTTCACTGCATCACTAACTAACTTAGGGCAAACAGTAGAGAAAACTGCGTTAGAACGCGCTTCCGCCAGACCTTCCGGTGAGTTTAAATCATATTTAATGAGTTCTTTGCAGATTATCGAACCGTTGAGCTCCTTAAATTTTTTATTGAACTCCTGCACTAGTATATACGTTCTTTCGATGCTCTCGCGGGCATTATTCTCATTGAGTCTTTGAGACAACCCCAAAACCATATAAGCGCCGGTGACAGCCCCACATGTTTTGCCGGTACGCCCCATACCGCCACCGAATCCCATAGCTATTCTGAGAGCCTGATTACGGTTAAGTTTGAATTCCTGACAGAACACCGATAGCACTGACTGAGTACAATTCATACGGTGTTCAACCATTAAGACTGCGGCTGTTTCCGACTTGTTCATTCTGCGGCAATTATACAACCGCCTAAAACGCAAATCAAATGAATAACTAACAAACACGGTATTTTGAAAGCCTCTTCCCTACCAAAGATGGGGTACTAAAGCCTTCCGCTGAGGCGGATAGTCGGGGAATTGCTGCCGATACCAGTCATGATGTGAACGGGCACGGGGGACAAGGTTAGCCGCTGTCCAGAGAGCAAATGCCAGCCCGGGAAGCGACCATGTAGCTATTGCCCAACCGGTCCAGATAACTATCTCACCGAAGTAATTGGGACAGGATATCCAGTGATAGAGACCTCTGTGCGGTATTTTGTAAGCAGTTTCACCCGGTGCCCGCAGACTGCGGAGTATCTGGTCGGCAGACCGGTTAATAAGAAAACCGGCGATAAATATTACCACGCCGAGGATGAATCGGGGGTCAGTAAGCCATTCATTAGTATATTTGGATGAAAGAGTAAAAATGTAATGACCGTTAAGATATCCATTCATCATATTGAAAATTAGTCCGAAGACAATGATGAGGAATGGCATTTTCCTGTTACCTCGAAGGCTGAATGGATAGATAAAAGCACGATGGATATAATGCGCTTCCCACAATACCAGAAAAGCCAGTGTCGTAACTGTCCGGTTATCACCAACGAGAAAACATATGGTAAATATTATTGGTGATACTGCTTCCATAAGCACCCATGACAGTTTATTATTGAGAGTAAGTCCCCAACCTCTTCTTATATGTCGTCCGTAAGGTGCCGAAACGAAGAACAATGAGATGAAAACCATCGCCGCCATCATAAATGAGAATATTATCAAATTGTTATAAAAATTCTGTCCGTTCAACTACATACTCACTGTTTCACTTTTAGATTATGTTCAAGTTTACCACACTGCTCGAACCATTTCAGGGTATCGATAATCGTTTCCCGAAACGGACGCGGTTCATAACCGAGCTCGCGAGTTCCCTTTTCATGGCTGATGTAAGGATTGCTGTGTAATGCATTGAGTGAAATAGAGGTATAGAGAGGTCTTCTGCCGAACATGCGGTCATAAGTAGTAACAATCGGCGCACCTAGTTGAGCCATCCACATTGGGCAGACAAAACCCGGTGCGGGAACACCGGTGATTTCTGCAATTATGTCCGCCATGTGTCGCAAAGACACCCAATGCCCTGAAAGTAGGTATTTTGAACCGGTTGGAGCTTTCTTCGCAGCTTTTATTGCACCATCAGCAACATCACGGACATCCACCCAATCGAAACCACCGTCTACCAAAGCCACCATCTTTTTGTTAGCCATAGACAATAAAGCCGCACCGAGATGGGACGGCTGAGTGTCATAGGGACCGATAACTGCAGTCGGATTAATGATGATGGCATCCAATCCTTTTTCAATCCCTCTACGAACCTCTTTCTCAGTCGCTGCCTTGGAACGGTCGTAAGGCGGATTACGCAACGATGCAACCAGAGATCGGGATTCGTCGAGGGGCATATCCAGAGGCTCCTGCATCATCGCATGGATGGAACTGAAGTGCACCAAACGTTTCACACCACAACGCAGACAGGCTTCCACTACGTTTCGGGTGCCGATGATATTGACCAATTCCACCATATGCCATTCATGCTTTAATATCGAAACAACAGCAGCAAGATGATAGACTACATCGGCGCCATCAAAAGCACGGCGCAAAGAATCAGGGTCACAAATATCAGCCTGCACAATTTCTACGCCGAGCCCTTCGAGACCTCTCTGGTTCGTATGAGCCAGGGCACGGACACTCTGCCCTTCAGAAACCAGATTACGTATGAGATTATTACCGATATGGCCGGAAGCGCCGGTCACAACAATTTTCATTTGGACTTATTATATACATATCACAGAAATATATCTACACTAAGAAGCGAAAAAAGAGGGTGGGTACCGTCGAGATAAAATCAAGACTAAACCCACCCTATGCAGTTACTTGTCTATTAAATTAGAATAATTTAGTAACTTCGGCTTATAGCAAACTGGGATTTTTTCCCCATACTCTGCCTTCGTACAGGAACTCTTCGCATCTGACGAGGTGAATAGCTAACTTTTTTCTCTACTGAGGGAGTTTTATAGTCAAAACTCTCCAAAGTACGTCTCTCAATCGGTTTTTTGAGGACTTTCTCAATATCACGTACAGTTGCCATGTCTTCACTCGTTACAAAGGTAAATGCTTCACCTGTTTCGTCAACACGCCCTGTGCGTCCGATGCGGTGAGTATAGGCATCAACGTTTTCCGGCATATCAAAGTTAATTACATGCGAGATATTGGAAACATCGATACCACGGGCGGCAATATCAGTCGCTACCAAGATTTTGATCGCTCCTGAACGGAAGCCATCGAGAGCCGCCTGACGCCGTTGCTGAGATAAATTCCCCTGCAATGAAGCGGTACTGTAACCTGATTTGTCCAATTGTTCCATAAGACGTTCGACGCGGTGCTTGGTACGCGCAAAGACCAGCACGGAACCGGTTTTCGTCTTATACAGAAGTTCCAGAAGCAGTGCGGTTTTAAGGTCTTGCCGAACAGGATACAATGTGTGGGATACCGATGCCGCCGGTGCGGTTTGCCCGATTTGTATGGTGATAGGATTATGAAGGATTTCTTTCACCAGACGGCGAATATCATCAGGCATAGTTGCTGAGAACAGCAGTGTCTGTCTGGGCTGTAAAATACATTCCAGAATCCTCTTGATGTCAGGTAAAAAACCCATATCAAACATGCGGTCGGCTTCATCAATAACCAATATATCAAGGTGCGACAAACTAAGTGCTCCTTGATACAAATGATCAAGCAAACGACCGG
>Ga0209777_10008475_pt1 | contig 11245 bp, 12 predicted proteins | sample FrelakmetHBP12HB_FD_187147 | JGI IMG/M metagenome (GOLD analysis project Ga0209777, IMG submission 187147) | Freshwater lake sediment microbial communities from the University of Notre Dame, USA, for methane emissions studies -HBP12 HB (SPAdes)... | ecosystem: Environmental > Aquatic >...
GGAGCATTTTGGCGTGGCTGCTAAAATAATTTCTAAAAAAATCAAACCAGATGGTATTGATATTAATTTTGGCTGTCCGGCCAAAAAGGTTTATGGCCACGGATCGGGTTGCGCTTTAATGCCCCAGAAAAAACTGGCGCGCCAAATAATTTCAGCTGTCTGTGAAAATACTTCACTTCCCGTTTCCATAAAAATTCGCGCCGGTATCGGAGATATAAATGCCCTGCAATTTATAAAAAATATTAAAGATTTACCATTTTCAGCCGTTATGGTCCACGGCCGGACTTATGAAGGTAAATTTATCGGTCAGGTTGATTTTGAGATTGTTGAGAAGAGCGAACGTCTCTTTTACTGGATCGCGCAAACGACCGTCTTGATGCCTTTCCGGCGATGGCCAGTTCCTGGGTAGTTCGATGTCCGCACTATCGGAATAGGGATCACTGCGCTCCGACTCAGCCTTTTCTCCGATCGTTTTCAGGGTATAGTCCGATGCGGAGGATACAACGTCGGTCTGATAGAAATAGGAATGATAATAATATTCTGTCGGAGTCAATCGCAGCGGGGCATGCAAAGAAGTTAATTTTTGCAGCCAATTGCGTTCGATGCCTGTTGTGACGGACAAAAAGACTAATACGAGCCACACGACCAAAGAGATCACGATCACGGAGAGAAGTGAAACGAGCGCCGTGGAAAGCGATTTCTTTCTTGGAATGAGGTAACGAAAAGCAATCGTTAGTTCGAACATCCTCATTCCGGAAAATCTCGTTTAGAAGTCTATTTTGCTTCTTTAAAAACGACATGCCGTTTGAGGCTCTTGTCGTATTTCTTAAGCTCAATTCGCTCTGTTACGTTGCGCTTGTTTTTAGTCGTCCAATAGCATTCGTGCGACTCGGTGCTTTTCATTTTGATGTTTTCGCGTGCGCCTTTTTTTGCCATATCAAATCCATGTATATCAATTTTTACTAAAAATAATACCCTTTTTATTCCTTTTTCTCAATCCAAAAAGGTAATCGGGGCATTGCCTCCATATCGAGAGGGGATGATTCTCCTGACAGAAATTTATGATAAGCCAATCCGGCGATCATCATTGCATTGTCCGTAGATAGCCCAGCCGATGGCCAGAATTGAGGAATCTGGGGAAATTTTTGGGCAAAATGGGCGCGCAGGCGTTGATTGTTTGTAACGCCGCCGCCAAATACGAGAGATCGAAAATTAGCGCTCTCCATGGCGATCTTTGCCTTGTTGGACAAATCGTTAAAAGCGGTTTTTTGAAAGGAGGCGGCAATATGAGGGTAGTCTTCCGGTACAGCATTTTTTTGAGCGTACAAAACGGCTGTTTTTAGACCGCTGAAAGAAAATGCAAAGGGACTTTTTTTAACTTTGGAAGGACTAAAGCGAAATTTATTTTCGTCGCCGGATTCAGCCAATTTTTCAAGAGCAGGCCCTCCGGGATAGAAAAGCCCTAAAATGGTCGCGGATTTATCAAAAGCCTCGCCGATAGCATCGTCCACAGTTGTTCCAATTAACTCATAATGGCCCACATCGAGGACTTTGACCATTAGAGTATGTCCGCCTGAAAGGACAAAGCCTAGCGCGGGAAAAAGAGGTGTGTGATCCATAAATGCTGCATAGAGATGTGCTTCGGCATGATTAATGCCAATCAATGGCTTTTTCCAGGCGATTGCTAGTCCCTTGGCTGCTTGAAGGCCGATCAATAGAGCGCCGATTAGGCCTGGACCTTTTGCGACGCCAATAGCGTCGATATCATCTGAAGTAATTTTGGCATTGCGAATAGCTTCATCAATGACAGGTAAGATAGTATCGATATGCCGCCGGCAGGCAAGTTCAGGGAAAACCCCCCCATACTCTCGGTGAATTTCGGCAGAAGAGGCGATAGAGTGCGACAGAATCGTTTTGCCATCTTTTACAACGGAGGCCGCAGTTTCATCGCACGTGCTTTCGATACCGAGAATCAACATAGACGATTAGTTTGCCATAAATGGCCATAAAAAACAAAAAGTCCCTCGTCAATTGAGAGACTTTTTGATAATAAAAACGATCTTAGTTTCACCCCATTGCTTCTTGTTTAGCTATTGTTGCCCATAAGTTAAAAATTTCTATTGCGGTATCTGCTTTGCAAGCAGTGGTATCAGCAACGGTTCTCGCAGCGTTTATGCATGTCTCAGCTTCTGTTACAGACTTAAATGAAACTACGGTACTATGGACCAGAGCTTGAACGTTATTAATGCGTGTTCCTTTGTAAGTCTCCAAAAGTGCTTGAGTAGAGGCTAAAGTTCCGCGTGCGGTCTCAAAAGTCGGTTTATAACTAGAATGTGCTCTAATGGCATCGGGAGTTTTTTCACAGAAATAGCTAAAACCTGGTGGGCAATAGCCCATTTTATTAATACCCCAAGCAATGCTACCTATAACTACAATACCGAGTGTCGTCCACAAAACGACTTTTCCAGCTGTACGCATCCAAGATTCTTTTGTTGCTTCCGTAGGAATGCTTTTCTTATGATTGATTTTAACAGCGTTAACTGTTGAGACTCTTGAAGAAGCGGCAGCAGTTACAGTTTCTGCCTTGCGAGAGCCAAATAATACAGAATGAACGCCGTTTAGTGCTCGCAAGCCTATGTTTGCAATGGTTTTAAAAAAGCTTTCGGCGAGTTGTGCGGCAACGTTCATTACTCGTACAAATTTTGAATTAATCGATTTGTCCCAAATTGGGTTGTGATCGAAAAGAGGGAATCTTACGTTTTGGTCTTGTGCTGCTGCGCGAAGAGTTGTAGCCATAGGGTTTCTTCTCCTTAAGAAAGATGGTTGAGTTGCTCAATAAGTATATAATAAGGCGTCATTAAGGTAAATTAAAGTATATTTTTCACTTTTTGAGATTAGTTTTAAGGAGGTAATTGATTTAAAGTGTTGATTGTTGTTTTTATGTTAAATTGGTGCCAGTAATTTATTAACCAGCGGGGTAAACGGGTGACAAATGGCGCTAGCGAGACAAAGGCAGAGCCGACGCAGCATAAACCGGTTTTCGAATCACGAGCGGAATAAAAGCCGCCTGTAATTTCACCGATATCGATCGCCTCTCCGACAAAATAAAGTTTGATTTTTTTACTTGCTATGTTTTTAAAACAAGAAAATAAAACTTATTTATTGAAAAATCTTTCTTAAAGCAAATGTAATTTGATCCGCAGAATCAAAATAAAAAATTAATTTGCCTTGAAAGGCGGCAAAAATCAAAAAGCCCCTCGACAATAGAGAGGCTTTTTGATAATAAAACGATCTTATTAGCACTTCTTTGCGAGATCTGCAGCGGCATTTGCAGCTATGTAAAATGCGTCAAGAGCATCCTGACCCTTGCAACCATTCATAGTCACAGTGTCTACTGCAGCTTTCATGCATGTCTCAGCTGTTGTTACGCCTGTAAATGCCCCTGTCACAGCATTAACAGCAGGTGAAAGGGTTAGTATGCAAGGTTTTGATGCGTGAGTCGTTAATAATGCTTTGGCAGTGTCTGAAGCCTTGCCTGCTTTTACAAAAGCCTCTGTCCATGAAGCAGGAACTCCTATAGGAGCAGCCGGAGTAGGAGCTTTACGAGCAACTTCAGCAGCTTTTCCACAGATGCGGCTAAAACCTGGCATGCAGCCAAAGCCCATTTTATTAGCACCCCAAGCAACGATACCTAGAGCTACAACGCCGGCTGTTGCCCACAAAGCAATTTTTCCAGATGTTCGCAGCCAAGATCCTTTTGCCGCTTCTGTAGGAATGCCTTCCTCAGGATCGATTTCAACAGCGTCAACTGTTGCGACTATTGATGAATCTGCATCGTCAGCTACATCAACAGCTACAGTTTCTACTTTGCGAGAGCCAAATAATACAGAATGAACTCCGTTTAGTACGCGCAAGCCGACATTGGCAATGCTTTTGAAAAAGCTTTCTGCGAGTTGTACGACTACGTTCATTACTCGTACAAACTTAGAATTGATCGATTTGTCCCAAATTGGGTTGTGGTCATAAAGAGGGAATCTAACGTTTTGGTCTTGTGCTGTTGCACTGAGAGTTGTGGTCATAAGGTTTCTTCTCCTTGAGAGATTTTTAAAACACGCAAAAAGCATATAAAAAGGCGGCATTAAGATGAATTGAAATCTTTTTTTACTTTTGGAAAATTAATTTTAGGAATAGTTTGTCTCTTTAAGATGTTGGTTGTTAAGTTTCTGTGAAATTCGAACCAGCGATGTATCCTGTTGTCCATCCGTTTTGAAGATTAAAGCCGCCTGTAATTCCATCGATATCGATCGCCTCTCCGACAAAAAAGAGGTTAGATTTTTTTTTACTTTCCATGTTTTTAAAATTGATTTCCCGACGGTCAATACCCCCGCAAGTGACGAACTCTTCTTTATGAGCCGTATTTCCGTTGATTCGATAACGATCTGCGTGGAGCCGTGCTGACAATGCTCTTATTTCTTTCAAGGAAAGATTGCGCAAGGTTTTGTCGGATTGGCCGCTCAATAATGTTTTCCAAAAGGATTTTGAAAATAAAAAAGGGTTGAGAGCGAGTAAATGCTGTTGCGGGGCATCCAATTTTAAATCGCACAAGATTTTGCAAATTTGTTTTTCAGTGTAGGAGGGCAGCCAATTGACGATGAGATCCGCTTGATAATTTTTTTCGTGAAGATAGCGTGCATAAAAAGCGGATAATTTTAAAACAGCGGGTCCGCTGAAACCAAAGTGTGCGATCATCAATGCCCCGCTATAAGCTTTTGCTGATTCATCGATTCTTAGCTCGACTGGATTTACTGAGGTTCCGCTTAGTTCTTTCAATGCAAAAGATGAAACAGTAAATGTAAAAAGAGATGGAACGGGAGCAGTGATCCGATGGCCGAATTGCTCTGCCCATCGATAACCGTCTTTGCTGCTTCCTGTTGCAAGCAGTAGTTTTTTGCAAAAAAGGGGGTCTTTTTCTTTAATGTTTAGTTCAAACCAATCGTTTTTTGTGGAAATTGATTGGATATCCTGGTTTAAGCAAGTCTTAATCTCGAGTCGATCTAGCTCTGTAAGTAAGCAATTCACAATCGTTTGTGATTGATTCGTAACAGGAAATACTCGTCCGCCGTCTTCGGTTTTAAGACGGACGCCTTTCGACTCGAACCATTCCATAGTATGGGTTGAGGACCATCTGGTTAAAGCGCCAATCAACTCTTGGCTTCCGCGAGGGTAGAAATCGCCGGCTGTTTTGGGATTCAATAATTCATTGGTTAAATTGCAGCGCCCGCCCCCGGATAAGCTCACCTTTCTCAGCAGGTTGGGAGATTTTTCTAAAATCAGAACTGATAATTGCGGATGGCAAGTTTTCGCCCAAATCGCCGCGAAAACTCCAGCAGGCCCGCCGCCAATCACAATTAAATCATAAGATTTCATCAAATATTTTAAACCATTTGTATAGTTTGATTTGCAGAATGGTATATTGTAAACGCTGAAATGATTTTGTTTATATAACAAATTTAGCGGCGCTATCCTCGACAATCCACAGAGCTTTTCTCTCGTAAGTGCCAATTTGGCTAGCAGGCCAGGGCGAGATGCGCTCGGCTCGCAAAACATTATTGACAATGGTCTCTTTGGAAGATCCCAAAACGTAGAAAACGGCGAGATCGCTTTGGTTAATGCAATCAATTGTTAGCGTCATTCGCCAGCTCTTTTTTTCTGGAACATGGTTTGCTACAACAAGCCGATTGATTGATTGAAGAGCAGCCGTACCCGGGAAGAGGGAGGCTGTATGGCCATCTTCGCCCAATCCTAGCATGACAAGGTCGAAGAGCTTTAAGCCGATGGTTTTTCGAATAAGCGCTTCATATTCCTCAGCCGCGCGCTCGATTTCTTTTTCCGCTTCCATCCGAAATATTTGATTTTTAGGTATGGGCAGTCGGGATAGTCCATGTGTCATCGCGGCATGAAAATTGCTGTTCGGATGCTCTGGCGCCTCCGAGCGCTCATCGCTCCAAAATAGATAGATTTTCGACCAGTCGAGCTGTTTTGCATAATCAGTCGAGGAGAGCATCTGATAAATCGCATTCGGGGTCGATCCGCCCGATAAAGCAACGGCAAAGCGGGATCGTTCGCGAATCGCTATTTTCGCAGTTTGGATCCAATGTTCTACTGCAAAGCGAACAGTCGCTTCGTTGTTTCCAGGGATGGCAATGTTTCTGCGCTCATCAAAGGGCTGAATTTTTTCGGAATCAATTGTCAGCATATATTTTCGTTATCGAGTATCTGCAATTGATGGAGAACCTCAAGGAAAAATGGACTTGTTCCTTTTAGGAAAATTTCCCGCACTAGCGATTGGCCCATTGGAGATTTTCTCAAAATGAACTGGAAGGGAACCTCGCAGCGGTCAAATTTAGTGATATGTACTGTCACTTGCTGCGGCTGTTTGGGATTGATCACGAAATGATAATGACTTTGGCTCTTTGTGACCACTTTCATTGATAAAATACATCCGGGGGATAATTCCTGAAAAAATGAGGATTCGATCGTGGCTTTGATGTTTTTTTCGAATAAGAAACGAAAATAGGTTTTGTTTTTTTCAATCGATCGATAGTTCCAGCCCAGACGAGACGAGATGAGTCCTAAAAGATACATGGCTTGAATTTTTAAATGGCAGAAATATTCTGTTTCGCGGGCATTGTAAGTAATTGACAGCTCCTCGATTTCGTGGAGATCGATGATGCGTTCCTTCGAGTTGAACGTAGAAGATAATAGATCTCGCCAGCCCTCTAGCCGCGCCCAGTTTAAATCGGCGATATCGCGTTTTTTTTGCTCTTTTAAGTTCAATAGCGTTTGCGCGAATCCCATGAGATGATCGGCGGATTCCGAGTCAAAGATAATACGAGTCGATAGTTTGGCCAGCGGTTCGAAAAGAGGATGGGACTGCGATGGATTTTCGCCCCACAAAAGGTAGACGGGCAGATCGGGCAGCAGATGGGGGAGAATGACGTAGGGTACGCGTTCCCATTCCGCTCCAGCAACACCGATATCGATGTCGTCGCAGATGTTTGCTCCGGAGCCTTTCGATGCAATTACGGATACGGCTGTTTTGAGATAGTGTTTGGATGGATCAGGATCATACGAAACAAATAGGACTCGGCAGGGAAATGTATCGATGATTCTTTGAACGATATTGCGAATGTAGTCGGTGCGCGATGAAAGCTGATTGAATACGATGAGGTTGAATAAAGAAGCCCGCATTTGACGGGTTTTATCCACAGAATCCCATATTCGGAGCAATTCGCTTTCAATCTGAGCGGGAGGAACAATTTGTTGTGTTGTCATAGAATTCGCCAGGTTCGTCCATCTTTTGCAATCATTTCATCAGCTTCGGCCGGTCCCCAGGTTCCTGAAGAATAATTGGGAAATTTCGGATGGCTGCCATTCCAATACTCGAGAATGGGCGTCAATATTTTCCAGGAATTTGCAACTTCGTCGGACCGGGCAAACAGAGTGCTGTCTCCAATCATGCAATCCCAGATCAGCCTCTCGTATGCCTCAGGGGGAGACTGGCCGAAATAGGATCCATATCGAAAATCCATTTTGACGGGCTGTATCGGACTGCTTGGGCCGGGAATCTTGCAATTGATCTTGAGCGCGATTCCTTCATTGGGCTGAATCCTGATGGCCAAAACGTTCGGATCGATCTTGCGCTCCTGGTTTTGAAAAAGAAATCCCGGAGCGTCTTTAAAGGTGATTGCGATCTCAGTGGCTCGTTTCGGAAGTCTTTTTCCTCCGCGCAAATAGAACGGAACGGAAGCCCACCGCCAGTTGTCGATAAAAAGACGCATCGCGACATAGGTTTCAATACTTGAGTCCGGCTTTACGTTCGCTTCCTGCCGATAACCCAAAACGCTTTCACCATTGATATAGCCGTTTCCATATTGGCCGCGGACGACATGCTGCTCGAAATCGGATTTGGAAAATGGCCGGATCGAACGCAAAACTTTAACTTTTTCATCACGCACAGCTGATGCGCTCAGGCTGATGGGCGGTTCCATAGCAACGAGCGATACGAGCTGCATCATATGGTTTTGGACGACGTCTCTTAAAAGCCCCTCTTCTTCGAAAAAGGCGCCGCGGGTGCCGATGCCGATCTCTTCAGCGACGGTAATCTGGATATGATCGACATATTTGTAATTCCAAATTGACTCAAAGATTGAATTGGCGAATCGAAAAACAAGCAGGTTTTGGACGGTTTCTTTGCCGAGATAGTGATCGATGCGATAGGTTTGAGACTCATGCAGATGTTTTTGAATGTTTGTCTGCAGATCGATAGAAGAATTCAGGTCATGGCCAAAGGGCTTTTCGATAATGACGCGCGACCAGCGCTCTTCATTTTCCCCTACCTCATAGATAAGATTGAATTTACGCAATTTTTCAATGATCAAGGGAAAATATTTAGGCGGAACGGAAAGATAAAAGACTCGGTTGCCGCGAGTGCCATGACGGGTATCGATCTGCGCGAGGCGTTGCGCGAGCTCTTGATAGCCCTCATCAGCATCGAATTCAGAGCGATGGTAAAAAATTTGCTCTTGAAAGCTTTGCCAGAATGTTTCATCGATCGGTTTAGTGCGCGAATATGTGGCGATATCTTCCTTGAGTTCGTTGCGGAATTGTTCATCGGTTTTCGGGCGGCGTGCAAAACCTACGCAAGCGAAATTGGAGGGTAATGAGCCCTCCCTTCCGAGCTGATAAATCGCAGGAACCAGCCTTCGCCCGGTCAAATCGCCAGTAGCTCCGAAAATCACGAGAATGCATGGATCTATGGTGCGCGAAGCTTGTCCCGGTTCTTCAAGGGGATTCATAGGGTTTATCCAAATAGGTTTGTAATAGAATAACAGCTGATGCGGGATCGATGATTTTTGTTCTCTCTTTTCTTGAATAGGAAAGCTCTTTCAGCGTGCGTTCGGCCTGTGCGGTTGAAAGTCTCTCATCCATCATTTTAACAACAACTGTAGTTTCGTTTTGAAGAGCATTGGCAAATCGCTCGGCAGCAATTGCCATATCGCCTCTTTTTCCGCTCAAAAGAAGCGGCAGTCCAACAATGATTGTCTCAATCTGGCCTTGATATGGAGATAGCGCATTTAATACATTTTTTACAGTGTCTCTTAAACTGTTGCCTGAGAGCACCAGTTTCAAAGGAAGAGCGACTTTGCCTTTTTCATCTGAAATGGCAATGCCAATGCGCTTCAGTCCGTAATCAATTGCTGCGGTTCGTGGCATAGCAGATCGCCTTGATGAATTCGCGAAATATTGGATGAGGATCCAGCGGTTTCGATTTATATTCTGGATGAAACTGAACCCCGAGCATCCAGGGATGGGATGCGATTTCCGAGATTTCACATAGCGAGCCGTTCTCGAGCGTTCCTGAAAAAACTAGACCTTTCTCTTCAAAGGCGTTTTTATATTCGTTGTTGAATTCATATCGGTGGCGGTGGCGTTCGTGGATCAGTTTTTTTCCGTATGCCTGAAAGGCCATCGTTCCTTCTTTTAAGCCGCATGGATAGGCGCCAAGCCGCATGGTTCCGCCCAAATTTTGCACATTGCGCTGTTCGCTGAGCATTGAGATGACAGGGTAAGCTGTATTGATATCGATTTCTGTGGAATTAGCGCCGTTTAATCCCAAGACATTTCGGGCAAATTCCACAATCATTACCTGCATGCCGAGACAAAGCCCGAGATAGGGGATTTTGCGTGTTCGGCAATATTCGGCGGCCAGCAGCATTCCTTCCCAGCCGCGTTCGCCAAATCCTCCGGGAACCAAATAACCGTCGCAGCCGCCGAGCGACTGTTCGAGGGTTTGATTGGATTGAATGCGGTCGGATTCAAAACGGCATATTTCCAAACTCACATCGCATGTGGCGGCGGCGTGATATAAAGCTTCGAAGACAGATTTATAGGCGTCTTGGTGGTTCATATATTTTCCCACGATGCCGATTCGAATTTTACCGCGGGAGGGGCGAAGAACGTTTTCTAGCATTTTCTCCCATTTTATCAACGAAGAGGGGGGAGTATGCAGATCCAGCATGCGGCAGATCATCTCATCGATATGCTGTCGATGCAGATCAACGGGTACTTCATAGATGCTCATCGCAACGTCTTTTAAATCGATGACAGCATCCAGAGGGACGCTGCAAAAAAGGGAGATCTTTGCTTTGATGTCTTCGGTCAATGGATTTTCGCAACGGCAAAGAATCATGTCGGGAATAATGCCGATCTCTCTAAGAACCTGCACTGAATGCTGAGTCGGTTTGGTTTTAACCTCGCCGGCAGCTTTTAAATAAGGGACATAGGTCAGGTGAAGAAAAATGCAGTCTTTTGGCCGCTCGTAGCGGAATTGACGGATTGCTTCTAAAAAGGGAAGAGATTCGATGTCGCCGACAGTTCCTCCGATTTCTACCAGAACCACTTGCGTGTCATTATCCTGTTTGGCGCAAATCAAAATCCGCGACTTGATTTCATCGGTGACGTGAGGAATTACCTGAACGGTTTTGCCGAGAAAGTCGCCCTTTCTCTCTCTCTTAATTACTGTATCGTATATTTGCCCCGAAGTGGCGTTCGACGCGCGAGAAAGCGGTGAATGGGTAAAACGATGATAATGGCCTAAATCGAGATCCGTTTCGCCGCCGTCGTCCGTAACATAGACCTCGCCATGTTGAAAAGGATTCATCGTTCCCGGGTCGACGTTGAGATAGGGATCGAATTTTAGCATGGCAATTTTCAATCCGCGTGATTCGAGAAGATAGCCAATAGATGCCGCGGTTAAGCCTTTTCCTAGTGAGGAAACGACTCCGCCTGTAATGAAAATATATTTGATTGACATAGGAGCATTCTTTCTAGTTTTTTCAATTCCTGCGGCGTGTCGACCCCAATAGCCTCATCTTCGACCACAGCGACCTTGATTTCGTATCCTAGCTCAAGAAGCCTCAATTGTTCCAGATCTTCCGATCGTTGTAAACCCGTATCCTGCTTGGCGCTGATCTGCAGGAGGATCTCGGTATGAAAAACCGACTTATAATCTTTATTAGAATGTTGTTGTTTGGTATATTTAATTGAACTATTACTTTTAATAGATGATTTAAGTATGACAATATCTGAAATGCGAAATTTGAATTTAAATAAGTTCTGCGCGCCGAAGAGTTTTGCAATTGGCCCTATAGCCAAAGACCCTGAAAAGTCGGTTTTTCAGCTG
>Ga0209777_10008476_pt1 | contig 11245 bp, 11 predicted proteins | sample FrelakmetHBP12HB_FD_187147 | JGI IMG/M metagenome (GOLD analysis project Ga0209777, IMG submission 187147) | Freshwater lake sediment microbial communities from the University of Notre Dame, USA, for methane emissions studies -HBP12 HB (SPAdes)... | ecosystem: Environmental > Aquatic >...
CCCCGCCACAACACCGGGCTCCTTGAAGTAGAGTCGAGCCTTCGCCATCTGATCAGCTGGGATTAAGGCCTCAGAGGTTAGGTCACTGTAGCCCAAGTCTTCAAAAAGGAATCCCTTCACTCGCTCCTCTGCGAGAAAATTCCGCTTCATTTTGATCCCGTCCACTGTCGGTTACCATCTGGAAGGGTTTCTTTAGTTCACGAGCGTGACTCTTTTAAGGGTTCCCACTACTTTGGAATTATTTTGAAAGATAAAGCTCATTCGATTGGGGGACACTACGAAACTTTTTATCCAGTTCCGCCACGGTATCCCGCCGTGGAAAAGATTTGGACTACAGACGCTATCTGGTTGAAGTTGGGACAGGGATCGACCTCCACGGCGAGGATACAACCAAGGCAGCGCAGAGGGCAGTAAAGGATGCGATAAGCCACAGTAGCATGGTTGGGCTCGGTCAATTGTTCAAGATAAATAGCTTCTCCGAGATGGAGGAGGCGTTAATGGTCGACGTGACCGTCGCAGCTCCTGACCCCCAGAAGGTTGACGGTGATGCCGTCCTCTCTACGCTCCCCGAGGGAAAAAGAAGAATAAACGTCGTCAAAGGCGGGCTCAAGTTCCCCGTCGAGTCGACGAAAGAAGAGGCGAAAACCCACTCTATGGTGATGGTTAACGCCGTGATAGTTGTACTGGTCGACGTGGATAAGGTGCCTAGAAGGTAGAGAATCTAGAGCTCCTTACCGCAGTTTGTGCAGAAGTGCGCATACCTAGTGTTCTCCTGCCCGCAGACACGGCAGTATACCGGTCCAGTCTTCTCCTTTACGTTCTGACGGGCCGTATTCACTCCCTTCTCAACTTCTCCAGCTACTTCATGGAAAGTATCTTGGACGATCTTCACACCTTCGTCGATCGCCTTAGAAGCCTTTTGAAGGGCAATATCGAGTTCCTGCCTCACATGAGAGTCCGACATCCATGGGATTTTTATTTCTTCTTTAAAACCCTTCTCGGTCCTTACACCACATTTAGGGCAGAAGTTCGCCTCTGTGTCGAGTTCCTTGCCACAATTTGAACAATAAACCGTATGATCCACCTGTTCCTCGCAGGACAATGTGCTCTATTTAAACTTTCCAATAAGGTATCTTGATTAGTGCGTGCGCAATAAGGCGATGCGAGACAGACATCCTTCTAGTCTTGGATGCCCCACTAAGTTCTGTTAAATTTACGCCCATGCACGTGAAAAAAGCGGATCTAGCTACCAGTCGCTCTTACTTTCGAGCCAAGTCTTAGTCTCGGAGTGAATTTCAGGCCAAGTTCTGACGTATGCCTTCACCCTGTCGGCGAGCTCGACAGTCTGGTCATAGCCCTGTTTCTTGATGAAATCTTTAATCTCCTTCTGGGTCTTCCTCTTCGCCATCCACTTGTCGACGTTCGCGACTCTGAAGAGGAATCGGGCGTAGTTCGCTGCGGCTAGGCGTAGGTACTCGAGGTCGACCTTGTCGACGGTATCGTACTTGCTGTGCCCGAAGCCGCGCCCCATACTTGTGCGGATAGTTTCGGGGTCCCCCCCACTTCCGCAGGGTACGCTGCGAAGGTAGAAGGGCCAGTGGTCGCTGTAGGGACCAACTCGCTCGAAGTAGGGGAGGTCGACTTTCATCTCACTAGCGCATTGGTCTAGGAAGGGCTCGAGCTCGGGGAAGTCGTGCAGGATCACCCCCTTCCGACCCTTGCTGCCACCGGAGTCGAGGTTTAGCATGAACCGGATGTCGTCCATCTCATTCACATGCATCGATGTGTAGTTGTAGCTCCCGTAGAGGCCGATCTCCTCGGCCCCGAAGCAGATGCAACGCACACGTCTCTTGAGCTTCTGCTTCACCATTGTCAGGTTTCTAGCGATCTCCATAACCGTCACCGTGCCTGAGCAGGGGTCTTCGGCTCCCTGGCTAATATCATGTCCATCGTAGTGGCACCCGACTACGACGTACTCCCTGCTCTTCGAGGTGCCGGGGATATCGGCGATGACGTTGTTGGTCGTCACTTCCATGTTTTTATCGGTAGTCTTGATCCTGAGAGTGACATTCCCCTCCCTCTCTAACGCCCTGACGAGGTACATCCCATCCTCGAAGCTGACACTGATCGACGGGATCACCGGACTTATTCCCCCAGTCTGGGGACCGTAGCCTGGGTACTGGTTCATGAATATCCAGCCTTTCGCCCCGGCGAGGACGCTCCTCATGAACTTCTCGGACCTGTGGAGGGAACGAGTCATTCCCAGCGGGTTCGCGCTGGAAACCATCACAATATTTCCGTCAATCTCATTCTTTTTCTTATCATATATGTCGACGGCACCGTCGCCGAGCCACACCAGCTTCGCCTCGATCTCTCCCGAGATACTATGTGGGAGACTAATGCAGTCGATCTCCTTCTTGAAGGGGCTCACCATCGTCAGATTTGAAGGCCCCCTCTTCCAGCCGGGGATCTTGTAAGACTCGTAGTGGGCGTCCTTGATCCCGTAACCCTTCAGTTTATCCACCATGTACTTGACGGAGCCGAGGTCTCCGGGTGTACCTGGGAACCTGCTCCCGTAAACATCGCAGAGCATCTTCAGGTTATCCATCGGCTCTGACGACGTGTATATCTCCGAAACTATCTTCTTATCAACATCAAGCCATGGGTTACTCAAAACTCACGCACCGGAGAATTCTACCCCGTTCCGAATTTAAGACCTTTTAAATCATCTTTCAACTTGGGCTACAGAAAATAGTATTCAAATTAAAAACTATTTGAAGGTCATATGAGGGGAGCTGTGACCGCGATGACCCTTACCTCGTCGCAGGTATCCTCGCATCGGTCTGTGATAGTCTCCATAGCATCCATGAACTCTGAAAGAAGTATTGCCTGACCGATTTCGACTGAGCTGGTCTTGAGGCCGCTAATTGATCGCCTCGCTCTCTGATATAGTCCGTCCATCTTCTCCTCCAGCCGCTCCACCTCGTCTGCGGCCTTGAGAGCATCCTGGAACTCTCTGTCAGTTAGTTTTTCAATGCAGACATCTAGCTTGCTCACGCAGCTCTTAATTACTTGTCCCATCTCGACGGTGGTTTCCTTAATCTCATCTGGCATATCCTTCAGACTGAACTCGACCATTATGCGACCAGTCTCATTCACCCAGTCGATCACATCATCGATCTGTCTCGCTAATCTCATCATGTCTTCCCTCTCAGATATCGGGAGGTCACCCTTAGCAAGCTCGGCTATGATTTTACGTTTTAAGAGGTCGGCCTCTTTCTCCTTCAGCTGGAGTATGTCGAAACTCCTTAAGAGATCCTCACGCTTTCCCTGTAATGCTAAGTCGATGCAGCGATCTAGCTGCTCAACCGCCGTGACATTAGCCTTGGAATGTTCCAGGACCATGCTTATAGCTAGGACCTTCCTACGGGTCCTAAGCCAACTCTCGAGAGGTTTCACACAATCAACTCCACTTATTCAAGTGATAGAGCTTTCTCCAGACCCTCCTCAGGCTGTCTGTAGACTAGTATGTAATCTTCGGGCATCGAGAGGTATATTTTATCGCCTCTTGCGAAACTAGTTTCCTCGCCCGTGATAGGTGTCTTTACCAAGAGCGTCAAACCATTATCAGCCAGCACCTCGTATCGCATGGCGTCCCCGACGAAGATTCCACTCAAGACCTCACACGCCCAAGAATTATTCTCAGCAGGCTCTAGGGATAAGTTGATGAATTCCGGGCGGATAGCCATCACACAAGCCTCCTCTTTCTTCAGGTCTGCCTCACTATTAATATTTGACCGGAGAATGGAGCCATTTACTCGAACTTCGATCTCTGAATCAGTCTTCTCCACTATCTCTCCTGTGATGAAGTTTGCCTCACCGAGGAACTTTGCTGTGAAGATCTCCTTCGGTCTCATGTAGAGCTGTATCGGAAGACCTACCTCGACTATCTTACCAGCCTTCATAATGACAATCCTGTCTGATACAGACAGAGCCTCCTCTTGGTCGTGAGTTACGTGGACAGCTGTGAGCCCCAGGTCCTTCACGAGTTTCCTTAACTCATACCTGAGTACGGTCCTCACCTTAAGATCGAGGGCTCCGAGGGGCTCATCCAGTAGTAGAAGGGTTGAACCTGATGTCAACGCTCTTGAGATCGCGGTCTTCTGCCTTGCTCCTCCGCTGAGTTCATTCGGGTAAAGTGAAACGTACCCCTCCAGATTCATCATGTGTAGCATCTCCTCAACTGGGACCTCACGTTCCAGTGGGGTAATACCCTTGACCATGAGACCATAGGATACGTTGTCGTAGACGTTCATGTGGGGAAAGAGGGCAATCTCCTGAAAGACGTAGCCAACACCCCTATCCTCGATGGGGAGTGAAGTAACTTTATTGTCATCTATGAAGATGTCTCCGCCGTCGGGTTGGACTACGCCTGCTATTGATTTGATTAGAGTAGTTTTCCCGCAGCCGCTTGGTCCGACGATCGTTAGGTACTCACCATCCTTTATTGTTAGGTTGACACCATTTAGGGCGATTACCTTGCCGTAGGACTTCTTCACGCCTTCAACCCTAATTTCAGGCATCTAGCTTGCCTCCAACTCCCTTTGAAGCCCGAGGGGTGGATACTCATACAGATGTGAGTCGGAGGGATCGAAGTTGACACTCACCCAGTCTCCTTGCTTGATGCCCATCTCCTCCTCGTGAACGGGGAGGCGAGCTGCGAGGCGATCTCCATTAGTGAGGCGCACAGTATATCTAATGAAGCTGCCCAGGAAGTGTACCTCGACCACCTCACCCGAGAGCCTGTTAGGTTGGTCAACTCTGGGTTCTGGAGTCACCTTTGTCTTCTCCTCCCTCACAGCGACTATAACTGCTTCCTCAGGTTCGAAGCTTGAGTCGAGAACCTTAACCTTCAGTTCATCTCTTAGCCTGACGACACCCCCCTCCTTATTCCTGTGGTCGACGATGGCTTCGAGGAAGTTAGTGTTACCAACGAAATTGGCGACGAATATTTTCTCGGGGCGATTATAGACGTGATAGGGTGTGCCATGTTGCTGGAGTTGCCCCTCCCTGAGGACAAGAATCCTGTCGCCAATGGTCATCGCCTCCTCTTGATCATGAGTGACGTGGATGACTGTGAGTCCAGATTCCTTAGCGAGCTTCCTGAGCTCCGACCTAAGCTCGAGGCGTAGCCTAACATCAAGGGCACCAAGTGGCTCGTCTAGCAGAAGGAGCTTCGCCCCAGAAGCGAGACCTCTCGCAAGCGCAACACGCTGTTGCATGCCTCCGCTCAACTCACTAGGAAAAGCGTCAGCCCTCTTATCGAGCCTGACGAGCTTCAGAACTCGCATAGCCGTCTCCTCGGCTGTGGACCTCTTAGTTTCCTTCGCTAAGGGACCGAACATGACGTTTTCTAAGACATTCATATGGGGAAAGAGTGCATAGGTCTGGGGAACATAGACGGCATTCCTTTCTTCCGCAGGGATAAGGTTCGACTTCTCGTCATCCATATAGACATCGCCCTCGTCAGGCTTCACAATTCCGGCTATGCATCTCAGAAGCGTTGTTTTCCCGCTGCCCGTTGATCCTAACACACAGAGGTACTCCCGGTTTTTTACTTCAAAGGTCAAGTCATCTAGGGCCTTGATTTCGCCGAAACGCTTCGTAACATTTAGGAGTCTGAGGGTCGGCATATCACGTCTTCCTCCTGTAGATGATGAGTCTTAATACAAGCAGGGAAACAAAGGAGGTCAACACCAGAAAAGCTATCCCGAGGGCGATGTCCGATGTTGTTACGGGGACTTGGTGCTTCACCCAAGAGACTAAAAGGACGGGTGCAGTCTTCAGATTCTGTGAAACAGCTGTAGCTGCCCCAGTCTCGTTTATGCTTCTCGTGAAGGTGAGTATCGCCCCGGATAGGAAGGAATACTTAGTCAGAGGGATGATTATCTTCCTGAAGACATGTAACGGCCTGCTCCCTAAAGTACGGGCAGTCTCCTCCATCTCCGTCGGTATCCCCTCTATAGCCGCGGCCATCGCCTGAACGAAGTAAGTGTAAGTAATGGTCATGTGGGCGAAAACGAGTATCCAGAACTCTGGGAGAAAGCCGATGGAATGCCAGAAGAAACCGAGAGATACGCCTAATGCAACACTCGGAACAACGATCGGAACAGTACATGCCGCGTCGAGCAATGTCGTCCCAATCTTCCCAATCTTCTTTCTAGCGATCAAGATGGCGACGGGTAGCCCCGCCGCGATGTTGATCAATGTCGCGATGATGCCGATGCTATAAGAGAGCGCCATGGCCTGCCAGAAACTCGCCCACACACCAACCCCCGAGAGGGCTTTCTGCAGTGTACCGTCGGTGAGAGCCGTCATCGCGGGAAAGGTAATGTATATCGAAGGTATCAGCACGAAGAAACCAAAGATCAAGAAAGTGAGACCGTTTCTGAGATCAACACTCCCCTTAGAGCTCAATCTAGCCTCAGGGCCGGGGTAGACACGATTTATCGGTATTTTAAGCCTGTTGCCGAGGAGACGGATGAAGGCGAAAACGGCGACCGAAGAGAGAATGAGGGTGAAGCTAACGAGAACCATAGGACCCTGGAGACCCGCATCATTCGCGTTCTTAATAAAAACAGGTCCATTCTCGAAGACGCCCGCAACTATCACGGTCGCGCCAGTCTCGGAGAGTGAGCGGGCAAAGGCTAAGAGGAAAGCCGCTATTAGACCAGGTCTTAGCAGGGGAAGTGTTACAGTCCTGGCGATTGTGAAGGGGTGGGCTCCAAGGGTCTTCGCCGCTGTCTCGTAGATTACCGAATGCGTTAGAAGCTCCCCGACCATCACCCGGACAACGACAGGAAACGAGAAAGCGAAGTGAAGCAGAAGGACGAGGATTAGACCAGGCAGGATAGAAAACCCGAGCACACTCACCGGCCCCGTGCTCCCCCAGAATAGGAGCATAGAGTAGCCAAGGGCGACCGTCGGAATGACGAAGGGAATGTCAGCGAGGCCATCTATGACGCTGATCCACCGCGAGCGCCCACGCGCGATATACCACGCAAGGGGGAGCCCAGCGATGAGGTCAAATGCAGCCACCGACAGGGCGATTGTGAACGACCAGAAGATCGCCGACTCAGCTCGCTTAAGGAGGTCCGGATTCGAGAGAACCTGTTGGGCGAGGTCGAGTTTAAATGAAATACCCAACATGGGCGGCAGCAAGATGAAGGCTACCAGAAATACAATTGCGCCAACATAGACCAATTTCTTAATTGAGGAGCGTGAAGATAGCTTGTCGAACGTCGTCGCGATTGCAACACGGACACCGTTCACCAAACTCTGCCCCTTCTCTATAGTCGCCTCTGAGGATTTTATGTATCGAATAGGCGATTACTGCTTTATAATTAACTTTCATAGAATATATATTTCACAATAAATTATATTATCTATATAGATAATATAGATTTCGGGCTCGTTCTCACTTCAAATATGTCGACTGACAAGCAGAAATTAAAAAAAATGATTTAAGGCGACTGACCCAACCCTATTCGGGCATTCTATTTGAGCATCCTGATATTCACGGATAATCCCGGCGTGCAGGAAACAAAGCTAGTATTAGAGGCTCTACGGGGGAAAGGGATTAAAACACGAGCCATGGCTCCTTGGGATTTCAATTTGCCAAACATGCCCGAGCTCGATGCCGAGGTCATCTACGCGCCCAGCAATATGCTCCACAGGGGGAGCACATACGAACTAACACATAGGCTTATCATCCTCAGGGAGCTTGAGAAGCGGGCCACAGTCGTCAACCCCGTCGAATCGATGCTCCAGTACTCGAAGGAGCAACTCACTCTGAAGTTGAATGAGCTTGGCCTCCCCCATCCTAAAACATTAGTGACTGAGAATGTTGAGGAGGCCTATGGCTTCGCCCATAGTTTTCTTGAGGAGGGGGGAGAGGTTGTCCTCAAGCCTACCTGCGCGGCAAGGGGAATCGGTGTAACAAAGTTAAGTGGAATCAGGAGACGTGACGACCTCCTCCAATTCCTCGTCTGGTACACGCGAGAGCACGCCGAAGGTGTTTACTATTTGCAGGAGTATATCAAGAACTTCGGTTATGACGTCCGATGCCTCGTCATCGATGGGAGAGTCGTAGGCCGGGAAAAGAGGTTTAATCAGAATGACTTCCGTTACAACGTTGCCGTCGGAGGGTCAGCCGAGGTCTTCCATGATCCAATGTATGATGACCTTTCGGTTGGGGTCGCGGAGGCGACGGGACTGAGGATCTGTGGGGTGGATATACTACCGGGGGAAGATGGAAAGCCATACGTCCTTGAGGCAAACTGCTATCCGGGTTATAAGGCGCTTATGGATGTAACTGGACTACCCATCCATGAGAGGATAGCTGACTTTCTTCAGAGCCTACTCCGTTGACTCAAAGGCTAATTGTAGAAGTACTTAAACCCTTGAAATTCGAAGTTTTTCTAATCTCTTTATAAGTTGCACACGTATGTGGTGGGGTTTCGAGCAATTAGTGGCCCGGTATCTGATGTTTCTTGAACTAGTTAATTGAAGAAGCGCTGATGATCGGAATCGGCTAGTGTTAAATACTCTGTGGATGCCTTAAACTGAAAGGTGCCTAATTATGCCGAGCAAGCCTTACGTGAAGTTAAACGCAGGTGACCCCGATGTCGAGGCCCCGAAATGTGCGATTGACGCCGTGCTGGAAGCGATAAAGAAGGGTGGGGACTGGACTCACTACGGTGGAAATGAGATCCCTAAACAGTTCCGCGAGGCTGTCGTAGACTACTATAAGAAATGGATAGGTCCTGTGTACAAGGAGTCGCAGGTCATCCCTGTCGCTGGGAGCAGCGCAGCACTCTACATCGCTATGGCCTCCGTGCTCAAGGAAGGTGACGAGATTCTTCTCTGGGAGCCGAGCTACAGCAACCACTATGTGATGCTCAGGGACATGGGCATAAAGATGAAGATTGCAGAGCTACCCCGCGAGAACAAGTACCACATGGATCTGGATAAGCTTGAGAGCTACGTGTCAAAAAAGACGAAGGCGGTCCTCGTATGCAACCCAAACAACCCGACTGGAACAGTCTACAAGAAGAAAGAGATCAAAGCCGTAGGTGATCTCGCGGAGGACCATGACCTCGCCATATTCTCAGACGAGATTTATCTACATTACGTCTACGATGACAACAAGTTTGTAGCTCCGAGCACAATCGAGAACCTTAAGGAGAGGACGATCAACATCATGAGCTTCAGCAAGACGTTCAGTATGACGGGCTGGAGGCTCGGCTATGTGATCGTACCGGACAGATACCTTGAGAAGGCTCAGATTGTCGCGAAGGTCACGGCCCCCAGGCCGGCTACGTTCATCTACCCAGCTGGCGTTGCGTGCCTACGTAGCGACTTCAAGTATGTCGACGAGAGGCGAAAGGAGTATGCGGCACGCCGTGACTTCTTCACGAAGGCAATCGATGATATGGGCATGCCTTGCCATAAGTTTGAGGGTGCCTTCTACGCCTGGTTCGATGCAAGGAAGTATGGGTTGAAGAGCGACGAGTTTATCGAAAAGCTGGAGAAGGTGGAAAATGTGTCGCTGAGCAGCGGATCAGCCTTTGGTACTAAGCAGGAAGGTTTCATCAGGGTTCCGATGACACAGCCGATCCCTGTGCTCAAGGATGTGGTGGAGCGTGTCGAGCACTTCACAAGTAAGCTTTAAACCAGCTTTTCCCAACTTTTTAATATTTTAACTCGAATTATTTGCTTTTATGCTGTACAAAACCCAAAAAACCAGTTAGACGCACATTTTATGTTCATTTTTTAAAATAATGGGAATACCTTCCAGGATTCAAATATAGGACAGTAATATGAGATTTTTTATTGAGGAAACGGCTTATTTTGAGGCGTCTCTCCCAAGCCCTCATGATTTTTATTGAGTAGGGTGAGTGTTTACCCATGCTCATTTTGAGCGACCAAGATACAGCGAAACTACTGACGATGAGGGAGGCAATAGAGACCGTTGAGGGAGCATTCCGTCAGCTCCGCCGCGGGAATGTGGTAATGCCGACGAGGAGTAGTATCATGCTCCCGAAATACAACGGTAGCATCAGCTTCATGCCCTCCTATCTCCATGAGACAGAAGCGTAGTCGATGAAGATAATCAGCATCTACCCGGACAACCCAAGGAATGGGCTACCGACGACCACTGCTTGGATTGTTGTTAATGACCCAGAGACTGGGCAGATCCAAGCCTTCATGGACGCCACATACCTCACCGGCGTGAGGACAGGTGCGGTGTCAGGCGTTGCAGCAAAGTACCTAGCGCCAAAAGATGCCAAGGTGGCGACGGTGTTCGGCGCAGGCGCTCAAGCACGGAATCAGGCTTGGGCAGCAGCTACAGTCCGTAAACTCGACGAGATCAGAGTCTATGACCCGATAAAGCTGGCTGTTGACAGATTTGTCGACGATATGGAGAAAAAACTCGGCATACCAATCGTGAAGGCCACGACCGGTGAGGAGGCTTGCCGAGGTGCAGACATGGTACTCACCGCCACCACATCTAAGACACCTGTCGTTAAGCGTAAGTGGCTCGGTGACAAGGTCCATGTCTCCGCGATAGGAGCCTTCTACCCAAACTGTAGGGAACTAGAGACAGAGATCATTCGGGATGCGAAGGTGGTCATAGACGAGTGGGAGGCAATCAAGCTGGAGTCGGGAGACATCATGATCCCAATCCATGAGGGAGTAATCACCGAGTCACACATCTACGCTGAACTCGGGGAACTCGTAACTGGCGAGAAGCCAGGCAGGGTACCCGAGGATGGTTTGACAGTCTTCAAGAGCGTCGGAATAGCAATACAAGACTCGTCAGTTGCTAATCTAGTTCTCAAAAAGATCAAGCAAGATGCCAATGCGGATGTTTCTCAAACTCCTTAAGGCAGCTGACCCAGATATGAGCAGGTTATTTTGATGAGGATCGACGTTGTTATGCTAATAGCAGGCCTGCCTGAAATGGACCTAAAGAAGAGAAAGGAGATCTTACAATCTTACGCCTCACCAGGGACGGAGGTAAGGCTAGTTATGACCAAAAATGCACCATCGTCCGTGGATTCTCTGGCGGAGATGGAACTTGCGGCTCCAGGTATTCTTGAACGTGTAGTGCAGTCTGAGAGGGATGGCGCTGACGCTGTGCTGATCTGGGGAGGTCATGACCCATCGCTACTGTCGGCTC
>Ga0209777_10008477_pt1 | contig 11244 bp, 14 predicted proteins | sample FrelakmetHBP12HB_FD_187147 | JGI IMG/M metagenome (GOLD analysis project Ga0209777, IMG submission 187147) | Freshwater lake sediment microbial communities from the University of Notre Dame, USA, for methane emissions studies -HBP12 HB (SPAdes)... | ecosystem: Environmental > Aquatic >...
GTTTTCCTTCGCTCAGATCGCTTAAAAACTGCGGAAGAGTAATCTCGGCTTCATTGAGAATTAAATGATCAATACTTTGGTAATATTCGGGACGGCTGGTAAATAAAGGTCCGCCGGCCACTATTTTTGTCTTTAATTTTTTACACTTTTCAATTACTTGGTTTGCCGATTCACTTTGAATTGACATGGCGCTGATAAAAACATAATCCGCCCAAAGAATATCTTCTTCAGTTAGATCGCTTGCATTCATATCAATTAATTTTTTGTCCCATTCTTTTGGAAGCATCGAAGCAACAGTCAATAATCCCAAAGGAGGAAAGCTTGCTTTCTTCGATACAAATTTCAGCGCATGCTTAAAACTCCAAAACGTATCGGGATACATCGGATAAACCATTAATATATTCATTATTGAGACCTCACGAATACTTCCTTAAATATTAGTTTTGAAATGGATAAGAATAATTGCATAAACACATAGATTGTTCTTCTGTTTAGCGATTTTGTTTTCCCGAATTTCTTTTCAACCGCATAACCAATTTTGTGCCTTAACTGTATAACAAATCTATCGTCCGTAGGAAAGATCCTGACTAATATCACTTTTTAACCTTATGCGATTTTTAAGTTTTACTCCGGTACTATTATCACCAGTTATAAAGAAGTATTCAATCGGTCAAAAGGATGAAAAAGGAACTACATCTTTAGGGTGAGGAGCTGCTTGTTTATAATGATGAGACTATTAAAACAGTTGTAAATATTTATATTTATGTTAAGATATTCCAATTCCACAATTAGAATTGTTTGTTAGTATACTTTTTGTTCACCATGCATCTTTTTTAAACCCATCAATCATTTTTTTAAATTCAGGTAAAATCATGATTGCACAAATTATGTTCACTAATACAAATAAACCGAAAATAATTAATTCTGGACTTGAGAAATTCATCGCTCATTCTCTTTATTATACCGGTTCCGATATGCAATAACTTAAGTCGAATCAAAACCGGTTTTTAATTTTTGTAATTATATATCCCAGTTATTTTTTGCCCTTGCCCTTATCTTGTTTGTTTTGATTATTGTTTTGCTTATTAGCTTTGTTTTTGCTGTTGCCTTTACCATTATTTGCTTTATTCCCAACATTGCGATTACCGTTATCATGTTTCTGTTGCTTAACCCACGTGTTATGCTGGGGATGGTATTTGTTCACAAAATATTTTGAATCCTTGCTATCACGGATTGGCTGCTGATCGTGCTGACCTTTATACGAAGCATATTTTGCTTGGTAGGTATTATGATTTCGCCACGGATTAGACTCATTTATTACTACTTTATGAGAATTATATAAGTCAAAATCCCGATAACGTGAAGGCAAAGATGATCTGCTAATCCAGCGTCCTCCTTCATTATAGTAAAAACGATGTGAAGGGACATTGTAGTAAACATCAATATCCGGCAAGTAATAATTTTCAACGTAATCATTACCGGTGGGACCCCAAGCAGGCTGGTTATCTAAATTAAAGTTGAGACTAACACGTACTTGTGCATTTAATGTGCTTACCAAGAACAATGCTGCGATTAATACAAAAAATTGACGCATGATGTTTCTCCTTTTTTTTATTCCGCTGTTTCATTCAACTACTGTTAGAACAAACAGCGATTGTTTAACTAATTGTTGACAATCGAAATACTTTTGGTAATTGTTTTAAGAGTTTCATCTGTGTAAGAATAGTTTGCAATTTCCAGACGTGTATGTAATGCAAGCTTCTCCATAATATTATGTATATGACTCTTAACTGTATAAGTTGATACACGAATTCTTTGACCGATCTCTCTGTTACTCATTCCTTCACCCAGTAAACCGATGACCTCCCGTTCCCGCTTTGTCATCCGAACTGCTTCTTTCAGTTGGGGTTTACCTTCTCTTACTGCGTGATCAACGATCTGGGAAAAAAGGGAATCAACTAAAAGAGGCGGAAGAACAGTTGAACCTTCAGCTACTGTTCGTATCGTGATTAAAAAATCATTTAGCGAAGCATCTTTAAGTATAAAGCCGTTGGCACCTGCTTTTACATACTGTAAGATATCGGCTTGTACAGGTGCAAGATCCATAACAATGACTTTTGCTTCCGGAAAATCTTTTTTCACTATTTCCACAACATGTAAACTATTTTGACTTCGCAATCCCAAATCCAAAAGAACCACATTTGGTTTTAACTGTTTGATTTTTACAAGAGTGCTCTTACCGTCTCCGGACGCTGCGATTATAACGATATCCTTTTGAGGTTTAAGAATCGTAAGGATTCCATCTCGAAGAAGACGGTTATCTTCTATGAGTAACAATCTGATTTTTTTCATTTTAGAATCTCAATTAAAAGTAAAATAAATGGTGAAGCTTGATAACAAACTCAAAATAAATTGTTTCCTAAAAAAGTTGGGGTTTGAACAACATGCCGGCATCGAACGGCAAACAAATCAAACCCCATCAGAAAACACAATTTCTTTTTCATTACTTTAACTTTAATTATAGTTCTTCTATTCTCGTTTCTTTTTTGTTGTAGCATTCTTTGCTTACTACCGAAATTAAGATGCAACTAATTAGGATGTAAATTCAATCGGTCAAAGGAATGAAAAAGGAACTACATCTTTTGGGCGAGGAGCTGCTTGTTTATAATGATGATACTATTGGCACTCTTGTAATTATTTAGTCGAATCAAAATATAAATGAGTATCTCTGTAATTTTGAGTTACAGAGATACTCTTACATTGTATAAAAACATTACTATTTAAGAATTCTAAATACAATTCTTCTGTTCAATGCTCTGCCTTCATCTGTCTTGTTATCCGCAATTGGATTGCTTTTTCCGTAACCAATTGTTGTTAGTCTGTTTTCATTTATTCCTTTTGAAATAAGATATGCTTTAACAGTCTTAGCTCTTTCTACTGAAAGTACTTGGTTGTACTCCTCAGTGCCGATATAATCACAGTATCCTTCTATCTCAACATTCACATCAGGTTTATTATTTAATAATTCTACAGCTTTATCAAGCACGGGGTATGACTCCGGTAAAAGGTCTGATTTATCGAACGCAAAATTTACACCGATAAGAACCAATCTATCTTCCGAAATTGCTTTAATATATCTATCGACAACAACTTCTTTTGTAATTTCTTTTGGTATATGCTTTACGATCATATCTTCAATTCTGTTATAGTCAAAATCTTTCATTTCCTGAACTATGCCTGTCGGACAAGGTTCGCACATCTTTGATGGTTTTCCTTTATCGAAATAAAAAAGAAGGCCAAGATTAATAGTCATGTAAGAATCGCGTCCGTTAACTTCTCCTGGAGCAACAGCGCCATCAAGTTCTGAATTGAACATTGAATGATATCCGTACTCTGTCAAAATTTTCCAGTTTGAATCAAGACCCCATTCCACACCGCCACCCAAATTGAAAGACAGGGCGGTTTCGTTTGCATCTAAAGTTTTTGTTGCATTGTTATTTAACATTCTTAAAGCTGCACCAGCACCGGCAAACAAATAAGGTGAAATTGGTTTACATGGGATTAGGTAATACATAAAATCAAGATCGCCTGTAATAAGGTTTGTTGATTCAGTAATCATGTTAAGAGAAGCATCAGTCCATTGTCCTTCTAGATGATTATAACTGCCTTTCAATCTTAATCCAATATTCTCGGAAAAATTCTTTTTTATTGAAACAAATGCACCGTAATTAGAGTTAAGTGGTTGAATGTTGACACTAACAAATCTTGGATATGTAAGACCAAAACCGAATGACCAGCTATCGGTTACTGCCTGTGCTTGTGAAACACCAACCCCAACAATTAACAATAATGCGAGAGTTATTAAAAGATTTTTCATTTCATGTTTCCTTTTTATTTTGCGAAATACTGTTTAACTAAATACGATGATTTTTATTTTTGATCTATTCTCCAAACAATTCAGTTTATTTACTGCACACATTTTGAAAAAATAAGGTGAGGAGTTTAAATCTCCTCACCCTGTCTTATTAAATTATGGTCTTACTATAGTACTATGATCCAAAGAAACCTGTCCGGCTGCTGCACCTTGTATAAGTGCCCTACCGTCTAATCTTGCACCTGTCAGTAGCGAGATGGAAGTACTTGCAATGACTGTTCCTTTCATTATGGAGTTTGTACCAAGAGTAACAGCAGAACCTGCTGCCCAGTAAATGTTAGAAGCTTGCGCACCATTTGTCAAACGAACTTCGCTTGTGGCCTGTGTTGTGATCGAAGTTGCACTACGAATGACAAAGACAGCATTTGTATTGCCTTGTCCATCTAAGTAGAGAATACCACCCGGAGATATTTCAATTGAAGTTCCTGATTGGTAAAGACCGGGAACGAGTGTCAATCCATTAATATTTCCTGAAATCGGAGTTGGTGTTCCGCGCACCGCAGCTGTTGCATCAAGATATGCTGCCATCGCATCGGCTTTAGCTGCAATTAACATCGCTGGAATAGGAATTGCGTCATCGGCTGCAAATATAGTTCCAGTAACTTCGGGTATTGTTAATCCGGATATTGAGGATCTGGCACCAGGACTTATACCAACATCCCCAGTAATTGCTGAAGTTGGTATATTGGTGATAGCCGAGTTAGACAGAATAGCAAACCGTGATGCAGTGCCAAGGTTGACTGATGCTTGACCTCCGGTACCTGATGATGCAAAGTTTGCTACTAAAGTTCTGTTTCCAGTTATAGTAAAAGTATAACTTAAGTTTGTAGATACAGCAGTTCCGTTCTCTGTCCAATTAGTAAATGTATATCCGGAGTTCGGTGTTGCAGTTACAGTTATGGAAGAACCTGAATTAAATGCACCGCTTCCAACTGTCGTTCCACCTGCTAATGGGTTTGACGACAATGTTATTGTATACAAAGTTGGGGTTACAACAGTAAAGTTAGCAACTAATGTTCTATTTTTATTTATCGTAAACTGATAACTCAAACTTGATGTTACAACAGTTCCGTTCTCTGTCCAATTAGTAAATGTATATCCAGTGTTCGGTGTTGCAGTCACTGTTACTGAAGAACCTGAATTAAATGCACCGCTTCCAACTGTCGTTCCTCCTGCTGATGGGATTGAGGATAGTGTTACTGTATATTGTATTGGACTAACAGCAGTAAAGTTCGCTACTAGTGTTCTGATTCCATTTATCGTAAACTGATAACTCAAACTTGATGTTACAACAGTTCCATTCTCTGTCCAATTAGTAAATGTATATCCAGCATTAGGTGTTGCTGTTACTGTAACTGAAGAGCCTGAATTAAATGCACCGCCTCCACTTGTCGTTCCACCTGCTGATGGGATTGAGGATAGTGTTACTGTATACTGTGTTGGAGCTACAGCAGTAAAGTTAGCAACTAGTGTTCTATGTGCACTTATAGTAAACTGATAACTAATACTTGACGTTACAACAGTTCCGTTCTCTGTCCAATTAGTAAATGTATATCCAGCGTTCGATGTTGCAGTCACTGTTACTGAAGAGCCTGAATTAAATGCACCGCCTCCACTTGTCGTTCCACCTGCTGATGGGATTGAGGATAGTGTTACACTGTACTGTGTTGGAGCTACAGCAGTAAAATTCGCTACAAGTGTTCTATTTCCACTTAAAGTAAACTGATAACTAATACTTGACGTAACCACAGTTTCATTCTCTGTCCAATTAGTAAATGTATACCCAGCGTTCGGTGTTGCATTTACTGTTACTGAAGAACCTGAATTAAATGCACCGCCCCCACTTGTCGTTCCGCCTGCCGATAGATTTGAAGAAAGCGTTACTGTATAAGTGATGACTGGCGGAGGGGAAGTGATTCCAGGTCTATCTTCGCATCCAGCCATAATCACAATCATTAGAAGTAGTATAAACCACATCTTAAAATAGTTTTTCATTTTGTTCATTATAAATTTCTCCTTTGATAAATTAGTTTTCGTTATTTACTTAAAGAATGTACAGAGATGTTGTGAATGTGTAAATCAGGCGAAGGGATGAAAAAGGAACTACTACTTTTGAGTGAGGAGCTGCTTGCTTATGACGATGATACTATTAACACAGTGGTAAATATTTTATTCATGCAGAGATATTCCGATTCCACAAATAGAAAATTTTGTTGTATATTTTTGGGGGGCATGTCAATGATGTTTTTAAATATCTAAAATTATCCATCCGGCGGTTCTCTGTTTTCCAATAAACCGCCTTTATCCAAAACCTCAATCGTGTTACTGATTAAGGATCCCATGGTTCATCTTTTCATTTTTCTTTTCTCTTTTCGCCGCCTTTTTTTCCTTCATGGTTTTCTGCGGTTCTTTCTTTGAACTCTTTTTACTGTCTTGACCTTTGCTCATGATTTTTTCCTTTGTTGAATTAATTTAAAATTCAGTGTCTAAAAAAGTCAACCTGCTGCAATTATTTTCCGCATTTCTTCTTTACTTAGACCAAGCTTTATTTGAAGTTTTTCCCACATTGCACCTTTTTTCCCTTCGTCATAACGTAAATCACTATCCGTTAAAATTGGATACCTCTTTTTGAGTTTAACTTTTTGGATCTCCCAATTTTCCTTTATCGAAGGAGTGGAGAGTGCGAATTGCCGAACAGTTGTGCTTTTTCTAAATGTCATTCATCAATCCTCGTGTTATAATAAAGTCTTAACGGAAAATAATATGTAAAAATTAGCTACCATACAATAGAGCAAAGGGATGAAAAAGGAACTACATTTTAGGATTAGCAAACTGCTAATTAATCACACGGAGTGTTAAATTTTAACTACCTATTGAAAATTCCTTAGAATGTTTATGATATAAACAGTGAGAAAGGGCTAAACCCTCATTCGCTAATTGATGAGCGCAATTAAACTTTCTCAACAAAAAGTAAAAAATATTCATAACAAACTCACTATGACAATTACACCGGAGATAATTATCAACACACCTGCAATTTTGTTTACCCACCGTAGCCCTATTAAGTCCAGCTTCTTTCTAAAAAGTGTAACACTGGTACTAAGAAACAGAAACCATAAACTTGAGCCAATAAAAACTCCTGCGACAAGAGTTGATGCAGAAAAATAACCGAGCCCGGTTCCTAAACCGAGTACAGCAAACACAGCAATAAAAGCAAAGATGGTCAAAGGATTAGTAAGCGTTAGAAAAACAGTAGTGAGATATGATCTAAAAATTCCACTACTGTTGATATGAAGCTTCGGATCAGCGGGATGAGCTCGAAATGTTCTTATACCTAAGAAAAGAAGAAGTGTTCCTCCAACTAGTCGTATCCAAATTCGTTGACTAACAAGTGTATTCGAAATAACCGTGAGTCCAAATGCAGCAACACAACCGTAAAGCAAATCTGCAGTTGCAGCACCAAGACCTATAATAAGTCCGCGTAAATGTCCTTCGGTGAGAGTTTTGCGGATACACATTATTCCAATAGGTCCGACCGGTACTGCCATCGCAAAACCAATCAAGATTCCCTTTAGAAAAATAGTAAGTTCCATATTATAATCTTTCAATTAAATTTGTGTTACATAATTTTGGGAATAAGTTACATGATTCACACCTTTCTATTTTAAAAAATTCGGTTGCCATTTTATAGCTAATCCTGTTGCTTCGAATGAAGAATACACCCCTAATAAAATATTCTTGTCTTGTAAACGATGAAATTCCGGGATTAATATGCCGCATAATGCCCCTACTCCCAAACCAGTTAATAAATCGGTTGGAAAATGAGCGAGTGCGCCCAATCTAAAATATGACATTAAAAGAGGCGGTATTGCCGCTGAACCATATACAAGATATTTTTTCCATCCCAGTTCCGGATGGTAATCACAAAATATCTTTGCTGTAAAGAAAGAAGCCGCTGCAGTACCTGCAACATGCCCGCTATAAAGTGAATTCCGGTTGTTGCTTGATGTTCTATCCGCAATGTTAACTGCATCGTAATAGACAACAGGACGTAATCTATTTTGAAAAGTCGCTCCGAATGGGCTATAAAGATAAAAATTGTTTGTAATTGTTTGGGTTTGCAAATACATCATCAGCACGTCTAACCAGTCTTGCCTGATATTGTGGTCCAGCATTGTTAGAACCGGAAGTAAGACTCCAACTAATACCATCTGACTTGAAAGTTTATTGTAATAGTTCCTTTTCGAGGGATCAAAATTCAAAGCCCAACGGTCAATTGGGCTAATATCATTTCTGTTCAAATTCTGTAATTCTGCAATTGTTATGTTAGATTTATTCGATATCCAGGGTACTCCAATCTTTTCTAATGTCAGTCCTCCGATTATGATACTACCTGTTACCCAGTAATTAACATGGTAAGGATGAAATGAAGAATCACTTGCAGAAGATTGAGGATACTCCTGTTTAACAAAACAGATACACCAAAAAGCAAGGATAAAGAATTTTAGCGGATAAGTTTTCATGATTCTGTCCTTGTATTGATTTATGAAAATTGATTAACATTAGAATATAGTGCCGCCTGCCAGTGAATAAGTCGCTTACTTTACCTTGTACTTGAACTGCGTGGTTTTGTAGCCCGCACCGACATTGAGATTAATAGTAAATAGGTACTCACCTTTTTCTTCGAGAGATACACCGCCACCGAAATAACTCATCATAGGGACAAAGTTAACTGAGGACATTTTCTTTGACGGAGAGACAACTTCTACTTTGGCGCTTGTATCTGCAAATTCTTTTCCGCTTGTAATATTTGTTACGTCAAGTATAATACAATGCGTTCCGGTCAATATTTTATTTTTAGTCTTCATGTCCATAGTTTTAGAAGTGGATTTCATCTTACTCATCATCTGCCCAGTATAAGTATCCATCATCTTCTTTTGCTTCTCTTGTGTCAAAATCCACACTTTGGTGTTAAGACTATCAACTTTTGATTCATAAGCCGGCTTCCCCATCATACTTGAAATATCATTTTTCTTGATTACAGGTTTTGTCTTCACGTTTTGAGCTTTCTGTCCAAACATCGGCAGGGCCAATGCAATTACCAGGACTGTGAAAAAAAATACATATTTAATTTTCATAATAAATCCTTTCAATTTATTTGTTAGTAAAGTGTTGATATTGAAAAATCAATGTAAAATTTGATTTATCATTATAACCGTTTTATCACTCTTCGAAAAACACAACAAGATAATTTTTTATTTGGTTATCGAATAACTTTTAATCAACTTGCAACACTTTCAGCTTGGTTGGTTAAATAATTTTGTGTCCCCATTTGTTCAATCTGTGCACGCTGCATTTCTGCCCAATCGACATGACCCTCTTCCATTTTGAGTATCTTTGTCAGTAAGTCAACACTACCTTCATCAGCTACTTCATGGGCAAGGTTGATAGCAGAGTTGTAAGCAAGTAACCCTTTGATTTCTGCGTCCTGATCGTTGCTTACCATCTCGAGAACCGTCTTGCCGATCTTCATGGGATTCAGCTTGGATACTTCCGGTGTACCATCCAGGAAAATAATACGCTGGATGAGCCATTCGGCGTGATGCATTTCATCCATTGCCTGTTTTTCTATCGCCTTGTGAAGTATGCCAAAACCCCAATTGTTACACATCTCAGAATGTACCATGTACTGGTTAATAGCAGTAAGTTCATCAGCTAAGCGCTGGTTAAGCACCGTGAGTAGTTTTTCATTGCCTTTCATCTTCATTCCCCTTGAAAATTGTTATAATAAAACTTTACTTGGTTATTTTTTCTTTCTAAAGAGTAACCAACCAATTAAGACACCAAAAGCGAGAGTAACTATAGTAGGAAACCACCTCCAGCTATGGCCACCCATCCAACCGTTTTCATTCAACCTTCCATTCATTCCACCATCCATCATTACGCCGCTACCGAAGTACAAAAAAAGTACCACTAGAACTATAAGCGCAATGACTAAAGATCTATTGCTTATTTTATTCATCAGATTAATCTCCATTATAATAATCGTTACTTTGAATTAGCTTAGAGCGCAATTCTAATAGATAGCGGGTATGCCGAAGACATTTCTACTATTGATTTACTATTCTCATGCTTATCTACAACCCAGGTTGCAATAAAGTAACCGCACGCCGCACCTAAAAAATCATCAGATGTCCAGTGTTGATCTTGATAAATTCGAGAGATAAATGTTAGCGCAGCCGGTATGTAAGCCAATACTTTTAACCAAACCGGTTTAGCATTTCTTGAAAGAACAGTGGATAATACAAATGCAGCAGTATTATGTCCGCCGGGAAGTGATTGATTATCTATATTAAAAAGTGATGAGAAAGGGTGAAATGAAGTTTTGCCTTCATCCATATAAGGTCGTGCCCTGCCAATTGCAACCTTTAATAAATAATTAATTGCACCGGCATAGAGCGAAGCCTGTCCGATCTCATAAGCAATTTTCCTTGTTCCGACGTCATTTGCTATCAATGAATATGTAGCAAAACCGCTAAAGAGCACAACAGGCGCATATAGTTCTCCCCACATTCTGCCGAATTCAATCGGAAAACTTTTATAATATCTTTGATCTTTCAAAACCGCATCGCGAATAGGTTGATCTGCAGTTTCCATGATTAAAAATGTGCCTGCCGTTAGCACACCAATTTTGAGCCAATCGCCTCCGTCCCATTTGGTTGGTTGCTTGATGAAGTCACCGGTCTCATTCCAGAACTGAGAAAAAGTATATTTTAGTTGTCCGAAGAGAGAAGATTCGAATATGATAATTAAGAGAAGCGATAGATAAATTTTCTTAATGATTGCGCCCATATTATTTCTACCTGTTATTAATAATTCAGAAAAATCATTTTATCTTTTGAACTTGAGCTCTTCTAAAAATATTTGAAGGAAAATTTTCTGTTCGGTTCTTAAATCATGAATACTTGCAAACCCAGTCGGGTATCTATCACTGTAATAAATCAAATGTTCAAAACCAATACTTACATTGTCGAAAAGTTTGAATGCAATTCTAGGTTTGATTAATGCTATGTAACTATTTCCTGCAGTTCCCACAAGAGTATGAAACCACCAGAAATAACCTATAAATGTAATGCTTGTCCATCCGCCAATATTGAAAGTGCTTTCAAGTTTTCCTTCCGCTCCGCCAGCATAATCATAATCTCTAACCTCTGTAACATCAGGTCCATATCGACCGCTAAGTGCGCCGAAAGGCACAATAGCAACATGAAGATTAGTATAAAGATTAGTACTCTTACTCATTGGCAGTT
>Ga0209777_10008478_pt1 | contig 11244 bp, 8 predicted proteins | sample FrelakmetHBP12HB_FD_187147 | JGI IMG/M metagenome (GOLD analysis project Ga0209777, IMG submission 187147) | Freshwater lake sediment microbial communities from the University of Notre Dame, USA, for methane emissions studies -HBP12 HB (SPAdes)... | ecosystem: Environmental > Aquatic >...
CTTCGATCTTGGAACCTGCGGGAATAGTATAATTTTCACCAGGAACAACAACTACGCTTTTGCCACTTCTTCCCTCTTTTACCGAAATGACAACTCCGCTGGTTTTTGCCACAACTCCCGCTGATATCTCATCCCCAACTTTCACCTTGTTGCCGACCTTCACATATAACTTGGCATCCTTAGGAGCATCGTATTCTTTCCTTATCTTCGGGCTATAAATGAATATGGCCGCGTCATTCTTTGCCAATCTTTCGATAACAGTTTTACTCTCGATCTTTCTCTTTCTTTCTGTTATCTCAAGTCCGAGATACATGACGCGCCCCTCAGCGCTGGAAACAACGTATTCATAAGTTGGATCGTACTCCGCGATTGCATCGCCGGCAGAAAGCGTAACGCCTTCCTTAACTTTAAGGATCGTGCCGACAGGAAGAATACATTCCTCTTTTTTATCCTTTATCTTGACAAAAGCGGTGGATTCTCTTGTAACCATCTTAACTTTATCACCATTCTCGTCTATGATATCCCGAAGCTCGATCCCTTCTCCCCATTCGATCTTCCCGCTATGCTTTACCTTGATCGGAACTTTCGCCGCTTTATGAAGAGCGACACCGCCGATATGGAATGTTCTCATTGTAAGCTGAGTGCCGGGCTCCCCGATGGATTGGGCAGCAATGATGCCAACAGCCTCCCCGATGCTTACGATCCCGCCATGGGAAAGGTCCCTGCCGTAGCATTTTTGGCAAATTCCCTTTTTGGTCTTGCATGTGAGAACTGACCTGACCTTGACCTTTTCAATACCTGCTTCTGAAATGGCCTTTGTTGCAGTTTCATCTATTTCCTCCCCCGCTTTCACGATCACTTTGCCTGAAATGGGGTCCGCAACATTTTTCACGGCCGTTCTGCCAACAAGCCTTGCGCTCAAGGGGAGCACTTCTTCAAATCCTTCCCTGACGCTTGAGAGGGTTATTCCTTCTTCGGAGCCGCAATCTTCCTCTGTAATGATAACGTCCTGCGCAACATCAACAAGCCTTCTTGTAAGATAACCTGAATCTGCGGTCCTGAGGGCCGTATCAACAAGTCCTTTTCTTGCGCCGTATGAAGAAATAAAATATTCGGTAACGTTCAATCCCTCTTTAAAGTTCGTCTTGATCGGGATGCTGATGATATTCCCTGAAGGATCAGCCATAAGACCTCGGATGCCGGCAAGCTGCCTGACCTGTTGGAGGTTGCCTCTGGCTCCGGAGAATGCCATGAGATAGACGGAGTTCAGCTTGTCGAATTCCCTGAGCATCGCATCGGTCACTTCCTCAGTTACGGTGCTCCAGATGTCTATGGAACGCATAAAGTGCTCTTTATCGGAGATCTGGCCGCTCTTCAACTGCCTATCAAGCGATTCCACCTGCTTAGTGGCTTTTTGAACGATGTGTTTCTTTTGCGACGGGACTTTCAGGTCCTCTATTGAAATGGAGATCCCGGCAAGTGTCGCATACTTGAATCCGAGGCGTTTTATCTCGTCGGCCATCTCCGCGGTGACCTCTGACCCGTACTTTTTATAAAAGAAAAGGATAAGCTGCTCAAGTTTCTTTTTATCTACCGTAGTATTGATATATTCAAGCTTTTCTCCCGCGACCCTTTTTGCAAGGACCTTTGAAAGAGTATTATTGAATTTGATGCGGCCGACCGTTGTCTGGACCATTTGACCGTCTCTCTTTATATTTATCAACGCATGCAGATGGATCTGGTCAAGGTCTTGAGCGATCATTGCTTCATTGTCGGAGGAGAAATTCATCCCTTTCCCGAGAGTTACCCTTTCATCCGAAGCGGTCATGAAATACACCCCTAAAACCATATCCTGCGTGGGTGTGATGATCGGCCTTCCCGATGCAGGGGAAAGGATGTTCCTTGAAGAAAGCATTAATAGCCTTGCTTCAACCCGCGATTCAGTGAGCAGCGGCACATGCACCGCCATCTGGTCTCCGTCAAAGTCAGCGTTAAATGCCGGACATACCAGAGGATGGAGATGTATCGCCTTTCCCTCTACCAGTATCGGTTCAAAAGCCTGGATACCCAGCCTGTGCAGGGTGGGCGCGCGGTTCAGAAGGACCGGATGACCCTTAATGACCTCTTCCAGTATGTCCCAAACGAATATTTCCCTTTTATCTATATGGCGTTTCGCGCTTTTAACGTTCTGGGAAAGGCCGCGTTCAACGAGCTTCCTGATAACGAACGGCTTGAACAGCTCCAACGCCATTTCTTTTGGAAGCCCGCATTGATGTATCCTGAGTGTCGGACCGACAACGATGACCGATCTTCCCGAATAATCAGCGCGCTTTCCGAGCAGGTTCTGCCTGAACCTTCCCTGCTTTCCTTCTATGATGTCGGAGAGGGATTTTAGCGGCCTTCCTGTGGATCCTGTAACAGCCCGTTTCCTTCTGCCGTTATCGATCAAAACATCGACAGCTTCCTGAAGCATCCTTTTTTCGTTCCTGACTATCATGTCGGGAGCGCCCATGCTTATTATTTTTTTCAGCCTGTTGTTCCTGTTCAGGATGCGCCTGTAAAGATCGTTCAGGTCCGAAGTCGCGAATCTTCCGCCCTCGAGCTGTACCATTGGACGCAGGTCCGGCGGCATGACGGGGATCACTTCCAGTACCATCCACTCCGGCCTGTTCCCTGATTTAAAGAAAGCTTCCACGACCCTTAAGCGTTTTACGATCTTTATCCTCTTCTGTCCTTCGGCGCCTTTCAAATCTCTTCTTAGTTTAGTGACGTGTGCCTGAAGGTCCACCTTGGAGAGCACTTCCCTTACCGCTCTTGCACCCATTTCCGCCTTGAACGCGTTACCGTATTTTTCTCTTGCCTCCTGATATTCAGGCTCTCTCAAGACCTGTCCTTCTTTTAATTTTATCTTTTCCTTCCCTTCCCGCGAAACTTCTGTGACCATATAAGCATCATAATATATGACCTCTTCGATCAGCTTTGTGGAAGCATCAAGCACGATACCTATGAATCCCGGAGTCCCACGCAGGAACCAAACATGAGAGACTGGTACGGCAAGTTTTATGTGGCCCATACGCTCACGCCTCACCCTTGAAGTTGTGACCTCAACGCCGCATCTCTCGCACACGATCCCTCTGTACCTGATCCTTCTATATTTTCCGCAGTGGCACTCCCAGTCTTTCACGGGCCCGAAGATCTTTTCGCAGAAAAGCCCTTTTCTTTCGGGTTTAAAGGTCCTGTAGTTGATCGTCTCCGGCTTTTCAACCTCTCCATGGGACCAGGAAAGGATCCTCTCGGTCGAAGCCAGGCCGATCTTCAGGGTTTCGAAATCCCTTGATTCCTTTTTCTTAAGTTGCATAATTTCCTCTTTCTCTCCTGCCGGCAGAAGAGCGGCCGAATATGCTCGGCTTTTCAATGATCTCTTCGTCAATATTAACTTCTTTGCCCTCTTTGTTCAGCGTCTTCATATCGAGCCCGAGACTCCTAAGTTCTTTGATCAAAACCTTGAATGATTCCGGGATTCCCGGCTTACCCATCAGCTTTCCTTTGATTATTTCCTCATAGACGCGGGCGCGTCCAGCAACATCATCAGATTTGACGGTAAGAAGCTCCTGCAGAGTATTTGCGGCGCCGTAAGCTTCGAGCGCCCAAACTTCCATTTCTCCAAACCTCTGTCCGCCGAATTGGGCTTTGCCGCCAAGAGGCTGCTGGGTTATCAAGGAATAAGGACCTGTGGACCTTGCGTGCATTTTGTCATCCACAAGGTGAATGAGTTTCATAATATACATGCAGCCTACCGCTATAGGCCTTTCAAAGTGCTTTCCTGTCCTACCGTCACGAAGCATTACTTTGCCGGTCGGGTTCACCCAGGAGAAACCTTCTTTTGCCCCCGCCTTCATAAGTTCTTCGCTGACTTTGACAACTGAAGCATTCTCAAAAAGAGCCTCGTCAAAAGCCGGAACATCATAATACTTGTTAAGTATCATGCCCGCATGGCCAAGGAACAGCTCAAATATCTGGCCTATATTCATACGGGAAGGAACTCCCAGTGGGTTCAATATGACATCGATCGGGGTGCCGTCCGGAAGATAAGGCATGTCCTCTTCAGGGACGATCCTCGCGACTATTCCCTTGTTCCCGTGGCGGCCTGCGAGCTTGTCGCCGATAGATACCTTTCGGAACTGCGCAACATATACCCTTATAACTTCATGAACGCCCGGGGGAAGCTCATCTCCCTTATGCCTTGAGAATGTCCTTACAGCGATTATCTTTCCTCTCTCGCCTGAAGGCACCTTAAGGGAAGTGTCACGCATATCGCGCGCTTTATCGCCGAATATAGCTCTCAGCAGTTTTTCCTCGGCGGGAAGCTCTGTTTCTCCTTTTGGAGTGACCTTGCCGACAAGTATATCCCCTTGCTTTACGTCCGCACCCGGCCTGATAATGCCTCTTTCATCGAGGTCTGCCAGCGCTTCTTCGGAGACATTGGGTATTTCCCTTGTTATTTCTTCCATTCCGAGCTTTGTAGCCCTGATATCAACTTCGAACCTTTCTATATGTACAGAAGTGAACATATCTTTTTTCACAAGACGTTCGGAAATTACTATTGCATCCTCATAGTTATAACCTTCCCATGGCATGAATGCCGTCAGTATATTCCTGCCAAGGGCAAGCTCACCAAGATCCGTTGCGGAACTATCAGCAATAACATCGCCTTTATCCACTTTTTGCCCTGTTTTCACTATTGGACGCGAATGTATGCATGTATTTTGATTTGATCTGCGGAATTTGCTCAATTCGTAAGTATCCTTTTTCCCTGCTCTGCTGATGACTATCTCATCCGATGTTACTTTGCTCACTCTGCCCGAAGCTGTCGCTCTGGTGAGCAGATTCGAGTCTTCGGCCACTTTCCTCTCAAGCCCCGTTCCAACATATGGGGCCTCGGGAACAAGAAGAGGCACAGCTTGTCTCTGCATGTTCGCGCCCATGAGAGCGCGGTTCGCATCATCATGCTCCAAGAATGGAATGAGAGCAGAGGTTATCCCCACCAATTGTTCCGGAGCCACTCCGACATAATCAACATCTTTTGGAGGGGCGATAATGAATTCTCTTTTATATCTTACAGGGACCTGCTCATCCGTTATTTTACCTTTACTGTTCACATGAACGTCGCATGGGCCGATCTTATACAGGTCTTCAACATCTGCAGTGAGACTTTCGACTTTATTCGTGACGAAGCCTTTTTTAACTTTTCTGTAAGGGGTCTCAATGAAGCCGTATTTATTGATCTTTGCATAAGTCCCAAGGGAAGCGATCAGTCCGGCATTCGGACCTTCCGGTGTTTCAATGGGACATACCCTGCCGTAATGGGAAGGGTGTATATCCCTAACTTCGAAACCCGCCCTTTCCCTTGTCAGTCCTCCCGGGCCAAGCGCTGAAAGCCTTCTCTTGTGAGTGAGCTCCGCCAGCGGGTTCGTCTGGTCCATGAATTGTGACAACTGGCTTGAACCAAAAAATTCCTTTATAACGGCGACAAGCGGCCTGACATTAATGATCATTTGCGGGGTCAGGTTTTCCCCTGCTTTGACGACCATCTGTTCCTTGACCAGCCTCTCTACCCTGGAAAGCCCGACCATGAACTGCCTCATCATGAGCTCTCCAACGGACCTTATTCGTCTGTTGCCAAGATGATCTATATCATCCGTCATCCCGTGGCCAAGATTGATATCGATCAAGTGCTTAACAATTCCCAGTATATCTTCTTTAGTTAAAATAGTTTTATCTATGGGAATTGATAAGCCGAGCCTCTTGTTCATTTTATATCTGCCGACCTTGCCCAGATCATATCTTCTTACATTAAAGAACAGATTGTTCAGGTAGGCCTGCGCCCCTTCCATTGTGATGGGGTCGCCCGGGCGCAGCTTCTTATATATTTCGACAAGCGTTTCTTCTTTAGGCTTTATCGGATACTCGCTTAAAGTCTTCCTTCCGAACTCTGAATCTCCAAGAGCGGTCTTTATCTCTTTATCGGAGCATCCTATAGCAGAGAGGAAAACCGTTATCGGGACCTTTTTGGTCCTGTTGATCCTTGCATGAACTACGGAAGAGGCATCCACTTCCATCTCAAGCCAGGATCCCCTGTCCGGGATGATGGTCGCAAAATAAGCCACCTTCCCTCTTTCGGTCTTCTTATTCTCACGGAAATAAACACCAGAAGACCTGACAAGCTGGCTCACAATGACCCTTTCGACACCGTTTATTATGAAGGTTCCCCTGTCCGTCATTATGGGGAAATCGCCAATGAACACGTCCTGGGATTTGACCTCCCCGCTTTGCTTGTCGATAAGCCTAACCCTGACCTTAAGCGGAGCGGAAAAAGTCACTTCTTTTATCAGACATTCCGGGATAGCATGTTTCGGGTCCCCTATCTTGAAATCGCCGGTAAATTCGAGCTCATACCTTCCCTCATACCCTTTGATAGGAGAGAAGCTCAGTAAAGCCTCCTTAAGTCCCTCGCTAACGAACCACTTAAAGGAATCCTTCTGAATTTCAAGCAGGTCCGGCGGATCAATGATCCTTTTTTGGGCGGACCCGAACAGTTTTACTCTTTCTCTTGCATGATGTGTCATTTTATCTCTACTTTCGCACCCTCCGCTTCAAGTTTTTTCTTTATTTCTTCCGCTTCCTCTTTCTTAATCTTGGTTTTCACGGGTTTTGGCGTGTTATCAACCAGGTCTTTTGCTTCCTTAAGTCCTAAGCCGGTGACATCCCTTACGACCTTAAGCACCTGTATCTTTTTGTCTCCAGTTGAAGTAAGCACCACGTCAAAAGCTTCTTGAACTGCGGCAGCCTCGCCTGCAGCGGCGCCAGCAGCCGGAGCAGCAACAGCCGCAACGGCGGAAACCCCGAATTTATCCTCCATCTTCTTAACAAGATCGGATAGTTCGAGAACTGTCATCCCTTCTATTGTCGTTATAACTTCTTCCATTTTTCCCATCAAATTCACCCCCTTATTCTTTAACTTTGTTTTTTAGCCTTTATGGCGTTCAAGGCAAATACGAACTTGCTCAAAATACCTTTGCAATCAAGGACAAAATTGGTGATAGGCGCTTTCATGGTCCCAACTACCCTGCCGAGCAGCACTTCCCTTGAAGGGAGTTTCGCAAGCGCAGAGATCGTTTTGGTGTCTATAAATTTTCCCTCGAGCAAACCGCCTTTGATCCCAAGTTTCTCGTTCTCCTTCATGAATTGGGCCAATACCTTTGTGGGCGCCAGCTGATCCTTATATCCAAAAACTATCGCAGTCGACCCTACCAAGAGCGGATCGATACCGTCATATGATTTATCTTTTATGGCCCGAGATATCAGAGTATTCTTGAACACCTTGAACTCAGCATCGATAGGCCTTAACTTTTTCCTGAGATTGCTCATCTGGAACATGGTCAAACCTTTGTAATCCGTAAGGATAACGACCTTGCTTTTCTCGAATTTCTCTTTAATATCCTTAATTGATTTTACTTTAAGTTCTTTTTGCATATCAATCGCCCTGCTCTAGAATTTTGCTTATATCCACTTTGACCGCGGGACCCATTGTCGCGGAGATAGCAACGCTCTTAATGAAATTTCCCTTCACGCTGGAAGGTTTCGCTTTAGTGACGGCGTCCACAACGGATATAAGATTTGAGCTGATCTTGTCTTCATTGAACGAAATCTTGCCGATCGGGACATGGATCACTCCGGTCTTATCTGTTTTATATTCGGTCTTCCCTGCCTTGAATTCCTTGACGGCTTTACCAACATCAAAAGTGACCGTTCCTGTTTTCGGGTTCGGCATAAGGCCCTTTTGGCCTAGCACTTTGCCAAGCTTTCCCACGGAAGACATAATGTCAGGCGTTGCTATAGTGACGTCAAAATCGGTCCAGCCTTTGCTTATCTTCTCTATCAGATCGTCGCTTCCGGCAAAATCAGCGCCCGCCGCCTCCGCTTCCTTTATCTTCTCGCCCTTTGCGATCACCACAACTCTGGTGTTCTTGCCCGTGCCTCCCGGAAGGCTGACCGTCCCTCTTACCTGCTGGTCACTGCGCTTCGGGTCTATGTCAAGTTTTATGGAAAGATCCACAGTTCCGTCAAATTTCGTCAAAGACGTCTTCTTCACAAGAGAAACGGCGTCGCTGGGGAGATATCTTTTTCCTGGTTCAACAAGTTTTGCTTTTTCCAGATACTTTTTTCCTCTTTTTGGCATGATTACTTTACCGTTATCCCCATGTTCCTGGCGGTGCCTTCAATGATCCTCATTGCCGCCTCAATTGAATTCGCGTTCAGATCGGGCATTTTAATTTCCGCGATCTCCTTAATTTTTTCCTTTGTCACAGTGCCGACCTTGTTCCTGTTGGGTTCCCCCGAGCCCTTTTCAATATTCGCGGCTTTTCTCAGAAGCACTGCCGCTGGGGGCGTCTTAAGCACAAAAGTGAATGACCTGTCCTCAAAAATGGATATTTCCACGGGGATGACCGTATCACCCTTATCCTGGGTCTTTGCATTGTACTGCTTGCAGAATTCCATTATGTTAATGCCGTGCTGGCCTAGCGCGGGACCGATGGGCGGCGCGGGATTAGCTTTCCCCGCCGGGATCTGCAATTTGATGATAGTTTTTAATTTCTTAGCCACTTTATGTTATCTTCTCCGCCTGTTCAAAATCTATTTCTACCGGGGTATCCCTTCCGAAAATGTTCACCAAGGCCTTTATCTTGCTTCTCTGCGTATTTATCTCCTCAACTGATCCCGTATACCCCCTGAACGGCCCGCTGATTATCCTTATCGCTTCGCCCTTTTCAAAAAAGACATCGATCCTTTCTTCCCTTACGCCCAGCTGCTTAAGTACCCTCTGCATTTCCCTGTCCGTGACAGGAATCGGGCGCGTCTTGTTCCCTATGAATTTGGCAACCCCAGGGGTTTGCTTGATCGCATGCCAAGAAGTTTCGTCCAAGATCATTTCCACGAAAACATAACCAGGGAACATCTTCTTCTTCTTCTCTACACGCTTTCCTTCTTTAATTTCAACAATGTCCTCTTCCGGCACCAGGACACTGAACACCTTATCCTCGATACTGAACTGCTTTACACTGCGTTCTATGCTCGCCTTAACAAGCACTTCATTGCCGGTCAAGGTCTGAAGAACATACCATTTTCTATCTTCAGATGCGGCTGTCTGCGGCTTTTCTTCTTCTTTTTTCTCTATCTTTTCTTCTTCTTTATTCTCTGTTATATTCTCTTCCGCCATTAGCGCAGACCCGCCTTGCTGAAATATGCAAAGAACTTTGCAAACCCATAATCAATCAGCATTATGAACACTGCCACCAGGAAAACGATGATAAGAACAATGATCGTAGCCGCTGTGACATAATCCCTGCCGGGCCAAACCACTTTTTTCGATTCAGACCTGATCTCCTTAAGATAACTGACGATCTTCTCTTTAATTTCTTTATAGTTCATAAAATAGACAACGGCTAAAACTGCAGGCGAGGAGGGACTTGAACCCCCAACCGCTGGTTTTGGAGACCAGTGCTCTAGCCAATTGAGCTACTCGCCCACGTCCCAGCTGATAGATCACTTTTCCTCTTTGTGCGGCGTATGCTTTTTACACCACTTGCAGTATTTATTGAGCTCTAGCCTATCAGGCGTTGTCTTCTTGTTCTTCGTTGACGTATAATTTTTCCTCTTACAAACCGTACAAGATATCGTTATTATTTCTCTCATATCTTTCCCTTACATATATATAGGCAATAAGACCAAAAGACGAAATATCCCCTCTCCCAGAATTTCTGGAAATTGAAAAGGGATTTTTTCGTGAAACAAAAGGTAATTTTACGACACAGCGGTTTTCTTGTCAAGCACTATTTTTGCTTTCTTGGCCATATATGAAATTTGCCGTTAAAATGTCCGATAAATTACCAGGTGAACTGATATGTTTTCTCACGTTAATAAAATGGGAAATCCAGGAGGTTTTCGGCCCAACCCTGCTGTTGTTGGAATTTCCGCTAAACTGAAGCGAGTTATTATGGGTCATGGCCTTATGCAAGCTTCAGACTACGAACAACCAACAAGCAGTTGTGTTCGTTTGGGCAGCAATATATTCCTTCACAGAGATCATCATTACGCTCTGGTTTCTTGGGCTAAAGCGGCTTTGGACCTTGGTCTTAAAAGGGAGAGCGTTCTTTTGCACGCCGATTATCATCCGGACCTTGGCGGCCAGATCGGCGAAAAAGCGGGACTGTCAGATGCGGAACTCTTTAAAGAAGCGAAATCCACCATTGAATCTCTTGATAATTATCCTGACCTTATCCCTGAAGATAATTTCATCAGACCTGCGGTCGGCCTGGGAATTGTGGGGAAATATGTTTGGATCACCCCTCCGGTCGACGTTACATATAAAGTTGACCTGCCCATTCCATGGGAGATCTCCACTTTAAAAAAGCATTTGAGCCTGCCTCAGCTGCATCCGGAGCATGATCATATTTTCGATCTTGACCTTGACTTTTTTAACGGCTCAAAGGATTTGAACGATGACATTAAGGATATGGTGAGCTTATTCAAGCTTTTGAAGCCGAAAGTGACTACCATAGCTTTTTCCCCCGCTTCCGCCACCTTTAGTGAACGCTATTTACAGCTTGACCTGGAATGGTGCACCAGGGTGATTGCTGAAATAATGCACGCATCCGGCCTGAAAAATGATTTTCCGGTCGAAATAATCCCGGAAAATCGCAGGTTCACGAGACATTCTTCAAAGTGAAATTATTCATGAATACTAACGATAATAAAGGCGGAGATTTATATGGTATCAATGCCAAGATTATCAGCTAAGAAATATTGCTTATTGACCGGTAGCACACATAAAAAGTTGGCTCAGGTTGTCGCATACCGACTTGGCCTTCCGTTGACGGAAGTTAACGTAAAGAAATTTGAGGTGGGAGAGATCCTTACCCATATTCAGAAAACCAGCAGAGGAAAACAAGCGTTCGTCCTGGCAACAGCCAATACAGGGCGAATAAATGACGATCTGGTGGAAACCGGGCTTCTTCTTCATACCGCTTCCCTTGCCTCGTTATCTAGTATAAATTTATTGATGTTAGCTACGCCATATCTAAGGCAGGACAGAAAAGATAAACCGCGAGTTCCAATATCCGCTGAGTGGGTGATAAGAATGCTTCAGACGTCAGCCAGAGGTCAGATGCAATCCATGATAACTTT
>Ga0209777_10008479_pt1 | contig 11243 bp, 18 predicted proteins | sample FrelakmetHBP12HB_FD_187147 | JGI IMG/M metagenome (GOLD analysis project Ga0209777, IMG submission 187147) | Freshwater lake sediment microbial communities from the University of Notre Dame, USA, for methane emissions studies -HBP12 HB (SPAdes)... | ecosystem: Environmental > Aquatic >...
CGGCTCTTTTAATAGTGTAAGAACGTTCATCATTTAATTTTTCATAATCATATATGGATTGCCTGCTTGTAAATCCTAAATGATAAGCTAATGCACAGATAGTTGGATTTTCTTTATTTTCTTTTAGAAAATCTAAATATTTATCAATTTTAATTTGAAGTTCTTTAGCTGTTTTATATTTAGGTTCAATAAATGGCATTTTGAATATTTAATGCTCAAAGGTAATTAAAAAAATTAATTTTTAACAATTATTCCAAAATATTATTTTTTAATATAAAGCTATTTTACGCATTATCTTTTCAAAATGGCATAAGTCCTATTTCAATGACATAGTTTTTCGTTATCTCTGACAATTCCATTTTTAAGATATTAATTATTAGTTAATTAATCCTATAGATTATAATATAAGTTAGCAACTATACAGTCGCTTCGTTGATAAGTCCTTGCTTTTTCAGAGATTCAAGTAATTTAACAGCCAAATTTGAAGCTCCACGAACAATATCATCAGATATTAATTCAATATATTTATTTGCCATATTTGGAATTATATTGAATTTAAAACTTTCATTTTCGCCATTTTCAAACTCAATACTTCCTGAATATTGTCCTTTATTTTCACCATAATCAATAAAATGTAAGTTGATTCTTTCAACCCTCCAGTTGTTTTTAATTTCTTCGTTTTCCATTTTGTATATGTATTTAATTATTAATAATGTACAGTTGCTAACACAGGCTCATCACGAATAGCCAATGTTTGTTTTGTTCTTTGATGAAAATTCCGTTCGTTGGCTACTCGTGATAGCCTCGACCGTTATAAGCCATTTAATTCTTCGATATACCTATCAATAATTCCATCGGCAATCCATTCACCTTTTGCGATACCCCATTCTACGCAATATAGTGTATCTTTCTCTTTACTATTGTCAAATTCAGGAAGGTCTTTTCCATTTTTCATTGCCAATAAACGGCTTATAACATCAGGTATAGTTAATTTGCCGTTTTCTGCATTTAATCCAAGTTTACTCATTTTATTTAATTTTATCTGTTAATAATCATTTGTCTTTGTATGGTAAACTAACCATACCTGTGCCGTTATATGCAAGGCTAAGTCCGTGCATTTAATCAACATTTGTGGTAAAATCCGTAAAAGAAAAAAGCCCACGCTCTTTTGCTTTTTCAAAGCAATTAGGATTAATATCACAACCAATAAAGTTTCGTTTCAAATCTTTACAAACTTCCGCTGTTGTAAAACTTCCACTATAAAAGTCTGCAACTAAATCACCTTCATTACTACTTGCTTTTATTATTCGTTCAATTAACGCTTTTGGTTTTTGGGTGCTGTAACCTGTGTTTTCTATGGAATTACCTTGAACTATTCCTACATCATTCCAAACATCGTTTATGTTTTGTTTTTTAAGATACATTTTATAGTCTTTTACACTTTCAATATGCCATCTAAACAATCCTTTTTCGTCTTGGTATTTGTATCTCTTATGTTCAATATTTTCTTTTGAAACAGCGTCTAAATTATAAATCCATTCTTTTGATTTTGTGTAATAAAGTAAAATATCGTGCCTTTTTGCAAAGTGTTTATTTGTTTGATTTCCTTTACTGATACAGACTACAATTTCATTTAACAATCTATCATATCCAAAAATATCATCCATTATACACCGCATCCAATGGTTTATTCTTGTGTCCATTTGTAAGTAAATACTCCCATTTGGTTTTAATATTCGGTGCATTTCTTTTATTCTTGGTATATAATGGTTTTCAATTTCGCTTCGTATTGGTTTTAAGTCTTGGTAATCTGCAAACTTTCTACCAGTACCATAAAGTATATCACAATAAATTAAATCTATTGTGTTATCTTTAATTTCTGCCATCAATTCTAAATTGTCGCATATTCTAAGGTCTAAAAACCCCTCCCCATTTTTTTCTTTTACTATCATTCGTTCATTTAATTAAGTTTCTACTAAAATCACCGCCCAGCATATAACACGTGGTATAGTGCAGTTTGCCATTAGCGATAGTGGTAAAGTGAAAGTATCCGCAAGGCAAACCGACACCATACCACCATACGTTAGCAACAATACTACTTTTCAGCATTTAATGAGTGTTCGTTTAAAAAAGTTAAAAAGCCATTGCTTAAAATAGATTTATCTTCAAAGCAATTTCCTACAACAATTGATTTATTATTCCAAGCGTATAAATCTTTGCTCAAATAATCTAAAATTTGCTTTTCAGTTTCACTCAAATAAATCCTAAACATTGCAAGTTCTGTATCAAAATAAACTATTGCCATTGCTTTTAAATCACCCTTCATTGTCACATCTAATTCAAGAATATCATACTCAAATATTTCTCTTCCGCTTTTATCATGTTTATTTGAAAATATACAAGTGATTGCATTAACAAAACTTAAATAATCACTTTCAACACCTTGCAATAATACGTGTTCACACCCTTCATCATCTAATAGTACATCATTGTACGCCCATCTTTTCTTTTTAATATCCCAAGATTTAAACTTAAAATTTTTCATAATTGCCTCCCTATTTTTTAACTTTTTTTGAGTTACATTTAATTTACATTCGTACTATTTTACCGTACAGTTGCTAACACCGTGTATAAGCAATGGCACATAAGCGGTGTGCTAAATTGAAGGTGTGTACAAGTGCCACTGCTAATACACGACACGTTATAGGGCATTTAACAACCCCGTAACTCCTTGCGTTCTGCAACTCCACATTCATCCGTGTAATCCTCAAACAATAATTTACCAATTTTATCCCACGAAACGAATGTTTCTTTTGATGGCATTCTGTTTGGCTTCAATCTTGCTGGAATATTTGTTTCCAAAATTACTCCTTCGCTTTTGGCTGTATAGCCTGTAATAATTACTTTTCCCATTTTGATTTAAATTAAAAACGCCCTATAACATAGTATAACCAAAATTGGGGGCGTGTGCCAGTTCGGTTATTTCGCTCACTATTGTAATTTTTAGTCGGTGGATAGGTAAGCGTTTCAAAATCCCCAACTTCGGTTATACTCATCGTTATAACCCATTTAAAAAAGGCTCGGGTACTTTAATTGACTTTTTGCAAAACCGAGTGTTATTATTTCTCGATTATATTCAAGCCATTTTGTTGCAGCTTTATGAAAATCTTTTTTGATTTCAAATCCGTGAGCCTTGCGCCCCAAATTTTCGGCAGCAATTAAAGTTGAACCACTACCGGCCACAGGGTCGATTACGACATCGCCCGGGTCTGTAAAAATTTCAATTAAAGTTTCTAAAAGTTTCACAGGTTTTTGTGTCGGGTGTATTTTTTCGCTTGCATTATCTCGAGGCCAATCAATGCAGTTAAATATCATTTTACCGTTGTTTCGAAATTTTGGCAATTTATCACGGTAAAGAATTAATCCATACTCGCAATTTCCAACAATCTTCATATTTGCCTTTAAAACCTGAGCTGAAAAATTTTTGCGGAAAACTAAATTTATATAGTTATTTAATCCATACCTTTTCCCAAGTTCGATAAAATACATTTGTTGGTCAAACCCACAAAACAAAATCATACATGGAGCTTCTTTTTTGCCTTTTGGCTCGGCAATTAGCATGTTACTACAAAAGTGCATAAATTCGGCTGGTCTAAAGTCGTTATCCGTATCAAAAAAATTCTTACCAGCTAATTCGCTTTCTCCATTTGAATTGTCTCCATCCTTATACCAAGCAGGGTTTGAAGCATAAGCATTATTACCCAAATTATACGGTACATCAGCTATAATCAATTGCGCTTTTGGTAATTGGTAGCTTTTAAAGTTTTGGAAATGGTCTTTTATTAGCATTTTGTTTTTAGATTAATAAGTAAAAAAACGGGTTATAACACGGTGTCATACGCTATTGGGGGCTAAGTGCAATTTGCAGCCGTGTAGTTTCGTTCAAAGTTCAGTGCAGTTTGATAGTTTTGCGCTCGTAAATCCCCAACAGCGCATACACCAAACGTTATAAACAATGCTGTTGCAAAAGTTCGGTAGCTTTTTTAATACCTATCTTATATCCGCAATCCTCCGCACGTTTCATTATTATTTTAATAGCTTTCACTCTTAAATTATCATTTACTATTTTGTGAGATTCCCACGTAAATTTTGCCTCCGCACGCGTACCTACATCAAGCCATTCAGGAACAGCACTGTTTATAACATCAGGTATAGGCAATGCGCTGCTCTCGTGCGAAGTTTCGCCCACGCACAGCTTTTTATGTAGGTTGTCTAAAAATGAATAAGCAAAATGCTCTAGCATTGTTACATCATGTTCTCCAAAGTAATTTCTTACTATTTTAAGGTCTTTTAATTCTTGTTCTGTTACTTCAATTGTAATTTTTGCCATCGCTCGGTTATTTTAAGTTCTATACTCGTATCAATATTGTGCGTAATTTGATGGGCGCACATGCCCATACCTGCGGCTCGTTAAGGCTCAATTCCGCTTCGCTATTTTACTAAGATTTTGTACAATCTTCGATTACCTGTAATAGAGATTTTCGCAATTTTTCCTCTATCAATTTTTTATCAAATAATAGATTACAAAATCTAAGTAAAATGCTTCGTTCGTCGATAGCTTCATTAAATTGTTTAAGCCTTTTGATTATCTGACGAATTTGAACCATCTTAGCTTGATACTTTATTGCATCTAAGAATCTTTTTTGCTTTAAATCACTTTCAAGGAATTTGTGAAAAAGTTCAACTTCTTGATCTAATTCGAGTATTACATTTTCAATTTTCATTTTTTCTATATTTTAAGTTAAACAATTTAATTCTCGCTATCTAATTGAGCCTTAATGGTCGGGGATTAAAAGGAAGGCTCGTAACCTTGTACCCCGGATAAACTAACAGCTAAGCGGAACTGACCTTAACAACGAGTAAACATAAGTGGACTGAGCCTTCCATTTAAAACTCGGTGTCCAGGAGCCTAAAACGGCTCAGTCCACCTCTGTTTACTCCCCGACCATTATGCCCCATTTAAGAGCGAACCGAAAATGTGTGCGATTACATCAACAGTCCATCCGTTTCCAAGCATTTTTTTAGCTTGACTTTCTGAAACAATATCAGTAAAGTAATTTTCTGGAACTGTTTGTAATCTGCAATACTCTTTCAAAGTATAATATTTAAATGGTAGCTTGTTTTTAAAAGCATCTTTATGCCTACCTATTGGCATTGTGGTTAAAACATTATCCTTTTCAACAGTAGTTAGGCAGTTGCTTTTATTTGTGTTGGTTGCTCTTACTTCTAAGCATTGTGTAATCGGTACATCTTTATTGTAGTCATCTCTTACACCTCGTTCATTCAATCTTCTACCTAAAATTGTGGCTTTGTTTAACCTTCTCCCTCTTATTTCACTTGGGTTTATTAAATCATCAGTTTCCAATATGTCAATTAGGTTTATTCCTTTGTCGGTAGGTTGTTTTATTTCAAAGTTTGCCCAGTATAAACGTTCTCTATTTTGTGCCGAAACTAACCTACTATTTATCTTTTCAGGTTGTACACCTAAATGCTCGCTAATTACTTGCTCATATTCTTTTTTCATTACGACATTTTCAAGTAACCAGTATTTAGGTTTTATTTCTTTAACCAATCTCACAAACTCAAAAAATAGCTTGCTTCGTGGGTCTTCAAAGTTTAATTGTTTGCCACTAAAACTAAAACCTTGGCAGGGGCTACCACCTATCAATAAATCAATTTTAGGTAAATCTTTAGCAAATACTTTCGTTACATCGCCCAACTGTTTTGTATTCGGGTAATTGAATTGCGTTACTTTAATTGCTTGTTTATCAATTTCACTCGCAAAATAATTATCATATTCAATCCCAACCCTATTAAGTGCTATTTGTCCACAACTCATTCCATCAAAAAGTGATAAAACGGAAGAAAAACGGGGCATAACACCGTGTATAGGTAATGTGGGTTTTTGTTGTAATTCAATCATTGTATCTCGTATTTAAGTTTTTACTAATTTGACAGGGTAGTGCTTCGTAATCCCACACTACCCATACACTCGACCGTTATGCGCAATGCTAAACAGGCGTTTCTTCAACCTTTGTGATGCAACTTCTTATTCGGCTTAATTCACTATTTGAATACCCAAATTCATCACCGTATGCGTAAAATGCGGTTAATTTTTTAATTACTTCCGCTTTAAAATCAGAAGCACTACGCATAACATCGGCTAAAACTTCATTGCCTACATTAGTGGCATTTTGAACTTCATTACTATTTTTCATATTTATCGTATTTTGATAGTTATCTGCATTTTATACGGCAACGCAGTTTAGCCGAGTACCGTTAGGGATTCAATCGGCTCGTTCCCTCGCCGAACGTGAATTAACTTAAAATAAAAATTATAATTCATATCCCTTTAACTGATTATATGCTAATAACATTTCAACTACATCATTACTAATAATTGCCTTTTCAGCTTTAGTAATATCAATTGACATTAAAGATGCAGCTAACATTCCTGCGTTTTTAGGTAGACCTTTATATTCGGCAATTATTTCTCTCACCCTGTTCATTTCGCTGATTAGTCCTTCCATTAAATTAGTTGGTTCGTTTACGTTTTCCATAATAATAATTTTTATAATAAGTTTAACAATTCACTTTGAATCCCTAATAGATCGGCCTTAAAACAAAAGGCTCAGACATTCTTTTTCAATTAACTTTTAATTTCCTTTCTATGTCCTCAATTTGCTGCCTATAGACCCCGTTTGTATCTTTAAGATTATTGACAGTCTTACAGGAATTTATCACAGTGGAATGATCGAAATTCCCATGTCTTCTGCCAATTACGTGCAACGATTCTTGTGTTAAACTCTTAGAAAAATACATTGATATTTGACGTGGCCCTACAACCTCCATTTTCCTACTTCTATAACAAAGTTTAGTTGATTCTATATTAAAATAATCACATACTTTTCTTTGAATAAAGTCAATTGTTGGTATCCTGGGCACTATACTTTCGGCATGATCCATTTCTTTATCCCATACTAATTCATAATCTTTAATTTTACTCCAATCCTTATTGGCACAAGAAATACATAATTTATTTGCATATCTTTTCCGCATATATCCTCTGTCTTTCCCGCATTTATCACAAATGCAATGGAATTTGATTCTTAATTCGCCATATTCTCTTACTCTTATGAAATCATTCTCTAAATACATTTTTTCAGTTTTTTATTTGCTTTTAAAAATTACTATTTCGTTTTCCTTTCAATTATTTCTCTTGCCTTCTTTGCCAATTCAGCCTTTTTTTGTATCTTTAATCCTGAATTTTCTATTAATTCAGTCATTGATGAACGTAATAGTTCTTTGACATCTGATTTTTTCAAAACGAATACTTCAATTATCTCAATCTCTGAAATATCAATTAATACACCGTATTTTGCTAATATATTATCCTGTAATTCAGACAATGTGTAATAACATATTTGAGGATAAAATATTATATCAGCAGAATCAGAACTCAGATATTCACCTGTCGATTTTTTAATAAGTGTTTTCATAATTTAATTGTTAGTTCTTGACCTGTAAAATCAAATATTAAATTCTGTAAATGATGTAATGATTCAATATGAACTGAGGGAGGAGCGGCCACATCGTCTATATCAATAAAGAATATATATCCTGTTTTATATGCAGGGTGTTTTTCAATTTGAAAATTCCATTTATCAATTGATAGATTATAAGTTGTGTATTTACCAAATTTTGTAAATCCTACTTTTTGTATTATCCTATCAGTTAATGGAACAAAATCAAATGACCCAATTGGATAATACCCCGTTGGCAATCCTATCTTTTTACAGGCTAAAATATGATCCGGCGCAATACCTTGAACTATTAGAACGCCTTCATATGTAGTTTGAATTAAATTTCCTAGCCTCAACTCTATATTTTTCATAATTTATGTTTTATGCAATCAAAATGGACTATTTAATTCTGGTTCAATTGGAACAAATTCTTCTGATTCTTCTATTTTAAATTTTTCTTCATGGTATTCTTTATGCAAAGTATTTTCAGGAATGAAATTTTCTGATTCTGAATATTGGTTTTTTTGTCTTGAATAATACAATTCAATGTCGCCTGGAATTCCTATTAATCTTTGTTTTCTTATTTTTTCTACGCAAATAGCCACAACTTTACTTTCCCATTTTGATTTTCTGAATTTTCGCCAAACAAGTATCACACTATCGGCCTTATCGGAAAAAGTTCCGCCTCCTTTTACATTATACATATCTGGCCTTGGATAATCCAAGGAATCTTTTTTCATCACAGGAGTTTTTTGATGTGCTATAAGATTCATAGAAATATCATTTGTAACTGCAAATCTTTTTAATTTTGACATGAATCTGCTTATATACAAATCTTCTCTTTCGCCCTTGTCCATTAAGTGTTCTATTTGGTTATATGGGTCTAAAAGACAAACATCAATTCCGTTCTTCTGAATTAAATATCTGAATTTTTCGAAAATAATATCTATCTTCATTCCTTCTTCTTCACTAGGGGACACTAAGAAGAAATGATCATTTATGAATTTGCAACTCTCCGAATATTCGTTTTCAGACATTACATTTTCAAATACCTTATCGGTAGATTTTCCCATGTAACAATGAACTAAATCATCAAAATAATCTTCTATTGGTAAATTTTCTGGTGTTACTATTGCAAATTTCCAATCTTCATTTTTGGCTTTTAGAATAGCCAATTGAGCAAAGAATGAACTTTTACCATCGTTATTATAACCAGACCAAATATTTACTTCTTTTTTCTTCCAAGTCCAATGTTGATCAAGACTTTTGATATATGTTGATGTGCCTCTTTCCTTTCCATTCCTAAATGTGTAAATCATATTTTCGTAGACATCTTCAACCCTGAAAATCCCAAACATTTTAATTTCTTTGGCGTTCTCAATAGTTAATCTTAATTCATCTGATCCATATTTGAGTAAATATTCATTTGCATCTTTGCAATCCTTAAAATCAACAGTTTTACATTTTTCAAATCCAAATCTTTTAATTAGTTCATTTTTTAAACGGTTCCCGTTTGCATCATTATCAACAGCTAAATAAATCAATTCGGAGTTTTCAAAAACATGAAAACAATTTGTAATACATTCTAATTTTTTATCAACATTTTGATCGTTTTCATTTGGCGCTCCCTGACTTACTGAGGTTGTATTAATAAATCCTGCAACTTCATAGGCCAAACAATCAAATTCACCTTCACAAATAATTATTTCTTTTGAATTTTTAACATCATTATATTTGTAAATTATCTGTCTACCATCAGTTTGTTGACGGAAATTTTTGTTTTCTATATCCCGCATTTTAAAGTTTACAAATTCATCATCATAGAAATATGGAAAACATAACCATCCTTTTTGACTATTTATTAATTTATTCCTTTTGACAACTTCTTGAGTTATCCCACGCTTAGAACAATATTGTAAATTTTCATCTGATAAATTGGTGAAATTTTTCTTTTCTGGTTTTAAATATTCCCTGGTATCCATTTTTTCACCAATAAAGGCGCATCCATGCCAACTACATTTATGGCAATGAAAAGCCCCGGTTTTTAAATTAACCGATAATGAGGTATCTTTTAAATGAATCTTTCCTAATTTTTTACAATTTGGACAAACCGTTTTTTGTTGCTCAGAACCGTTAATTTTAATTGATATGTTATTTGAACTAAAACTCATTGTTTCTTGCCTCCAAATTCAGCGAAATAATCAATTGAACTATTTTGTGTTCCAATCAATTCACCCTTTGCAATAATTAATTTGCCTTCATTTTTATCTTTTCTCATCCAATTTCTAGCAGTTGCGATCCAATCATTTTTTCTTTTGCCTCCAGAATTAGACCAATCCAATACTGAATCATAATAATATTTTAAATCTGCCTTTTCCCATTCAGTGTTTTTGAATTGTTCTTTGAATTTGGTTATATCTGAAAATTCTGAATTTTTAAATAAAATGGATTTTTGCTTTATTATTTCTTTACTTTCTATACATTCTTTACTTTCTTGTTTGTGTTCTTCTGTTGTTACTCTGTTGTTACTCTGTTGTTCTTCTGTTGTTACTTGGCTGTTATCTGGTTGTTCTTTATTAATTTCATCAATCTGATATTGTTCCCATTTACAAATAGTTATAATAGTATAATGGTTGTTACTTATTAACGAAATATTACCTGAATCTTCCAATTTTTTAATGTGTTTGTAAATAGTAGACCCATCAATATTTAATTCTTCCTCTGCCCTGAATCTTCCGAAAATTAATTCACCAGGATTTATTTCTATATCCTGATATCCGATCCCAATTTTTAATGAAACAGACCTTTTCTTCTTTGTGGCTTTTATTAATAACCATATCCATATTTTTAAAGTAATCGGATTCGCAAAAACAAAACTTTCAATTAAGCACCTATGTAATTTTATCCAACCAATCATATTAATAACTCGTTAGTTTTGTTGTTAACCCAGCCTTCTCCCAATTATGCTTAATTAATTCAATTTCTCCATAATCCATATTATCTTGTAGAAAATTCTTTCTATTTGTATTCTCTTTCATAATTCCATCCCAATTATATGTAAATGAAGAAATATTATTTTCGCCTTTCTTATATCCATTCATATAGATAACCAAGATTTGTTCAGTTGTTAAAGAATAAGTTTTCTTTTCTATTATAGGATTTGAGCAGGAGAGCAAACAAATTGCTAAAATAATTAATAGTGTTTTCATTGTCTTGATATTTTAGTTTCTGATTTTATTTTATTGTAATAATCAATATTTTCTTGCCTGTTTCTGCTCCTGTGCCACATGAAGCAAATGTTTCGGAGTGTCCAGTCAGTATAATAATCTAAATAAATCTCAAGCATTTCAAGTGATTTTCGTAGATTATACCTATCTTGTGGTCTGTAATTGTTCTTTGAAATTTTACTGCAATCTTTTACAAAAATCTCGGTCTCGCCAAAAAAGCCTGATGAACCGTCAACCGGATTAAAAGCAAACTGATTAAAGCTCGATTCCCTGAAGCCCAGGGATAGTATTTTTTCAATCTTATCAGAACTTAATTGCATTTCAATACACTGTTTTATTATTTCATTTCTCGATTCTATTTGATTACTGTCTAACTTTTGCGCTCGGATCAAAAATGTCATTATTAAAAACAGTATCATAAATATTATTGACT
>Ga0209777_10008480_pt1 | contig 11241 bp, 6 predicted proteins | sample FrelakmetHBP12HB_FD_187147 | JGI IMG/M metagenome (GOLD analysis project Ga0209777, IMG submission 187147) | Freshwater lake sediment microbial communities from the University of Notre Dame, USA, for methane emissions studies -HBP12 HB (SPAdes)... | ecosystem: Environmental > Aquatic >...
CATACTGACGCTGTGGGGATTCCTGCCTGTGACGCAATGGAGTTACCATAGCCTTCAGATCGGCGTCGCAGTGCTCTCCATAGTATTTTCATATGCCGTGTGGTACCGTCTCAAAGTCATCCGGGAAGACAGCGAAAAGGCCGTTCACGAGAGCGAGACGCGCTATCGGTTGTTGGCGGAGAACGTCAGCGACGTTATCTGGACGATGGACACCGAAGGGCGATTCACCTATATCAGCCCGTCCGTCCAGCGCGTGGAGGGATATACGGTCGATGAGGCGATGCGTCGTCACCTTGAAGATTACATGTCCCCCCGTTCGGCCGAACTTGTCCGCAGCGCGTTTGCCGAGGAGTCAAGTCAAGTCACAGGAAAATTGGGCGAGCGTGACGGTAGGCCCGTTCTCGAACTGGAACAATTCAAGAAGGACGGATCCTCCATGTGGGCGGAGATCAAGGCGTCCGTACTTCACGACGCACGGGGCCGCCCGAAAGAAATCCTGGGTGTCACCCGGGACATTACCGAGCGCAAGCGGGCGGAAGAGCAGCAACGCAATCTGGAAGCGCAGCTTGCGCAGGCGCAAAAGATGGAGTCAGTGGGCCGCCTTGCGGGGGGGGTGGCACACGATTTCAATAATCTTCTCATGGCGATCCTTGGATACGCGGAGATGACACTCAAAGACCCCAAGGAGCTGACTCCTGTCGTGCGCGAGTGGATCGGGCAAATCCAGAAGGCCGGTGAACGGGCTCGCGATCTTACGCGACAACTGCTGGCATTTGGGCGCAAACAAACCCTCGAGATGCAGGTCCTTGACCTGAATGCGGTGGTCTTGGGTTTCGGGAAAATGCTCAAACGCCTAATCGGCGAGGATATTAAGGTCCAAACCTTTCTCAATCCGCGCATCGGTGCGGTTATGGCGGACGCCGCTCAGGTCGAGCAGGTGCTTCTGAACCTGGCCGTCAATGCACGCGATGCGATGCCGAACGGGGGGCGCCTTGCCATCGAGACCGCAGAGGTTGTGCTGGACGACGCATATGTCGCGCTGTATCCAGACGTTGAGCCGGGGACATACGTTATGTTGGCGGTGAGCGACACAGGATGCGGAATGAACGCCGAGACACAGAGAATGGTTTTTGAACCGTTTTTCACGACAAAAGGTCCGGGACAGGGAACGGGACTCGGCCTTTCGACGGTGTACGGCATTGTGAAGCAACATCATGGGCATATCTCGGTCTACAGCGAACCGGGTCGTGGGACCACGTTCAAGCTTTACCTGCCCCGGATAACCGAAGCCGCGCAAGAGGAGGTCACACCATCAGCGCCTGTCGCTCTTACTGGGGGCACGGAGACGATCCTGGTAGTCGAGGACGACGCCGCTGTACGCGAACTCACCTGCGAAATATTGACTAATCTCGGTTATGACGTGATTGAGGCCGACGTGGGACGCCGCGCCCTCAGTGTGGCAGCGGAACGGGAGACAATCCACCTGCTTCTGACGGATGTCATCATGCCCGAGATGAGCGGGCGTAGCGTCTTTGAGCAGGTGGCCGCCTTGCATCCTGAGATTAAGGCCCTTTATATGTCAGGGTACACTGCCAACGTCATTGCACACCATGGTGTTCTTGACCAGGGCGTACACCTCTTGCAGAAGCCCTTCACAAGTCAGAGCCTGGCACAAAAGATTAGGGATGTGCTGGCCGGCTGAGAAAGCCAAGGAGTGCTGGTACGCGCCCGACACCACGCCCGCTGCAAGGCGGGCGCTCGCAAGCATAGAAATGACTCAAGACTTGATAGAAATGACCGAATAACCGGGGACAGTTACCATCTATTTGACGACGGGGCTGGTGTGGTTCCCGATTCCAAGTCCTTGTCCCTCACGAAGCTAGACGCTGACGACTGAAAACTGACCACCTTTTCTATATTCACAGTAGCTTTCCGGGGTTCATGATGTTGGTGGGATCGAGTTGGCGTTTGAGGGATTTCAAGATATCCATTGCTATGGGGCCTTTTTCCTGGGCTATCCAGGGGAGGTGATCGGTCCCCACGCCGTGATGATGACTGATGGTTCCGCCGTTCGTGACGATTGCGTCGGAGGCGGCTTTCTTGACGGCGAGCCATTGTTCGACTTCGCGGTCGAGGGCGCGGGGGAATGCGAATGTGAAGTAGAGGCTGGCGCCGTCGCGATAGCAGTGGCTGACGTGGGCCATGACGATGCCTCGTGCGCCAGGCGCGGCCACGTTGCCCGCGAGGGCGTCTTCGATGGTCTTGGCTACGGTCGCGTGAAGGTGGACGATGTTTGACCAGCGTGTGGCGGTCTCGAGTGTGTCGACGCCGAGTCCGCGATCCATCATTGGGTCGCGGAGGTACGGCGTGAGGAATCGTTTCTCGCACCATGATTTCCCGAGTGTCTCGCCCATGTGCAGGCCGCCGTGTTTCTTGATGATCTCTCGGCTGCGTTCTAGCGCGTGCTCGACCTCGGGCTTATCGCCTTCGAGTCCGACGAGCATCACACAGAACACGGCAGGGGAGTCGGCGCCGGCGCCGCCGGTGTCCAGCGCATTGTAGAAGAAGGTCTCGTTGAGGTCCGAGAGCCGGATCATTGCCGTGGCCACGCCGGACTGCATCATCTCGCGGGTGGCGTCTATGCCGGCATCGAAGGAGGAAAAGACGTAGCCGCGATAGTCTTTCACTTCGGGCATGCGGTGTATCTTGACGACGGCGTCGGTGATGATGCCGAGCATGCCTTCGGAACCTGGGACGAGATCGCGCAGTTGGGGTCCCGCGGCTGACCCGGGGAAACCTTCCGTCCGCCAAAGGCCGCGCGGCGTCGCCACGCGCGCGGACACGAGCCAGTGCTCCGCTTTTCCGTACTTGTTCGATTGGTGTCCGGCGCTGCGCGGCGCAATCCAGCCGCCGAGGGTGGAGAACTCGAACGATTGCGGATAGTGTCCCAGGGTAAAGCCCTTGGCTTGCAGCGCGTCTTCGAGTTGAGGGCCGTAGACGCCTGCCTGGACGTTGGCGACGAGCGACGTTTCGTCGATATCGATGATCTGATCCATGAGCGTCATGTCGACGGTGACGACGGTGTTGCGTCCGCCGCTCGTCAGCGGCGTGACGCCGCCTACTACGCTCGAGCCGCCCCCGAACGGGATCACCGCGATGTTCTGCCACGCGGCAAGCTGAACGATGGCGAGCACCTCGTCAGCGGATGTTGGATACAAGACGGCATCGGGAGCGGTCTCGATGCGGCCTGCCCGTACGTGGAGGAGATCATGATAGCTCTTGCCGCGGGCGTGGAAGGCGCGCTCGTAGTCGTCCGTCATGACGCGGTCCGCGGCCAGCAGATCTCGCAGGCGCGCCACGATGCCCGGATCGAGACGCGACGCGGGCAACGCGATTTCCGCGAGCGGTTTCGCGGGCGTCGAGGGCAGCGGGTCCACGCCAACCGTCCGCGCGACCCACGCCCATACCGCATCGGCCTTGTCGCCGAGCATATCCGGGGCATCCACCCAGCCCCATCCGTTCCACCGTAGCTTCCGGCGATCGATGCTCATGACGTGCTCCCTCGATTCTTCATGCGCAACCAAGTCAAACGCGCTCGATACGGCTGTAGCCTAACATACTAATCGCGAGCACGAGAAGCAGGAGTTGGGATCAGCCTCGAAACGGGATTGCGCCGGGCATGATCTCGAAGGTAGCGGGAAGGCGGCCGGGGGCTTCGCCGTCGACGTCGAGCAGGACTTCGGCTGCGCCTTCGACGGGGAGTGCGGTGACTTTCTTGCCGTGCATTACCGTGACTTGGCGCTTCGAGAGGTGCTCGCCCTTGTAAATGGAATTGACGTTCCACAACACGCCGAACAAGCCGATGTCCGCGACGATGACCACATCAAACAGGCCGTCATCCGGCACGGCATCGGGCCCGATCCGCATGCCGCTGCCGAAAAATTGCCCGTTGCAGACCGCCGCGACACTCACGTTGACCTCCTCGTCGTAGAGATCGTCCACGCAAATGCGCACGCGCTGGTTGCGGTATCGCAGGAGGGCTTTGATCATTCCCCATTTGAATGCAAATCGTCCGCCGAAGCGTTTTGCGAACTTGAGGCGGTTGACGGCACGGTCGGTAGCGCCGCTCAAGCCGAAACTGGCGACGTTTCCGAAATAGCGGACCTCTTCTTCGCCCGCTTCGTTGATGAATGTGAGCTTCCCGAGGTCGATGGATTTTATCTCGCTGGCCGCCATGCAATCGATCTGTTGGTCCAGGGCGTCCGGCATGCCGAATGTGCGCCGGAAATCCTTGCCCGTGCCGCTCGTCAGTACGGCCAGCACGGCTTCTTCGTTGATCAGCTTACCGTTTTCAAAGAAGCCGTTGATTACCTCATTCACGGTGCCGTCGCCGCCGATGGCGATGATCTGTTCCATGCCCTCCTTGAGCGCTGCCGTCGCGAGTCGTTTCGCGGCCATTAGACCGTCGGTGAATACCACGTCGACAGGGCCGATGGCATGGCTCAACTTCGCCTCGATGCTCGGCCAGATGGTTCCGGTGCGGTCGCCCCACGAGTGCGGATTGACGATAGCCCGCGTGCGCGCCCACGACGTGAAATGGGCTACCGCGCGGTTGGCCTGGGCTGTGCGCTCGGCAGGACTCCATCCCAGTTCCCGCGCCATCAGATCCGCGACCCGTTGAATGGCCGCGTCGCCCGGCGTGCCGATCGTGCCCAGGCCGGTGCGCCGGAACAGGACGTCCTCGACCGTCAACGCCATCTCGTTTCTGACCGCGTATGCGACCTCGGCGGCGATGTCGGGAAAACGGTCGGAGAGCCGCTCGAGCAGCTTCGGATCCTCTTGGGCAAGGGCGAGGACGTCTTCCGTGCGGCTGCCGTAGTTCTTCGCGAGGTTCTCGATCACCGGCGCAGGCAAATCACAGTGCTGTTCGACGATCTGTTTCTTGAATTCGGCGAAACGTCCGAGGTTTCCACCGTATGTAGGGAGACGGTCCGTTGTGCAGAGGACCTTGGGCCTTCCGAGTTTGGCGATGGCAAGGTCCACGACCTTTGCCGCGAGACCTCGCGAGGTCGTCCACTTGCCGCCGATGACCGTCACAACGCCCTGTAGTCCTTCTTCCGTTTCGTGGTCGACTATCTCGGCGGCGCGGCTTGCGGTGTAGGAATCCTGCGCCTCCGGTTTCTGTTCGGCGTCCTTCGGGCGTTCCTCCGGAGCTTCTTCGGTCCCTGAAGTGTCGACGATGGGGCGCAGGCCGGCGTAGAAATAGAGGACGTCCGATCGGAGAAGGTTTGCCCCCGGAAATCCCTTGTTCACGATGGCCAGAAAATTGATGATGTCCTTCTCCGTGACGTGGACCGCGTCGGGGAGGCCCTTGTAGACCGTGTCGGTCGTGCCGAGGATCGAGTATCCCCGCCAGGGCAGAATGAAGAAATGGCTGTGTTCGTACGGAACGGTGATGGCGTGGCCCTGTGTGAGTGGACGCGTGAGCAGGTGAATTCCTTTGGAGCGGATCAGATGGTGTGCCGACTCCGCTTTTCCGGAGAGTTCGCGTTCCAGTTCGGTCATGAGTAGGTCTGCCCACGGGCCCGCAGCATTGATGACAAGGTTGCCGCGGATTTCGTGGAGCGGGACATCTTCTTCGGTGGACGAGCCCTTGGGCGGCGCGGGTTGTCCGCCGGCCTTGACGACATCACGCGCGCGGACGCCCGCGACGCGATGGTCCTCGACGAGAAAGGAGACCACCTCCGCGTAGTTCGCGACGTCCGCGCCCGCTTCGACCGCGCTCAAGATGCATTCGAGGGCAAGACGCTCCGGCGAGTACATCTGGTAGTCGTAGAAGACCATGGCCCCGGACAGATCGTCGGACGCCAGGCCCGGCTCGAGGGCAAGCACTTCATTGCGACTGAGTTTCTTGTGCGACGGGATCGATTTCTCCGGATCGTCGAGCTTGTTCCGGTCGTAGGCGAGCCAGTCGTACAACGTGAGTCCAATGGCGCGCACCATGCGGTCCTTGAGGCGGGTGCTGGTGATCGGCATCAGGAACATCAGGGGATCAATGAGGTGCGGCGCGGTGTTGGACCAGATCCGGCGTTCGCGCAACGACTCGCGGACAAGACCCAGCTCGAGGTTTTGCAGATAACGCAGTCCGCCATGGATCAATTTCGAGGACGCGCCCGTGGTTGCGCTCGCGAAGTCGCGTTTCTCCAACAGCGCCACGGACAGTCCGCGCGACGCCGCATCGCGGGCGATACACGCTCCCGTAATCCCCCCGCCCACGACAACCAAGTCGTAGGATTTCGCCGACATTGCATCGAGATCGCGTTTCATCCGGCCGATCCTTCGCAGATTGTTTCGGCACGTGCCCCCGCAAGCAGGACTGCGGTTTCAAGCATGCTTGTCCAGCCTTATAGCAGGAAGCTCGCCTTGGAAACAAGAGACACTTACCTCACGTTCATGCTTCACGCTCGTGCGCGTGCGCGTAATCGAAAAAACGAGATCAAGTTCGGGTCAACGCGCCAGCTAAAGGCGCCGTACTCTTTGTGGTCTTGGATGTCCGTCAGTTCGATTACGATTACGAAAAGGGCTTGTAGAGACTCAGTCGGAAATGCTTTTATCTGCCTGAAAGATATATCATGCAATCGGTGGGATCAGGAGACAGCGGTACCGCCGGCGAAAGAAGGAACGCATGAACTTCTTCACAAAAGGCTATGCTCTTGCGCGTATGGCCAAGGTGGCGCTCACGTGGAACCGACGCAACACGCACTACCGATGCCAGATCCCGGGAAACCCGAAGTTCATGGGACCACGCGACGCGGTGAATCTGATCCCCGACGGCGCGGTCATTGCGACATCCGGGCTTGGCGCGAACCAGCGTCCTTCAATTCTATACTGGGCGATCCGCGAGGTCTTCGAGGAAACGGGGCGCCCCTGCAATCTCACGGTCATGAGTACCGGAGGACAGGGTGGCCGGGGACGCGTCCCGGGCACGATCGAGGAACTCGGGCGTCCGGGTTTGTGCACGCGCCTCATCACGGGCCACGTCGAGACCTACAAATCGATCCTGCACTTGGCGGAACAGGGCGAGGCGGAACTGCAGTGCCTTCCGCAGGGCGTGATGGCGCTGCTTATCGATGGGCAGGGCCGCGGCGAGGATTCGCTGCTGACGCGGGCGGGCGTCAACACGTTCATGGATCCTCGTGTGGGACGCGGCACGCCGGTTGCCGGCGCGAGCGCGGAACAATGGGTTGCCGCGGAAGGAGACAAGCTGCGGTTTCGTCTGCCGAAGGTCGACGTGGCGCTGTTCAACGCCTACGCGGCGGATCGCGAGGGCAACATTTACGTCACGCATTGTCCGATGAAGGCCGAGATCCGCGAGATCGCGCGCGCGGCAAAGCGAAACGGCGGACGCGTCATTGCCAACGTATCGTGCGTGGTCGCGAAGGGCATTGATGATATCTATGTCCCGGCAGAGGACGTAGACGCCGTCGTTGTGTATCCCCGGACCGAGCAGAGCGGCTTCGTTCCCTACAGGAAACATCTTGCATACCTGACGCCCAAGGGCCGGCTGTTGACGGAAGAAGGTATCCAACGCGCGCGTTTTTCCAACCGTGTCATGGGCATCACGCCGCGAAGGAGCGCGATGGATCAAGTCCTGGCGAGGCTGGCGGCGGATGTGTTTGTTCGGACTGCGTTCGCCGGGGCGCTCGTAAACATCGGAGTCGGCCTGCCCGAGGAAGTGTGTCTCGTGTTGCATCGACACGGAATCCTGGACCATATCACGTTGTTCACGGAAAGCGGCGTAATCGGCGGCGTCCCCGCGCCCGGGATCTTCTTCGGGGCGGCCGTGAACCCGAGCCGGATTATTTCTTCGGCGGAGGTATTCAGGATGTGCGAGGAGAGACTCGATACGGCGATCGTCGGCGCCTTGCAAGGTGACGGCGACGGAAACGTGAACGTATCCAAGCGCGCGGAGCGTATCAGCAGCTACGTGGGTCCCGGCGGCCTTATCGATTTGACTACGGCTGCGAAAACGGTGATCTTCGTCACCAAATGGATGGAAGGAGAGAAGATGCGACTGGCCGGCCGGCGCGTCCGAATCGTTGAGGCGGGCAAGCCAAAGTTCGTGAGCCGGGTGGACGAGGTAACCTTCAGCGGCAAGGAAGCCTTGAAGGCGGGCAAGCAGGTCTTTTACGTGACGACCGTCGGCGTCTTCCAACTCACGGAGCGCGGTATGGAACTGATCCGCGTCATGCCCGGGCTCGACATCCAGAGCGACATCATGACCACGACGTCCATGAGAATCGTCCCGCCCGAGACGCGCAATGTTCCCCTCGTCGACGAGTCCATCCTGTCCGGAAAAGGGTTCCACCTGCGCCTCAGCAGCGGCGTCGCGTGACTATCCCGCGAAGTCTTCCGGCGGAATGTGCGCGGGGAGCCGGCCTGCAACGGATCGAGGTATCTGATGAACGGTGAAAGCAGCAGCCTGTGGTTGGTGGTTGCGGTCGTCACGGGGGCCGTCGGGACGGCAATGACCGTGTATGGGATTCGACAGAAGGAGGCGCTCCCGTTAGTCTTCGGGATAGGCATCGGTATCGTCCCAATGCTCGTAAGCTCCGGATGGGTCGCGGCGCTCCTTTCACTTGCGGTGGGAGTGATTTTCGTTGTCGTCCGAAAACACCTCTGATGTGGCTCATCCGGTTTTCGCGTACTTCGTTTCCACCCCGTCGTTCGCGGTGCGCGGCGATGTGATAGAATGTGGATTGCCGACAATGGGGAATTCGACGCATGGAAGCGGTTCAGGAAACGAACCTGTGGGGAGTTCAGAGAATCTCCCTGGGTGTGCCGCGGCGATGCTGCGCCTGGCCGCTGATACGCGGACTGTCGGACCTGCCACAGATCGCCGTGCTGCAGGACTGTCCCGCAGTCATTGCGAGACGTTTCCGTGATAACGAGTTCGACTGCGCGTTGTTGCCCGTGATCGAAGGCCTTGCCCGCGTCGGCGCGGACGCCACACGCGAGTCTCCTGCGTTCAAGGTCATCCCCGGCATAGGCATCAGCACCGAAGGGGATTGCGTGACGGAAGTCCTATTTGCACGCGGGGCCCTTTCTGAAACGCAGCGCGTCGTTGCGGACTTTGCCCAGGGCGGCATGCTAGCATTTGCCCAAGTGCTGCTCGCCGAACATTGCCCACGCCCTCCCGAATTCGTCGACGCGTCCGACCGTGCCGCGACGGATCCTGTCGACGGCGTACTGCTCAGCGGGGACGATGCATTTGCGGAGGCCAATCCTTTTCCGCTCCGCTACGACCTCGGTGAACTGTGGCGACAACTCACCGATCTTCCGCTGGTACACATGGTATGGGTTGCGCGGCGCGGGACGCCGCTTGGCGAACTCCGTCGTCTACTTGCCCTGGCCCTTCAGAAGGGCCTCGATGAGCTTGACCAGATCGCCGCCACGGTATCGCGGGCCTACGACATCAGTCTCGACACGGCGCTCGAGTATCTGAAGGGAACGGTTCGGTACCGGATCGGTGCCGCGGAAATGGACGGCATCCGGAAATTCACGGAATTGGCCGCGAAACATGGCCTCTGTGATCCTCAATCCGAGATCCACTTGTGCTAGGTCGAGGCCGGTGAGGAAGGACTTTCTTTTGCGGGCGTTTCGATCTTCCGCGCCATGATCAGCGCGTCTTCGCCCGTCCCCGGGTAGTATCCCCGCCGTAGGCCCACTTGTTCGAATCCCATGCCCTTGTACAGGTTCTGCGCCGGGATGTTCGAGGGCCGGACCTCGAGGTTCGCCTCGCGGAGACCTCGCTGAGCGGCAAGGTCGATGAGAAACTTCAACTCCTCGCGTCCGAACCCGTGCCCGCGGTACTCTCGATGGACCGTTACGCTGGTGATGTGCGCCTCATCGGCCGCTTCCCAAAAACCGGCGTACCCGATGAGCGTCCCCTCGAGAAACACAACAAAAAACTGGGACAGTGGGTTGTTGACTTCCTGCCGGAACATGCCCTCAGTCCACGGCTCGATGTAGGCTTCCCGCTCGATCTCGATCAGGGCGGGGATGTGCTCCTCACGTATACGGACGTACTCCAGCGCGGAACAGGGATGCTCACTCATCAGGATGCCGCCTCGCGCCGGGCGCGCAGGACGAAACACTCGCGGAAGAACGGGCAATGGGCCTTGGAGCACGTGTCCCCGTTCGACGATATCTTCTCCCACACACGTGACCGCGGGCGAAAGTTCATGTCCGCAAGATCGCCCGTCTTGGTGGAGAAGGCCCAGTTGAGCACCTGGTGCAGTTCCTCGGCATCCTCGTTTTTCAGCGTAATGTACGGGATGGCCACATAGAAGGTGCGACCCGACTCGCCGACACTTGTGGAGTACACCGCGTTCTTGCCGTCCATCGTTATGTTGTCCGCGGCAGATACGCGCATGCGCAGCCGTCCGCCGGATTCGCAGCAAAGGAGGTCACCCTTCAACGATAGCGCCTCCTGCTCATCGCCGTCCATGGTGGAGAGCACGAGGCGGGCTTCGGTAGAACGTGCGCCGGGCAACCGTTCCATGGCGAACCCTACCATCAGCACAAGCGTGTCGTCGGCGAGGATGCGCTGTCCATTCTCAGGCACGCCCGCAAGGGGAATTACAAAAGCGGTTTGTGTCAAGCGGATGCCCGCGATCTCCCATGTGCTCACGGTCATCGGCAGGCATCCGTCGACCAGTTGGCGGTCGACAAGATTCGCCTGGGGCAGGCCGAAACGAAATGAGATGCGGTCGTCCGACCAGAGGCACCTGTCCGTGTCCTTGCCGTGTAGGCGGCGGATCCAGTTCTTGATGCAATACGCGTTGCATTCTTCGTCCAGGCCGAAATGCTGGCGTCCGCCCTCGAAGCTCAGTGGGATGTAGTGGCGTCCCTTGGCGGGCATATCGCCCCATGCGCGCGGGAACGTCTGCTCCGGCATAGCGGACACGCGCGTGTAGATGTCCTTCTCGGTGAACTCATTCATGGCTTTGAGGGCAGCCTCATAAGAGACGTCCTTCCCGGCAAGGCGGACAAGGACCCCGAAATTGGGCAGAAGGATGTGGCCCCACTTGAGGAGGTCCTTCGGAGAGAATGAAAAGGTCTCGCTCGCGGCCCGCACGGTAATCACCGTCTCATCAAACGAGTTGTAGTGCTGCGTCTCGGCATAGAGCAGTCGGGCGCGGATCCCGTTCTCGCGCGCGGAAGCCTTGCGCGCGCGCG
>Ga0209777_10008481_pt1 | contig 11241 bp, 7 predicted proteins | sample FrelakmetHBP12HB_FD_187147 | JGI IMG/M metagenome (GOLD analysis project Ga0209777, IMG submission 187147) | Freshwater lake sediment microbial communities from the University of Notre Dame, USA, for methane emissions studies -HBP12 HB (SPAdes)... | ecosystem: Environmental > Aquatic >...
GTACACGCAGGCGACGACGGAGTGCAATCGCTTGCAGGCCGGGGCGTGCGCGAGTTAAGCTGATGCCGTGACGGCAGCCGTCGCGGCAATCGGACGATCTGGAGCGCGCCAGCTCTCGGTACTCGGGGGGCTGGCGCGCTTCGTGTTGCACGCGGTCCGGGCGGCCGCGCGCCTGACGCGCGCGGGGCGCTGGGTGATGCTGCGGGTGCTCATCAACCAGATCCGCTTCACCGCCCTCCAGGCCATCTTCCTGGTCGCGTTCCTGGCCGCCATTCTCGCGTTCCTCGTCATCTCCCAGAGCATCCGCCAGCTCGGCCGGTTCGGCGCCATCGACAACCTCGGCACCATCATGGTCGTCGCGGTGATCCGCGAGCTGGGCCCGCTGCTGACCGCCTTGATCGTGGTGAGCCGGTCCGGGACCGCCATCGCCGCCGAAATGGCCACCAACCGCGTGATGGGCGAGGTGACGGCGCTCGAGGCGATGGGGATCGATCCCTACATCTACCTCGTCCTGCCGCGGATGCTGGGCGCCATCGTCTCGGTCGCCACGCTGATGGTGGTCTTCGACGCGGTCGCGCTCACCTCGGGCTTCGTGGCGGCGGCCACCAGCGGAATGAGCCTGAACCGCTACACCAGCATCGTCCTCAAGACCCTGTCGGCCGGGGACGTCTGGCTCACGCTCGCCAAGGGGATCTTCTTCGGCGCGGCCGTGGCGCTGTTCTGCAGCTACCATGGGCTGGCCGTGAAGGCCGGGCCGACCGAGATCCCGCAGGCCGTCACCCGCGGCGTCGTGGCGACCATCGTGGCGATCTTCATCATGTCGGCCCTCTTCGTGGTCATCGCGTCGTGACCGCGTCGCGCGGCTCGGTCTTCCTGTCGCAGGAGATGGCAAAGGTCGCCGGCGCCCCGCCGCTCGCCTACCGGGACGTCGCGCTGCTCGGCCGCCCCGACCGCCTGTTCAACCTGACCCTGCAGGCCGGCGAGGTCGTCGCCGCCATCGGCGAGGAGAACAGCGGCATCGAGGCGCTCGGTCCCCTGGCGCTGGGGCTCACGGCGCCGGCCTCCGGGACGGTCGAGGTCTTTGGCCTGCCGATCGGCGAGCTGAGCTACTACGACCTGCTCGTCTTCCGCCGGCGTCTGGGATACCTTCCGCAGGGCGACGGCCTCTTGCAGAACCTGAGCCTCCGGGACAACGTGGCGCTGCCGGTGCGCTTCGCCACCGACCACAAGCTGCGCGAGGTGGACGCCAAGGTGGGGCAGCTGATCGAGGACTTTCGCCTCCGGGCCATCGCCGGGCTCCGCCCCGCCCAGGCCAACGAAGAGGACCGCCGCCGCGCCGCCGCCGCCCGGGCGGTCGCGCTGAACCCGAAGCTGGTGGTGCTGGAGCTCCCGTTCGTCGGCCTGACCAGCCGGGCGGCGATGGATCTGCTGGAGCGCGTGAGCCGGTCCGAGGACGGCGGGCGCCGCACCGTGCTGCTGACGTCCCGCGATCTGACGCCCTCGGTCCGCGGGCTGGTCTCGAGGGCCGTGCGGGTCGTGGACGGCGTCGCATCGGAGGACGCGAAGTGAGGCTGACCGGATGGCAGTGAACGTACAGCGCACCGACCTCTACGTCGGAATGTTCCTGGTGGCGACCGTGGCCCTGGTCGCGATCGCGCTGATCGCGACCAGCGGCTGGGGCGTGGACCGCTACGACGTGTACGTGCGCACCGGCGACGCGTCGGACGTGGCGGTGGACAGCAAGGTCTTCATGCAGGGCCTCGAAGTCGGCCGCGTGGCGGGTATCGCGCCCCGCCCGGTGGGCGAGGCCGGGCGCCTGGAGTTCATCATCCGGGTGTCGCTCCTCGATCGCTTCCCCGACGGCACGCCGCTGCGGCTCCCGCGGGGTGCTACCGCCGAGGTGCAGTCCGGCCTGCTCGGCGGTGCCACGATCCAGCTCACGGTGAAGGCCGACAGCGGCGGCTCCCTGGCGCCCGGCGACACCATTCTCATGCACCGCGGTACGTCGCCCATCGAGGCCTTCGGCGCGCTGGCGAACGATCTCAAGGGCACGATCCAGCAGACGCTGGTCTCGGCCACCGGGACGATGAACGCGGTCCGCGGGCTGGCCGACAGCCTGCAGGTCACCACCGGAACGGCGCGCCGCTTCCTGGTCGCCACGCAGCCCGGGGCCGAGAAGCTCCTCGACGGCGTCAGCGCGAACCTCGACCGGCTGCGCCTGGTCCTCGACAGCGCGAACGTGCGCACGGGGCTCACGTTCTCGCAGCTCAACTCCACCATGGCGCAGGCCCGGACCCTGCTCGTCAGCGTGGACAGCCTGACCCGGCTGCTCATCGCGATGGGAGGGGAGAACCGCCCCGAAGTCAACGCGATGATCGTCAACTTCCGGAACATCTCCACGGAGCTCGGCTACGTGCTCGAGCAGATCAGCCGCAGGCCGATGCGCCTCATCAGCGGCGTGAAGATCCCGGACAGCCTCAGCGTCGAGGGGCGGCGTGCCGCGGCCGCCGAGAGCACGCGCCGGGCCTCCCTCGCGCCGGATTCCGCGCGGCGCCGCAGCCCGTGAGCAAGTTCCTCCTGCTGCACAGCCCAGCCTGGGACCCGGGCGGGGCCGCCGCGGCGCTCGACGCCGAGCAGATCGAGCGGCGGGCGATCGCGGGAGCGACCGGCTTCGTGGACGACCGGCCGACCGTGCTGCTCCTGGACGAGACGCTGCGGCGCCTCCTGGGCACGGCCGGGGTGCGCGCCGCAGCCGACGCGGGCGTCGCCATCGTCGCGCTGGGAGCCCCGGGCGAGACCGACCTGCCGCCCGACCTCCCCGGCATCGAGCTGGGGCCGGTGTTCCTCACCCATCCGGCGGGGCCGCGCCAGCTCTTCGCCGCCCTCAAGGCCGGCTACCGCGAGGCCGCGGCGCGCATCGAAGCGACCCGCGCCCGGGGGGAGATCGCCGCGCGCTCGAAGGAGATCACCGAGCTGACCCGCATCGGTGTCGCCCTCTCCACCGAGCGCAACTACGACGTCCTGCTGGAGATGATCCTGACGCAGGCGCGGCGCATCACGCAGTCCGACGGCGGCTCCCTCTACCTGGTCGAGGGACGGGACACGCCGAGCCCCAAGCTGCGCTTCAAGCTGGCCCAGAACGACACGGTGCGGAACATGCCGTTCGTCGAGTTCACGATGCCGCTCAACCACGCGAGCCAGGCGGGCTACGTCTGCTCGACGGGCGAGCCGCTCGTGATCGACGACGTCTACTTCCTGCCGCCCGACGTCGAGTACTCGTTCAACCGCAGCATCGACGAGCGCAACCAGTACCGCTCGAAGTCCATGCTCACGGTCCCGATGAAGAACCACAAGAACGAGATCATCGGGGCCCTGCAGCTGATCAACCGCAAGCGCGACCCCAACGCCGAGCTCGCCACACCCGAGGCGGTCGCCGCCCAGGTCATCCCCTACTCGCGGCGCTCGGTGGAGATGGTGCAGGCCCTCGCCGGGCAGGCCGCGGTCTCGATCGAGAACAGCCTCCTCTACGAGGACATCGAGCGCCTGTTCGAGGGGTTCGTCACCGCGGCGGTGACGGCGATCGAGCAGCGCGACCCGACCACCTTCGGCCACTCGGGCCGCGTCGCGACGATGACCGTGGGACTGGCGGAGGTCGTGGACCGCGCGGGCGACGGGCCGTTCCGCACGGTCAAGTTCACGCGCGAGCAGCTCAAGGAGATCCGCTATGCCGGCCTGCTCCACGACTTCGGCAAGGTCGGCGTGCGCGAGCAGGTGCTGGTCAAGGCGAAGAAGCTCTATCCGCCGGACCTCGCCCTGATCAAGAGCCGCTACGCCTTCGTGAAGCGCACGGCCGAGATGGAATACCATCGCCGGCGCGCCGACTTCCTCTTGGAGAGCGGACGGCGGGGCTACGAGGAGTTCGTCGGCACGCTCGACGCCGACCACCGCAAGGAGCTCGAGGACCTCGAGCGCTTCCTCAAGACGGTCCTCCAGGCCGACGAGCCCACGGTTCTTCCCGAGGGCAGCTTCGATGAGCTGCTGGCGCTGCGGGAGAAGCGCTTCACCGACGTGGAAGGCCGGCCGCAGCCCTATCTGACCGACGACGAGGTGCGCTTCCTCACCATCCGGAAGGGCAGCCTCGACGAGGCGGAGCGCCTGGAGATCGAGAGCCACGTCACCCACACCTACCGGTTCCTCCTCCAGATCCCCTGGACGAAGGAGCTGTCGCAGATCCCGATCATCGCCTACGGGCACCACGAGAAGCTCGACGGACGGGGCTACCCGCGGAAGGTCGGTGCACAGGAGATCCCGGTGCAGACCCGGATGATGACGATCAGTGACATCTTCGACGCCCTGACCGCTTCGGACCGCCCCTACAAGCGGGCCGTGCCTCTCCAGCGCGCGCTGGACATCATGCACGAGGAGGTCAAGGGCGGGATGCTGGACGGGGAGCTGTTCGGGTTGTTCGTGGAGGGGAAGGTGTTTGAGAAACTCAGTGAGAAGTAAGGGGGACAGGCGAAGGCGTGAGAAGGTCAGGTGAGACGTGAGAGGCGGAAGAGCGTGAGAGGTGAGAGGACTGGCGCGAGATCGCGCGCCCAACCTCTCACCTCTCACGTTGTCTTCTCACGTCTCACTTGTCGCCGTCTCACGCCTGCGCTCGTCCCTCTCACTTCTCACGCTTCCCCGTAGCCTCCCCCTCCCGGCGTCTCGATCGTCACCACGTCGCCGGCCCGAAGCTCCACCGCCACCTTCGAGCCAACCTCGGCGCCGTTGACGAGATTGCGCCCCGGAGCACCGTCGCCGCCGCCGTTCAACCCCTTCGGCGCGATCTTCCGGCGCTCGGTGATGAGCGAGAGTGAGCACGGCTCCAGCGTGCGCAGCTCCCGCGCGACACCGCGGCCGCCCGCGTGCGCGCCCGCGCCGCCGGTGCCCTCCCGCAGCGCGTAGCGCTCGACCCGCACGGGCGTCTCCATCTCCAGCACCTCGATCGGCGTGTTCAGCGTGTTGCTCATCCCCACGTGCACGCCGCTCGGGCCGCGTCCGCCCGGGCCCGCCCCCTGCCCGCCCCCGATGGTCTCGTAGTACGTCCAGTCCTTCGTCCCGAGGATGACGTTGTTCATCGTCCCCTGCCCCTGCGCCGCGACCCTCGCCCCCGCCTGCGCCAGCGCGAGGAAGAGGAGGTCCGCGATCCGCTGGCTCGTCTCGACGTTGCCGGCGGCCACCGCCGAGGGCGCGCGCGCGTTCACCAGGCACCCCGCGGGCGCCGTGATCGCGATGCAGCGCGCGACGCCGCCGTTCGTCGGCACGTCCTCGGGGATCAGGCAGCGCGTGACGAACAGGGCCGCGGAGCGGGTGACCGAGAGCGGGCAGTTCACGTTCCCCTGCGCCGCCGGGGCCGTTCCCTCGAAGTCCATGGACAGCGATCCGCCCTCCACCTTCACGCGGACGCGGATGGGGATGGGCGCGTCGCTGATCCCGTCGCCCTCGAGGAAGTCCTCCGCCTGGTAGGTCCCGGGCGTGAGGGCCGCCAGCGCGGTCCGCGTACGCCGCTCGGCGTAGTCCATCAGGTCGTGCACCGCGCTCTCGAGCGCGGCGGAGCCGTGCCGGGCGAGCAGCTCGTTCCACCGCTGGCCACCGCGTCGCGCCGCGGCCAGCTGGGCCGCGAGATCCGCCCGCCTGAGCAGGGGCTCCCGCATCCGCGACACGAGGCCGTCCACCACCTCGTCCAGCAGCTCCCCGTGCTCCCCGACGCGCGTCGGCGGGATCACCACCCCTTCCTCGTCGAGGCGGCGCGCCCCCGGCGGCATCGAGCCCGGCCGCGCCCCCCCCACGTCGGCGTGATGCGCGCGGACCACCGCGTACGCGATGGGCGCATTCCCGCGCGCCGAACCGCCCGTGCCTCCGCGCCTCTGTGCCTCCGTGCCTACCGCCTCTATGACCGTGATGTCCGGCAGGTGTGTGCCGCCCGTGTACGGATCGTTGAGCACCCAGACGTCGCCCGCCGCCGCCCCCTTGCGGGCGACCGCGAGCACGGCGTCGGGCATCGCGCCGAGGTGCACGGGGATGTGGGCCGCCTGCGCGACCAGCTCGCCGGCGGCGGTGAAGAGCGCGGCGGACGAGTCGCGCCGCTCGCGGATGTTGGGCGATCGCGCGCTCTTGACCAGCACCGCGCCCATCTCCTCGGGGATCGCGGCGAACAGCTGCGCCATCAACTCGCGCTCAATCGGGCCGAGCATCACCAGGCTCCACGATGATCGCGCCGATCCGGTTCACCCGCCCCACCCACCCCGGCGGGATGAGGCCGGTCGCGCTCCCGCCTTCGATCACGGCGGGTCCCGCGAGCACCTGCCCGTCGTGCAGGCCCTCCCAGTCGGCCCCGGCGGCATCCACCTCGCCCTGCTCCAGCCGGATCCGGAGGCGCGACGAGCCACCCATCGTGGAGCGCCGCGGCCACCGCACCTTCCGCGCGCCGCCCGAGAGCGTGCCGACGGCGCGGAGGGCCACGACCTGGACCTCCCCATCCGGATCCCGATGGCCGAAGGCCCGCTCGTGCACGTCGTGAAAGTCCCGCGCCACGTGCTCCCAAACGCCCTCGCCGCACGGCACGTCCAGCTCGTAGCCCTGGCGGGCGTAACGGCACTCGGCGACGAATCGGACCGACGCCCCGGGCAGCTGCTCGGCGACCCGCACGGCGAGCGGCGCGGCGACGGCGCTCGCGCGCACGGCGAAGGCGGAAGCGCTCAGATGGACCGAAACGGTGTGCTCGACCACGTCGTCGGCTGCCGCCATCCCGAGCGCCGACAGCGCTCCCGCGTGCGGCGGGAAGAGCACGCGCTTGACGCCGAGCAGCTCGGCCAGGGCGCACCCCGAGAGGGGACCGGCTCCGCCGAAGGCCACGAGCGTCATCTCGCCCGGATCGAGGCCGCGCTCCACACTGACGCGCCGCAGCGCCCGCGCCATCGTCGCCTCGGCGATGCGGATCATCCCGAGGGCGCACGCCGCCGGCTCGAGCCCCGCCGCCGCGGCGAGCGCACCCACCGCCTGCTCGGCCAGCCGCCGGGATACCATGATCGACCCGCCCAACGTGGATCCATCGGGGATCCACCCCAGCTCCACGAACGCGTCGGTCACCGCCGGCCGTGTGCCGCCGCGCCCGTAGCACGCCGGCCCCGGAACCGCGCCAGCGCTCTCCGGTCCCACCCGCAGCGCACCCCCCGAGTCCAGCCACCCGATGGACCCGCCCCCCGCGCTCACCGTCTCGATGAAGATGTGCGGCACCGCGAGGCTCACGCCGGCGATCGTGCCGTGCGTCCGCGAGTCGGCCTCCCCGCCCCGGACCACGCCGGCGTCCGCGCTCGTGCCGCCCATGTCGAGCGTCAGGAGATCGGTGAAGCCCGACGCGGCCCCGACCAGCGCCGCCCCCTGGATCCCGCCCGCGGGCCCCGACAGCGCCAGCCAGACCGCCCGCTCGGCCGCCAGCTCCGGGCGCAGCGCTCCACCGTTCGACGCCAGCACGCGCGCCGCGCCACCGCTGAGGCCGCGGGCCTCGGCGTCGCGGGCGAACCGCGCCACGTAGCTCCCGACCCGCGGGCGCAGGAACGCCTCCGCCGCGACGGTGGACGTCCGCTCGTACTCCCGGATCCGCGGCACCAGCTCGTGCGAGACGATCACCGGCACGGCGAGGGCGGCCCGGAGCGCGGCGGCGAGCCGGGCTTCGTGCTCCGGATGGCGGAAGGCGAAGAGGAGGGAAACGGCCACGGCCTCGGGCGCGAGCGCCTGCACTCGCGCGACGCAGGACGCGGCGGCCTCGTCCGTCAGCGCGAGGATGGTGCCGGCGGGCCCCATCCGCTCGCGCACGCCCACCGTGCGGTCCCGGGGCACGAGCGGTGTCGGATGCTGGCGGGAGAGATCGTAGAGCGCGGCGCGGTCCTGCCGGCGCAGCTCCAGCAGGTCCTCGAATCCCTCCGTCACCACCAGGACCACCCGGGCGCCCTTCCGCTCGAGCAGGGCGTTCGTCGCGATCGTCGTGCCGTGGATCAGCGCGTCCGCGCCGCCCTCGAGTCCCGCAGCGTCCCAGGCGTCCCAGATCCCGCGTTCCGGAGCATCCGGTGTACTCGGCACCTTCGTGACCGCCAACCCTCGCAGTCCCAGGACCACGAGGTCGGTGAAAGTTCCGCCCACATCCACGCCCACCCGCGTCACGGCGCCAGCGAGTTGCGAGAGGAGAGGTGCGAGGCCGAGGCTGTCACATGCTCGGGCCGAGGAAGACCGCGTTGGCGAACAGCGGCAGGAGCCCGCGCCACAGATCCCGGAAGTTGGGTTCGCCGGCGAAGCCGATCACGCGCCCGCGCCCGTCGCTCTCCGTCCACAGGTACACCGACTCGGCGAGACGCGCCGGCACTTCCGGCCACAGGTAGCCGGCCAGGCGCAGCCGCGCGAGCGGCGCGTAACGGAGAATGGCCTCCCCGGCCGCCAGGTCCTTCGGGGGATTGTAGACGCGGTCGGAGTAGTCGAGCGCCGGGATCTCCGTCTCGCCGATCCCCGCCAGCAGCGGTGACAGCGTGTCGCCCATCAGCCTCACGATCGCGCCGGGCACGTAGCTCGGAAGCGGAGCGCCGCCGGCGCTGTCGGCCCGCGTCGAGTCGCGCCGGAGACGGAGCCGCGCCAGGCCCAGCTTCTCACCGGCGAGCCAGCTGGTCGCGCCGTCCAGGGTGATCAGCGTCCCGCCGTCCTTGACCCACGCCACCAGCCGCTCCCGGCCCTCCTCTCCGAGCACCCGGTCAAAGGCGCCGGCGCCGACCGACGGCACGACGATGACATCGAAGGTCTTGAGGTCGATCCCGCCGAGCGACGCGGCGTTCACCGTCACTACCGGATAGTGCAGCCGCTGGTTGAAGGCGAACCAGGCGAAGCCGAACGACTGGCCCGACACCGGCTGCCCGCCGACCAGCGCGACGCGCGGCGCCTTCACGGGGAAGACGCTGTTGCTCCCGAGGTCGGGGCCCGAATCCGCCGCAGCGCTGTTGAGCGCCACGACGCGCGCGCCGATCTCCGCGGCGCGGCGCCCCACCACCTCCCCCACCTGCGGGCCGTTGGTCGCGATGCGCACCAGGAAGGTCCCGTTCGCGAAGCGCGCGCCGGCTTGCGTGAACGAGCGCGGCGCGAAGGCGACGCGCACGCTGTCGGCCAGCAGCGCCCCCAGGAGCCGCAGTGACGTCTCGCTCCCGGCCGAGAACGCCCAGGCGAACTGCGGCGTCGCGCCCGGGACCTGCGCGGCCCGGCCGGCGGAGAGCGCCGCCGAATCCACTGCGTCCGCCGGCCCGATGGTGCCGCGGCTCCACCACGCGTGGGCCCGGAAGACGTACGGCAACGCCCAGGCGGTCATGTCGTAGAACCGGTCGGACTGGCCGGTGCGGCGCCGCTCGAGCTCCTCGGCGATGAACGACGAATCGAGCTGCGCCTCGGGTTCCAGCAGCGCCTTGGCGAGCCGTCCCTGCGGCTGCGCCATGTCCACGAGGTACGTCCCGGCCGCGAGCCGCACGGGCCTGGGTGCGCTCTCGCCGTAGGCCACCGCGTCACGCACGTCCGCGCTCGCGCGCAGGCGCGACACCGCCACGCCGTTCGCCAGCAGGTGCGCCACCAGGGAGTCGGCCCGGCCCTGGGCGTCGGGCGCGATGGCCGCGGTCCGCATCGGGCCCTTCTCGCCGTCGGTCACCGCCGACTGCCGGAATGCGAGGTAGTCGCTCACCCGCTCCCTCGCGCGCTTCGCCGCCGTCACCACCGTCGCCCACGACGCCGTGTAGTGGTGCCAGGCCGCGTCCCGCAGGGTGAGCAGCGTCCCGTCGCTCCGTCGGATCGCCCCGCCCTCGCTCGACGCCTCCTCGTAGGTCATGCCGATGGCGCCGTTCAGGGTCGGCCACGAGTCCCCGTACGACGGATAGAACCCGTCGAAGTCCTCGCGCCGGAAGAACGACCAGCCGTGCGCGTCGAACGCCGCGGCGTTGCCCGCAGCGAAGATGTCCCACCAGTGCCGGATGTTCTCCGGCACGTTCTTGTTGATCGGATCCATCGGTGGCGCGAAGTAGTACGTCTGGTCCGCGCCCATCTCGTGCAGGTCCACCGCGACGTGAGGCCACCAGCGCTGGAACTCGGCCACCCGCCCCCGCGTCTCCGGCTGGGAGAGGATGAACCAGTCGCGGTTCATGTCGAAGTCGTAGTGGTTGCCGCGCGCCCCGGGCCACGAGCCCTGGTGCACCATCGCGCCCTGCACCGGCGGCACGTCCTCGGCGCCGCCGGCGCCGCGCGCGCGCAGCACGTCCTGCACGTGGCGCTCGTGCCCGTCCGGGTTCTCCACCGGATCGATGAGCACCACCGTGCTGTCCAGCACCATCTGCGTTTCTGGGTCGCGCCCCGCCGCGAGCTGGTAGGCCAGCGCCAGAGCGGCCTCGACCCCCGACGCCTCGTTGCCGTGCACCGTGTATCCCATCCACACGATCGCCGGCATCCGCGCGACGACCGCCGCGAGCTCCGCCGCCGATGCGCCGCGCGGATCCGCCAAGCGCGCCGCGTCGGCGCGGATCGCCTCGAGTCGGGCCTGGTTGGCCTCGCTCGTCGCGATCACCAGGAAGACCTCCCGCCCCTCGAAGCTGTGCGCGACCGTGTCGAGGCGGATGCGCCGGCTCGTCGCCGCCAGCCGCGCCAGATACCGCGCGACCATGTAGTGCGGCGTGAACCGGTCCCCGATGTCGTACCCGAGCACGCTCCGGGGCGTCGGCACGGCCGGATCGTAGGTGCCGCCCGCCGAGAAAGCATGCTGGGCCGCGAGCGGGCCCGCGGCGAGGACGAGCAGCAACGGGACCAGGACGGAGGCTTGCTTCATGCGATCTCTCCCGAGGAGCGCCGGCGGAGGGCTGTGAGGATCAGCGAGCCGCTGCCCACCAGCGCGAAGACGGCGACCCAGTCGCCGAGCCGTACGTACAGCGGATGGATGGACGTCGTGTAGACCGTGTCGGCCTCGACGCGTTCGACGTCGAGCGGCGTGCGCAGGTGCGTGTAACCCAGCGGGTCCACGAACTCGCTCACGCCCGTGTTCGCAGCGCGGGCGACCCCCATCCTCGTCTCGATGGCCCGCATCACCAGGTGCGCGGCGTGCTGGTACGGTCCCGCCGTCCGGCCGAACCAGGCGTCGTTCGTGATGTTGACGAGGAAATCCGCTCCGTCCCTGCGGTAGCGGCGCGCCAG
>Ga0209777_10008482_pt1 | contig 11240 bp, 10 predicted proteins | sample FrelakmetHBP12HB_FD_187147 | JGI IMG/M metagenome (GOLD analysis project Ga0209777, IMG submission 187147) | Freshwater lake sediment microbial communities from the University of Notre Dame, USA, for methane emissions studies -HBP12 HB (SPAdes)... | ecosystem: Environmental > Aquatic >...
CTGCTGCGGTAAACCGGTTCCTTCCGTTCGCTGTCTTATTTTATTGCGATGAGGATGCTTGCCTCGGCCGTGTTTGGATTTTCCAGGCATCCGTAACCTCCTGTAAAATACTATTTAGCTCTGGGATGGGATTTATCGTATGACCGCCGGACTTGATCGGTGGTCAGGTGGGTGTAAACCTGGGTAGTGGAAATGTTGGCATGGCCCAGCAATTCCTGCACCGACCTCAAATCAGCGCCACCGGCAAGCATGTGAGTGGCGAAACTATGCCGTAAAGTGTGAGGGCTGATTTGAGGGCTTAGACCGGCTGATTTAGCGTATTCCTTTAGTTTTTGCCAGAATCCCTGCCTGGTTAGCCTGTCGCCGCGGGCGTTGAGAAATAGCGCCGTTTCTTTCCGGCCGTGGGCTAACTTGGGCCGGTCTTCGTCAACGTATTTTTTTACCGTCAGGGCGATATTCTGGTAAAGCGGGATAATACGCTCTTTTCTGCCTTTTCCCAAGCAGCGCACGAAGTAATCGCCCTCGAAGTTGACATCGCCCATATTCAATGCCACCAGTTCGCTTATCCTCATGCCGCTGGCATACAGCAGTTCCAGCATGGCGCGGTCCCGTTTGGCTTCTGATGTGGTGAGTTTAGCCGGTTGCTCCAGCAGCAGCCGTACCTGGCTAATCGGTATCGGTTTCGGCAATGACTTGCCCACGCTGGGGGAGCTCATATTTTCCGTGGGGTCGGTTTTAATCAGCCCTTCGGATACCATGAAACCGAAGAAAGACCTGGAGGCTGCCACTTTCCTGGCGATAGTGGTTGCCACGTAGCCTCTCTCTTTAAGGTTAAGCATATAGCCTAACATGTCCTGCCGATTGAAATTTGCCCATGATGCGGGACGCTGTGGAGTCGCTTCTTTCTGGGCGAACTCGGTCAGTCCCGTGAGGTCGTTCCGGTAAGCAGATATAGTATGTTCGGAATATCCTTTCTCCACCGCCAGATAGTGCAGAAAGCTTTCGATTGGCTCTTTCATTGTGTCTCCTCGCGGCCGGATTCTCTGCCGGCCATATCTTTCAGGTTTTCAATTCCTATTTTAACATAATATTTTAACATTAAAAAGGGCGATATTTAACTGCTGTAAAGCCGGGCAAATTCAGCCCCCACAAAATTATAGTACTGTCAGCAGAAAAATGTAATGGTATCACCCATTTATTACCATGTTTGGTAGCCGTAACATATTCTTGTTACGTATGGATACTATCCACCAGTACTATTACGTTACCTAGTTCCTATTACCAAATAGCTATTGTACGTGGGACGAAAGGTATATATGATGAATTCAGTACCATACGTACGCAATTTCATAAAGGCGACCTCATTATGGCAGGACCCATCGAAGAAGCCAAGAACATCCTACGCAGAAAATCGCCTGAACCGGAAGCTTTGCGTCTCATTCCAGAGACGATGGCCCGTAAGCACTTGGCTATTCCGGTAGCGATTGACGGCAACATATTGCGCGTGGCCATGGCCAATCCGTCCGATATTCTCGCCCTGGAAGCCCTTGCCAGCTGGAGCCAGATGCGTATCGAGGCTGAAGCCGCTTCTCCCGATGAGGTCATTGAAGCCATCGACCTCAACTACAAAGACTACGAAGAGATAGAAAAACAGATATCCAACATCTCTTTCGCCAATGAGAACAAAGCCAATAGTCAATTCATCGTTAATACGGAAAATGATGCCCCTGTGGCGCAAGCTCTAACCCTGATTATCGATGAAGCCGTAAAAGCCAGGGCGTCCGATATTCACCTTCACCCCGGCGAAGATAACTTGAAAGTGCGTTTCCGTATCGATGGTACGCTCCATGAAATGTTTGCTCTTCCCTTAACAACATTAACACAGCTGATTTCACGCATTAAAATTCTGGGCAATATGAATATCGCGGACCATCACCGGCCTCAGGATGGCCAGTTCTCGGTGAAAACTAAAGGGCGGCTGATAGATATTCGCGTCGCGATTATCGCCACCGTTTACGGGGAAATGGCCGTGCTGCGTCTGCTGGATAAATCAAGGGCCAGCCTTAACCTGTCGGAACTGGGATTCCTCCCGGATAGCCTGGCCAGATATGAAAGAATGCTCAAGGTTCCTTATGGGGTGATTTTAGTCAGTGGCCCCACCGGAGCCGGCAAGACCACTACATTATATGCATCGCTTAACTCCCTGGACCAGTCGGAACGCAATATTATCACGGTTGAAGACCCGGTTGAATACCGGTTTTCCAGTATCAACCAGATACAGGTGAATCAACGTGCCGGTATTACTTTTGCCAGCGGCCTCAGGTCTATTCTGCGGCTCGACCCTGATGTCATATTAATCGGCGAGATACGTGACGCCGAAACTGCCAATATCGCCATACAATCGGCGCTTACCGGCCATCTGGTACTCTCTTCAATCCATGCTAATGACGCGGTAGGGGTGGTATCACGTCTGCTTGACCTTGGCGTAGAGCCTTTTCTGGTTTCATCCGCATTAATCGGGGTGGTAGCCCAGCGGATGGTGCGCTGCGTCTGCCCCAAGTGCTCCCGCCCGGTAAAAGCTTCTCCTGAAGAAAACGTGATATACAGCCAGGAAATAGGGGAAGAGAAAAACGAGTTTTACCACGGCAGCGGCTGCAAGTCCTGTGCCAATAGCGGCTACCGGGGACGGACGGGCATATTTGAAATACTCTGCACCAGTGAAGACCTCAAATCCCTGCTGGTGAAAAGAGCTACCGCCGGCGAATTGCGTACCCAAGCCATCAAGGATGGAATGGTCACGCTATTAAAGGACGGCATGAGGAAAGTACAGAAAAACATCACTACTCCGGCAGAGGTCCTGCGCAATACTTATTCCGTAGTTTGATAGATTTTTCAGTACGGCTTGAGTCAGACGGGTTAGAACAGGGAGACAGAATGTTATATCAGTACATCGCCTGCAGTGAAACAGGCGAAATTGTAAAAGGGAAGCTATCGGCAGTCGGCGAAGAAGTTATTGCCGATATGCTCGGCTATGCCGGCTATCGCCTGATTAACCTGCGTCCCTATGTACCTTTCTTAAGCCTGGGTAACTTAACAGCCGGGTTCTTTCCCGTTAAAACTACCGATGTAATCATGCTTTTCCGCCAGCTTGCCTTGCTGATTGAGTCCGGGGTAAACATCGTTACCGCGCTGGAGTTATTGAAAGATCAAATTTCCAATCGCACCTTGAAGAAGGTGGTGATCGAAGTTATTTCCGATATCAGGGCAGGAAATCAGCTCTCGGTAGCGATGAACCGTCATCCAGAAGTTTTTAATCCGCTGGCCTGCCGGACGTTAAGCATCGGTGAACAGACCGGTGGTATCGAAGCCATGCTGCGGCAGGTAGCTGAATATATGGAAAAGGAACAGGTCACCAAGAAGGGGATTAAAGGTGCCTTAATGTACCCGGCCATCGCTCTGGTCGTTGCGGTGGCTGTGGTAGGGTTAATGATGTTTTTTGTTTTGCCGGCTTTCGCCGGGTTCTACACGGACCTGGGGGCTAAATTGCCCGCCCTCACCCGATATATGTTGAGTCTTTCTGCGTTTCTTAAACTCCATTATATGGTTATGTTCCTCAGCATAGTTGCTGTCGTAGGTGTAGTCCTGATTTATTTCAGGACATCGGAGGGCAAATATAACCTCGATAAAATTATGCTTCGAATTCCAATACTGGGTAAAGTAAGACATTTGAACGAGCTTGCCCGTTGTTCTCGCAGCATCTCTCTTTTATACACCGCCGGTCTGCCGTTGACGGAGATAATGCCCCTGGTTATCCAGGGATGTACCAACCGTGTCATGGCGCAGGCTCTCTATAATGTGCAGATAGAGATGCTTAAAGGAGAAGGAATAGCCAAGCCTATGTCTAAAAGCCCGCTTTTCTTACCGATGATGGTGCAGATGGTAAAAGTCGGCGAAGAGACCGGCAGTCTCGATGCTTCATTGCAGGCTGTGGCTAATAACTACGAGGCTGAAGCACAGGAAAAGACCAAGACTTTGGTCGGTATGATTCAACCGGTAATGACCATCTTTATTGCCGGTATCGTAGGTCTCATCGCGCTATCGATGGTATCGGCGATGTATTCGATGTACGGGCAGACGAATTTTTGATGAGTAAATTATGGACATAAAGATGAAAAGTCTAAAAGGCTTAAAGTTTAGTAAAACAGGTTTTCTTATCCTTTCGGCAGGCATCTTTATTGTCGTGCTGGCGGGGTTAGGCATAGCCCGGTCCGGACAGGTGAAAGAGCAAAACAAACTGGGGACGGACCTGGCTTCATCTCAATTGCGGCTGGATAAAGTAGATACTACCCAGTCCCAATACCAATTGGATGAGCTTAAGCAACAACTCAATGATAGCGAGCAACAGCTTATGGAAGTCAAAGATAAACTGCGGCAGAAAATTGACAGTGTCGATGTCTCTGACAAGTTTTATGAAATAGCCAAATATTACAGCGTTAATGTTACTGTCATGGGCACCTCCAAGAAGGCTGATGATACCTACCAGGGTGTCGGATTATCGTTAATTTCTCTAAGCGGTACAGCCAGCGGAGAATTTCCCAAAATCATAGATTTCATCGCCGGCTTGAATAATAACTTCAGCACGGGCTTCATACAATCCGTGCAGGTACAGGTTGGTGATCCCCTTCTCGATGAAGACAGTGAAGCCAGTATCAGTCTCATCGTTTATTCGTACGAGGGAAATTAAAAATGGCAAAAAACTCTGTTTCCGTATACATTGACGATACCAGTATTCGCCTGATGGTTGCCCGCGGGAAGCGCATCATCAAACTGGCGGACGTGCCGCTGGACGTTGGCCTTGTTGATATTGACTCTAAGGAAAAAGAAAATCAACTTACCGAAAAAATAAAAGGCCTTTTAAAGACCAGCAAGGTGAATAATCAAAAAATTATTCTCGGTTTGAGCGGACTTCACTGCCTGACACGTCCCGTCGTTTTTCCTGAATTACCACACCCTATGGTGAAAGAGGCGATAACCAGGGAAGCCAAGCGGGTATTGCCCGTTCCCCTGGAGCAGTTATATATCTCCTGGCAAATTGTTTCCACAACCGAAGGGAAGATGAATGCGTTTATGGTAGCCATGCCTCGGCAGATAACCGACATGGTAATCAGAGTTTTCACTCAGGCAGGCTGCAAACCCTATCTTATGGACATAAAACCCCTGGCGCTGGCGAGATTGTCCAAAGAAGCCACCGCTCTCATCGTCGATGTTCAATCCAAAGAGTTTGATATCGTGATAATGGTGAAAGGGATGCCGCAGCCGATACGTACCGTCTCTTTCCCCCAGGAATCGCTGCCTCTCCTGGAAAAATTAGCGATAGTCAAAGATGATGTTAAACGTACCATACAATTCTTTAATACCAACAACACCGAGGCTCAGATTCAACCGGGTACCATGATGTATGTATCCGGAGAGCTAGCCGAAGAACCGCAACTTTACGAATCTTTAGCCCAGGAGCTGGGATTCAAAGCCGCCTTACTCACCTCTCCGCTAAAATGCATGAAGCAGCTTGACCCATCACGTCATCTGGTCAATGTCGGCCTGGCTCTTAAAGAGTTGACCGGGGAAGCCAAAGTATTGCTACCCAATTTCAATACGCTCCCGGAACCTTATCTGCCTAAACAGGTTTCGATGAGCCGATTATTAGCCATACCGGCTACCGGCGTAGCCATAGGAATACTTATCCTCTTAACGATAACGGTGCAGCATGCTGCCGCGGAAATTAGTACCGCCAAGAGTCAGCTGGGCAATACCAAGTTTATTCTGGATAAAAAGCAGAATGATAAAAAAGTGTTGATACAAAGCATTGCCGACACGCAGCAGAAATTAAGCGACTCTGAACAGGCATACACAGCTTATTCTAACGCTCTGAAAAGTCTGAATAAGACCGGAGATTTAATGAATACGGATATCGGAACAACCGTGGATGATGTGGTTAACAATCTTTCCCTGGTTACTTTAACACATGACGGAAGACAGATAAACATTAGCGGCAAGGCTGATAGCGAACAGCAAGTCTTGCAATATGTCAGGAATCTTTTTGCTACCGAAAGATATTCTGAGATTACGATTGCCTCGATTAGACTTCATGAGGCTGGAAATAACCCCGGAGATGAACCTTATGTGGAATATTCTCTGACCTGTCTTTTAAAGGGGGACAGAAATTGAAGGACATCGTAGCATTACTGCAACTGGGCAAGAAAAAAGGCGCCTCGGACCTTCATATCGTAGTGGACAGTCCTCCGCTATACCGTATTAACGGCAGTCTGGTGCCCGCCGAAGGCTTACCGGCATTATCGGCCGAAGATATTGATGAAGCATTAAAAAAGGTCACCACCGAGAAGGAGTTATCTGATTTCCAGCATAACCTTGAGCTCGATTTCGGTCGTTCTATTCCGGAGGTTGGCAGAGTTCGTTTCAATGCAGCCAGACAAAGAGACACGACCAGCATGGTTATCCGTATATTACCGTCCCAGATTCCCAGTCCAGAAGAACTCGGTTTACCCAAGGTGTGTAAAGAACTGGTCATGAGGCCGAGGGGACTCGTGGTCATTAGCGGCCCTACCGGCAGCGGTAAATCAACGACGCTAGCTTCTATGATAGAATACCTTAACCTTCGCGAAAGCCGTCGTGTGATAACTATTGAGGACCCTATCGAATACACCTATGAAAATAAGAAGTGTACCATTACCCAGCGTGAGCTCGGGCATGATACGCTTTCTTTTGGCGAAGCACTAAGGCACGTATTAAGGCAGGACCCGGATGTTATACTCGTCGGTGAAATGCGAGACCTGGAGACTGCCTCGACAGCGCTTACTGTGGCGGAGACCGGCCACCTTGTCCTGACCACCGGCCATGCCCCGAGTGCCTCCCAGGCCGTGGAACGTATCGCCAACATGTTTCCTCCCCATGAACGCAGTCTGGCGCAAACCCGTCTCGCCTCGCTGCTGCTGGGCATTTTCTGTCAATCTCTGGTACCTAAAGCCGACGGCTCCGGCCGGGTTGCAGCCATCGAGGTTATGCTGGCTAACTCCGCCGTCAGAAACCTGATCAGAGAAGGCAAAACCTTCCAATTGCCCAATACTATCCGCATGAATACCCAGCAGGGGATGGAGCTGCTTGACCAGGCCCTTGTCAGGCTCTACCGCAACAGCATTATTACCCGCGAACAGGTGTACGACTTCTGCAACGACCGTGATGAAATAGCCAGGCTTACCGGCGAAAGGGACGATACAAAGAAGAACGGCCAGGAGTCAGTACTCACCACCCAGTTCAATTAGCTATTAAGTCTTGTCTTCACCGACATTCCTTTTACTTTATGCGCATCCGCTTGTCCTGATTTCCCCTGATTTGCTTACTTGTCGTGTTGCCACATTTATATGTGACAGTACCTGATATTTGATATAATTAATCTATCTACAATCTTCATCCTGCGAGGTGTCACCATGAAAAAAACCGGTGTGTTCTATCACGATATCTGTGGTAAAGAAGCATATTCTAGCCTGGCAATGGGCGTGGCCGATGGTTTTGAGGGTATCAAAAAGGCCGGGCTGTTTTCCAATCCCAATGTGACGTATTTTGAGTCCCGTCCGGCGCTCGAAAAAGAAATCGCCAGAATTCATACTCAGCCATGGATTGATGAGGTAAAGCGCAGCGAGTGGTGGCGGGTTTCGTTGTATTCTATCGGCGGAGTGCTGGAAGCGACGGAAAAAGTGTTAAAGGGAGAGCTGAATAATGCACTGACGATTGCCGGCGTGGGCGGTCACCATGCTCACCGCGATAGCGCCTGGGGCGGTTGCTACTTCAGCGTCACCGGACTGGCTATTCCCCACGCCCGCGAGCTATTTAAAGCCCAGCGGTTCGCTATCGTGGATACGGATACGCACCACGCTGACGGCGTCAGGGACATTTTTAAAGACGACGATGAAGTATTGCATATCTGCTTCTGCCACGACTACGGTTGGGAGTACGAACCAGGCAGCCTGACGGCCAACAAGACCAAGCTTTGTTTTGCGCACGGCGCTTCTAACGATGAAGAAATTGCCATTGTCCGCCGGGAGGTTCCGGAAAGGGTAAAAGCTTTTAAGCCGGATATGCTTTTCTGGATTTGCGGCATGGATACTCACGTGGACAGCTACGGCACCCAGGCACTCACGGAAAAAGCCTATCCGAAACTGGCGGAAATTATCAAAGATACCGCCGAACAGGCCTGCGGGGGAAAACTGCTTGTCAAGACCTGCTGTAATGCCCCGCCCCACGCCACCTCTTACGTTATGCCGAGAATTGTGAATTGCCTGGCCGAGCTTGATATGTATCCCAACGAATAAGAAAATGTCATTGCGAGCCATCCCGACAACAGTCGGGAGGCGCGGCAATCTCTGACTTAGGATTAATACCATTGTCATCCTGGCGTAGGCCAGAATCTATCAAGAATATTCACGTTTTATTGAATTCTAACATAGATTCCAGCCTTCGCTGGAATGACAAGTTGTAATAATGACAGTATTGTTTTAAGGCAACAGAAAGCCTACCAGCAGAATCTATTTAAATCCGGCTGGTAGGCTATTCAGCTTTTTATACTATTATATATATTGTATATATTGGAGGTTCTTACTACTAGCTGCCCTTAAAAGATATTTGGGTTACTGTTCCGGCAACATCAATAGAGTAGGAACCGGCAACGTTAGCGGCACCACCAGCAATATATGCACCTACGGTAAAACCAGGTCCGACGGTCAAATCAGTTCCGGTGAATGGTTTATTTACAGCACCGCCTGTATTGCCGAAGTTCGCGGTACCGGCACCTACGACGCAACCACCGGTAACGTTGTTGCTAACCGCATCAGCCATGGCGGCGGTTATGGCCGTCTGGACGTTGGCAAACTCCGTTTCTTTAGCCTCGGTTTTACCCTTACCGATGAATTTGCCTACGTTAGGCACGGCTACGGCTGCCAGCACACCGAGTATGGCTACGACGACCAGCAACTCGATGAGGGTGAAGCCTTTTTGTCCGTAGCGGAACTGCTTGAAAAGTTTTTTCATTTTGGGTACCTCCTATTAATTTACATTTATTATTTTTTTACGCTATTTCTAGCTTAGCATAACCATATTTTTGTTCAATGACGTATTAGTCCCACTCTTGAATGGGAATAAAGTCCTATAGTTGTCCAGACAGCACCAGCCGGTAAGAATCCAACATGTAGATATAGCTTATAAATTTAGCCGTAATATTGCGATAATACTTTCCCTCAATTTAAATAAAAGTAAACACCTAGTTTATCAAGGTAATTTCCTGTAAAAACATAAACAGGGGAATACTGTTGACGCAAGCGAAAAAACCCGTCACAATGTAACGAAATGACCATTCAACTGACTATCCTGTTTACTCTAGCGGGTATCGCTATCGGCAGCTTTTTGAATGTATGTATCGACCGCCTGCCTCCTAGACGCTTTTTATATATGGGGAAAAAAAATGGAGAAAGATTTGATATTGAAATTAGTAAGTGTTCATTCAAAGAAGAACCCATTGAAAAATACAAAGGTAAAAAAGTTTATGTATCTGGTAAAATAGAAAAGAATTCACTCACCGGGAATCTCCAAATAGAGATTACACAAGAAGATCAAATTATAGTCCAAGAAGAAACATTTATTACTGAAGAATCAATACCTTGGAAAGAAGCAAAAAATCACAGAGGAGATAATGTTATAGTCTATGGTGAAATTGCCGATGGTTTGACAATACATCAATCTCTCGTCTCGCCGCCTTCCCATTGCGACGCCTGTGGACGCCGGCTCACGCTGCTAGACCTGGTACCGATATTAAGCTACCTGTTTTTGCGCGGTCGCTGCCGCTACTGTAAAGCCCATATTCCCATTAGAGTATTAATCGTCGAGGTTATCAGCGGGCTTATCTTTTATTTAGCTTTCTGGCAATATGGACTAAGCGCCCAATTCGGTATCACCGCTTTCTGGTGCTGCGTGTTCCTGGTGATAATATTCATCGATTGGGAACATCAGCTGATATTGAACAAAATAACTTATCCGGCCGCCGTGATTGCACTTATCATCCTGGCGATTAACTCCTTTGTTCCCGGAGTAAACCTTTTTCCGGACCGGACATTTTTCCCGGATAACAGCTTTTTAAGCGGCCTGATAAGCGGCGTGGTAATATTAGTCTTTTTCTTATTAATCGCTATCATCAGACCGGGGTCGATGGGTATGGGAGATGCTAAACTCGTAGCGCTGATAGGTTTCGTCAGCGGTTTCCCGCTGGTTGTTTTTTCCATGCTTATCGGTATAGTTATCGGCGGTGTGGTAGCTATATATCTTCTCGCTTCCAAAAAGAAAGGCCGTAAAGACGTAATTCCCTACGGCACTTTCCTGGGTATCGGCCCGATAATAGCTTTAATATTTCAACACCAGATTATCAACTGGTATTTACAGTTTTTTTAACTTTTCATAATACTTACTGTTCCCGCCGGCTGTCCGTTCAATGCATTGACACTCCACATATAGAGCAGTACAATAGTCCTATATGAAAGTAGTACTAAATGGTAGTCAGGTTGCCGGCAGCGGAGTGAGCCAGAAGGTTGGGGTAGGACGGCGACGTTCTAATATAGAAATTATCGCGGACATGCTAAGGGTAGGGGAAAACGGCGCCGGTAAGACGGAAATAATGTATACCGCTAACCTGAGCTATAGCCAGATACAGAAGTACCTCGAATATCTGGTCAATCAGGGATTCGTTAATAAAATCAACATGGATAATACGATGATTGCCTACCAGGTAACGGAAAACGGCCTGAAACTTCTTAAAGCTATCGATACCTTGATGCAGATGCTGGAATCCACCGATAGCCCGGAATGACCCCGTACAGGTAATTAGAAGCAAATTGATATAGCCTGAAGACCTGTTTATCTTCAGGCTTTTTTGTTGTCAGTCCCAATACTGATATCGTGTATTCACCTCTGGATGTTAATGAAACCTTAAGCAAATCTTTATAATTATTTTATTTCTTTTATAAGGATATTTATGCTTGAATGTTAAACTTATTGTAATAATATAAAAGAGGTAGCATCTATCCGATGAAAAGAACACTTTTACTGGACGAAGACGATCTTATCATGGTGGTCAAGGAAGATATCGTCAAACAGATAGACGAAAATCGCGGTGAGATGAATCG
>Ga0209777_10008483_pt1 | contig 11239 bp, 4 predicted proteins | sample FrelakmetHBP12HB_FD_187147 | JGI IMG/M metagenome (GOLD analysis project Ga0209777, IMG submission 187147) | Freshwater lake sediment microbial communities from the University of Notre Dame, USA, for methane emissions studies -HBP12 HB (SPAdes)... | ecosystem: Environmental > Aquatic >...
GTTCGCCGGATACCTGCCGCCGTGCGGATCGACAAGGATCACCTGGTCAACGATCTTGTGGTGAACGGCGCGGTCGCAGTTCTCCCAGAACCGGAACGCCTGTTCGTCGCGCATCCTGCCCAACTCGTCCACGATCACAACCCGCAGCGAACTGGTGCTCGCCATCGCGGCCTGACACGCCGCCGCCACCGCCGCGCACTCCATGCCCGACAGCACCTCCAACGGGAGAAACTGCCCGTCGCGCCGGATGCCGAGTTGGTGCGCCTGCACGGCAAGGCTGCCGTTCACAATCCCGTCAAGGAACACGCCCGACAGTTTCAGCAACGGTCCCATCGCGGCCTCGGTGGCGTCCCGCTCCTGCTGCTGCACCCACGTCTTGAGTGCCGCAAGGTTCTTGCCCGTCGCCTCGTTGTCGGCGGACTCCTTGGTCAGATCGGCAATCCGCTGCTGGTCCGCCACCGCCTTGTCGTGCTCCGCCTGCATGGCCCGCATTGCGCTCAGGTTGGCCGCTGCCGCGTCGGCACCCGTGCGGGCTGTGGTGACGCGCCCGTGCGCCGCAATGGCGGCGGCTTCCGTGGGACGCGCCGCCTTGGCCTGTTTGAACCGCTCCCACGATTCGTTCAGTGCCGCGATTCTCTCGATGGCCCGTTCCTGCTCCGCAAGCTTCCGTGCCGTCTCGGTGGCCGCGTCCAGCGCCGCTTGTGCCGCGTCGGCCTTGGCTTGCAGTTCGTCCACCCGCTTGCTGGCGTCCCGCAGTTCCGATTCGGCGGGCACCCGTGCCCGCGCTTCCCGGTATCTCGCCCACGCGGCGGAAACGTCTTCGATCATTTCGACCAAGACTTTTGCTGCCGCTATCTGTTGCTTGATCTTGTTCAGATCGGAAACGGCCCGCGTCCATTTCGCCGTTTCGTCCGTAACTTCTTTTTCAAGCGACTTCAACGCCACTTCCAGATGCTTGCCGGTGCTACCGCAGCGGTCGCATTTTCCTAGTGACTTGATGGATTGAATGGCGTCGTTCTTGGTTTTGGCATTCTGATCCGCGATAGTGGCCGTTTCCTGTGCCGCGTCCCGCTGCCGTTCAAGTTCCGTAATTCCTTCTTTGGCGTCTTTTACTATGTTTGGTTCTGGATCGGGTTCTTCCGGCTGCTCGACTTCGCACCGCGTCCGGTTCGACAGCGCCGACACCTCCACCATCGCGGCATTCAGTTCCCGCTGGTTCTCCGCAACCGCCGCTTTCAGCCCGTCGATGTCGATGGCGTTCACAGCGTCCGTCAGTTCGTTGAACTTCAAATCCGCCTCCGTCATGTCTTCATCTCTTGGCGGCTGCGCACCGGGCTGCTGCGGCATCGGCTCCGCCATCCGCCGGTCGATCTCCCGGCTCGCCGCGTCAGCCGCACCAAGCTCCCGCTGCACCTCGAGTACCGCGTGCTGCGCGTCCGCCAGAGCCACCGGGTTAACGGCGCAAGGAATTTCGCCCGCAACCAGCGTCGCCAGCGTGGCCCGTCCTTGCTTCACCGACTGCCCGACATACTTGGCCTGTTCGCCCACCAGTTCCACCAGCGGCGACAGCGGGTTGCCGGTGACGTTCGGATCAAGCACGAACTTGACCGGGTGTTTCGCCAGCCCGAGTTCCGCCACCTTGCGGGTCAACTCGCCCGTGATCTTGCCAATGTCCACCGTTCCCATCAACTTGCTAAGGATTGCGTGGCGGTCGGTTGGCTTGGAATTCACGAATTCCTCAAAATGCAGTTGCGCGGGATTAAGTCCCTCGATCTCGTCGCCAACCGTCTTGAGCGCCGCGCCGCTCGCCGTGCGCTTGAACGATCTCTCGATCCCAGTCCCGTCGCTGAACCGCACCGCCGCCTCCATGACCGGCGCGGCGTCCGGTGCCAAGGCGATGCTTTTCCCCGGTTGCTTGCCGAGCGCCGGGTGGTAGCCAAGGACGGCGACTTTCACCGCGTCCACCACCGCCGTCTTGCCCCGTGCGTTGGGTCCGGTAATCACCGTGACGGGCTGCAAGTCGTGGCTGAATCCCGCCTTCGACTTGATGTTGATGCCTTTTATGTTAGATATGCTTTTGCTCATGGCTTTTTCCTTTCGCGGGCACGGATGCCCGTCACATCGGCTTGTGGGACATGCGGGTTTGGAGTCCCAGCTTGTCGGCCTTAATGAAGATGCTGGATGCCGCCGCCTGCTGCTTAGCCTCGCTCATTTCCTCGCCGGTCAGCCGCTTGTAGGAGGGTGCCACATATTTTTGAACGCACAGCGAACACTCCAAATAAAGGTTGGCGATCTGCATGATCGTCTGTTTGGCCTCTCTCACCGGATCGTCTGGCGTCGCCGCTGTCGGCAGTTCCGCCTGCGCGGGTGCCGCCTCCTGCCGCTGCGGCGGTGCCGCCGCCCGCTGCGCCGGGGGCGCGGCCGCCTGCTGCGGGGCCGGTGCCTGCCTGGGCGGTTGCTGCGCGGCTGCCGGTTGCGTCGCCTGCCCGCTTGGCGCATACACGGCAATGTCCGCCTCCTCGCGGGTGCCAGACGCCTCGATGGTCACGGTCTGCCCCGTCCGCCCGCGCAACGCGGCCTCGCACCGGGCGTTCTCAAGGTTCAGTTGGTGGCTTTTGCCCGCGTGGTTGAAACTCACATAGTTCGGCTTTCCTTGGAACTTACTGGCAAGCACGTCGCTGGTGATGGTGATCTCCATCGGGCCTGCCGCGACAAGCGCGGAATGATACACGGTCTTTTTGTCGGGGTCGATTGGCATAAGGTTGCTGTTGGTTGACGCGGCAAGGAATACGCCAAGCGTCAACCATCGTCAACCAAAATCTCACAAACGCCACAACTTTTTCTTCCGTCCCTTGCCGCTCTAGGCGGGCGGGTCCGCGTCCGGCTTCAAGCGCCAGCACCTCTTGTCATAAACCACGTTGTCCCCCTCTTCCGCCTTGTCGAGAATGTCGTTAGGGCACCAGACCTTGAGCCTCAACGCGCATTTGCAAGCCGCGCACGCGTGGAGTTCGTTGTGTTTTTCGGTCTTGCGCCCGCGCACCATGCGGGCGATCACGGCCAAGAAGGCAAAGCATTTCGGGCAACCGAAAACCTCTACGTTCTGCGGACATTTCGGCGTGGTTCCGTCACCGGCACAGATGCGGCTACGCTCTTCGGCGACATGCCTCCGAACTATCTTGAAACCGCTCTTGGCAAGGTATTTTACTGTTCTAACAAATCTTGCCAGATCGTCCGTCGATAGTCCTTTCCACGCCGGGTCCGGCTTGGGCAAAGCGGGTCCGCACCAAGGCTCCCCGTGCCCGTTCTGCCGACAAAGCTCGTCCTCGAACCACTCCTTGAAATCCGGCGGATACGCGATGTCGTTGGCGTCCATGTGCTTTCTAACACTGTATGCCAGCCCGCCCGGATCGGGACTCTGGAACGAGACGCCGGTTTCCGCCACCGTGAACCGCCACCCGCCCCTCGGCACCATCGAGTAGCCGTAAAGCTCCAGTTCCCTGTGCGGCTTCTCCATCAGTAGCGGCGGATCGCGGCTCCGCGTGCGGCTGGTTTCTTAAGCGGGACTTCCTGCCGCAAAACGGGCACGTTCATCTTCATGTATTCGGCATACGTCTTCGGGGCGCGGCGGATCAGTCGTCCTTCCGCGTCTTTGTCCGGTTCAAGGATGCCGGGAATCCCTTCTTTGGCCCGTTCGCGCACCAGTTGCGGAATCGCTTCCGCCGTCAAGTAGGCAGCCGCCTTGGTTCCGCCGCCGGGGTGTTTCAACGACTCGTAGGTGGAGAGTTCTCCAAGGAACGGCACCTGTTCGGTGAGTCCCAGATATGCCGCCACCACCGACGCCGGAACGCCCTTCGGTTCGGTGTCGCTCTTGCGCAGCTTCGTGTCGGCCAGCCGCCGGATCGACGCGCCGATCTGCAACTGTTCCAAGAGCGGGTTGTGGATCAGGTAGCGCGGGATTTCATGCCCGAACACCCGCACGTTCCCGGCCTGAACGTCCTTCTCGTCGCGCTTCACGTTCTGGAAATAGTAGCCGCCGATTGCCTGCGGGTTGTAATAGCCAAGCAACAGCACGGCGGTTCCCAATGATCCACGGGCCAGATTGCGGATGATCGAATCCGCCTCGTCCGGGTGCAGTTCCTCGATGCCGCGCCGCACTCCGTCCGCAAGATGCCATTCGCCCGTCGCCGCCTTTTCGCCAAGGATGCCGCGCAAAGCCAGGCGGGAAATGCGGGCGGTCCCGAACAACGTGCCAAATGAATACTCAAACGTGCGGGCCACGATGTTAGTCGGAATCCGCACAATCGGCAACGTCACCTTCAACGCCAACTTGGCTGCCGACGCCGCGAACGTCTGCTTGCCGGTCGCCGGGTCTTTCGCCTGTTCCAAGCTGCTGAGCGCCCGCTTGTACATCGTCACCACAATGTTGTCGTCGTAGAAGATGCTGCTCATCGAATCCCGGTAGGCGTCGATGCCGATCTTGAGTTGCACCGCCGGGTCTTTCGGGTCGAATGACAGTCCTTGTTCCGCCGCCCTGTCGCTTGCCTGCTTGAGCCGGTATTCAAACGACCGGACCCATTGGTTGCGCTTCGCCGGGCTTTTCAACGCCGCGTGGATGCGCCCAATGTAGTCCTTGAACTCAGGCGGGAAAATGTCTGGGTTGCCATAGAGCAAGTCCAAGGAACTGTTGCCGGTTTTCCAAATGTCCTTCGCGTCCCTGAACAAGTGTTTGAACGTCTCCACCACCGCATGCCCTTCCGTGCCGGGCGAGAACCCTCCCTTGCTCGGTGCCCGCTTGGCGATGCCCGGCAGCAGCTTGCCGATACCCGCCCCGATGGCTTGTTCGGCAGGCGCGATGCCCATGATCTCCGCCGCCGCGCTGGTCAGCTTGAACAACGAATGCAGTCCGGTCAGCACGAACGTCCTGCGCCACTTGGCGATTCCTTCCATGACCCGCTGCGCCCGTCCCATTTGCGAACGTCGCCACACTTCCTGGTCGCGCTTGAAATCCACCTCGGCCTGCTTTTGCAGCACGGTTGCGGCGTCCCTCTTCGCCTCCAACGCCTTTTCTTCCGGCGTGGTGGCCACGACCGGCGGTTTCTTCGGGCGCGGCCCGTAGTCCTGTGCGGCCTTGCGTCGGTCGAGTTCGGCAATCCTCCGCAGTTTTGCCGCGTAGCTGGCCTGCAAGCTCTTCTCCACGTCTGACTTGCCGGGATTCGCCAAGTCCTTCAACGTCTGCACCTCTTCTTTCAGCGCCTCGATGTTTGACTTGATCTCCCCGAGTTCCGGCGACCACAGGCTTTCGGTCTTGCGCTTGGTGGTGAAGTCGCCCTGCTTGGCGCGTTCCAACCTGGCCTGCCATTCGGTCAGGCTTTTCTCGGCAATCTTGGTGGCCCTCCGCAACTGTTCCTCGGGCGTGATATTCTGGCGCTCTGCCGCAATCCGTTCCCGTGCCGTCCTTTCAGTAGCGGTTTCCTTTCCAATGATCCGAGCTTGTTCCTCGGTGGCTCCGAGAGATTGCAAGCGTTGCTCAAAGTCCGCCATCGGTTCCTGAATGTGCTCGCGAATAAGTTTCAGAATAGGCTCTTCCGCTTTTTTCTCAGCCCATGCCATCGTGTCGCTCTGGGTCTTGGCATATCGGTCGATTACCCTTTGCAAAACATCCTGCGCGTGTTTTTCAATCGACTCAGGTTCCTTCGGAAACATCTCGTCGTATTGCGCCTTCTTGGCGTCACGGTCGGCTTTCAACTTTTTCGCCTCCGCGTCATATTCAACGCTGGTCTTGTCTTTCACCATGCGTTCCTGCTTGGCCATGGCATAGTCCATGTCGGCGATCTCGTTCTTGAGCCGCGTCTTGATGGCGTCGAGAGAACTTTTCAACTGCATCTCCGGGTTGGTGATCTGGATGCCCAGCCGTCGCGCCACCTCACGCCCCTCCTTGTCCAGCGCCCGCGCAACCTCGGTCGGAGGCTGTCGCCCGAATCCGGTTTTCAAGCCAGCCAGCTTTTGCAGATAGCGTTGCAGAGTGGCGAGCTTCTGCCCTTCCGTGCGGGTTTCTCGCATCCTCACTTCCACCGGGTCGCTCATGTCGAGCGGGCGGAACTTGCCATATCCCGTCCACGCGTGAAGGGTGTCGGTTTCGGTCATGTCGGGCCAGATTTCCTTCACAACGCCGTGAATGGCGTCGTTCAACGCGTTCAGTTCGGTAACGCCTTTCTCAATGAAATGCCGTTGGAGCAGCTTGAAAAAATTTCCCATGTCTTCCAGCTTGGCACCTTCGGAAACCTGCGCCTTCATGCGGTCAACGATTGCGCCCAAATCAAGCTGTCCCTTCCCGCCGCCTGCCTTGCGCTTCTTCTGTTCGCCAAGTTCCGTCGCGATGCTTTCCTTGCCCGCCTTTTCGGCCCGCAGGTTTTCAAGCTCCTTGTTGAGCCGGTCGATCTCCGCCCTGGCCTTTTCGTGGTCCTCGGAAATCTTCTTGATCCGTTCGGACTCTTCTTTCGTCAACGGGATGTCTCCCTTGGTCTTGCGGAACTTGCGTTCCAACGCCTCAAACGAGTAGTCGGCTTTCAGCATCCGTTGCCGGAACTGCCCCAGCCGTCCCCACTCGGCACCGGACGCGTGGGTTGCCTCGTCCACGTTGGAAATCTTTTCTTCCAAGTCGTCCCACCGCAACCCCGCCTCTTCCTTCGCGTCAGGCATGGCGTTCGGATCGCGCATGACGGCCATCTGCCGGTCCCGCTGGTTCATCAGGTCGTTCTTGTAAGCCAACAGGATCGCTTCATCGACAACCGAAATGTTCCTGACTTGCGTTTGTTTGGAAAGCAGCCGCGTCACCACAAGCTCGCCGCGAATAGGCGACTCTGCCAGAATCCTCCGCGCTTCGGCCATGGTGTCCGGGTTGGCAACGGTCGCCTCCTTCATCACCTGTTCCCGTCCGCGCTGCTCTCTCTCCGCTTCCATGACCGCGTTCTTCGTGCTGGTCGGATCATGTTCCGGTGGCGGTTCCCGCGTCCCGCCTGTGTCCGATCCCGGTGGCGGCGGCGTCCCGCCCGCGCCGCCCGCTGCGGGCACCGGTGCCCGTGGGGCAGACGCCTGCTGCTTGTCCCGGTCCGGCTTCAAAAGTTCCTGCGCCCGCTCCATCGTCGGAAACTCGTCCTGCTCGTTGTCGGCACGGTCCAGGTTGTGCCGGTCGAACGCCAGAAACGCCTTCATCCCCGCACGCTCCTCGTCATACCCGAGGTCCGTGAATTGCTTCACGAAAGCGTCGAACTGTTTCCTCTCCGGGCAGCGTAGGCGTGGCATGGCGATAAGTTGTTAGTCGTCGTCTCCGTCGCGGTCGTCTTCGTCGTCTTCGACGTATGGTGATCCTTCGGGCGTCATTTGAAAAAGTCGAGTTTGAACTTGGCCGCTTTCTCCATCTCCTCGTGCGCGGAGTCGAAAGCGTGCAGCGGAATCTCTATCTGGTGTCCACGGATTGAACCGGCGATTTCCCTGATTTGTTCAACCGCTTCTTCCAGCGTGTCGCCAACAGCCACGATGCTGCCGATCTCCGGTGCCGGGACTTCCTGCGGGCGGCAGTAGTACTTGTCACCGTCCTTGATGGCGTTGCGCAGCTTCACTTGGCGGCGAAACTCATCGGGAATCAGGATCGGCAGGTCGTTGCATTCGGCCCACGGGCTGCTGATGATCGCTTGGGCACCGAACTCCGCCGCTTCTTCCGGCTCGGTCATCAAGCCGTTCGCGCCGTACCAGCAAATGTCCGCGAAATTCGTCAGGATGTATTGTTCCAACTCTCCGGGCGGGCTTCCCATGCGGGCACAAAAATCATTCATGTGCGGCACCCGGTCCTTGCCGATCATGTTCTCGGTCGAGTAAAGTCCACGGTATCCGTAGGCGGCGAACTTGTCGCTCATTTCCTCTTCAAACTTCCGCACCGGTTCCGGGATGTCGGCACGGTCCATCATGCGGGCCACGTAGCACAAATCCTTGATCTCGATCCCGGCCATGTGGCGCTCGGGCAAATCCCCGTCCACCATCCACGCGTCGGTGCCAAGCGAAACGCAATCCTCCATCTTGTCTTCCACCAGGAACGGTGTCGTCTTAGCGTCCGGTCCCAGCTTCCATTCCAGCCTGTCCAACACCGGTTTCACCAGCCAGTATTTTTCGGCATAAACGGTTTCCAGCACGCCGCGCCACTTGTTGATCTTGACATACTTGTCTTCGTTGGCGGCGAGGAACTTGCGCAGCGCGTCCATGCCGACGATCACGCGCCCCGGTGCCACCGGCAACCCGGCGTCCTTCATCACCTCGCGGCACTTGATGCGGTCGATTTCCAGTTCTTCCGCCATCCTCGATCCCCACACCATCTTGCCTTGCGACTCCAACCACACTTGCAGCGGGCCAAAGTAAATGTCGAAAAAGCAATACAGGTCCACGTCGTCAAAATGGTCGTGAACGTCACCTACCACCTCGATACCCTCCATGCCCTCGCCCACCTCCGCGTCATGCGGGCGCGGCGAGGCACCGACCCAGCCGGGATTACAGTAGTACACCTTCTTCATGCTGCGGGCCAACGTCACCGCCGCCTCGGCAAACAAGCCGGTGTCCACCACCATGCAGGTTACTTGGGATGTGCGTTTCATGTCTTTGATCCTATGCAAAGGAGGTATCTGACCAGAGAATCATAATCGCCTTCCCATTTTCCTTCCGCCATCATGCGAGTAGCCTCGTTTTTGGCTTTGGCCTCGGTGTCGATGGGCTTGCCGTCCGCGTCCCGGCCCTCCGCGTTCGGGACTTCCTTGATCTTGGTTTCCTTGAGCGTCTGCTTGAACTCGTCGCTGAGCTTCGGCTTCGCGGCGGCCTCTGCGGCCCGCTCCGGCGTCGGCGCGGCGGCGGGTTCCGCTGCGGGCTTCTTCATGGACTCCGAAACCTGCGCTTCCACCTTGTCTAACAACCGTTCAAGCCGCCCGGTGTCCTTCTGCTTGTCGTATGGCAGGTTCTCGTTTTCCGCCTCGATCTCCGCGATCCTGTCGGTGATTGCCGCCCGCATGCCGCTCAGCCGCTTGCTGAACTTGCCCATGCCCGGCAGTATCTGCTGGAACTCCTTGACGGTGGCGGGGGCAGGGTCCGGCTCGGTGGCGGGCGCGATTCCTGCCGCTTGTTGCGCCTGCGCCAGTTTGCTGCGTGCGGCATCTACTTCCGCCTGCCACTTCTTTAGTCCGGTTTCGCGCCCGACTCCATGCGGGTCTCGCCATTCGTCGGGAAGTTCAGGAACAGACGCGGATGCTTCTCCAGTTGGATAGCCAAGCCTTCCTTCGGCGTGGCGTCGTTGCCTGTCCAAGGCGTCTGTTAGTCGTTTTTCTGCGCTCTGAACATCACGTTGAAGCTGCCGTTCTTTGCGTGCTTTCGCCGTCAGATTTTCGGCAACAGATGAAAAGCGTCCGCGCAATTCCTTCGCCGTCTTGGCATTTCCGGTCGGAACGATGCCGTCCAAGTCTTTCGCCAATTCGTCCTTGCTGCGCTTGTCAAGCAACGCGATGGCGGCTTGCGCGTCATTGTTTTCCAATGCCGCAATCACCTTGTCGCGCACGGACTCCGCCGCAGGCTGCTGCTTCGCCTCCCGGCGCTGCACCGCCGCCACCGCCGCCCGGTCCTCGATCTCCGCCACTCGTTGCCGCTCCGCCGCACGCGCCGCGTCCGCAGCACGCTTCCGCGTCGCCTTCGTCTCCGGCGCGGCTGCCGCTGGCTCCGGGGCCACCGGCTCCGTCACCGCTTCCGCAGCAGCTTCCCCGCCGCGTGCCGCCGCAGCCCGCTCCGCAGCAGCAGCTTCAGCGCCGCCCGCTTCGGCAGCTTGCTCAGGTTCTTTGGTAGCGGCGGCGGTGTCTTGCTTTCCTGCTTGTTCATTGGTCGTCGTCTCTTTCGCGGGCACCGCTGCCCGTGGCTCGTCTTGTGGAACGTCCGGTGTTCCATGTGGAACAGCCGCTTCCTCTTGTGGAACAGGCTCCGCTGCCGGGGCGGGCGGTTCCTTTAAGCTGCCGTCCGCGTTCACTTCTTCGCCACGCGAATTGACCAACTTGCCGCCGCCGATGTCATAGACGCCGGTTCCCGTCTCCGGCACCACCGGCAGCCCGATCTCGTCCGCCACCGCAGTCGCCGCCGGCGCGATAGCCTGTGCCGCGTCGTGCTCCGCCCGCTGCTCCGCCGTCTCCGGCTTCCAGCCCGGTGCCAGCCGCCGCAGCGCCACGTCAGCCCGCTTGATGTCCGCCAGCGCCGCCTGCTTGCCGTCCATGTCCGTCGCCGCGTCCATCGCGGCCATCGCCTTCTCCCTCCCATCCGTCGCGATCCTGAATTGCCGCCGCTGCGCGGGAGTCAGGTCGGCATCCCGTGCCGTGATGTGGTCAAGCAGTCCCCGCATTTCGTGCGGTACCAGCGCGTCCGGCAGCGCGGATCTCCCCGCCCCGAACATGCCGTGCAGCGCACCCATGGCGGCGAACATCAGCGACGCGCTCAGCACCGAATCCGACAACTGCTTTAGCGTCATGTCTGGATTGTAGCGGTAGGCGGACTCCAACCCTTGTCCCAAGCTGATTGCCGCCATTTCGGCGGCCGGTCTGCCCGCGTTCACTCCAAGGATGCCAAGCATCTTCGGCAGCACCGTCTTGTCGGCCCGCACCGATTCCACCAGCTTGCCGATCCCGCCAGCGTCAGACACCAGCGAGCGCAGCGTGGATTCGGAGGTAAGATGCCCGCCTGCCAGCCTGCTTGTCGTTTTCGCCGCCGCGCCGCCCGTCGCCTTGCTGGCCAGATACACGATTGCCGCCGTCATGCCAGCGTCGATGAACGCGTTGCCCGCCGCGCTCCGCATGGCTTGCTCTTCGGTCATCGTCCCTTGCTTGATCGCGTCTTGGAACTGCGCCATCCGCGCCGTGTAGCTGCTCGAGTACGTGGGCACAGCCATCTGTGCGTAGAGAACTCCCTGCCCGACGTTCTGCGCCGCCTTGGCAGCCGCTTCCTGTGCCGCCTGCATGACCGCTCCGGCGCTCTTGTCGGAGGTCGCCTTGACGATGAAATCCTTGTAGGCGACCCGCTCAGCCGTCTCCTTGAGCAACACCCGCGCCGCGTCGCCGGTCATCTCCGCTCCCGTCACCGCCGCTTCTTCGGCAGCCGTCCGAACCGCCGCCGCTTCCGCCTGCTTGACCACCACGCCCGCCACGATCTTGCCGCTCAATTCCGCTTCCAT
>Ga0209777_10008484_pt1 | contig 11238 bp, 6 predicted proteins | sample FrelakmetHBP12HB_FD_187147 | JGI IMG/M metagenome (GOLD analysis project Ga0209777, IMG submission 187147) | Freshwater lake sediment microbial communities from the University of Notre Dame, USA, for methane emissions studies -HBP12 HB (SPAdes)... | ecosystem: Environmental > Aquatic >...
CGCGTCGAGGCCCGTCTCCAGGGCGCGGAACATCTGGATGGTCGCGGCACGGGCCATGGAGGTCTGGACGGCCTGGATGGCGCCGACCCCGAGCGTCACGAGAATGCCCAGGATGGCCACCACGGTGACCAACTCGACGAGCGTGAACCCCGCCCGCCCCTGCCTCGGATGGCCCGCTTGCTTCCGCATGTCCCGTCTTCCTCCCGCGCCGCAGTGGCATAAAACCACAAGACAAGGCGGTTGAACCGCAAAGAACGCAAAGAGCGCCAAGATACAGAGTGACAAGAAACAGCAAACTCTATATCCCATCAATGGCTTGTTTTGCCCCTTTGCCTGTTCCCGCCTGTCCGTGCCGTCCTTTGCGTTCTTTGCGGTTCCCCGCCTTGCCTTTTCGTCACTGGGCCTTTAGTTGCTGAAGTTGGTGATGTCGTCGCAGTTCGCGTCGGCCATTTGGCTGACCTGCTCCACGGCGGTGACCGTCGTGGTCGTGCCGCTCACGGTCGTGGTGACAGGGCCCCAATAACGGTCGGGCCCGCACGAGATGAGGATGTAATCCTTGCGCACCCAGTCCGTGTCCGTGGCCGAGCCGCCCGGCCTGGGCTTTTTGCACAGGAGTTCGAACTGCGCCTGGCTCTTGAAGGTGTCCTTGCTGTCCGAGATCGTGCCCGTGCCGCCCGAACCCGACGTGGTCGGCGCCGGACAGTCGCTGGTGGCAAAAAGAGGGACGGAACTGGTCGCCAGGGCCGGCTCGGCGCGATAGTAGAAGATGAGCTTCTGGGGCTGAAGGGCGTCGGAGACCATGCCGCCGCTCAGGTATCGGGAGTCGCCCCTGTAATAGGGCGGGTAGACGCCCGTGGCCTTGCCGCCGAACGGAGCGGCGCCGGACGCGCCCCCCCATCCAACCGTGCCGCTCGAGCCCGACGACGGGCCCAGGAGATAGTAGACGAGGTTCTGCGTCCCGCCGGTGTCCACGGCATCGGAAGCCTGCGACCGCGAACGCGAGCTGGGCGGGAAGCAGCCCCAGTCGGTCCGGAAGGCCTGGATGGCCGTGTCGAGCCCCTCGATGATGTTCTTGGTGGCCGCCACGCGCGTGGCGACGATGGCCGCATTGACGGCGGGGATCAGGAGGCCGATGAGGAGCCCTATGATCCCCATCACTACCAGGAGTTCCACGAGCGTGAAGCCCGCGCGCGGCCGTGGCCGCGCGCCTGTCCGGGTCCGGATCTCTCGTTTCATGTTCCGCCTCCGCCGGGGCCTCGACGCGCCCCCCGGGCATCAGTTAAAGTTCGTGATATCGTCAAAGTTAATCGGCAGCGCCGTCGTGCCCGTGGGGTCGTTGGTCTTCCAGGGCCGCAGGATCGTCTGGCCGGGGACCAGGTTCTTGTCTTCGACCGCGTCGCCGTAGATGCGGTCCTCGCCGGGCGAGATGAGAAGATACGGGCTCCGCAAGTAGGCGCCGCCGTCCAGGCAGTGGGCCTGGTTGTGGTCAAACTGGTCCTGGCCGCTGAACCCGTAGGAGACGACCGGGTTCGCCGGGTCCCAGACGGGGCAGTCGTTGTAGGTGAAGGAGTAGGTCTGCCTGACGCCCGTGGGATCGGTCGGATCGGTCGTGCTCTTCCTCGCAAAGTAGAAGATCGGGCGCAGGTCTTTGGCGAACGCGTCGAGGATCGTCTCGAAGCCCTGCGTGGACGCGTTGTACCCGAGCTGCGTCGTGGCGACCTTGTAGTACGGCGGGTAATCGCGGTCGGCCGCGCCGACGGCGCCCCGGTCGAAAGGCCTCCAGTTGGACTTGTTGTTCTTGTCGGTGGCGTTCGGGCCCCATCCGCTCAGGGTCGGCCCCATCAGGTAATAGCACAGGCACTCGTTGCCGTACCAAGCGGCGCCGGTGGTATCCTGGTTGGGCCCGTTGGCGATGTGGGTGCGGCTCGTCGGGTTCTTCCGGAAGGGATCGGTGGCAAGCTGTGTCTGTGTCTCCAGGCTGGGCGGATAGCACCGGAAGTCCTGGTGGAAGGCCTCCAGCCCCGCCGAGAGGTCCTTGATGATCTGGCGGGTCTGCGCGATATGCAGGGTCACGAGCGCGTGGGAAACCGCGGGCACGAGGATGCCGATCAGCAAGGCGATGATGGACATCACCACCAGGAGTTCAACCAGCGTGAAGCCCGACTTGGTTCGGCGTGTGTTCACGACTCGCGACCTTTCACTCGTAGCACTGAAGGCGAGCGCCCCGCGGCTCGACTGAGCTCGCCGAAGTCAAGCGGGGCGGCGAAATGTGTTGATACGCTTTGTGGGTGTTTTGCACTTTTCACTTTTTTCACTTTGCACTTTATTTCCTGTGCCCGACGTTCTGGATCAGCGTGACCAGGGGCATGAACAGCGCCACGACGATGCCGCCGATCGTGCTGCCCAGGAAGATGATCATGATGGGTTCGAGGGCGTTGACGAGGCTGCCCACCAGGTGGTCCACCTCCTCATCGTACGTATCGGCCACCTTGATGAGCATCTTGTCGAGCTCGCCGGTTTCCTCGCCGACGTCGACCATGTTGACGACGATCGGGTCGACGACGCCGCTCTGGCGCAGGGGGCCCGCGATGCTTTCGCCCTCGCGGATGGAATCGTGGACCTGGGTGAGGGCCTTGGCGACGACCTCGTTGCCGACGGTGTCGCGGGTGATGTTGAGGGCCTCGAGGATCGGGACGCCGGAAGTGATCAGCGTGCCCAGCGTCCGGGAGAACCGGGCGATGGCCGTGCGGCTGACGATGCTGCCCACCAGGGGGATGTGCATGACGACCCAGTCGACGATCATCCGCCCGCCCTGCGACGATTTCAACAGGCGCAGCGCGAAGTAGACCGCCGCGAGGACCGCCGGCAGAAGGTACCAGTAGGTCCCGACGGCGTGCGAGACGTTGATCAGGATCTGCGTCGGCATCGGCAGGCCGCCCTTGATGTCGAACTTCTTGAAGATGTCCTCGAACCGCGGCACGATGAACATGATGATGAGGGTGACGATCACCAGGGCGATGCCGATGACCATCGCAGGATAGACCATGGCGCCCGTGATGCGCCGGCGCAGGGCCATGGCCTTCTCCATGAACTCGGCCAGCTTGCGCAGGATCTGGTCGAGGACGCCGCCGGCCTCGCCGGCACGGACGGTGCAGACGTACAGCCGGTCGAACGCCTTGGGGTGCTTCTCCATGGCTTCCGACAGGGTGGAGCCGGCTTCCACGTCCTCCACGATGTCCTGAAGGGCGTTTTTGAGGACGCCGGGCTTGGTCTGGCCCTCCAGGATGCGGAGGCTCCGGAGGATCGGCAGGCCGGCGTCCTGAAGCGTCGACATCTGCCGCGTGAACTGGGTCAACTCCTTGGTGCTGACGCGGCCGAACGAGAAGGAGTGGCCCTTCTTCTTGGTTTCGGCGGCGACCGCGCGGCGGCCTTTGAGGCGGATCTGGGTGGGGAAATGACCCAACTGGCGGATCTTGGAGACCGCCTCTTCCTGGGAGTTGGCGTCGACTTCCGCCTTGACCTCCTGACCGCGGGCATCCATGGCCTCATACTGGAACGTAGGCATCGGTGCGTCCTCCGCTCTGGCCCCTGACTCCCGGCCCCAGTTACGGGCGCCGTAGCGCGGGGGCTTGTCCCCCGCGTGCTTCTCGAGCGTCAACGGCCGCGGGGGACAAGCCCCCGCGCTACGCTCTGGGCTACAGGCCCGGTCCGACAGTCTATTATAGGACGGCGCGTCCCGGCGAGAATCCTCCGGGGGAATTTTGCGCCGAAAACCGCCTAGGTGTGGACCACGGTGGCCTTTACGACCTCTTCAATCGTGGTAATACCGTCGTAAATGGACAGCAGGCCCGAGTCCCGCAGGGTCCTCATGCCGCGCTTCCGGGCCTCTTCCGCGATGGCCGAGGTCGAGGACAGTTGCATGATCAGGTCCTTCAGCGCGTCGTCGATCCGCATGATCTCGTAAATGCCCGTTCGGCCGCGGTATCCCGTGTTATTGCACTGGTCGCAGCCCTTTCCGAAGAAGAACGTGCGTCCGCGGACCTCGTCGGGCGTGATTCCAAGCTCCCAGAGCATCTCCTCGGTGGGCTCGAACTCCGACCGGCAATTGGTGCAGATGCGGCGGACGAGACGCTGGGCGACGATGGCCTCCAGGGTGGCCGTCACCAGGTAGGGCTCCAGGCCCAGGTCCAGGAGGCGGGTGATCGCCGTGGGGGCATCGTTGGTGTGAAGTGTCGAAAAAACCAAGTGTCCTGTCAGCGAAGAGTGGATCGCGATCTCCGCCGTCTCCAAATCGCGGATTTCGCCCACCAGGATCACGTCCGGGTCCTGCCGCAGGATGCTCCTGAGGCACCGGGCGAACGTGAGGCCGATGTCCGGGTTCATCTGGACCTGGATCAGGCCGTCGATGTCGTATTCCACCGGGTCTTCGGTCGTGATGATTTTCACGTCGACCTTGTTGATCGCCTGGAGGGCCGAGTACAGGGTGGTCGTCTTGCCCGAGCCGGTGGGGCCCGTCACGATGCAGATGCCGTTGGGAAGGTGGATCAACTCGTCGATCACGCGCTGCTCGTCGTCGCGGAGGCCGAGCTTCGTCATGTCCAGTTCGACCTGGGACCGGTCGAGTACACGCATGACGACGCTCTCGCCGAACATGGTCGGCAGGACCGAGACGCGGAGGTCGACGGGCCTGCCGCCCACGTTGAGCTCGATGCGGCCGTCCTGGGGCAGGCGGCGTTCGGCGATGTCCAGGTTGGCCATGACCTTGATGCGGCTCGCCACCGCCAGCGCGATGTGCCGCGGCGGCGGGACCATCTCGTACAGCACGCCGTCGATGCGGTACCGCATCTTGAACTCGTCCTCGAACGGCTCGAAATGGATGTCGGAGGCTTTGTCGCGGATGGCCTGGAGGAGCACCAGGTTCAGCAGCTTCTTGACGGGCTGGCTCTCGCTCATCGCCTTGATGTCTTCCAGGTCGATGGACTCGTCGTCGGTGAAGATCTTGAGCTCGGATTCGGAATCGATCTGCTGAATGACGTCTTCGACCGAGTCGGCCTGGGCATAGTACTTGTCGAGCGCCTTGACGACGGCGATGGGGTCGGCCACGGCCCCCTCGACCTGGTAGTCCAGGAGCATGTGGAGCTCGTCGAGGGCCCGGAAGTTCGTCGGATCGGCCATCGCCACCGTGAGCTTGCCGGAGTCGAATTCGACCGGGACGACGCTGTAGCTCCGGGCGGTCATCGCATCCATCTTCTCGATGACGTCGGCGGGGATGTCGAGCTCCGAGAGATCCACTCGCCGCATGCCCGCCTGGACGGCCAGGGCGGCCGAGACGTCCGGCTCCTCGCAGAACCCGAGGTCCACCAGGACCGCCCCGATCGCCCCGCCCCGCTTCTTCTTGATCTCCAGCCCCTGGTTCACCTGGTCCGGGGTGACCTTGCCCATGTCGGCGAGGATCTCTCCGAGGAGCTTCCGCAGGGGCGCTTCAAACTTCGGCGCCTTCTTCGGCGGCGGAGGCGCGGAGGCCCTGGCCTGCGCCTTGTCCGGGGCGGCGGGCTTCGGCTTCTTCTCGGGCGCGGGAGCCGGCGCGGGCGTCTTGGGCTTCTTTTCGGGTTCCGGGGAACGGCTCACGGAGCGTCCTTTCGTTTCTAGGGCACGGCAACTACGACAGCGCCGCCTTGACTTTGTAGCCCCGACAGGGGCGTCAGATGGTAGCCCAGGGCGTGAGCCCCTGGGAACGCAACGGCCCGCACCCCCACCTTGATCTTTTTCTTTGCAGCCCCGTAGGGGCGACAGAAACCCGTTTCATACGCCCCTGCCGGGGCTAAGGCAAACAGAAACTTCGGAAGCGTCACTCGCCGGATCCCCAGGGCTCACGCCCTGGGCTACCCTCTTTCGCCCCTGCCGGGGCTAAGAACACAAAACAGCGCTGTCATACTACCGTCCGTCTTTGCGCTGGAACACTTTCAGGGCGTTCTCATCCACCGGCCCTCCGACCCGCTTCAGGGCGTCGCGGCCTTCGGAGGTCTCCATCAGCTTCAATTCGATTTCCTCGCGGCGCTGCGATCGCTCGATCATCTCCTCGACGGCGATGATGCCGCGCGCGTACAGGTCCCACAACGAGTCGTCCAGGAGCTGCATCCCCCACTGCTTGCCCGTCTGGATGACGGACTCCAGGCGGAACGTCTCGTTCTTGCGGATCAGGTTCTGGCCGGCCGGCGTGATGAGGAGGAACTCGTAGGCGGCGATGCGGCCGGGCATGTCGATGCGCGGCACAAGCGACTGCGAGATGACCGCCATCAGGGAGGCGGCCAATTGGACCCGGATCATCTCCTTCTGGTCCACCGGGAACGCATCGACGATACGGTTGACCGTGCCGGCGGCGCCCGTGGTGTGGAGGGTGGCGAAGACGAGGTGGCCCGTCTCGGCGGCCCGGATCGCCGCCTCCATCGTCTGGATGTCGCGCATCTCGCCCACGAGGATCACGTCCGGGTCGGCCCTCAGGGCCCGCCGCACGGCCTCGTCGTAGCTCGGCACGTCGATGCCCAGCTCGCGCTGGTTCACGATCGACTTCTTGTGCGTATGGTAGTACTCGATCGGCTCCTCGACGGTGATGATGTGACGGTCGAAGTTCTCGTTGACGTAGTTGATCATCGAGGCCAGCGTCGTGGTCTTGCCGGACCCCGTGGGGCCCGTCACGAGGAACAGACCCCGCGTCCGCGACAGGAGCTCCTCGACCTTCGGCGGCAGGCCGATCTCCGTCAGGGTCATCAGGCGGCTCGGGATCAGGCGCAGGACGAGGCTCACGTTCCCCTTCTGCTTGAAGACCGCGACGCGGAACCGGGCCTTGTCCTGGAACGCAAATCCGAAGTCGGCCGACCCGACCTTGTCGACCTCCTGCTGCTGGCGCTCGGGCGTGATGCTCCGCATGAGGGCGGCCGTGTCGTCCGGCGTCAGACGGTCCGTCTCGAGCTCTTTCAGGCGCCCGTGGAGGCGCACCGTCGGCTTTCGCCCGACGTGCAGGTGAAGGTCCGAGGCGTTCTTCGCGATGACGAACTGGAGCAGCTTGTCGATCTGGATCACGCCAGCGACACCTCCCGCTGGGCCCGGGCCAGCACTTCATCGGTCGTGGTGATCCCGCGCATGATCTTCAGGAGGCCGTCCTCCAGCAGCGTCCGCATGCCGAGGGCCCGCGCGGCCGATCGGAGTTCGTTGAGCGGCTTCCGCTGGAAGGCCATTTCCTTCAGCTCCGTCGACATCGGCATCATCTCAAAGATGCCGAGCCGGCCGCGATACCCCATGTTGTGGCACTTCGAGCACCCGACCGGCCGGAAGAACGTCGCCTTCTCGAGCTGCTCGTCCGTCACGCCCAGCCGCCTCAGGACGCTCAGATCGACTTCGGTATCCTTCTGCTTGCACTCCGGACACAGGACGCGGATGAGCCGCTGGGCCATGATGGCCTGGACCGAGCTGGCCACGAGGAACGGCTTGACGCCCATATCGATCAGGCGCGTCAGGGCGCTCGGCGCGTCGTTCGTGTGCAGCGTGCTGAACACGAGGTGCCCCGTCAGGGCCGCCTGGATGGCCATTTCGGCCGTCTGCATGTCGCGGATTTCGCCCACGAGGATGATGTTCGGCGCCTGCCGCATCATCGCCCGGATGATCGACTGCCACGTCAGGCCGATCGCCTCCTTGACCTGGACCTGGTTGATCCCCGAGATGTGGTACTCCACCGGGTCCTCGGCCGTGATGATCTTGCGGTCGGGCGTGTTGAGCTCATTGAGCGCGGCATAAAGCGTCGTCGTCTTGCCGGACCCCGTCGGGCCCGTCACGAGGAAGATGCCGTTCGGCCGCGCGATGATCTTCTTGAAGAGCGCCTCGTCGTCCTCAAGGAACCCCAGCGACCCGAGGCCGATGTTGATCGACTCGCGCCGCAGGATTCTCAGCACGACGCTCTCGCCGTGATAGGCCGGCAGGGTCGAAACGCGGAAGTCCAGGTCGCTCCCCTCCAGCCGCATGCGGATACGGCCGTCCTGCGGGAGCCGCTTTTCCTCGATCTGCATCCCCGCCAGAAGCTTGATGCGCGTCGTGATCGCGCCCTGGAGCCGCTTCGGCGGCGGATCGCGCTCGATGCAGACGCCGTCGACGCGGTATCGCACCCGCAGCCGCGTGGACAGCGGCTCGACGTGAATGTCGCTGGCACGCATCCGGACCGCTTCCGTGATGATCAACTGCACGAGGCGGATGATCGGGGCCGACTCGGCATGGGTCTCCGAGTCCCCATCGCCGCGGTCCTCGAACTGGACGTCCGAGTCCGTGAACTCCTGGAGCATCGTGTCGAGCGACTGGCTCTCGGCCTGCTCCGTGTAGCTCGAGATGACCTGCTTGACCTGCTCGCGCGACGCCAGCACGCAGTCCACGTCCATGTTCAGGCGGAACCGGACGGCGTCGATCGATTCCAGGTCCAGCGGATCGGTGATGGCCACCTTCAGCCGCCCGTCCTCGTACGCCAGGGGCAGGATCTGGTACTCTTTCATCATCGCCTCGGGCACCATCTCCATCACCTGCGGGTTGACGGTGCCGACGTCGAGGTCCACGTACTGCATGTCGAACTGGAGCGCCAGCGCCTTGGAGACGTCCACTTCCGTGCAGGCGTTCGACTCGATCAGGACTTCGCCGATGCGGCGGCCGCTCCGGGCCTGCCGCTCCACGGCATCCTTGATCTGCTTGTCGTTGACGAGCCCCCACTCCTTGAGGATCTCGCCCAGGCGTTTACGGGCTCCGATAGGGCACATGATTCCCTCTCTTGGGGCCTTGCGGCCCCGCGGTCCGGCACTTCCCGTCACACGAAGTCGATGGCCCCGCAAGGGGTGCCACTGGTTGCTTGCAACCAGTGCTCTTCGAAGGACACGGGTTGCAAGCAACCCGTGGCACCCACCAATTCACGGGCAAGAGATCACTAGGCCACACCAGGGCCGGATCGCCCCAGACCAGTGGCCCCGCCACCCCGCGCGCAACGTGCGGTCGATAAACAGGGTAAGACTCGTCCCTCCGCCCACATCCCTAGTCTAACATCGCCCGGCCGACCGTCAAGACCAATCGCCGCGCCGGGCATGGGAAAGGGGTGAGCCAGGATTTTGTGGCCGTGGCCGTTTGCCATACTTGGCCCCCGGTGATTACACCGGGGGCGCCTTTGACTTTGACGTTGACGCGCGCCGCACGCGCCAAGCACGTCAACGGCGCCCCCCGTGTATTCACGGGGGGCTAATTATGGCACAACGACCTACTTGGGCATCTCATACAGCATGAGGCACCGCCCGCCGGCGGCCGGATGCAGAATGGCCGCCACGTATCCCAGTTCGCTGTACACGATCCCCCAGAGGCCCGCGTCCAAGCTCGGAACAAAGAACGTGCCCGTCGGCCGGTACTCCGTTGGCCGCGCGGCATCCGCCGCCAAGTGCACCAGCGCGAACGGCGTGAACGCCCAGACCGAGCCGGGCCGGTCCGAGAAGAGCGTCGTGGACCCATCGCCCGTCGGAACGCGGACCGTGGCGAGGGCCGCCCCTTGCCGCCACACGCGGAACTCGCCGTACGGGCCGCCCCACCAGTCGCGCAACCAGACGTTGCCGCTCGCGTCCGCCATGAGCGGCGGCCCGCACCCACGCAACGCCTCGGCAATCCCCGCCTCCGTCACCCGATAGCTGTCCGGCGACACCCGCTGCTGGCCGTCCTTTCCCGTCTCTCGATGGTACGAGGGAACCCAGAAGCCCCCGCCCGCGTCACGGACGTCCCTGATAATGTCCGAGGTAGCACCCGGTGCGGCCACGCGGACAAAGGCCGCCTGGCCTCCCCGGACCTCCCCCAGGAAGCAGTGCTCGCCTGCCTCGCCCGGGCCAGCATCGTCGACGTAGACGCGGCTGCCATCGCCCGCGGCCGCCACGTGCAGCGCCTGGCCGGCCGACGCCCCCGCCTCTTTCAGGCCCGCCGTGGCGTCCAGCCACCGCCCCGCGGACCAGACGATCAGCCGGTTCTGCCGCAGAAGCCAGACGTTGTCGCGGCTGTCCACGGCCCACGACAGGCTGCTCTTCATCCAGCCTCTCCCGCGGCCGCCTCGCATCGTTCGTGCAAAGGCGTCGCCGTACCGCTCGATCAGGTTCTCGTAGGTCGCCGCATCGTAGACCTTCTCCTGGTCGCACAGGACGACCCGGTTCTCGAACTCCGCCAGCACCGCCCTGCCCGTGCCGGCAAAGAGGCTGACGGCCGGCGCCTGCTGGCTCTGGAGCCCATTGACCGGCTTCCACTCGCGGCCGTCGAACCGCCCGACGCCCGTGCTCGTCGTGTCGGCCAGGATCGTCCCGTCGTCCGCCACGGCCACGCATCCTTCCCCGCGCAGCATGACGGGCGGAAGGGCGCTCAGGAGGTGCCGCGTGTCCGGCGCGCCCGGCTTGTAGGCCGCTACTGTGGCTCCCGGGAAGGCTTGGCCATGTCCGACGAAGACCGTGCCGTCGGCCGCCACCGTGTGGACCCAGCCGAACCGGCTGTCCGGGACCTGGTCCGTGTACGTGCCGCTCGCGAAGCTCAGCATGGCGGCGGGCTTGTAGGTCCCCGGGCGCGGCGTCCAGACGCCTGTGCGATCCGGCGCCCAGAAGAGCGGCAGGACGTTTCGCGGCTCGTTCGGGGCGCCCCCGGCGAGGCCGCCGGCGGCGAAGAAGTCGCGCCATTCCCCCTTGGGGCCGAACCAGACCACGCCGCCCCTGGCCCCGGCCTCGGTCTTGCGGCGAAGGATCCCTCCCACGAGCAGGCCGCCCGCCAGGTCCGTCGCCAGCAGCGACACGTTGCTCACGAGATAATCCCCGAAGACGGCCGCGGACCCGGGGGCCGGTCGCCAGTGGTCGAGGATTTCCCGCAGCCGGTACTTGACTTCCAGGTCTTTGGTGGCGGACAACTTCGCCTCCAGGCGCGAGGCCGCGCCCGGGCCCAACGCGACCAGGGCGGCCGTCGCCCGTTCCCGAACCTGGAAATCGCCGGACGCCAGGTCCGAGAGCCACGGGGCCACGGCCCCCTCGCCGATCTCCTCGCCCCCCTCGTGCAGGGCCATGCCGCTACGGGTCCGCAACCAGACGCCGCCCTCCAGTGCGGGGGCAATGCCTTCGACGTCGCCGGCCGCGTCGTCCTTGGGGAGAGGCACCTCCACCCATTTCCCGTCGCGGAACCGCCACAGGCTGCGCTTCGCAGCAGATC
>Ga0209777_10008485_pt1 | contig 11237 bp, 9 predicted proteins | sample FrelakmetHBP12HB_FD_187147 | JGI IMG/M metagenome (GOLD analysis project Ga0209777, IMG submission 187147) | Freshwater lake sediment microbial communities from the University of Notre Dame, USA, for methane emissions studies -HBP12 HB (SPAdes)... | ecosystem: Environmental > Aquatic >...
CCCGCGGGCTGAGAGTCAGGCGCCCCTTGCTCCGAAGGCGTGTCCGCGGCTTTTTCCTCTTTGGCTGCGCGCGTGCCGGTGAACTGGGCGCTCATGGCGGCCATGAGTTCAGTCGCGACATCCGCAAGACTCCGTCCCGCCTGCAGCATCGAGCGCGGCAGCGCATCGCCCACCACATCGCCCACGCTGACGGCCTGGTCCTTGCCTTGTCCGTATTCGGCCTGCGCGCGCACATCCAGATCGCGCTGGTATTCGCGAATGCTGAGGGCGATCTTACGTTCGATGGGATCGATTCCGATCACCTTCGCAGTGACCCTGTCGCCCACGGAAAGCACGTCCTCGGGCTTCTGGACGCGGTCCGCCGAGATCTCGCTCACGTGAATAAGCCCCTCGATGCCGTTTTCAAGACGCGCAAAGGCGCCGAAACTCACCAGTTTCGCGATCTCGACCTCAACGTGCGACCCGATAGGCGTGCTCTCGATCACCGCTTCCCACGGATCTCGCTCGAGTTGTTTCAGCCCCACGCTGATCTTCTCGTTCTGGGGATCGATGCTCAGGATCTTGACCTCGATCTCCTGGTTCTTCTCAAGCACCTCGGACGGATGGGCCACCTTCTTCGTCCACGAGATGTCGCTCACGTGCAGCAGACCGTCGATACCCTCTTCAATCTGGACAAACGCGCCGTAGTCGGTCAGGTTCCGGACAAGCCCCTTCACAACCGAACCCACCGGATACCTCTGGCTGATCTCGATCCACGGATTCGGCGTCGTCTGCTTGACGCCCAGCGCGATCTTCTCGGCATCCGGATCAACACTGAGGACCATCACGTCCACTTCCGAGTCGAGCGACAGCATTTCGCTCGGGTGCCGCACCCGGCGCGTCCAGCTCATCTCGCTGACGTGCACCATGCCCTCGATCCCTTCCTCGAGCTGCACGAACGCCCCGTAGTCGGTCATGCTGACCACGCGGCCATGCGTAATCCCGCCGACGAGATACCGTTGGGCCGCGCTACGCCACGGGTTCTGCGTCTTCTGCTTGAGCCCGAGACTGATCCGCTCCGTATGGGGATCGAAGTTAAGGACCATCACGTCGATCCTCTGACCCACCGAGACGGCCTGCGAGGGGTGTTTCACCCGGCCCCAGGACATATCCGTCACATGGAGCAACCCGTCGATCCCGCCAACGTCCACGAAAGCGCCGAAGTCCGTGATGTTCTTCACTTCCCCGCTGATAAGCTGGCCCACCTGGATCGTGGACAGCAGCCGGCTCTTCTCGCCGGCGCGCTGCTCCTCGAGGAGTTTCCGGCGGCTCACGACGACGTTGCGGCGCCGCTTAGTGAGCTTGATGATCTTGAATTGCAGCGTCTGGCCGATGTACCGCTCGAGGTCGCCCGTGGGCCGCCACGTCAACTGGCTGGCCGGCATGAACGCGTCGATGCCGATGTCCACCTTCAAACCACCCTTCACACGCCGCATGATCTTGCCTTCAATGGCCCCGTCTTCCTCATATATACGCTGAATATGGGTCCAATTCTTGATCCGGTCGGCCTTCATCTTCGAGAGGACCGGCATCCCGTTTTCGTCTTCTGGTGCTTCGATGTAGACGTCAAACTGGTCGCCCACCGCCATGCTGCCCGGATCCGGGAACTCGTCGATCTGAATGCTCCCCTCACTCTTGTAACCGATGTCCATCAGGACCCGGTCGGCGGCAATCTCCACGACCGTACCGCGGACCACTTCACCTTCCGTAAAGTTCTGGAGGGTCTTGTTGTAGAGGTTCTCCATTTCCTCCATGGAGAGGTCATCTTCACCCTCTGCGAGCAGGTCGGCGTCCTCGGTTAACGAGGCATCCATCATGCCTTTCCTCGAGGAACCCGTCTCCACCGCTCCTGTTTTGCTTGCCCTGGTTTCATCCGACATTGTTGAAAACAAACCTCCTTCTAGCGAGATATGCGCTGACAAAGCAGCAGCATCCTAGGATAGCAAACGCGCGGGGCCTCAGTCAAATGTAATCGCGCGAGTGAGCAAGCCACCAGAAGCGCAAGGAACATCCCCCTACCCCCTCAAAGGGGGAAACGCATAGCCGTCACCTTTGCGATGAGTTGCTGACAGGATGACTCACTACGCTAGAAACGGGGCGTTTCGCCTGGTTCCCTCCCGGCCGGGTGTTTCCTGCGCCGGCGGGCATCAAGCTCAGTGAGGACCACTCCGACGGTGAGCGCGGCGATGCCCGCGATGATCAGCCAGCCTGGAACTATCTGGCCTCGGACCTCGCTATTCTCAAGGAACCCAAGGATAAACTGTGGCAGACGTTTTGTCATGATGAGAACGGCCAAGCCATTGATCAGGAAGTGCATCAGCATCCCCGGATAGATGGAACCCGCGCGGAGAACGACATAGGTGATGGCTACACCGATGAACGCGGTGCTTGGAACACGGTAGATGAAGATATGTGAAAGGCCGAACAGGAGGCCGACGAGAAGAACGGTTGTGGCGGGGCGGAGCGTGCGCCGAAAGCCGGAGAGTATGGCGCCTCGGAACAGTATCTCCTCACAGATTGCCGGCGAAACGGCAATCGCCAGCAGAAGCACAAGGAATCCCCCTGTGCTCGCACCAAAGCCAGATAGCTTCTCGAATTCTTCCATGAAATCGTCGGGAGGCGGCAAGACGCGGTTTTGCCAAAGGATGAACTGGTACAGGAGAGGCGTCATCCCGGCAATGATGATCGCACCACTTAGCAGCGTGAGTACAGGCGGCCTCTTCAGGTTAAGTGCGCGCCGCAGGTCGACACGCGTGTACCACAGGATCGCCACGACCGGCAGGAAGATGAGAAGCCACTCCGTGATGAACAGACCCGGCAGCAGCATCCGCGTCTGGACATAAGCCCCTACGTAGAAGAGCAGCAGGATCATGAAGGTAAAGAGAAACAAGGCCATGCCGGGCGAGGGCGCTTCGCGGCGCGCAAATGAGGACCGGCGCCACGCAAGATAGAACGTGTGCTGTTCGGACAGAATGACTTCCTCACGATTGAAGATCCACACGGCGAAATGAAGAGCCCCGAGCGCGTAGACGCCCGTGCATAGGAGCACGGCGAAGACGTTCTCCAGCCGCGGCTGCCCCATGAGGATTTCCTTGAACACGAGCGCGATATTTGCGATCGGTATGACCGCGGTCAGCGGGGAGATCTCGATTCCGGGCAGGGCCGTGAGCGTCAGTGGAAGGATCAAGATCACCAGGAACGGCATCACGAGATTATGGGCGTCCTTGATGTCACGTGCGAATACCCCAATTGCCATAACGCACGACGACAGGAATACCGCAAGAGGGATCATCATCAGCAGGCCAAGTCCAATGTTGCCGATGGTGACCTGCGACAGGAGGTATTCCGTCGCCGCTTGAGATACGGTAAATCCGGAAGAACGGATGCGGTCGTCGATGTCGTGCCCGCCCACGACGAACGGGAGCCACAGACTCAGCGACATGCTGGCCAGGTTGAGGAGACCCGTGATCAGCGATACGGAAAATACGGGGATGAACTTGCCCCATACAATCTCCGAACGGGAGACGGGTGCAGACAGAAGCGTCTCGATGGTCCCGCGTTCCTTTTCGCCCGCGGTAAGGTCTATTGCGGTGTAGATGGCGCCCATCGCCATCATAATGATCATCAGCCACGGCAGGAGAATACCGAGGAAAGCGCCGATGGTTTTCTGCGAGGACACGACGTTCTTGTCCTCAATCCGCATGGGATCGGCGAGTTCAACGGGAAGGCCAAGCGATTCCAGCCGCGTCGTGACGATCTCGTCGCTGACGTCCTCCAATGCCCGGGTCACGCGCCGCCGCGCCTCGACAGAGTTTGGCCGCGTGAGGTCATATTCAACCACGATCTGCACGGGACACGCTTCCGCAAGCGCGGACATGGGGCTGTCTTCGGCTGAGACGACCGCTTCCAACTTGCCGTCGAGCAAATCCTCTCGTGGCCGTTCTGAGTCAATGACCTGGACCTTGTCGGCCGTGGCAACCCATTCGCGCAGTATCCCGTCGGGATCGTTGGCGACCGCTACGCGCGATACGCTCTTGTTCATGCTGCCGATATGAACCATGGCCACCTGCGCGCCAACAACGATCATGAGCGGGTACAAAACGAGGGGCAGCCCGATCATCGCGATTAGCGTACGTTTGTCGCGGAGCGTCTCGCGCAGCTCCTTGCGTGCAATGGCCAGGATGACTCTGACGTTCATCCGGCGACGCCTCCGGCCCGTTCGATGATGTGGAAAAAGGCATCCTTCAGGTTGTGCGTGCCGGTTTGGGCACAGAGTCCCTCCTTCGCGTCGATGGCCAGAAGCCGTCCCTGATGAATAAGCCCGATTCGGTCGCACAGGAGCTCTGCCTCGGTCATGTAATGCGTGGAGAGGACGATGCAACGCCCGCGCGTCTTCGCGTCGAGGATGAAGTCGATGATGGTCTTGCTGGTGAGAATATCGAGGCCCAGCGTCGGCTCGTCGAGGATCAACACGGCGGGGTCGTGCAGCATGACGCGCGCGATATTAACTTTCTGCGTTTGTCCAGTCGAGAGCGAGTCACAACGCCGATCCAGGAACGCCTCCATCTCGAGCAGTTCCGCGAACCTTGTTGTCTGGCGGGCGATGGCGTCCTCGGCCATCCCGTACAAGCACCCGAAATAGCGCAGCACCTCGCGTCCCGTGAGCCGCTTGTACAAACGCGTGTTACCGGAGATGAAGCCGAGCCTGCGCCGGACCCCTTGCTGATCGACGTCGCTCCGGACGCCGCACACGACGGAGTGCCCCGACGTGGGCGTAAGGATTGTGCCGAGCATGCGGAGCAGAGTCGTCTTGCCGGCCCCGTTCGGGCCGAGCAGTCCGAAGATTTCCCCTGCGTGAACCTCGAACGACGCGTCCTTGACGGCTTCGATGGGGTTCTTTCCCGATGGGGCAAAGGTTTTCGTGAGCGCCACGACCTCTACCATACACTCGGCCACGTTCCACCCTCCGGCGCCCCCTCTACCTGAATAAATAGCCCATCCTTGCCGTGGAGTCAAGTTCCGTCTGCTCAACACCGTACAACGGACACGTCTCTCTGCGTTCCCCTGCACCCTCCGCGGTTGAATGTCCATCGCGGAGGCCGCAAAGGTTCGCAGAGGAAGTTTGTGTAAGGGTGGTGGAGTGAGAGATCTCCTTTCCCGCATGACAAACACAACAGATTGGCTCTGAGATCTTGCGCGCGGAGATCACGACGTGGAAGCGCAATTCTCTGCGTCGCCCCTCGTTATCCGCGACTTTGCGTTGGGTTTTCAACAGCATTTCTTGCCATGGCTTCCGCGGCGGTGATATCATCTCATCAGAAGGCGCCATTTCGGTAGTGTCGGAGCGGCATTTTCAGCTTGGGGCGTGGAATTCCCCGAGTCGGCGGCATGTTGATACGATAAGCGCGCTTCGAGCGGAGGACGGATGCTGTATTTTAAGACCAGCCAACCGATCCCGGGCAAGGGCGACGCCTGGATGTATTATGAGTGTACCGACGAGCGGCGGATCGTGCGTTACGTGACGCATATCCCGCAAACCGGAGAAACCGAGCGGGTGAGCGACCCAGTGGTGAAGAAACTCTACCGCCCGGAACTCCTGCAGCCGTCGTCGCATGAAGAGTTTGAACAGTATTGGGCTCAGTAGGTGCACGCTCGTTCCCAAGTTGAACTTGGGAACGAGCGGCAAGCAGCGCCGTAAAATGAAAGGAGCAGACATGGCGGACAAACACTTCAATCTCGACATGACGATCGCCGAGGCGATGAAGATTCACCCTCGCGTGGCGGAGGTCTTCGCGGCATTTCACTTGGGCGGCTGCGCGCATTGCCATATCAATCAGGTCGAAACGCTTGGGCAGGTGTGCGAAGGGTACGGTGTTGACCCGAACACGCTCCTCGAGGTCCTCGATGACTTGATGGAACCCAGCAAAGCCTGACCGAGGGTGTATCCCTGGACCGCAGTGAAAGGTAGTTTCAGTGGGTGTAGTTCTCCTTAACCCATACAGCAGCGACAGCCTGCCCTGGCTCAAGGGCAATCTGCACGCCCATACGTCCAACTCCGACGGTCCCGGAGCGCCTCAGGAGACGATCAAGGCGTATGCCGCCTTGAAGCACGACTTCCTGATGCTCAGCGATCACGACTTCCTGACCGAACCCGCCGCCCTGGACACACACGGCCTGACGCTCATTTCCGGTAACGAGATTACCGCGAACGGGCCCCACGTGCTCCACGTAAACGCGCGTTCCCTCGTCCCGCCTGACGAGGACCGACAGAAAGTGATCGACGCAATAGCGGCCGAAGGCGGGTTTTCCATCATATGTCATCCGAATTGGGAAGCCCACTTCAACCACTGTCCGCAAGAGAGACTTGTCGCATTGCAAGGCTACGCGGGCATCGAGATCTTCAACGGCGTGGTGACCTGGCTGGAAGGATGCGCCACCGCGACGGACCGCTGGGACCGGCTTCTCGCCGGCGGACGCCGGATCTGGGGATTCGCCAACGATGACTGTCACCGTGAGGAAGACGTCGGCGTGGGGTGGAACATGGTGCAGGCCGAGCGAGGAAACGCAGCCGACATCATGCACGCGTTGCGGACCGGACGGTTCTACGCGAGCAACGGCGTCGAGATCGACCGGATCGAGGTCGACGGGAACACGGTGACGGTCCGCGCAAAGGACGCCCACCGCATCAGCGTCTTCTCGGACTATGCACGCCGACAGGCGGTCGTCGACGGGCCCTGCATTACCTACACCGTTCCGGAGGACGCCGCGTTCCGTTACGTCCGCTTCGAGTGCGCGGGATGCGGCGAAAAGAAAGCCTGGACCCAGCCCTTCTTCATCGAGCGCACATGAACCTGGAAACGTAAATTGAACCACGGATGAACAAGGCGCCTCCAAACCCAATACATACGAAGCGCCTATCCGTGTTCATCCGTGGTTCAAATGCCGAACCCAGGATGAAAGAAAAAGGGCGCCCGGGGATCACCCGGCCGCCCGCTAAACTCTCAGGAAGATGCATCACTTCTTCTCTGGCTGCTTCTTTTCCTCAGGCTTCCTCTCGGGGGCAATCAGACTCTTGCCGGCCACCAGCGTATCGAGTTCCTTCGTGACCCGTTCCCGGGCGTCCGGCGCCAGGCCGATGTGGGCCGCCTTGATCACGCCCTCCTTATCGATAATGACAGTCATCGGTATGCTATCAACCGCATAATCGTTGGAGACTTTGCCATCCGTGTCCAGTGCGACGGTGAATTTCAGAGCGGTCTTTTCCTGGAAAGCTTTGATCGCCTCAGGCGATTCGTGGATGTCCACCGCGTAGAATACAACGCCCTTCGACTTGTACTTGTCGGTAACGTCCACCATGATCGGCATCAGCGTCCTGCAAGGGGGACACCACGTGGCCCAGAAGTCCAGCACCACGATGTCCTTCCCTTTATGGTCGGCGAGGTTCATCTTGCCGCCGCCGGCGAGGTCCAACGAGAACCCGGGCGCCGCCTTACCCAAGAGTGGATACGATGGTTCCTGCGCGCCCACGATCGAGTAGGCCAGCAGAAGCCCACACGCAACCGCCAAGCCCGTAACCAGCACAGAGCGAGAGCTTATCATCAACTTCATCCTCTTCGTCAGTTTAACAACCGAGCCTGTTGATACATTCCACCTCGCAACAATCCTATTGCGCCGAACCGCGAAAATCAAACTTAGCCTTGCAGTCAGCATGTGGCTTTCGGAGGTTAAGAGCGCGTATCCTGATTAGAACCCAGGTTGCTAGTTCCGTAATGTCGGGGAAAGACTCTTGTTCATGTCGACCTTATCCATATACACTCTCTGCGGTCCTCTGCGGTCTTTGCGCGTCTGCGTTGAGTTTTTGCGGGCCGGCAATGAGAGGAAATCTCTGTGCTTCCCGCTGTGAGTCGCCCAGTGTTTGCCTTTGGTGCGGGGTGCTTGGCCCTGTTGGTTTGTGGATGCCAGGTCCTTGTTCCGCAGTCGCAGGATGAGTACGTGAACGGTCGCATTCGGATCACTTATTGGGAGAAATGGACGGGGTTTGAGGGGGAGGCGATCAAGCGGGTCGTGGATCATTTCAATCAGATTCAGGACCGCATCTATGTTGACCTGATCACGATGAGTCAGATCGACCAGAAGGCGTTGATCGCGATTGCGGGCGGCGATCCGCCGGATCTGGTGGGACTTTGGAGTTCGGGTCTGCCTTCATTCGCCGAGAAACAGGCGCTCATGCCGTTGGCGCCGTTCATGGAGAAGGCAGGTATGAGCCGCGATGATTTCATCAAGGTCTACATCGATGTCAACTGCTATCGCGGGGAACTGTACGGCCTGCCGACAACGCCGGCCACGACGGCGCTCCATTGGAACAAGCGGATGTTCCGCGAGGCGGGACTGGACCCGGACCGTCCGCCTCGGACGCTGGCCGAGCTCGACGAAATGGCGGCGAAGCTGACGAAATATGACGGGCAGGGCCATTTGGTTCAACTCGGTTTTTCGCCGGCGGAACCGGGCTGGTGGCCGTGGGGATGGGGCTTTTGGTTTGGAGGGCAACTGTTCAAGGATGACGAGATCGCGTTCGACAGCCCCGAGAACCTTGCGGCCTTTCGTTGGATCGCGAGTTACACGAATCGCTATGGCGCGGAAGAGCTTCGACGATTCCAGAGCGGGTTCTCGGGCAACTTCGCGTCGCCGCAGAACGCCTTCTTCAGCGAGCGGGTGGCGATGGTCATGCAAGGCGTATGGCTCGCTAACTTCATCCATCAGTATGCGCCGAAGCTCGAATGGGCTGCGGCGCCGTTCCCTTCCGCGGCGCCCGGAATGGAGAACGTGACCATAGCCGACTGCGATTCCATAAGCATACCCGTCGGCGCGCATCATCCGGACGAGGCGTTCGAGTTCATCCGGTACCTGTGTTCGCAGGAGGGCCTCGAGATGCTGTGCATGGCCCAACAGAAGTTCACACCGCTAAAGAATGTGTCCCCCGCATTTGTCGAGAACCACCCCAACGAATACATCCGCCTCTTCATCGATCTGGCGTCAAGTCCCAATGCATGTCATACGCCGGACCTGAGTATCTGGTTCGAGTATTCCGATGAGATCACGGCGGCGTTCGACATGGTCCTGTTCGGACTCGACACGCCTGAACATGCCGTCGCGCAGGTCCAGCAGCGCGTGTCCGCCATCTGGAAACGCGCCAAGGAGAGCATCGAACGGCGCGAGAAGGCCGAGGGAAAGGTTGCGCGATGACGAACCGGGAACGTAGAAATCTCCGCAACGGCCTTCTCTTCATCCTGCCATGGGTTGCCGGATTCGCCGCGTTCATCGCGTATCCGCTGGGCGCATCGATCTATTTCAGCCTGTGCGACTATTCCGTCTTGAAAGCCCCGATTTATATCGGCGGTGCGAACTACCAGGAACTTGCGACGGACCCGATCTTCTGGGAGTCCATGGGCAACACGCTATTCTTTGCCATGTTGTTTCTTCCGCTCTCGACGGGACTGGCCATCTCACTGGCGTTGTTGCTTAACACGGGCGTCCGCGGCATGGCGGCATATCGCACGATCTTCTTCCTGCCGTCGCTGACGCCGATGGTCGCATCGGGCATTCTCTGGATGTGGATGCTGAACGGCGAATACGGCGTGGTCAACCACGCACTCAACTATCTCCTGCGGCCCTTCGGCGTCGAAGCCCCCACGTGGCTTCAATCGACGACATGGGCAAAACCCGCCATCGTGCTGATGAGCCTTTGGGGCGTGGGCTACGCGGTCGTGATCTATCTCGCGGCGCTCCAGGACGTGCCGCTGCAACTCTATGAGGCGGCGGACCTCGATGGCGCGCGGTGGCATTCAAAGGTCCGGCACATCACGCTGCCGCTGCTGTCTCCGGCGATTTTCTTCAACGTCGTCATGGGGCTCATCACTGCGCTCCAGATCTTCGCGCTCCCGTACGTGCTCACGAACGGCGCCGGCGGTCCGGGCCGTTCCACGACGTTCTATGCGATGTATCTCTACAATTGCGCGTTCCGTTATCTTCGCATGGGCTACGCATGCGCGATGGCATGGATTCTCTTCCTTATCATCTTGGGGTTGACGCTCGTCATCCATCGCGCTTCACGGAGGCACGTTTTCTATGCCGGCGGCTGACGCGATGACCTCACATGAAGCCGCGAGACAAATCGCCCGGCGCAGGCGGCGCGCGTGGTCGTGTTCGCTGGCGATCCACGGGCTGTTGCTGTGCGGGGGCTTCCTGTTTCTGTTCCCGCTGGCGTGGATGATCTCGACGTCGCTGAAGCCGCTCGATCAGACCATGCGCATGCCGCCGCAGTGGATCCCGGACCCCATTCAGTGGAAAAACTATCTCGAGGCCGTGCGCTATATCCCCTTTTTCACGTACGCACGCAACACGCTCGTTATCGCGGTGCTCGGCACGCTGGGCACCATCCTGAGCAGCGCGATCGTGGCCTATGGTTTCGCGCGCATCGAGTGGAAAGGCCGCGATAAGGTGTTCCTGGTCCTGCTCGCGACCATGATGGTGCCGTTCCCGGTCACGATGGTCCCGATGTACGCTGTGTTTCGCGAGCTGCACTGGATTGGCACGTACCGTCCGTTGTGGGTGCCGGCCTGGTTCGGCGCCAGTGCTTTCAACGTTTTCTTGCTTCGGCAGTTCTTCATGACCATCCCGCGCGACCTCTCCGACGCGGCCTGCATCGACGGTTGTTCCGAACTCGGCATCTTCTGGCGGGTGGTCGCGCCGCTTTCACGTCCGGCGTTGGCGGTTATCGCGCTCTTCCATTTCCTGTATTGCTGGAACGATTTTCTGGGTCCGCTGATCTACCTCATCAACCAAGACACGTTCACGCTGGCGTTGGGACTCCAGTTCTACCAGAGCCGCCAGGGAGGGACGCCTTGGAATCTGCTCATGGCCGCGTCGACGCTGGTTGTCACACCCATTATCGCGCTGTTTTTCTTCACGCAGCGCACGTTTATTCAGGGCATAACCATGAGCGGGCTGAAGGGATGAAATCGTGGCGGGCCGGAGAGAGACGTGATGACTGAACCCGAATCGCGGGACTTTTTTCAGACAGGAGGAGGATTGACATGAACAGACGAATGCTTGCGGCAACGGTCTTGGTCGTGGTGGGTTCCGCCGCAATTCTGATTGGTGCACTGGACCCGCTTGAGGGAGTATTCATTATCTTCCCC
>Ga0209777_10008486_pt1 | contig 11237 bp, 9 predicted proteins | sample FrelakmetHBP12HB_FD_187147 | JGI IMG/M metagenome (GOLD analysis project Ga0209777, IMG submission 187147) | Freshwater lake sediment microbial communities from the University of Notre Dame, USA, for methane emissions studies -HBP12 HB (SPAdes)... | ecosystem: Environmental > Aquatic >...
AAGGTTTTATTCATGGCGCGAAGATAAACTTCCCGCCGGAGGCGCGCTTTCATAATATCATTGCGAGGAGTCGCGGTGGGTGAGGGGGGAGGGGCAATGACGACGAAGTAATCTGCGCGCCTGCATCTGGGAGAGCGTAAATCGAGATTGCTTCGTCGTGCTCCACACCCTGCATCACCTCTCCGCACTCCTCGCAATGACACGACTTGGGCTTTTTCAACACTCTCACACTGTCTAAGAATCGGCGGTAAGTAGCGACGTTAGGCCGGCGATATCCTTCTGCGCAAGCGCAGCAGACAATTTGACCAGATAATCGTCTGCATAATCGTCGGGAAGCTTCAGTTCCTTGACATGATTCTCGCCTACTGTGGCAAATGTTAGCCTGCTATCTGCGGGCGCTTCGTATCTGGAGGAATACACCAGCGCCAAATCGAGATTGTCCGATGTGCGAAACACAAACTCCGACCAATTCAGTGCTTGGCGGCACCCACGTGGAAGTAAACCCACTAGATTCCGCAGGTAGCGATTTGAAGAGTCAGTGTTACTCTCAGCATACAGCACCAAACGTTGACCTTTCAGAAGCGCCAGCAGGTTGAGTCTGTAGTCATCAAAAGACAAACCCTCTCCTACTGAAACAGGGAGAGTTCCGTCAGTAGCACTCAAGACGGGTTCGAAATCCAGGTCACCGAAATTAGTAAGCTGCTCTGCCGTGCCGGAAGATGCCAAGTGATCTGTGATCTCGGCCGGGCTGAAGCCAAATGAGCCGTACTGCTCCGGAGTCAGAATCGCCGAATGCCGTAGCAACGCGCCCCAGCGACCGGAAAAATCCTTCCCTTGATGGCTGACTTGGGTAATTACCGCCCCCTCTTCCCCCGGCTGTTCGCGGTACCAGCAGACCGACAGCGACTTTGAGAAGTTTTCATTCCTGCAATCGCCGAACTGGTCGTAGAACGCAATCAGCCAACTCTGAAGCGCAGGTGTGATACCCTCGGATTTGTAGATGATATGCTGAGAACCGGGGGTGTCGGGGAAAGTACCGTATATTAGATGATCGACTTTCATAGCAACCTCGCCCGCGCTACCCCGAGCCGACGACCATTCTACGGTAATTTCGGTGGTGTGCCAGACTTGAGCTTGACGACAATACCGTAGTCCTTGCCAAAGTCCAGCGTAAATCCCTCGGTCAGCTTGGGATAGAACGTTTCCACCGGATTGTCGATTTGCTGCTGCGGAGTTTCACCTGTGCTGGATTGGCTCAGATCAAAGAACTTGGCTTTCACAGCGGCATTGCCGACACCGGAGATAGGTTTCTCGACCTTTGGATTGTCGCCCATGAGGTTGCTGAAATCAACCGGTGGGTCATCACCGATCTGTATCTGTACCTTGCTCTTGGGGCGCAAGTTCTCGAGACTCAGTGTGATCTGGAAGGGTTTGGTTTGTGCCGCTGTTATGTCCGCCTTGAGTTGCGCTGGCGCAGCTTGCACCTCTTTGACGAAAGAAGCGTCGAGACTGTCCTTGGGATGATCCACCAGCAACTTGGCAATTCCGTCCTCGAGAGCTTTCTGCTTTTCGGCTGCGGGGAGCGTTGCTACGGAATCTTTCAGTCTCTTGAAGTCCTCCGCCGCGGCCTTCGTCTTCTCGCTGTAGTTCGGTTTTGGAGGCTCTTTCTTTTCCTGTTCCGTCTTCTCAAACGACACGCGACTCTGGATAAATTCCTGTCGTTGCTTGGCAAACACGATCAGCGGCGTGGCGCCAAGGAAAGCGCTCACCGGCATTTTTTCGAGATAGGAGGTGTACTTCTGCTTGATATTATCAGCCTGAGTTTGGGCAAACTTGCCGTTACTCGAACGCAACTCATCAGCCAACTTGGTCTCGGCGCGGCCAAGCACATCGTAGAGACTGTATTGGTGATAGATATTAAAGAGGCTGAATGCAACCACCCAAATCAGGCAGAGTGCAAACGCCCATTTGACCAGATAGCGCCAGAACGCCTTGCGCTTGTTGAACATAATTCGGCGAAACGACCACATCAGTGGATCGGCCACACCCGATGACGCAATATCGCGGGGCGGCTCCACAGCGCCGGTTGTTGTCTTGCCCATGCCGCCGGTAGCCGACACAAAGAAGACCTGGAAATCCAGCGTGTAGGCGCTGACCGAATCAACCAGATTCCCCAGCGTGTGGGCTATGCGCTCAGTTGTCTTGGTCCAGACCTCACCAAAGCGACCGCGATTGACCTTCGTTAAACCACTGATAAAACTATCTTTGCGCCGACCTTTGTAAACGGCTGCACCACTCGGTACCAACTCTACCGGATTAGCGGGCGAAAAGCCCTCAAGGAAATCCGCCTTCGTGACCACGATACCGACCGGTAGCCGCTTGGGCACACAATCCTTGAGATCATGCAGAATCGTTTGAAATGCCGCAATCTGTTCTCGCAAAAGCACATCAGTATCAAGCACGGAGGCATCCAGGAAGAACAACGCCGCCCGCGCGAATGGGAAAAATTTGGCAAATTGCTTACGTAATTCACCCGGCTGGGCGATGGAGAGTGTCTCGCCCTTATAGTCGACGGTATAGAACTTGACGCCCTTACGGACGCTCATATCAAGACCGAATTTGAGGATACGCGTTTCTGAAGTCATGGTCGGGAATTTGCGTTCGCCTTCGATTTCGACCTGTCTGCCGTCCCTGATCCGTAGCAGTTTGCCGCGCATTAGATTGTAGTTTTCAATCAGGTTGGCGGCCGTTTCGTTGTCCAGAGGCGAGAGTTTGAAATCCTCGTTGCCCTTGAGTAGTTCATAAAGCACCGAGAAGTAAACCGTTTTGCCGGCATTGGAATGGCCAAACACCAGCACGACATTGTCATCATGCTCAAACGGCGCGTCGGCTGCCTTCGGCGGTGGCGCCGACTGCTTCTTGAAGATACTGAAGGCCTTTTTGATCAATTCCATCGGGCTCATCGGTACACCTCGGCGACATTATTGGCTTTCAGCATTTCTTGTACTTTGGCGCGATGTTGCTTTTCCCAGAACGGCCGAACGCTGACAGCGGCATAGAAAAATAGCAGCGTCAACACCAGATAGACTATGTATACCGGCCAGCGATCGCGGAAGATGTGAAAAACGAACCGCAGGTTGAACACCGACATGATTGCCGAGCCGATCGAACCGAAAAACTTCGCAATCGCCAGCAGGAAGCGGCTCTGGCCTTTGTACACTTCATTGACGTCCAGATACCACGCCGCAAAATCGCTCTGCGTAGTCATATGACGCAGTTCTTCTTCGGGAGCAAACGAACGAATCTCAGCTTTGCGTCCCTGCTGCGTACATGCCGCGATGTGAAGCATCTTTTTCTGCCAGGAATCAGTTCGGAACACGCGAGAAGTTGATCCGGAAACCTGATCGGCCTCCCGAAAATTGACGGCGATCTGCGCGAACCGATTCAGCAGCATCGAGCGCAGCGCATTTTCGTGCTTGCCAAAACTCCTGATCTTCTGACCGAAAATCAGTGGCGTTACCGTCTGTTCGATAAATTGACTGTCGTCGGCGGTGCCGCGTAGTTTTTTGGCCGCCAGAAAAGCGTTCTGACATTGCTGCGGGGGGCGTCTGACATACCAGAAATAGAGTGGCAACAGGTTGGCAACTACGAGCGTTAATGGTTGCGCCTGACGCGGAACGGTATTGACGCGCAGTTTGAGGTGTTCATCCACCATATTGCCGATCTCGCCGGAGAGATCAAGTCGATCGAGTTCGGCATAATACGACTCGCACTCGCGCAGAAAGACTTCGGCTGAAAAGTCGGGCTGTTGTTTCTCGTAGCGGTTAAGCTGTATAAATACTGAATTGATCAGCGCTTTTAGCTTCTCTGACATGCTTCCCTAACGCGATCTGCTGAAGATCACCACGTGATTCATCTTGACCGCCTCCAATGCTGCGCGGTCTACCTGGCCATCAATAATAACGTTCAATCGATCCAGACGGCTGCATTTTAGCGGGAAATATTCGTTTGGCTGAATCAGCCAATAATCCGGGTTGGTGGCGTCATCCACCGGCTTGCGCGCCACGGAGGCAGCCGCGATATCATCAACTTCATTGGCGCCGAGATAGATAATGACATTGCCGGCGTGTTGAATCGGCAGCACTTTCTTGTCCAGCCGCAAAATGACATCCTCGGTACCGCGAGGGTCGACACCGTCAATGATGATATGATGACGATTGTTGCGGAATGAATACTTGACCGCACCATGGTGCTGCAACTGGAACCGGAAACCATCTCTCTCGATCGAGTCGGTCGCACGTCCAGCCGCGCCGGAAGCATAGTAGCTCAGGATTGATGCGATGTATTTCAATGTCTTCTCGGAGTCGTCGAAGAACTGCGTCATCTGATCCAGACCGTACTCACGGGTTTGATAGTCGCGCAATTCAGGCAAGATCGTGCCGCCGGATGTCGCTCCGCTGTCGGTCGTGAGTTGCGCGTTGCGAACATATTCACGCAATTCGGGGTAGATCAAGAATCCCTGCTGGAATCCGCCGACAAGACCGGTGAAATAGTTTATCAAGACGCGGCTGCCGACTCCGGCAAACCCATCAAAGAACTGATTGTAGCTGTAGTTGACATAATGAAGCAGGGTTTCGGTCTGCAAGAATATGCCCCGGTTATTTTCTTCCTCCGACGCGGACGGACGGCTCTTGGTTTTGGCGCGCACTTCGGCAATGGCCGCCAATCCCACTCTCTGAATTTCATCGACGATCTTGCGCATACGTTCCATCCGACTGGAGATTGCTTTGCCGCAGGTCGTGGAGATAGTCGCAGGCACAAAGTTGGAGTTGACTTCAAAGTCGTTACCGGCTCGCATCAGTTCGGCGATCTGGAATCCGCATGAAACGCTTAACGTTTGGGACGGTCCCACGGACAGAATCAAGCGGGGCACCTGAAACGGCAGACGACTCAATTGCTCGCCCGAAAGCGGTGCGCCGAATGTCGTCTTGTCTGAAGGCGAGGCATACAGATAAATCGGCAGCCGCTCGCGTGTCTCTTTGGTCAGGTCGATCTTCAGTTCGACGACACGGAATTCGCCAAATTGATCGTTGATCTGAATTGGTGTGCCGTTCGGTAGTATTGCCACGCAACGCCCCACCGTGACATAAGCAAGATTGCCCTCATGTCGGAGTTGAATCTCCAGCGGTTCGTTGCGGATGCCGGCTGGTTTTGCAATTCCGTAACCGCCGGCCAAATGCGATGCGACCCAGCGACTCAGATTGAGCGCGAAGTCCTCCTGCTGGTTGAGATGGATGCTGGTCACCAGCATGCCATCAATCCAGTTCACTCCCCAAACATTAAAGTCGTCCATCATCAGTTTCACCCATACAGAACTTGAGGTGCAATATATACTTCTATGCGGTTTCTCGCAAGAATGTAGAGAAACCGAGATAAGCTGACTGATTCTCAGCGCCGAGAGCAAACGGCGCCAATCCCGAATCGAAATTGTAGCGCACGACAGCTCGCAGATGCGCCGGCGCAAAGAGCACGGTTAGGTTGTTCACCACAAAACGCTTTGCTCCCTCAGGCGCGAACTCGGTGATGTCATCCATTCCCAGACCGTTGACATTGATCCGGAACATCGAGAAATTCTCGCAAAACCTCGCTCCGGGATAGAGGTCGCGTCCCAGAAAACTGTTTGATTCTCCGAGCCGATTCTGAAACTGCTCGGGCACATTTTCCTCGTGCCAGATGTTTTCATCAACGGTCACTTCTTTCTTCAAGAACGCCGGTAGCACTCTTTCATAGAGTAGGCGTCGCCCCCGAAAGAACGGTGCGAAGAACCGCAGCAGCAACAGAAAACGTCTGTCTTCTTTGGACAAGGACGGTAATTCGCCACCGAGATGCTCCCAATAGAGCAATTCGGTGTCCGGATCATCAATACAAAACAGCAGACGAAGTTTGAGAACATGGAATGCGATCCAGAAGCGATAGGTGATTGTATCGAAAGCGCTCCAGAATTCAAGATATTTGTTCTCCATCTCTCCCGGATGGTGATCCGACTCTTCCATTTGCTCGACAAAAAAAGTGTCGGGGAAATGGTTCTTGAATGACGGCAGATGAACGGCCACGACACGATCCTCGCGCTTGGATGTTCGCGCAGTCAATGTGCGTATGGCCTCGATGTCGGTATGAAATGCCCCTTGAGCTTCGTGACTGATAAACGCAAACTCGGTAGTGGGGATCCCTAACGACGCCAGCAGAAACGAGAACTCGGTTAAACGAATCCGCTCATTTAGTCTGTAGTCGGCGGCAATAAACTCCGTTTTCATGATCCAGCCAGTCGCGCTTCGAGGTGCAGATTAAGCGGCGTGTAACTGTCAAGGTAGTCACTTAGCCGCTGCAACAGGTATTGTCGTTCCTCATCCGAGATTTTCAAGTCCGACTTGAGGTGCACATCGACAAGCACTGACGGAACCAGACCGCCGGCGCTGCGGCTTACACCACGCACCGCCTTGGCTTCCTCGATGCGGCCATCAAAGTTGCGCGCCAGATATTCGATCTCGCCTTCCGAGAGCGCCACACCGTGATTGCGCAGAAAGAATCCCGTGAGATGTTTGATCTCTTGGACCGATCGAGCGTCCGATCCGCCCGAGGATGTAATCAGGTTGCGCACCGCCTTGATCTGGGGATGGGGTTTGACCAACTGGAAGTCGACTTCGGCGCCGATACCATTGCCGTCGCTCCCTTCCGTCATAGAGTACTCAACCACCACGAAGTCGGGGGCTTCCTTGCCGGTTGGCACGAAGTTGAACTTGATCCTGAGATCATTCTCTTCCTCAACGACCATGTATTTGCGGGGATTCGCGAAAGCCATCAAATCGAGGTGACTGGAATACTCATTGTCATTGGCGTCCCAGACACGGTCGATGGAAAAAAGCTTGTCAGGCAGATTCGCGGAGTCAGCATCCGCATACTCAAAAAGGCTGACTTCCAGCGCCGGTTGACCCATGGTGTACTTGTTGCGGTGATTTTTGCGGCGATTGATTACCGGAAATGTGTTTGTGTCAAAGAAGCGGAAATTGCGCAGATCCCCGACACGTTCGTCGCGCGCCAAATCGACCCGCAACCATAGCCGCGGTGTCTTGATGCCACTGAAATCGATCTGCGGGAAATTGTTCTCAATCTGCGACGGCAATACTAACTTCTCGGCACTGGCATACATCTCGGAGGGCACATGAGCGAACCCTTTTGCAGGGGACAGGTAGTGCTTAAAGTGCCAGAGTAACTTGCCGGAAGTCAAGAAATCGGAACTGTAGAGCCGACTTTGAAAACTACCGTCAAGTTCCAGTTCGCGAATATCAAGGTGCTTAAAGATCTCCAGCTTGTGATGATAGCTTCCCGGCTTGAATGCCGGACGCCGTTTTCCTGACGTCACCACTTGCCAGTCCACCCAGTTGAGCATCTTGCCGGTCGGCGCATCCGGACCGGTGTACAATTGCAGCGCGCCGATTTCGTCGAAAGGCAGACCGGCGGTGATTCCTATGTAAAGGGTACCACCCAATGGCGGCGGTGCCGACCGCTGCATCGTGCGATAGTGCGGTGATTGCAATGTCTCTTCCCACTTGTCCGCTTCCGGCGGCAGTGCCTTCAGCACCCGGAAGTACTCGCCGGAAACGAAGAAGACGACATCAGCATTAACGTCGTAGATTTCCTGATTGTAGAGCGGAAAGAACGAATAGTCACGCGCTCTGGCTCCGGAGAGTCGACAGAGAAACTCCATATCGGTTTCAACCACTGTTCCTTTGTCGGAGCAGCAACAGGATAACATCGTAAACGCCGGAATCGGTCGCTTCAATCCCGTCATAAAGAAATCTGCTATCATCGTGTCGATCACTGTTTCCGAGGCCTGCTTCAGTCTGTCCTCTGTCTGCACGGCATGATAGGCAAATGCTTTGAGCATCAACAGCAGAGCCGGGTCAAGCGACTTTTCACCCGACGGCACCTGATAGCCCCAGAAACGAAGTCGATCAACTAACTCGTTGTATACGCGCTCTTCGCGGTCAGTCCATTTAGTATTCAAGGATTATATCTCCCAGGAGAGATCGAAACGCTGCCCGCCTCGTGCGGTTCCATAGACGCGACAGGTGAAAGTCGCGGTGATGTTTTGCTCAACCTTGTCGGAAATCGTGACACTGACCATGATGCCCATGTAGCGCCGAAACTGTTCCAACACGTGATTGCGCACGTCAGTCTTCAAGTCGTTGGAATACTCGGGCGTGAAGTAGGGCGAACGGCAGCCCAGTTCCGGGTCAGGGCGATAGCTACCCAACTCGGTTTCTACAAGAAATCGGGCAAACTCGTCCGCTCTGCCGCTGCGAAGGAAACGGCAGTCTTTGATCTCTATAGGTACACGAAGCGCTTCGTCAGCCATAGTCTAGTTTAGCGAAATCGGCGTTCCCTTGACGTTAACCGGTCCTTTCCCGTTGATGTCGATCATGGCGCCGCCAATATCCATCTTTGCCGAGGCATCCAATTTCATCATGGCGCTACTGGTTATCTCGGCGCCACCGCCACCCGCCTTGATTTTACAGGACATCTTGGCGTCAATCGACACGTTTTGCGCCTCAAGTTTGAAATCACCGTCGGCTTTCATAGTGATATTACCTTTGACGGTAAGATTGTAGTCTTTATCGGCAGTAATGCTAATTGTGTTTTCTTTGGAATCAATGATCATAGTGTTTTTGCCGGTGCGGTCTATAATCTTGATCTTGCCCGCGCCGTCCTTGTCGCTCAGGATGATCTGGTGTCCGGCACGAGTGTAAAGCACCTTGTTGTCATTCTTCGACAACTCACCGTCATCGCCACCCGGATTGATCGCTGATTGAGGTGGTTTATCGGCGCCATTCCAGAGCGAACCGAGCACAACCGGCATGTTGGAATCACCCATTTCAAATCCGACCAGCACTTCATCGTCAACCTCGGGCACGAAATAGATGCCACGATTGCTGCCTGCATATCCACTTGTTGTTCTCAGCCATGGACTCACCAGATCGCCACCGCTCGCGCTCTTCATAGGGAACTTCACTTTTACCCGTCCGCGCATTTCCGGATCGTTGTTATCAGTCACGATCGCCATCAGCGGGTCGGACTGTCGTTCATTTCTCGCTACGGGGGCGGTCGGATAAGCAGTCTCCAAGGGACTCGCGGTCACGAAATTGTGATAGCTGCCACTTTCGAGCCTGTGTTCAATAGCGGTAATGATGTAAGTGCCGGAATAGGTATCACCCATTGCTTCGAGCGTCAGAGTATCACCGACTTTGAGTGACGGCACATTTGTTTGTAACCTGCACTGCACCATTGAGCCGATCTTCTCGGCCTGTAGGGCTTCGGTGATTTGCTGTATTTCGCCTGTCTTGGTGGGCATGGTATCACCTCGCAGCGGCAAGGCAATTGACGACGTCTGGTTCATTTCGGATGCTGACGATGCGTATGCTTTCTGCGCTACGCCGGAGAATTGCGTTTGCACGGACACATTTTGGGACATCGGCGATTTTTGACCTTCGTCCCAGCCCGTGTTACGAAATTTGTAGCCGGTCATATTCATGCGCACATCGACTGACCCGACATGCTTCTGCCATGTGAGCTTATGTGTATTCCTGCTTTTCTTTTCATCTATGACAAGCTTCTTACCGTCATAAAAAACCCAACCGGGATAAGTCCGCCGGCGTGTCGTGATGTATTCCCAATCTGTTTCGGACCACTGCGCCCAGAAATCTCTCGTAAATTCCCCACCAATTGTGATAGCGCCGGTATCTACACTGTATGCTCCGAAAATTGATCGCACTACATCCGTGAAGGTCTGGTTTTCGTAGAAACGGTAGACCTTAGCCTGATCCAGCAAGATTGTCGGGCTCATGGCTTCGATCCTTACGACGTTCATTGCGCCGCCGCTATTTGCGAGACCGATGTTGGTAATAAGGCCGATAAACTCCAGCGCTTCACCGGAATCGACATACTCATCCATGGGGGTAATCATTAGGCTGACAATCTTGCCGATGGTATCCTGGAACTGCGAAGTGGAGACAAACTCCTGACCGGCAGCCATTGATTCGATATCGAGCGCGAAATTGAGAACCAAGCGATGGTGGTTGAATGTACTCTGCTCAAGTCGAAACGACGTCAGTGGCCAGATCATTTGGTTGTTGGCGATCAGAAGCGACGTTGCCACTACGCAGCGGGAATGCACCGCCAGTTTGTCGTTCGACTCGGGAGTCTGTTCGGGGTCAATGGTTGGCATCTATTCCTCAGTGCTTCGGTATCTAAGAGAGCGGGAAGGGAGCGTTTACTCGCCTTCCCGCAAGAATCTCAGTTCCCAGCCGGGCTCACTTGCCCTTCCAGTCCTTCTTGTACTCGACACCGTTGACATCCACCAACTCGGCGGAAATCTCGAAGTACTCGTACATCTGCTCGTTCGGCATCGCCGAAGTGGACGGTACGTGCTCTTCGTAATGGGTCACGAAACCGTTCTGCCACTTGAGGACCTTCAGTTCCTTCTTCAGGTTCGGATCCTTGAATGTGATCTCACCGGCTTTGCGGTTGACCTGCGAAGAGTCAAACGCCCATCTCGCGATACCGACGTTGTCATCCGACTCCCGGCTGATCTTGATCTTCAGTCCGCAGGGAATCGAGCTCGGCTTGCCGTCTGTGGTGTCATGAGGTGTGAATATCTCATAACTGACCCCGCGCACCTTGTCGAACTTCTCGCCGTCGATTTTGAGTTCTACTTCTTGTGCCATGTTGGCTTCCTCCTAATATAAGTCTACCGTTTTTGGTTCTCTGTCTCTGGGCTTGTTCTACCGCTTTCACCCACAACTGTCGGAACACACCAACCGCGGTTCAGAATTATTTTACCGCTGCCTGACCCGACTCATCAATCAGCGCTTCGAGCTTGACAACATACTGCTTGATCGGTGTCTTGGTGTTGAGCGCGACTTCCAGCAACATCTGCTGGTTTTCAATCATTTCGTTGGTCGCGATCACATTGCAGGTGAAACCGTTAATGACCTTGTTTCGTTGCAGCAGGCTCAGGAACTTGTTCAGATCACCGTCGATCGACTTCTTCAACTTGTCGTCAAATCCCTTGTAGACCTGCTGGTTTAGATAATTGCGCATCGTCTTATAGATGTAGTCATACGTCCGCTTGATCGTGTAATTGCGGAACTTGGGGTCCTTAGAGAGCGTATCGGCTCCCA
>Ga0209777_10008487_pt1 | contig 11235 bp, 6 predicted proteins | sample FrelakmetHBP12HB_FD_187147 | JGI IMG/M metagenome (GOLD analysis project Ga0209777, IMG submission 187147) | Freshwater lake sediment microbial communities from the University of Notre Dame, USA, for methane emissions studies -HBP12 HB (SPAdes)... | ecosystem: Environmental > Aquatic >...
GGTCATACCCAAGGAGAGAGCCTACGAGATCGCGAGAAGAGCGAAAGAGGTCGAGAAGACGGAAAGCAGGCTCTATGAGGAAATTCGGCGCGGAAAGACACTCTCTCAGGTAGCAAACCTTAAAAAATGGGAGAAGGTTTGACGACAAGCCGTAAATAGATTGAAATATTCTTAAGAAGGCGCATAAGTATCAGGCAACACATTCGCCCTAGCAGATGCTAATCTGCGGGTTAATATTAGAATGATTCGAGGAGAATAATATGGAATTGGAGGATTTCGTTTCCAAGTACCCGCCCAAGCAGATGATGCTGATTCCAGTGGCTATCATAATCTTAGCATTAATCAGCTTGGGGGTAACCTATCTCAACACAGGCTCGCCTGTAAAGCTGGGAGTGGAGTTTACTGGAGGCACTCTCGTGACAGTGCCAGCTACAGAATCAGAAGATGCCGCGGCAGCAGAGTATGCCAAGTATCCTCTGGTCGATGTGAGAAATATAGGCAGCAGATACCTGGTTCAGTTTGGCCCCATGAGCGATTCGCAGTATTCTGATCTCGCCAAGCAAACCATCTCAAAGTATGGCACTGATGCTGAGATCAGGCATATGGGGCCCATATATAGTAAGGAGCTTCAGGCGCAGGTTATAAGGTATCTTCCTATATCTTTCCTGCTTATGGCCGCCGTGGTATTTGTTGTATTCAGGGAATTGATAGTGTCTCTTCTGGTTATCGTCTGCGCACTGGCTGATATCCTGACGGCAGCGGCTTCCATGAACATAACTGGAGTTCAGCTCTCACTCGGAACTGTGGCTGCGCTTCTCATGCTCATCGGCTATTCTGTTGATACCGATATCCTGCTCTCCATGAGAGTCTTGAAGCGCAAAGGCACAACGGAAGAGAAGATCGTAGGGGCAATGGCAACCGGCTTCATGATGACGGGAACCACGATTGCCGCCGTATTTTCGCTTATCATAGTTTCCAACTTCCTTTATCTCATAATACCATCGTTCACCAGAATGGATATCATAGCCGACATGACGACAGTACTTATCTTCGGCCTGGCTGCGGATATCTTCAACACCTGGGTAACAAATGCCCAAGGGTTGAGATGGTACATGAATAGGCCGCGGAAATCGGCAAGGGGGCAGAAAAGATGAGCCTTCTAGAGGATCTGTCCAAGGACCGGAGGGTAGTATTATACGCGGTCGCCCTGGCACTGGCTATAATCTTGATAGGCGCTCTGGGCCTGAAGTTCGGGCTGGACCTGCAGGGTGGATCATATCTGCAGCTCCAGCTGGAAGGCGCTGTTGCGCAGGTCGATGTCGCCCCAGAAAAGATTCTAGAGACGCAGTTCAATGCCAGTTCCGTGCAAAAGCTTGGAAATGCCTATGTTGTGATGATACCCGGCAAAGTCAAAGCGACGCTTCCGGATGACCTGGGATACTCAGGTTCGAAGATGGTGGAGCAAAACAACATCACCAAGATCACAATAACGGCTATTGATACGGATATCATAACCAACTACCTCAAAAAGAGCATGGATGCGGATGTCAAGATCGTGGGAGTTGCCCCTGTTCAGTATGAGATCAGAACCAATGTAACAAGGCAATCTCTTAACGCTATCCTGGCACCCGTGGGAGGAAAAGTAGCCACAGGCGAGAAAGCCTTTGTCGAGGGATTAACAGTAGAAACAGTGGACGAGACCAAGAAGGTGCTCGACTCCAAGCTCAACCGACTGGGCATGCAGGACATAAGGGTCAGAGTCGTAGACAATAAGTACATCCTCATTGACCTGGCGGGAATGGATGTGGCCACGGCTCAGGATGTGGTTGGCAAGCCGGGCAAGTTCGAGATACGAATCCAGGCCGATAACAACCAGACCATACATGTGCTCTACGGAGATGCGGTGGCATCTGTGGATATACCCCAAGGAGACCGGAGCGGCGGATGGGGCGTGCCCTTCACTCTCTCTGAAGAAGGAGCGGCGGTCTTCCAGAAGGCTGCGATCGATGCGGGCGCCATAAAGAATCCCGACGCTCACCCCATATCCATGTATCTGGATAAGGACGAGGTCTTCAGCGCACCTCTGGCCGCAGAGCTGGCAGGCAGCCTGGCAAAAGTTCCCGTGCGAACATTGGAGGCGCGTGTGGGATCGGGTGATACAGGCTCTACGAAAGCCAAAGAGCTGTACATCCATCTGCGAGAAGGTGCCTTGCCGGTCAACGTTGCGATTGTGGGGTCAGGCCAGGTGTCTGCAGCTCTGGGCAAGCAGTTCAAAGTCCAGATGGTCATTGCAGGCATAATCGCTCTTCTCGCGGTTGCGGCTATGGTATTCTACCGCTACCGGGAAAAGAGGATAGTACTGCCCATGGTTGCGACGTCCTTCAGCGAAGTTGTGATGATGCTGGGCATCTGGTCATTGGGCGGCGTTTGGTTTGGCTGGCAGCTTGACCTCTCAAGCCTGGCCGGCATCATCATGGTGATAGGAACGGGCGTAGATCAGCTCGTTATCATCACCGACGAGCTGATTCGCGGCGGTGAGGCAGTGCCAGCTGCATCGGATCGCAGCATCAAAGAGAGGGCAGCGGAGGCGGCGGCAAAGTCTGGCGCCGGAAAAGCTGTCGCTGCCAGCAGCAAGGTCTATTTGGGCCGTCTCTCTAGAGCATTCAGCATCATCATCGGTGCTGCTGCGACCACGGCTGTGGCCATGCTGCCCTTGCTCTATATGGGCTTTGGAGCGCTTACCGGATTCGCTCTCATCATCATCGTTGGTGTGATCCTGGGCACAGCGATAGCGAGGCCAGCTTACGGCAGGATAATAGGACATATCCTGGCCGGAAATTAAAGACGTTGAAATGAAACAAATAGGCTTGCAGGCCGCAAATGGCCTGCAGGGTAACCTTTTTTCAGCGACTTCAGAAATAGATTGTGGAGATTAGAAATAACTTTTGCAGATATCTGATAGCCAGATACCTTAAGTCCAGCATTCTATGCGAGTTCGATGCTTGTTTCATTTCAGATTAGCGAACTTGGGTAAGGTTCTCTTCTCCTTCGATTGCCTTTGAGGTTTTACCGGTCAGGGCTATAAGATCTGTTTTAAGTTTATCGGACATAATAGTCCCATTCAGTTTTGCCCTTGCCAGAGAATAAAGCGTGAATTGATCGTAGCTTATATCCAGCAAATTGGCGCCCCTCAGATCTGCTCCAGTTAATTCAACCTGATCGAGGCTTGCATCTTGGAGGTCCGCGTGATTCATATTTGCATTGGTCAGATAGACAACGTTAAGGCTCGCCTTTCTAAGGGATGATCCCCTCATATCCAGGCCCCGGAGGTCGATCTGATGCAACCTTACGCGGTCGAGCTTTGTGTTAATCATCTTTGTGCCTACTAATCGAACAGAGTCCATATTGGCATCAGAGCAATCTGCATTTGATAGATCGGCTCGGGTTAAGTCTGCATATTGCAATCCTGTGCGTACCAGGCTTGCGCCTTGAAGATTGGCCTCGGTTAAATCAGCATAAGCAAAGCTGGCTGAACCCAAATTTGCGCCATTGAGATCGGATCTCATGAGATAGGCTCGAGTAAAATCCGCATTCGACATATCTACGCCGCTGAGGTTGGTGCTGTAGAGTTCTGCCCGGGATAGCTGTGCCCGGGTGAGAATGGACTCGCTTAAATCTGCCCAGCTTATATGCGCTCCCACCAGGTTGGCATTATACAGGTACATATTATGAAGAGTTGCGCCGCTTAGGTCCGTTCGAAAAAGTCTGGCATCGGTCAGGTCAGCTTCCGATAGATCCGAATCTGATAGATCTGCATCTGTGAGGTCGGCCTTAACAAGGCGGGCATTATTCAGCCTGGATTTCGAAATCTTGGCGCTATTCAAGGTAGATTCTGTTAAATCAGACTCCCTGAGATCAACATTATTTAGAATTGCCCCGGTCAGGTCCGCCTTGATCAGAATTGCTCCGGATAGATTAGCGCCGGTCAACCAGGCGGATTTCAAATAGACATCACTCAAATTAGCGTTCCTCAAATTTGACCCTCGTAGATCGGACTGGTTCAGGTGCATTCCGACAAACTCCATTCGGGTCAAGTCCAATCCACTCATGTTGGCGCGATCGGTCGGCGTCTCCAAAACATGAGATGGCTCTGTTGCATAGACTCCACTCACAAGAAACATCAAGATAGTCGCCAGGTGCATAAATCCCATAAGCCTCATAAATTCTCCTGAAGGATGCATTCTTCCAGTAGAACCATACGTTTGAACTTATTAAATATGTTTCTGTTATGACCATAATTATTTGCCGGGACCAATCATACCCATGAATAGAATTGAACCTCGCAGGTCGGCGCTCTTCTAGCCCAGCTTTCGCGGCGTGTCTGTCTTTTCTATCCCAATGTCTCCGCCGCTTTTTCCAAGGATTGCTTTGGAGTTTGTGTCATTGGCTACAGCTACCTGAATATCCGAAGAATGATAGTCCTTTTCCACTTTGGACTTCGTCCCCCTTTGATTCAACAGCTGGTCTATCTGCTGGTCTATTTCCGTTGTGAGGGCAAAGACGGTTTCAAGGGCACTATCAAACGAATCCTCTGGTGCGTGGCGGCCATCCCTTGCCAGGACGCGGATCTTGTAATCTCCAGCAGGCAAATCTTTGGTTGACCATCTCCAGCTGTCGGATTCAGACCACCGGCTCATATCCCTGCCGTTGACCTGAAATTTATAGAGGACGTGGTCGCCATCAGAGTCCAAAGCCACGGCCTTCCAGAGAACTACTGCCCCCTGAACCTGGGGACTGGAATTATCGGCCTTCAGGCTTTTCAGGATTGGTGGCTGATTAGAGGCCTGGAGGGCGAAGGTCGCATTCGTGGAGCTGTCGAATGAATCCTCTGATGCATGGCGGCCGTCTCTGGCCTGAACTCCGATTTTGTAGTCGCCGGGCGCGTCTGCAGAAGTGTTCCAGATCCAGGAATTGGATGGCGACCAGCCGGTCACTTCCTTGTCATTGGCCAGGAATCTGTAGTTAATCTTGTCTCCATCAGGATCTGTGCCACGGGCTGTCCAGGTTATGACAACTCCCGTAGTCTGGGGGCTGATCATATCCGGTTTTAGCTCCTGCACGAGCGGGATCTTATTGGAGATCGGATTGGGTGATGTAATGGTGAATGTCCTGACCATTTCGCTGTCGGACGATGCGGCACCGGCATGGCGGCCGTCTCTGGCCTGAACACTGATCTTATAGTCGCCTGGGCCAGACGCGGACGTGTTCCAGGTCCAGGAATTAGATGGCAACCAGTCGGTCACCTCTTTGTCATTGACCAGGAATCTGTAGTAGACCCTGTCTCCATCCGGATCTGTGCCACGGGCTGTCCAGGTTATGACGGCTCCCCGTGCTCGCGGGCTATCCATGTCCGCTTTGAGGTCATTCAGCACCGGTGCATGGTTGGGGTCCAGTAGGATTAAGGTCGCGTTCAACATGCTATCGAATGAATCCTCTGATGAGTGGCGGCCATCTCTTGCCAGAACTGTGATTTGGTAGTCTCCTGCCTGCAAATTCTGAGTTGCCCAGCTCCAGCTACTGGACTTAGACCATTTCCTTGCCTCTTTGTCGTTGACCAGGAACCTGTAGAGGATCTTATCATTATCCGGGTCCAGAGCCACTGCTTTCCAGAAGACCGTTGTCCCCTTTTCCAGGGGGCCCTGTTTGTCGGGCAGGAGGCTTTTCAGAACCGGCGGCTGGTTAGGTGCCGTGATGGTGATGGATGCATTCATAGAGTCGTCAAAAGAGTCAACAGCCGAGTGTTTCCCATCTCTTGCCAGGACTGTGATCTTATGGTCGCCAGGTCTCGCCGCGGACGTATTCCAGATCCAGGAATTGGATAGCGCCCAATCGGTCACTGTACTGTCACTTTCCATGAATTTGTAGTATATCCTGTCGCTATCGGGGTCTGTAGCGTTGGCAGTCCACTGCACTATGTCGCCCAGCACCGGATTGGCCTTATCGGCGGTGAGTCCCGCTAGCTTTGGCGGCAGATTGGGGCTTATATTCACTGGGGGCTTATCGATCCTGCCGAGACTGGATTGATCAGAGAGATTATTCGATTGAGCATGAAGAGTCGCATTTGAAGATGCGTTTGGAGAAGATGCTATGGCGGAAGGCTTCGATTTTTCAGCAGGTACAGATGCAGTAAAGAGTGGAGCCGTATTCATAGATGGTGCTGTATTTGACAGAGGAGGTGCAGATATTGACCTCGTCGATTCATTCGTGGAATTATTCCCATGCAATCCCGGATTCTGAGCTCCAATATCAGCAGATTGGTTTGCAGTGGTCATATTCTTCGCGGCGGATAAAGTCTCGACCACAGGTTTGGTAACCGTCTCGCTGATGCCGCTGACGCTACTGATGCTGGTGTCGCTGCTCACCTTTGCGGATTGTGCTGTGCTCTGGCTTGACACTGCAGACGGAGTTGATTCTGACGGTGATTGTGTACCTGCGGCAGAACCGGAAGCGCTGCTCGAGCGTGTTTCGCCTACACTGAGAACTGTTACCTTGCTCTTCTCCTCCAAGATTACGGGAGACGAATTCTCTGTGACATTGATCTTTGCGGAATTGGTGACGGAAGTCCAGTTGCTCGATTCACTGGAATTATTTTGATATGTATTATGAGACAAATTCGAAGAAGCATCTCCGAGTAAATTAACCCCTAGGTGCTCCTCTCTATAAGGTTTTGAAAAATCCCCTTCTTTGAAAAGCTGCAGGTCGAGCCTCTGCAAACCCGGACTTTCGCTCAGGGTGAAGCCTAACCGTCCTTGCCAGGTCTCATTATGGCCCAGATTCAGGTTCTTTGTGAAAATAGTGGAATTGTTGAGCAACAGTTTCAATGTATAATTGGTGGAAATTTTTTCACCGTTTATTATCTTGGCTATAGCCTGTAAATCGCTCCCTATCTTGAGCGGCTCAGATTGTGAATTCAATGCTTCTCTTGGCCAGAAGAATCCAGCGACGTGGCTCCTTCGCCGGATGAACCGTGGTTCAGGCTTACGGCGAATGCGACGGCTGCGACAAATAAGACCGCAGCGAATGCCAGAGGAAGATAAGCTGTACGCCGACGACGGCCCCGGATGCGAACTCCAGGAATGCCGGAAAAGATCTTTGTGAGTGGATTGCCTCTTCTTGACCGGGAGACCAATCCCCTTTTGCGAGGCTGCGTTGAGAAGCGGATGTAGGAGATGGCATTCAGGAATATGGCCAGGAGAGAGAGAATTGTCGCCAGGGATGCAGGCTGCAGACCTCTGGGGGTAAGCATCAGAACGAGGCTGACAAGGCCAGCCAGGAGCGAGGAAAGTCCCAGGCAGAGGATAATACGTCTACTCAATTCGATGTCTCTTTTGGCAGGAAACCGAAGGAGGACGATAAGGTAGCCTGGGACCAGGATAACCAGACCGAGGGCCAGGAGCGAACCTGTCTCCTGAACGGATTCAGGGGATAGATTGGCTAAAGCAAGAGCTAATAGGGATATCAGAGCAGACGCAATCAGATTCATGGGCGGTGGCCAGGCCAGCCTCAAATTTCTTTATCCTCCTGCAACTAAGCCTGAAAGTTCTATTCTCAATTTATCGATAAAACTCTTTTCCTCGAACAGAATACAGATCTGCGGGGGCTCTGCGGTTAGTCTTTTTAAATTTTTTTGTTCAGAATCGACAGATATCCATAATTTTCAAGACTCGCCTTGACGATTTCGTTTACAGAATAGCAGGATGCCAGCATTACCCGGGCTCTCGCGCGCGGGCAAGCGGGCGCGTGGCCGCTCGGGCGGGGCCCGCAGCCCGCAACTCGAAAATGATTACCGGTAATATTTCTTCATTCTCGCAGGATCTGAGGCCGTTTTCCAGAGGAACTCAAAATATGGCCATAAATCCTCAGCCAGAATCATCGAAAGCATCAAACAACAACCTTTTTCTCGTTAGCTTTTTCATCTATTTCTAAGAATAGAACCGCAACATCTAAATTATAATTAGTGTATAGTTGCTTAAAGATATAATTAGATATTAGTAGTAAGAGCTCAATAAGTGTATGTGAGGAGTGAAAGGATGCTTGTGCCTGGAAGGAAGATCTTGATATGCGCACTTATGCTGACATGCATAACTTTGATGGCAAGTCCTGCAAGCAGTTCGGTCTTAGCGAATCAATTGGATATAGGCAGACCTCTATCTCCTCTTCCGGCTGAGTCAACGGTGGCCTTTTGGGATTTAGGGACTCCTGGATATGATGAAGGTGACCCTGTCTACCTTAATCATTTCGATTATAATGATAATTCTTATCAAGATGAGCCTGAAAATTCTGCCGATATGATGACAGGCTTTAGTGAGCGCCTTCCACACAGTGGCAGAGAGATCTATTCGCCTGGATTAAGTTATGCCCTATTTACAGACGGTTATAAATTGTTCATCTCGGATAAATTGATCGATAGCAGGCCAAGGATAGTTGGCAAAATGCGGGGCCTATGCGTTGAAGTGGTTCATGGCTTGAAGGCAGATTATTATCATGTTCTTGGAACATGGCTTATCAAGATTCAACCCTATAAAATGGCAGCTGATGGCTCCAGACGGGATGATATTCCCGCTCAAGAGCTGGCTATATCAGTTATTTTTAATGCTTTTGGATCAAAGGTGTCGGATGCTGACTGGGATCTCGGAAAGATGCTCTGTGGCTTTGAATTTCGACCCGAATCTCAGCCCCAGGTGGCCTATTGGGATGTTGGCTCGATAAAAAATGAATTTGATCCGCTTGATATAGCTTATATTCATATGAATCCAAACATCAATTTCATAGAATTAAATGATATTCGGCTTACAAAATATGGCAGGTATCTTCCAGGAAGTAAGGTCGCTGCTAATGACAACGACATCCAAAGGAATTTAACTGGATTCCCGGAGGGGTCCAAAATCGTTTTCGTTGATCTATCTGGTAATAGGGGATATGATCTGCAGGACCCGGTATATTATCATATCAATGACAACTCCTCCCGAATAGGCCGAATGGATATAAGATTGAGCTTTTTTGGGAATAGAGCAGCTGGAACACTGGTAGATGGCATTGATCCAGACCGCGAGCTTCCAATAACTGAGCTCCGTTCTGCCATAAGATTCCTTAACTTGAACGGAAATATGAGATCGGACGGAAAACACTATTACGATAATGAGGATGCAATCTATCTGGATATTTCGGTTGAGAAGGGTGCTTACGGATTTGTTGTGGTTAACGATATCCGCCTTTCAAGATAACGCACAAAATTGGACCGCACCATAAATCCATGCGGCTTGACGCCTGGCCGACTCGGGAAAAAACGCTTTCGTGCTTGACTTGTGCAATGCAGAAGACACAAGCCTAAGCTCCCCTTTTTTTAGGCATATGGAGCCGAAGCATTGCGATCAGCTCTGGATGATGGGCACCTTGCTTTGAGAAGGAAAAACGATACTATTCGCCTCGTTTTCGTCTCTCCTTTGCCTAAGCGATTGGGAACTCAGGCACAAGGTGTCACAACTCAGCACGCTATCTGGCAGTCAGGTTCTCTCGATTCATTTTGCAGGCAAAGCATCAAGGTTATGATTTTCGCCCGGATAGCGGATTAGCCTTCAATATTGTGAATTATTCATTGTCTGGCTTACGTTGCTTAATATTGCAGGACCATTAGAGAATACTTGAGAGATCTGTCCTTCATTGGTAACATTGACATAGTTGGTTTGAGATCCGGTGCATTCGCAGAAGTCTTTCAAGCACGGTAACACATTAACCAATACGGTCGATTCGTTATTTCCTGGGATAGGATCAAAGCTCCCGGAATAGATTCTTGCGGAATTTGACACACTTCCAGGTGAAACGGGCTGCAAAATCACATGAATTATGACATTTTGACCGCTATTCAGATCTCCTATTTTCCATGTATCCTCGTTTTGGCCAAAGCTGGATGGTATCACCGAATAGAGTATACAATTCGGGGGGATTATATCTCTTATCCGAACATCCCGAGCCATTGATGGCCCGTTATTGGCTACTGTAATAGTAAAGTCAATCAGATCGCCCATTCTTACAGGTTCTTTTAGGCTCGTCTTGGTGATCTGAAGGTCCGAATAATTCAGATTGACCCATGCCTCTGCAAAGCCGGCTATCTTCCGGTTCCATTTATTATGGGCAGTAAAATGTGCCACGTTAACCAGAGGCCCAGGCATGTCGCTAGCCTTTACGACATATGTTGCAGAAATTGTGGCTGTTTCTCCGGGTTGAAGGCTGCTCTTATTCCATTGCAGGGGTCCAATCAAATTATCATCGATCGTCAAATCCGTTAAGGGCAGACTGAGTCTATTTTTAATTGTATAATTATATCTAATAACTTGGCCAATATCTGCTACATTAACCGATGCAGTTTTTGTAAAATTGATACAATTCACATCTACAGAGGCCACTTCGGATGTGCTTCCCTCTTTTCCGGTGGGATCACGATATGTCAGGGTCGCAGTGTTATTCAGATATCCTGACTCCTCTGCCACTGAAGAGGAATTGAACTGCAATTTTTCGCCAGGAAGAAGCATTGACTTATTCTGAGAGAATTTCTCGATCTTGTCATCTACAAGATGAAGATCGAAAATATTTGCTGAGCCAGAGTTCTCGATATCATAGGTGTAGTTTATCTGATCTCCGATACAGGCCATATTCTTATCTGGGGTTTTGTGCAAGACTATATTCGCCAGATAGACACAGGCAGTTGAACCATCCTGGACTTCGTTTCCACTGTTGTCCTTTGCGCTAATGGTTGCATTATTGACCAGCGGTCCGGGAAGATCTCCACGGGTTACAGTGTAGTCCCTCGATGCGCTTATCACCTCGTTAGGCCCAAGTTCCGTCTTATTGAGCTTGATCTCTCCAAGCCTGTCATCAATGAGACTCAGATTGCTCACTATGCTGCCGCCCTCATTCTTGACATCATAACGATAGACTATGTTGTCCCCTACCCTGGCTACCGTTGGGGTGGCTGTTTTATTCAATATGACATTAATAATTGATACAGAAGCGCTGTCATTGACCTCTCCAATATTTCCTTCTGAGTCCAGATAGGTCAAGGTTGCATTATTGACCCGCGGTCCGGGAAGGTCTTCGTGGGTTAGAGTGTAACCCCTCGATGTGCTCGTCAGCTCTTCAGGCCTAAGTTCCGTCTTATTGAGCTTGATCTCTCCAAGC
>Ga0209777_10008488_pt1 | contig 11233 bp, 6 predicted proteins | sample FrelakmetHBP12HB_FD_187147 | JGI IMG/M metagenome (GOLD analysis project Ga0209777, IMG submission 187147) | Freshwater lake sediment microbial communities from the University of Notre Dame, USA, for methane emissions studies -HBP12 HB (SPAdes)... | ecosystem: Environmental > Aquatic >...
CAACCATGGGACCGCCGCTGTCACCGTGGTCGAACGGCACGGTGGCGCTTGAGCGAACGGACCCGCGCTCGAATTTTCGGTCCAGTGTGCCCACGTACAGCCCGATGGGCACTCCACGCGGCGATCCGGCCAACACAAGCCGGCTCCCTACTTTAGGGTCGCTCTCAGCCAGCTTCAGCAGGCCTGGGAGGTCGTCGCCAGACTCGACTATGCACAGATCCAGGCACTCGTCCCAGGCTAAGGCGCGGCACTTTGACCAGTAGGGGTTCTCGCCCTTCCGGAGCTCAATCTTGAGTGTTGAGTAGGGGACCTTGTTATCATCGAGGACGTTGTGGGCGGCGGTCAGTAGATAGCGCTGGCTGGGAGCTAAGCCAAAATGAGACAGATCAACGGCGAAGGCTGTACCATGGCCGCTGTACGTCCTGCCATTGTTCTCGTGTTCGTACCGGATTCGCACAGTGCTCTGGAGCAATGTTTGGCGCAGGCTTGGCAACACATCGCTATCGGCAGCCGAGCCAGGAATGGCTGCACACAGTGCAACGCTGGTCGCTATGAGGCATGAAAGAACATTCGTACGGATCTTAAGTGGCATCTTGTGGGTTCCGCCCCTCCCCACGCCTACCCACTATAATCGTCACGGAACAGATGTCACTTAAAAAATTACCAAAAAAGTCCCCCTGTGCAGGGGAACTACACCATAACTCATTGCTACAGTCGCTGATACAGCAGTCTATTGCATAATGTTCTACCTGAGTTGTTCAAGCAGTTCCTCTGAATCCACCTTCGAGTCGCGAATCAGACGCGCGAAGGCCGCAGCCTCACCTGTCGCCCCCGACTTGGCTAAAGCGGGGATCTTCAGGTATTCTGGCTGATGCGTCTTCAGGTGTTGAATGTTCTCTTTGTCCTCCGGTTCCATCACGCATCCTTTGGACTTCTCCAGATCCGGGAGATGTCCACCGTTGGCCGTCTTCTGTTCGGAAAGAGGAATCAACTGCACATCCAGGTTGCAGGATGCTCGTCCGTAAGTGTCCCCCGACTTCTCGAAGATGTAGCTGGTGAAACGCGAGAAGGCAACTACGGGAATTGTGCGATGAGCGGCTTTCTTGGGCTTGTAACTCCCCGGCAGGCTGACTCCTTCCAACAGCCATTCAAAGTCATAAAGGATGCCGCCCAGGAGCTTGTCTGTTTCCATCATCTGCTTGACGATATCACTGCCGGTCCCCAGCGGACCATAGACTCTGGGCTCGCTTTCTATCAACGTCACGCCCATGCGGTCATCTTTGCATAGCGCCTTGAATACCTGTCCGAACTCCTTCCGCGAGATAGGATTCCTGTACTGCATCCTGCTGTTGACGGTGAATGTGTTCGTTTCCTTGTTATAGGTTACGGATTTCAACTCCTCGAATCCTTCGGCGGTGCCTTCCAGCACCACGCCTTTTGGTATTGATAGGTACCTCGCCATGACGGCCTGCGTGGCCTTGGACTTCCCGACGGGAGAGCGGATAACAGCCTGCTCCGCGGTCTGCCCAACCACTAGCGGCTGCCACTGGAGCGCCATCAGAGCCAAGGTCAAGCTGCGGATCGGCAGTGATCTAAAGTGCATCGAACACTTTCCTCTACGTGCCACGGGCATCTTCCCCGTGTTCACGGGCTGGAAGCCCGTGCCACGCGGTACGATCACTCAAACTCTTGCGCGAGAAGGAACATGCCCTGCACGCGAGGGCATGTTCCGCTCGAACTACTATTGCTTACATCCGCTTGAGAAGGAGCAGGCTCTTCTCGTCAGTGCCGGGGATTTCCTTGTACTTCTTGACGATGTCGCCGCACTCGCACTTGATCCTGCGCCACACCTTGGTCTCAGGTTGGTCAAGCACCTGCCTGGTCATGGTCTCATATCTGGCGGGGATCTCTATCCTGTGAGTGGACTCCGGCTCCACGCACACTTGCTTCGTGATCGTCTCGAACTTCGCCGGGACGCTATCGTAGGCGACGCTGGCCGGCGTATCCAGAACCGTGCGCTCCATCGTTACATATTTTGCCGGGATGGTCGTCTTTCTTATATCGGCGTCCGCCACCAGCCGCTGCACCTGCACTCTTTTCGTTACGGCTGGGAAGGCCACCTTCTCGCTGGTCGCCTCCTTGTCCAGGACCTGCTTCGTCACCGTCATATACTTGGCCGGGACCTCGCACATACAGAATGAAGCTCCGCACTGCGCATCATTGCCGCTGCTGAGCTTCTTCCAATATGTGTGCGCCGGAGAGACCTCGATCTGCTCGGTCTCGGTATGGAACTGAGCAGGCGTCGTCCGGATCTCCTCCCGCGCTTCCCGCACCACGACATCCTCTTCCACTGTCTCATACTTGGCCGGAATAACCTCGATGCGCGTGCACTCCGGCTCGGCCAGCACCTGGAAGGTCTCGGTCTTATAGGCAGCCGGAACAGCCCTGGCCAGCTTGGACTCAGGCTGAACCCGGATCGTCTCTTCCCTGGCCTCCCACTTTGCCGGGACGTATTCCATGTACGACGAGGCCGGACGGACTAGGACCTCTTCGGTCACGGTCTTGTATACGGCCGGCCTGCACACCAGTGTCCAGCCCTCGCCAGGTCTCGCCTGAGGCAACGGCTGGCCTTCAACGAACGGAACTTCAGCAGCGGTCAGGGCCGCAGGCTGGGCCTCCGGCAACGGTTGTGTTCGAGAGGCACAAGGCTGGCACTCCATTGCCGGCGGGTCAGGAGACCGAGCTTCATCAGGAGACTCTGCCGCGGGCAGGAGCCCCATACACAAACCACAAGCAAAACAAACCCAAACTACCGGAAAGAAGACTCTAACACTCATAGCGATTCCTCCTGCGTTCCCTCTCCCCCTCTTTCAGGCGACAAAACTGACAAGATTTCGACCGACAATGTCAACTTGCCGCCACCACGGAACGGCAGTACCAGCCAGCTGCTTTGGCTCGTAAGCTCCTGCCCCCGCAACGTTCCACCCCTTGCGCATTTGTGCGCCGCCATGTCCAACAGTTGGCATTTCCAGTCCCCAGTGGCCAACTGCTGTCATTGGGACTAAGAGCGCAAAGACCACGGCATCCGCCCTGATAAGCGGCTCTTCTGAGACTTGCCGTGTTCGCCTCCCTCCTCGCATCTCGTGTTGCCTCCCTTCTAGGAAACCACTTGTTATCAAACGCTATGCCAAGAGAACTGCTTCATGTGTCGTTTGCTGAGGGAGGGCTGGAAAACACGGAACACAAGAGCCGGTTCTTGCGAACGCGTTAGCCTTCAACCCGAAACCTGAAACCATAAACTTGAAACCATCTCTTCTAGCAGTAGAAGGCTACCAGTCCCAAGTCTTAGCTTGGGCGTAATACGGGCGTCTCGCCCGTGGGGTGTAGCACGGGCGTCTCGCCCGTGGGGGGGATAGGTAAAGGAGAGGATGCTCATGTCAACAGCGGACAATCTCAAGGCGGCATTTGCCGGTGAGAGCCAGGCCAACCGGAAGTACACGGCCTTTGCAAGGAAAGCGGAAGCGGACGGCTTTCCTCAGATCGCCAAGCTCTTCCGGGCGGCGGGGGAGGCGGAAACGGTCCACGCCCACTCGCACCTGCGCGTAATGAAAGGCGTCGGCAAGACTGACGAGAATCTCCAGGTCGCCATTGACGGCGAGGGGTACGAGTTCCAGAAGATGTATCCTGAGTTCATTGCGGAGGCCGAGAAGGAGGGCAACAAAGCGGCGGTCCTCTCGTTCAAGGGCGCCATGGCCGCGGAGCAGATACACTACAAGCTCTATTCGGAGGCCCTCACTTCCTTCAAGGCCGGCAAGGACATCTTGCAGGTGACGTATCAGGTCTGCCAGATCTGCGGCCATACCGTTGTCGGCGGCGCGCCGGACAGATGCCCCGTCTGCAATGCCCCGAAAGACAGGTTCGTGGAGGTAAAGTAATAGAAAATCCCTAAGCCCTGGAAGGGCGGAAGATTATAGCCCAGGGCGCAAGCCCTGGGTTGCCTGAATACGGAAAAGGAGTCCTGATGATCTCTAAGCCTTGGCGCATTGACGCTCACGTTCATCTTTGGAAGGCCGAAGAAACCGGCCGCCTGCTGGAAGTGGCGGCGGCGGCCGGTTTGGAGCACCTGGGGATTGTCTGTATTCCAGAGCGCAGCATTGTGAACGCGAATCCCGCGGCCTGGGTGGCAAAGGCCCAAGACCCGGCGCGGTTCTACGTCTTCGGCAGCCTGGACCATTCGCAGACCTGGAGCGGCGGGCGCGTCAAGACGCCGTCGCTCAGCGAGCAGGTTGATCTGCTGCGCGCGCTGGGTTGCGACGGCATCAAGATGCTGGAGAACAAGCCGGCCACGCGCAAGCAGCTCGACATACCCGTGGATGGCCCTTACTTCGCGGCCTACTTCGCGCGCGTCGAGGAGACCGGCTTCCCGCTGCTGTGGCACGTCGCGGATCCCGAGGAGTTCTGGGACCCCGCGCTGACGCCAAAGTGGGCCCGCGAGAAGGGCTGGGGCTACGACGCTACATTCGTTAAGAAGGAACAGTTGTACGTGGAGATCGAGCGCGTGCTGGCGCGGCACCCGCGGCTGAAAATCATCTTTGCGCACTTCTTCTTCCTTTCGGCCGACCTGCCGCGGGCCAATGCGCTGCTGGACCGTTTCCCCGGCGTGCACCTCGACTTGGCGCCAGGCATCGAGATGTTCTACAACCTGTCTAAGGACGTCGCGGCCACGCGCGCGTTCTTCATCAAGTATGCAGACAGGATCATCTACGGCACGGACCTGGCCAGTTCCATGACGCTGCGCGAAGGCATTGAGCGTGTGGGCCTGGTCACGCGCTGGCTGGAGACGGCTGACGAATTCCGCCTGCCGCCGGGCACGGATTTCCTTCTCGGCCCGCCCGAGGATGGTATTATGCGCGGCCTGCATCTGCCCAAGGACGTGGTGGCCAAAATCTGCCGCGGCAACTATGAGCGGTTTGCAGGCAAGACCCCCCGGCCCCTGGACCGCCAACTTGCCCGCGCCGAATGCCAACGCCTGGCCAAAGCAGTTGAAGTTCTCACCGGCCAGAAAGCCGCGGAGAACCACGCGGGGAAGGCGGCGGCAAGCCTGGCGAAGTAAGAAGTAAAAAGGAAAAAGGAAAAAGTGCATTTGCTCCCGCGCCCACATTCACGCGGCGGCTTTTGCCTTTTTCCTTTTTCCTTTTTACTTTGCTTTCGGCGCCAGTTCAAACCTGTCCGTGTATATCGCCGTCACGTTGGCTTCGTTGTCGTTCGGCGCGACGTAGGCGTAGCGCCCGGGCTTGAGCTCCAACTCGCAGACGTCGAACCATTTGTACTCGTCGTTGGGCATGTCCTTGGCTTGGATGGTGATCTCGCCAAGGCTCTTCTTCGCCGCGCTGTCGTAGGCGCCGACATGAAACGCCGCGCCTGTGTCGCTCTTCTTCTCTACGCGAATCCGCGCGCGAAGAACGTACGGCCCGGCCGCCGCGTCTTTGGGCGCGGGGATGTCCCAGCCCACGCTCCACTCCAGCGTTCCCCCCGGCTGCCTGGCGGCCACCCCATCCTCGGCCTTCGGGTCGGCGACCAGCATGGCCAGCTCGCCTTCGCGGTGCAGACGGAACTCGTGGTCCTCGCCCAGGATGACGCCGGGCGCCGCCGTGACGGGTTTGCGCGCCATGAGCAGTTCAAGGCGCTTGACGTCCCCGGCGATGCCGCTCCATTCGTGAAAATTCGTGATCTTCTGCGCCTTGGCCACGTCCAGCAGGCGCGTGGCGGCCTCCTTCAGCACCGCGATAGGTTCGCGCGCCTGCGACACCTGGGTATACCAGACAGGCAGCCTGAGGCGCTGCACGCGCGCCAGCAGCTTCGCATCGCCGGAATCAGCGGCAATCTTCTCGGCTGCGCCGAGAGTCTTGTCCCATTCCCGGAGGTTCTCCGGCGCAAGGTAGTTGCGGCTGAAGTTGTCGAAAATGCGGACGTGCTCGCCGCTCTTGACGATGGCTTCACGCTCCAGATCAATGAACTGCTGCACCTTCGCCGCCGCGGGGCCGTAAGCTCCGGCTATGAACTCCTTGATCAACTCGTCGCCGCTTCGCGACGGGTCCCAGAGCAGTTTGGCCAGCACCCACGACCGCAACTCGCTCAGTTCACCGCCGCCGCCTGTTGAGTAATTGCCTTGCTCGAAGAGCCCAACGACGCCATTGTCAGCGAAGGTGCGGACGTTCTTGTCGAGCACGCCCAGGTTGGGGAAGGGCATGATGTAATGCGCAAAATCCGTCGTATAGTCCCAAATGTAGAGGCGCTGGGTCAGCTTGTTCCAGCCCTTCAGGTCTTCCAGGAATGAGGTGTTCGTCTTCTCCGGGCAGCCGTCGAGCGGGTGCGAGAAGCAACATTCGATGCTGCACAGCCGCACGATCACGTTCGGGCGCGGGCGGACCGTCTGGGGCGGCTTGCGCGTGTACTGGTAGGCCAGCGTGTCAATCGCGACGTTGGGATGGTCCTTCTCGATGGCCTCGGCGACGGCGTTGACGAACTTGATCAGCGTGCCCGCGTGGCTGCCCTCGGCGTCGTCAATGGCCTTGCAGTTCGGGCATTCGCACGGGTTATGCCAGTCGTTCTGCGAGACGGAAAAGATGTTGGCCTTCGGGTCCTTGGCGATCCATTCCTTCACGGTCTTGATGGCGGCTTGCAGCACTTCGGGGTTCGTCAAACAGAGCTGCGCCTGCGCCGAGATGCGCTGGCCTTTGACCAGGGAGAAGTACTCGGGGTGCTGAGCGAAGTGCTTGCCCGGATCGAGAATAAGGTTGAACGTGTGGACGAACGGGCCGTACACGATTTTCCCGCCGTGCTTGCCGCTGAGCTTGGCATGGGAAGAGTTGAGCCGGTTGCGCGCCGCCCAGTCGGCGTCGCTGAACGCTTCCGTCCAGAAGACTTCACGCGATTCCAGGCGCGGCTTGACGCGTACGCTCAAGTCGCCGGGGAGGGTCAGCGAATCCTTCTTCTCAACCTTCTCGCAGTCCCGCGTGTGCCAACGACAGCCCAGGCAATCCTCCAATAGCGCGTAGACGCCATAGAGCACCCCGCGCGGCCGGCCGCCGGTGATGGTCAGGTTCTTGCCGCCGGCTTTAAGTTCGTACTCCTCGCCGCCGAAATCCGCGGCGAACTTCAACCGTATCGTGGGCGCATCGCCCGCCTTCGTTCCTGTTGCGGCGGAACTCTCAACCGGAAATGTGGCACCGGAGAGCTTGCCCAGATAGGCCGCCAGTTCCTGAGCGGCGTACTTTTCGGCCTCCGTGGCATCGTCTGCAACGACGATGCGGAATTCAGTCTGGCCGCCCTTGGCCAGCAGAAGCGGTTCGGCGCCAAGCGTGCTTAGCATGAAACACCCCACGGAAAGAAGAATCGCGGAACGCATACGCAGCCTCCTGTAGCTAAGGACCAGGCTCTTAGACATACCCAGGTTGTCCCCGACGCGCCAGCGACCGTTTGGGGATTCTGCGCCTTTGTCATTTGGCTTTGCGTGGAACTTCGGTATGCGGATAGGCAGGCAGACTTTACAGCGCAGGCTAAGCCCAGCGGGTTCTGGTGCAGCGGCTATGGATAAGCATCCCCGTGTTCTCGGATGCAGTCTTGACGCGCTCCTCCTCGGCGTTGCGGCTGCCCTGCCCCTGGCCCCTCCCGCAAGGGGAGGGGAGACCGCGCCGGCCAAGTACGCGGACCCTGTGCCGCATGAGCTGATAACTCAGCCCTATCGAGTCTGCCAGGACTTGGAAGAGCTGACCGTGCGCATTGATAACCTCTGCCGCAAGCCGTTCCACAAGCTCCTGGACATGAACGGCGTCATGCAGCCTGAGACCGTGATCTTCAAGGACACGATCAGCGGCCACGAAGTCATGAGCCTCACGCGCGAATTGTGTGAGGACCTCTCGCATCCCGACCTGGGCCGGCCCGTCTGGACCTGCAACGGCAAGCATATCCTGTTCATGGGCAGCCGCGGCTATATTGACGCCGGCGGCAAGTTCCAGAAGAGCGGCTGGCCCGGCCACAAGTACATCATGAACAGCGACTACACGAACCAGCGCGTGCTGATGGTCAGCTTCAAGGACAAGTTCATGGACATTAACGGCAAGGAGTTCGCGCGCGCCGCCGGAATCTACAGCAAGTTCAACATTATGGACACCCGCAACCCGCGCTACGCTTACTACGCGGTGAAGGACAAGCTATGGCGCGTCACAATCAGCGAAGACCTGAGCGACAGCGTCGGGGAATTGTTCTGCCAGTTGAGCAACGCCCAGAACAAGATCATTCAAGACATCTCGCCGGACGGCCGTTTCCTCCTCATCCAGGACGCCAACCCCGACCTGGACCCGCAGAAGAAGAAACCGCTGTATATGCCGCAGATTCACCTGGTTGACATCACCAAGAAGCCGGGCGAAGCCGGAGCTTATTTTCACCACCCCGCCGACTACGCCGTGCCGGAAGTGAAGGACCCCAACGGCAAGGTGATCCACGAGCCGGCCAACAGTTATCATTTCCATTCTCTCAGCTTCGGGGCCAACAGCAAGACGATTGGGTGGAACTACGGCCCGATGACTGATGTCGGCGAACCCATGAACTATACGCTGGACATCACCAACGGACTGGACGGCACGCCCACGCACGGTGAGGTGAGCGCCAGCGGCGGCGTGAATCCCTGGGGCCAGTATGAGTCGCACGGCAAGATGATCGGTGGCGGTAGCACGCTGGGCCTCTACTTCGGCGGCACTATCAAAGGCTTGGATGGCAAAGACACGGGCGGTTGGGGCATTTGGATTCGCGACTACAGCGACGACAAGAAGCTCCCGCGCTTCGTGACCATCGGCCCTGGCGGCCACGTTGCGGGCGGGAATTCGCAGCACCCCGACATCTGGGCGGCGCACATGAGCACAGGCTGGCGCGACAAGGTCAAGGAAAGCGACTGCATAGTCTGGGGCTATGCTTCGCAGGCCAAAGCCGAGGTGCTCTGCCATATCTACTCCGATGTCCGCGGCGGATTGCAGAAGGACCGCAAGACAGGCAAGTACACCAAGTGGAGCGGCATGGACAACAACGATTTCCGTCCCTACTCGGCGATCCCCCGCCCGCTCCTCTCGCCCGACGCGACCAAGCTTTGGTTCCACAGCTCCATGCTCATGCCGTGCGAGGAATGGGTCGGCGCTTACGTGGCTGTGATAAGAAGGCCCGATCCACCGCGCGAGTTGCGCCTGGCCCCTAACGTTAAAACCGTACGCTTGATGTGGGAAGACGCGAAGAACGGTTCCGAGACCAAATGCTACCACGTCTACCGCGGCGACGCAGACGGCAATAACTTTACGGCGGCTATGGTTCCTGGGTCTGTCAGGGATAAAGGTGAAAAGATGCTATCAGGGAGGTCCCAGGACTGCATACACCCACACGGCCAGAAATGCAGTTACGCTGTAACTGCGGAAGACTGGTCAGGCCTGGAGAGCGACACGACATCAGAAATCCTGGTTGTGTCAGTTGAGGAGGACGGACCTAAACTCGTGGCCCAACGCCCGGGAATCAAGGGCTGGGACAAGACGCCGCCGCCGGCCGTGACCGGTTTCACTGCCGCCAAAGAACCAGACGAGGATGGTCAATACCGCCTCAAGTGGGAGAAGAACCCCGCGAAGGATTTGCGCTACTACAACCTCTACTTCTCAACGAAAGCCAAGCCCGATGTCGGCCAGAAGCGGCTCATCATGTCGCCGCCTGCCAACATGACTGAGTACCTCGATTGGTCCGCGCCCCTGGGCGAAAAGACGGTATACTACGCCATCACCGCTGTGGACAGGCAAGGCAACGAGTCGCCGCCGGCATTCGCGTCCGCATCCTCGGAAAGATAGAGGCTGTAGCGGCGAAACTGCGTTCAGGTCAAAGATCTGCCATAGAGATCACCGAGAGAATGGAGAGGCATACACTATCCCTTTTCTCCTTCGTCTGTGGCCTGTGTGGCAAACCTGGCTTGTACGCTACAGCCTCGAAGAAGGTATTGACTGCGGACGGAGACGGTGGTAGGTGTTGTTGAATCTTCGGATTTCGAGTTTTGGCGAATCTGTGCAGACAATTTGGGAATGAGGCAGTTCGGGGTGTAGTGTGGCCATTTGTATGGAAGGGAAGAGCCATGCTTTACTTCAGCGGGAAGCGTCCTTTCGGTTTGTGCCTTGCGGTGGGGGTTGCGCTGATCTGCGCCGCAACGCGGGCTGCCGATCCCTGGGCGTGGGGAGCCAACACTAACGGCGAACTGGGCGACGGGACGACAACGCATCGTCACACTCCCGTTCAGGTGAGCGGGCTGAGTAACGTCGTCGCCTTCGCGGGCGGATGGTCGCATTCGCTCGCCATCAAGAACGACGGGACTGTCTGGGCCTGCGGATGGAATGGCTACGGCCTACTGGGCGACGGGACGACAACGGAACGTCACACTCCTGTGCAGGTGAGCGGGCTGAGCAACGCCGTCGCCGTCGCGGCCGGAAATAACCATTCGCTCGCAGTCATGAAAGACGGAACTGTCCAGGCGTGTGGATACAATTATTACGGCCAACTGGGCGACGGGACGACAACGGACCGTCACACTCCTGTGCAGGTGAGCGGGCTGAGCAACGTCGTCGCCGTCGCGTGCGGGGTAGCCCATTCGCTCGCCCTCAAGAACGACGGGACTGTCTGGGCGTGGGGAGACAACAGTAAAGGCCAACTGGGCGACGGCACGACAACCCAACGCGACACTCCTGTGCAGGCGAGCGGGCTCGGCAACCTCGTCTCCGTCGCGTGCGGTCACAACCATTCGCTCGCCCTCAAGAAGGACGGGACTGTCTGGGCGTGGGGACAAAATGCCGAAGGCGAACTGGGCGACGGGACGACAACGGAACGCCACAGTCCTGTGCAGGTGAGCGGGCTGAGCAACGCCGTCGCCGTTGCGGGCTGTAACCATGGGCTCGCCCTCAAGAACGACGGGACCGTCTGGGCGTGGGGATACAATAAAGAAGGCCAACTGGGCGACGGCACGACAACGTATCGTCAAAGTCCGGGGCAGGTGAGCGGGCTGAGCAACATTGTCGCCGTCGCGGCCGGTGGCCATTCGCTCGCCCTCAAGAACGACGGGACTGTCTGGGCGTGGGGATACAATGCCGAAGGCCAACTGGGCGACGGGACGACAACGGACCGTTACACTCCTGTGCAGGTGAGCGGGCTGAGCAACGTC
>Ga0209777_10008489_pt1 | contig 11232 bp, 14 predicted proteins | sample FrelakmetHBP12HB_FD_187147 | JGI IMG/M metagenome (GOLD analysis project Ga0209777, IMG submission 187147) | Freshwater lake sediment microbial communities from the University of Notre Dame, USA, for methane emissions studies -HBP12 HB (SPAdes)... | ecosystem: Environmental > Aquatic >...
ATTGGTTGCCCAGCCGGGCTTCATAAGGCTCGCCGCCGATCTTGATGTCGCCCCGGCAGAGCCGCGTGCGCACGAAGGTCATTTGCTTGTATTCGTCCTTCTCGTAAGCCGTGATGGTCAGCCGCGGCATCAATTGAACGGGGCGCATGCCGGCGGGACCAAAGTCAAAGTTGACCGCCAGGAAATCGAATATCACCTGCGCCTTAACCCCGCTGTAATTGACACGGGCCTGCTCCGGCGGATTCCGCTGCGGCTGGAGTACCGGATCATTGCGCAAGTCAAGGTCGCCGTTGGCGTCAAAGTAGAGGCGGTCATACCCTTTGCCCGTGCCCTGGCTTTCATCGATGGCAAAGTAAGTGATCTGCGCGGTGTCCGACTGTTTGCGGTTCCGGTAGAAGTGAATGGAGCCGTAGATCGGCTTCTTCGAGGCCAAGGCCGGATACGCTTTGACTTGCGCAAAGGGTTGGTCTTGGCATTCGCCGGACTGACCCCTGAGGAAGCCATCCTGGCCGCCCTCCTGGCCGTAATCGAAGGCCGAGACCTCGCGGAGCTTGAAGGATTCGTCGCCTGTTCCGGACTCGGTGGCGGCGGCAACTCGCAGGACCAGGCCAAGGCCAGCCAGCCCCCAAATGAGCAACCGAAGTGACGCGTTGAAGCCTCCCACACCAAACCGGCGGTCAATGGCCGTTTTCATGGCCGGAGTATGGCATAATCGGCGGAATGCAACAAGACTTTCTTCCATGACGTGGCAAGCGCGGCACCGGTACACTGGATGCCTAGCTTGCGCGCCATCGGGGCTAATCCTGGACCCAACTCACCGCCTTCTCAACCTTACGTGATGTTTTCTGAGACTTACAGGTCGCTGCGCGAACGCGGCCCGAATATTACCTTGTATTCCGGGCCCACTTCGGGATTTCCCTCAGCAGTTCTTCAGCGTTGATGCTCTCGCCGCGGTCGAACTCACCTATCGCTTCCCTAATGCCAGCAACAGATTCAATCTCGTGCGCGACGTCCAACATGGAAGCCTCATCCGGAAGCTTGCGCACCAATTCCAGCACCAATTCTCTGCTCATCCAAGGCGGAGTTAACGAGCCCCCGGGCAAAACGCATGGTTGAAATGACCGGGGGAAGGGCGGCGAATTGACTCAAGTCAAAAGTGACCAAAGAAGGGAAGGGGTGTGTGGGGGGGGGAGGGGTGGTTGACTCATAATTCTGGTTACCGGCAGGAAAGCTTGAATTATGAGCACAAAATCGAAGAAAGAATACCTGTAAGCCATTTGGGATCGTTATCAGCGCATGAGGCGGCGGTTTAAGACCAAGATTCTGGACGAGTTTTGTTCGTTGTGGTTACCCTTCTATGAGCAGCAGCACGGGGCCTTGGCAGAGCCGGTTCGCTGCAAACTGCCGCGGATCAGTCCGGCCACGATTGACCAGCTACTCCGCAAGATACGGGCGCGCCATCCGGGCAGAGGCCTGTGTGGCACTCGTCCCGGCGGCCAGCTCAAACACCAGATCCCCATTCGCACCGATAGCTACGACGTGGACCGACTGGATTTCCTGGAGGCCGACACGGTCGCCCGCTGCGGCCCCTCCCTAGCCGGCAACTTCATCTGGAGCCAATGAATCTGAGCCGGGATTGTAAAGTTGTAATATGGTTCTCTTTAGCTATAGGCACTTTCGGCCGGTTCGGCTATTAATTGGTTCATGACATTTCAGTACTCAATTTCGCGCCGCCGTTTCCTAATTCAGGCTGCAGTCGCAACTTCAGCGCCATTCATCTTCCCGAGCTGGTCGGCACAAACTGCACCGAGCGACCGGATCAACCTCGGATTCATTGGACTCGGGGTGCAAGGCCGGGGGCTGATGGGTGGGTTTTTGGGACGGCCAACGACCCAGGTCGTGGCGGTTTGCGACGTGGATACCAACCGGCGGGAGGATGGCAGAAAACGCGTTGAAACCTTTTACCAGAATGCGACCGATCGCGGCTCTTTCAAGGGCTGCATGGCGTTTGGGGACTACCGCGAACTCGTTGTCCGTCCGGACATAGACGCGGTGGTGATCGCAACGCCTGACCACTGGCACGCGCTTATCGCCATTGCAGCCGCTGAGGCTGGCAAAGACATCTACTGCGAGAAACCGCTGAGCAAATCCGTCCACGAGTCGCGAGCGATGGTCAAAGCAGTCCGCAAGAAGCATCTCGTGTTTCAGGTTGGGTCGATGCAGCGTTCCATGAGAGAATTTCGCGTCGCCTGCGAACTGGTCCGCAACGGCTTGCTGGGAAAAATTAATCGTGTTGATGTCACCGTGGGTGGCCCAGCCGTGCCTTGCGACTTGCCCGAAGAGCCAGCGGAACCGGGGCTCAACTGGGACCTCTGGCTCGGTCCGGCTCCCCGGCGGCCTTACAACTCAGTGCTGAGCCCACGGGGCGTACATAACAACTACCCCAATTGGCGACACTATCGGGAATATGGCGGTGGCGCAGTTACCGATTTTGGGGCACACCATTTTGACATCGCTCAGTGGGGGCTGGGAATGGATGAGTCTGGCCCGTGCGAGATCGTTCCGCCAGCCGACTGGCGGACGGCCCAGAACGGAGTGCGTATGCGATACGAAAGTGGGATTGAACTGGTCCACGCGCCCGGCCGTAACGATATCACCTTTGTTGGCAAAGATGGTGTGGTTCAGGTGGACCGCGGCCGGATCGAGGTGACCATTGGTGGACGCACCATTCAAAAGGGAGAGATGCCGCTGCGCGACCAGTTGGATCGCGTCGAAAAGGAATTCTTGCCGCAGCCAAAAGTGCAACTTTACCGCAGCACCGATCATCTGAGCGACTGGCTCACCGCCATTCGCAGCCGTAGAAAGCCGGTCTGCGACGTCGAAACCGGGGCGCGCACCGCCACCGTCTGCCATTTGGTGAATCTCGCGTACTATCATGGGCAGCCGATGAAATGGAATCCCGCGCGCGAAAAATTCGCCGGCGGCACCGGGGATAAGAGCTGGCTCGATGTGCCGCATCGCGCCCCTTGGAAAGTGGCGTGACCTCTAAACACCCTGAAGTTGGCTCTCCAGCGCTGGAGCTCAAACAGGGGATCGTGGTCGAAACTGAGCCGGGCGGCAGCCTCGACTGCAGATGGCCTGGTTGAGCACGTGCCTCAGGTTGGCCACTTCACCGAGGGACACTACCAAGGCAAGTGAGGCTCGATCAGATTCTGAGAGCCCCAGAACCCCGAATTCGCCATGTGCAGGGCGAGACATCACCCGCGATAGGGGCCGCGGTACTGCATCTTGCGCGACGTGACCTCCGCTGCGAACGCCACAGCTTCGGGGAGTTCCATCCCGCGACCACGAGCGACCAGGAAGGAGGCAGTGCAGGTATCACCGCGTCCTGTACGCCCTTCCAGCGTGAAGCCGCTGAACGCGCTCTCGTGCAAGGCGCCGCCGTCAAACACGCATACGCCGTCGCGATGCGTGAGCAACACCAGTTTTGGGCCGAGCGCGTGCACGGCCTGAATAGCGCGCCGGGGATCCTCTTCTCCGGTGAGCAAGAGCGCCTCCTTCGAGTCCACCTTGAACAGATCGAGCAGTGACAGTAGTTCCCGCTTGTGGGCGAAATCCCGATGCACCATGCGTCCATCCGGCTCCGCAACCCGCAGGAAGCCCTGGGCATCGGCGCACAGCATGGCCGCGCGAGGCCGCAACGCGGCCAGCAACGGGGGAGGAAACTCGCCAAACCACAGGGGATTGACATGAACTACGTCGGCCTGGAGCGTGCCGATTTGATCCAGGTCCTGCTCACCCAACGGCGTCGCCCGCGAGATCAAAAGGCTCTGCCGTTCATCAGGATTGTCGGACGGGTAAACATTACGAATGGACGTGCTCGTCGGCGTAGGAAGGAAGATCACCTGTGCCCCAATGTCGCTCATCAGATGGAAGCCGGGTCGATCAGGCTCGGCGCATTTGGTAACCACCGTAGCGTGGGCCCCGAGGCGCTGGGCGGTAATCGCCCCGTGCACGACTCCGCCGCCGTAGAGCGTCTCCGTTTCTCCGCGAACAACGTTCTTGTCCACGCACACATGTCCAACAAATACGATCTTCATATCAAGGCTCCGGTTTCCGGCGGCCAAAGAACCTGAGGGAGGCAGCAAGCAAGACGGAAAGTGCCAAGGCGCAGATCCAGACCGCAAACACCAGGCGGAACGAGTAGGTGGTTGTCCCGTTGACCACCACCTTCGACGCGTCCAGCAGGTAACCGCTGAGGGTGTCCTGCACCCCCGCCACCAGGTAACTGAAGAGCCCCACCAATCCCATCGCCGCTCCCGCCGCCCGTCGCGAAACAAGGTCAATGGCCATCAGGCCGCCCAGATAAACCAGCAAGCCCCCCATCCCCAAACCGAACGCGGCCAACGCGGTGGCGTCGAGGAACGGATGGCCGGGAGGGATACAGTAGAGAGCCAGCAGCGCCGCCACCTCCAGTAACCCGTAGATCAAAGCCGGCACGTTGCGACGCGAGCCGAACAGGTAATCCGACACCCACCCCGAGCTGACCGAGCCGAGCAGATTACAAATGGGGTAGGCGGCCATTACGGAGCCGGCCGCAGTCGTGGAATAGCCTTTGGCGGACTGCAAGTAGAGCGGCCCCCAATTCCCGATCCCATAGCGCCCCACATAAAGACACCCGCTCGCCAGCGCCAGAATCCAGACCCCCGGGTGCCGGATCACCTCGAGCTGCAATTGGCCGACCGAGGCTTTCTCCTGCGACGGCGCCTCGGGCGGCTCATTCTTATACTCATTGATGGGGGGCAGACCGTAGGTCTGGGGGCGGTCACCCAGCGTGCGATACATGACCAAAGACGCCACGAGGCAGACCAGGCCCGGCCCCCAGAATCCCCAGCGCCAGCCAAAGCTCGCGACCAGCACCGCTGTCCCGACGAAGGTCAACCCCTCACCGATGCTGTGGCTGGCGCTCCAAATGCCGTAACGCGTGCCGCGCTCCGCCTTGCCGAACCAGTGCGAGAGAGCCACCACGCTGGGAGCCGAGCCGACGGATTGGAACCAGCCATTCAACCCCCAAAGCAGGAGAAAGACGCCAAATACCGGGTTGAATCCCAGCAGCAGATTGGCCGCACCGGAGAGCAGCAAACCCGTGGACATAAACCGCGCAATGTTGCAGCGGTCGGCCAGGAATCCGTTAGTGAACTTCCCCACCGAATAGACGAATAGCAAGGCGGAGCCCACCAGGCCCATCTGCGTGGCCGACATGATCCCCTCCTCCAGCATCGCCTTCTTCGCCACCGAGAAGTTCATCCGGCTGGTGTAAAAGAGCCCATAGCCGAGCAGCACCGAAATAAACACCGACCACCGCCGTGCCTCGTATGACCGGCGGATGACGGCGGGGTTGTCCGAGAAGACGGGCTGGTCGGCCCTGGTCTTAAAGAAGGAAAAGAAGCTCATACGGGGCACCCTTAGCGTAACTGCTCAGTCGGAATTCAACGCAAAGGCGCAAAGAGGCAAAGACGCAAACTGCACCAGGAGATATGCAGATGAGGCGTACGGCCGCTGGCGTTAACCATACGGAGAAGCGGCGAAGCATGAACCGAGACTTCCAAAGCATTCGCGTCTTCGTGCCTTGGCGTCTTTGCGTTAAGAGGCTTCTGCATGGTTAGGAGAATCGCGTGCGACGCCAGAGCGCCACGCCGCTGACCACGAGGGCCACGAGCGAAGCAATTGCCAGGACTATCATCCAAGCCACGCTGAACACGATTTGCTGGCGCGCCGCGTTGAGACCCAGCCACACAAAGATCCCGATGGCAGCCAGAACAACGAGCGCCTCCCACCAGCGGCGCTTGGGCTTTGCCTTGCCGAATGCCTCCTCGCCCCGCACCGCGGCGGCGACGCCTGCTTCATCCAGCCCATAGCGGTCGCACTCGCGCTGCATCGCCCGCTTCCAGGAGGCTTGTTCGGCGGCGGGCGCTTCGGCAAAGCTAATCGCGACCGCACCAGCGACCATGATGAGCGAGCCGCCGATCACCAGGAGCCGCGCGGTCAAGCCGAGGTTGGCCAATTCACCGAAAACCAGCGCGCCCCAGGCCAAGCCCCACAGTTGGTTCGTGTTCGACAAAGGAATGCCGCGGCTGATGCCGATGTACTTGGCGGCGTACTGCTGGAACAAGTCGCCCAGCACCCAGCAGAATCCCCCGAGGAAAAGCCAGAACATCGCAGGCCGAGCTTGGCCCAACTCCAACCACAGATTGCCCAAGCCGCCATGAAACGCCGCCCCGAGCGCAACCACCGTTCCCAGCTCGCCAAAGGTGAAGATGGTGACAAATGACAGTGGGTTCATGCCGCTCAGGTAAGCCTTGCGGTAGGGGATGTACATCGTTCCCCAGAGCAGGCCAGCGCCGAGAGCCGCCAGCACGCCCAGCGTCGCATTCCTCGGCCCGCCGCCAGGATGCTGCTGGGTCGCGTAGGCCAGCACACACGCGCCCACCACAATCGCGGCCGCGCCCCCCAGCACCTTCACCCAATCCCTGGCCGTCGAGCCGCGCAGCTCGTTGAACAGCAGCCACCCCCAGAACAACCCGACTAGGCTGTTGGTGTTCCAGAGCGGAAAGGCAATCGAGAGGCCGACGTCGCGAATCGCGAAGACCGTCAGCGTATTGGCCACCGCCCAAAGCATGCCCGCCAGGAGCCCCCAGGCGATCAGGTGCGGCTTCTCCTTCAGGTCGGCCATGACGAAGCTCGTGCCCTTGAGCGCCACCGGGACGGTCCAGCGCGCCACGAAGACCCCGGCCACCATCCCGAGCGAGATAATGAAAGGCGAGAAGCCCACCGTCACGAGCTTGGTCGGGGCTTCAGCGGCGCCGAGCCAGGCGCCGGCGGCGAGGCCGCACATCACGCCCAACTGGTGGAGGGAGCGGGGCGACCGGCCCTGTGCTGCGGCAGGGGGAGTGGCGGTCGCGGCTGCGGCGTTCACGGCATCACCTGAGAAAGAACAGGAGCGTTAAGCCGATGAGCAGGACGACGACCGGCACCCAGAAGTGCACGTCGGTGGCGATGGCCTTCAGTTGGCGAGTGCCTTGGGAAGGCTGCACTGGTAGCGTCATGTGCTCGTGTGTACCAACTCCCGGGCTATGAGTAAAGCCACCTTACGCAGCACTTCGGCGTATCCGTGCAGTGCCACCGCCCTGAGCCGTAGCGGCGGGCATCTTGCCTGCCGTAGAGCCGGGCGTCTCGCCCGGCGGAATGGACGTTCGCCTGGTTATCATGCTCGAAGCTTCGAGTGCTGGTCCGGGCGGCAAGATGCCTGCATCCCGGAGGGATGCCAGAACCGCGCGTAGGAGAGCATTGCTCAATAAAGCAGGGTGTCTATATCGGGCAGCCTCGCACGCCGGCGCACTTCCTTCTGAACGTCCCTCTCTATTTGCGCGAGTATCTCGCCGCGTCTTTCCGTACTGGCTTCTCTCAACTCGGCGGCGTTCTTTTCCAGCGCGAGCTTGCGGAGGTCGTTCTTGAGTATCTGTAAGGACTCAGCTCTCGAAATGATGACTCCAGTCTTCATGGTGTGTTCCTCTTGTGTTCCGCCGAACATAAAACTGAGCGACAGCCGCCGGGAGTGGCTCGCGCCGACACGACGCGCATCCCTGCTCGCGGCGCAGGTGCGAAACGGAAAGGCGTTGCGGCTGTTCGCTCCAGTACTTTAGTTGGGTGAATCATCTCCAGACCTCCCTGATCAGGATAGCCTCTCCCGGATAACAGTTCCCATCGTCGGCGTACGTGTGCCGGACACACCTGGGGAAGACCCACGCGTAGGAGGTCGTATCCAGGTCGGCCAAATTGGCAACCCAGGTCTTGAGCAACTCGTCTATGCCCTCTTCGGCCCTCTTCTTGAAATACGGTCTGGCGAACAAGATGGCGAGGCGTCTTTGCCCGTCAGCCTGGGATTGGCGAATGTCTTGGCGGGCTCTTCTGAGGCCACGAGCGAGCCGGTCATGTGCGCTCTCGTTGCCGTGAGTGAAGCCGGACCACGTGTCCTTTGCTTCGGCGATGAAGTCGATCCCATGCCATGAAAAGTACAGATCAATCCGTCCAGCATAGGGGTTGCCGAGACGGTGGGTTCGTCTCCTGAATTCTCTTTTTGTGTCGCTGTACTCTTCGAAGCAATGTCCACCTGCACGCCATATCGCGCCGGCAAATAGGCTCAGGGAGGCGCGCTCGTTATACCACCAAGGGAAATCTCGATACGGTTTCCACTGCTCGGCGAGTTCGGTAACGACACTGATCCATTGCTTGTAGATCGCTGGGAAGCAACGGATCCGCTTGCGCCTGTATCCTTCAATTCTTGGTGTCGAGCTCATAAATCACCACAACGTCCGGCCTCAGTGGCGCCGCGCCGATGACGTCTAGAATGCAAACAGAGCACAATCGCGGCGTCCACTGCAGGCCGATAGGCGATGTCATTTTCATTCCCTCTTCGCCTGCTTCTCCGCATCAAGGGTGCAGGCCCAGACCATCGCGATCACCCAGCCGACAAAAGTCCAGCCAGCCAAGAGGTTGAGCACCAGAATAGCCCTCGCATTCCGCTTGTGACGTCCAACGATTGCGGGCAAGAAGTAAAGCGCCAACGCCACTACCACCGCTCCCACCCCTCCCACCGCGACCGCAAGACCAATGCCGATGGCCGGAAGCAATGGTTGTCTTTTGTCAAAGATTTGAATGAGCGTTTCGATTGCGGCGACGGTCATCACCATGCCCACAATCCCCCACACCCGCGCCGCCGTCCTTCTATTCCTATGTGCCGGTGCGGGGGTTTGGAGAGGACTTCCCGGCAGCGACGGGATAAAGAGGGTCGTTTCGAGACCGCAGTGCGGACAGGCGACGGTCTGGCCAGCAGTGTTGGCGGGAAAACTGATATGTCCGCTGCAAAACTGGCAACTGCATTTGGCTTCAGAAATCGCGGTCTGCATAGACTTGTCGGTCTTGTTGTTGGTCCGCACGGGCGCGCCTAGCGCTTGAGGTGAGCCATGACTCGGAGCGCGCCGATGAGCGTGGAAAACGAGATGGACATGATCGCGCTGCCAGTCATTGGCTCGACCGATTTGTTGGCCCCCCATCCGACTGCTGGGACGCGCTCTGTTGCATAAACTGTCGCTGCCACTCTCGGTACTGTTTCCGACTCCGGTAGTCGCTTGCTATGAGGGTCAGCGATAATATCAGTCCTACAGCCCCCAGCAACCGATACCAGCGTGGACCGACCGCCACCAAGACGATGGCGCACCCGAACATGAGCGCGAACCAAGTCAAAGGTCTCATACCAAGTTGCAGTGCCGCTACGAACGCTGCCGCCAAGAACAGTAGCGCGAACAGGCTCGCAGCATTCCTCGACATCCGGGGACTCATATCTTCTCCGGCCAACTATATTATTAGCCTTCAGTTTGTGCACGGCATCGTGCACGATTGATCTTTGGAAGAGGCTGTAATTGCATAGGGTTATGAAGGCAGAGTTGCGAATTTCCACTAAAGATTATCCCAGAAAGAAGAATCTGAAGATTCTGCTGTTCCGGCCACCGTTCCCCTGCCGGCAGTGCTTGGTGCGGATGAACGGGGCACTCTGGCCAACCGGTGGGGGGCCGGTGTCGTTGACGCGGCTGGTGACGGCCTTGCGCATGTCGCTGGTGAGGGCGGGCCGCGCTCGGCATTGCTGACCTTGCAGGCGCTCACGCGAATATCCAAGCGCGCCGCCACAGTCTTGGCAAGGACTTTTTCCTGCCAGCCCCGCAGGGCGCGCATCCGAGCAAGCCGTCAAACGCGACCCCCACTCCCATGACCCGGCGCTTCACAACCAACATTTGGCCCGCGTCGAACACGCCGAGCGTCTGTTGCCCGTTAACCCGCCACACAAATACGGGCTCGAACGGCTGATCGCCCAGGCCCAAACCCAAGCCGCCCGTCTTGTCGCGCCCGGAGCACTGAAGTGGTTGCCGGACGTGCAGGGATGCTTTATAGGTTTGTCAGAATGAAGACGGCAAAGGCACGACCTGCTTGGCTCACGCCTGCAGTGCGAAGGCATCTCAAGCGGGTGGAATACGACTTCCACGTCCGCGCTTTCGGTGAAGAGATGGCGCGCGTCAATTTCCTGCCGCTCGCCGAACGGCGCCGCTATGTCGCGGAAATGGTGGACCACGCCGTCCGCAAGGGCGTGAAGTTCGACAAGCCGGCTTTGGGTGTCACGCCATGAGGCGACTCCGACCCCTCGCCGCCCAAGCAAAGGGCAAGCAAGCCATCCTAAAGCCAAGAAATAAAGGCTTTCCGCTGTTTTCGATGCAATGCTTACTGTGCTTGCCCGAAGGCTCACGCGCCGAGCGGTGCCTCGGCTCTGGCCTTTTACCCGTCTCCCGCGTCTCGGCGACCCATTCGAACCCAGCTTGGTGCCCTAGACAGCTGAGCCTCCAGCCCCCTATTCCTCCAACCCTGTACCCGACCGTCCTGCGGGCCGCACCGGAGCCTCACCGTAGTACCCTCGATCCGGATCGAGGGTACTACGGTGAGGCTCCCGTGCGGCTATCGAGGTATGAGCGGGCCGAGTCGGGGTGTCTCCGCCCTGCGGCTACGAAATCTCGCTGAGCTTCACCGGACGGCGCTCGTCGTAAGACTTGCGCGCGGCCAGCCCCATCACGACCGGGATGCGTCCATCCAGGCCAGTTACCGCCGTAGGCTTGTCCTCGACGACGGACTGCACAAATGAGCGGACCTCATTCGCAAAGCTCTCGGTGTAACGTTCCATGAAGAAGTTCAGGGGCAAATCCCGGCGCACGGCTTGGCCCGTGCTGATGGTGGCCTGGTTGGGATAACAGTTCCCGGTGGCGATGCTGCCGGCGGACCCGAGGATTTCGGCCCGTTGATCATAGCCGTAGGCGGCCTGGCGACAGTTATCGATCGTGCCAATGACCCCGTTGCGGAACCGCAGCACGAGCAGCGCCGTATCCAGGTCGCCCGCCTCGCCAATCGCCGGATCCACCATGACCCCCGCTGCGGTATAAATCTCCTCGACCTCGTCACCGATCAAGAATCGGGCCATGTCGAAGTCGTGGATGGTCATGTCGAGAAAGATGCCGCCGGATACTTTGACATAGGAAACCGGCGGCGGCGCGGGATCACGGCTGACAATGTGCAGCAGGCGCGGAGCGCCGATCTCGCCACTCGCCACCGCTGCCCGGACACGGGCGAAATTGG
>Ga0209777_10008490_pt1 | contig 11232 bp, 8 predicted proteins | sample FrelakmetHBP12HB_FD_187147 | JGI IMG/M metagenome (GOLD analysis project Ga0209777, IMG submission 187147) | Freshwater lake sediment microbial communities from the University of Notre Dame, USA, for methane emissions studies -HBP12 HB (SPAdes)... | ecosystem: Environmental > Aquatic >...
ACTTGGCTAAATCTAACTCCTTGACCAAACCCACTCCAAAAATATGTTCATAGGAGACGATCCCCAGTGTTTTTAAAATCTTCCGATTGGCGAACTCAGGCGTGCTGATTGAGACGATTTCTTTTCGTTTTTGCTCCTTCTCTAAAAATTTTTTTACCTCTTTTTTCCCCTTTTCGTAACAAACGGGGCACATATCAGGTAACCCTTGACCTGACTGATAGACATAGGAACTGCCACACAAAGTGCAACTCACAACCCAATTCATAAGACCCTCCTATTTAATTCCCCTTTATTTCTGGATGAAGAGTGGCTCTCTTTTTTCCCTTTTTTGAAAAGATCAGAAGTGCGAGGGTCAGGAGGATGATCCAGAATAAAAGTAGGAAGATGACGAAAAATAAAAGAATGAGCAAAGCGATGATGACTTTGGACATGCTTCCTCCTTTTAAGGGTTTTAAAAAATAAACAAAGTCTTTGGTTATTTTAGAACGGTGGTGAACTATTCCAGCATTTTTCTGATCCCCTTCAGTTCCTCCTGAAGGGCGATCAGAAATTCATGAGCATTTCCGTTGGACCCTTTCTCTACCAGTTTCAACTTCATCTGTTTGTTTTCCACTCTCTCCAGATCTCGGATCTTCTTCTTTGCTCCAGCAATGGTGAACCCATCCTCATAGAGGAGTTTCTTGATTTTTAAGATGAGATCCAGGTCTTTCCTCCGATAGAGTCGTTGTAAGGAGCCTTCCTTGTGGGGCTTGATGACTTTAAATTCCGATTCCCAATAACGAAGCACATGAGGTTTGAGACCTGTAATGCGGCTCACCTCTCCGATCCGATAATAGAGCCTCTCATGGGAGATGGGGTTCTCAATCTCGTGCCTTTTAAGTAGCCTGGCCATCTTTCCTCTCTGCCGCTCCCTGCCATGGGTCAACAAAAAAGCAGGCTTTGATAAAAACCGTAAAAAAGCTATGACTCCTTACGGTTGAGGGCCCCCTTTAATACCTGACTTGGCTTAAACGTTAAGATCCTTCTTGCCGTGATCTCGATGTCGCTCCCTGTTTGTGGGTTTCGGCCCCGTCTTGACCTCTTTTTCCGAACAACAAAATTTCCAAACCCGGAGATCTTGATCTTATCCTCCTTGATCAGGGTATCTTTGATGATATCAAAAATATACTCTACAATCTTAGCCACCTCTTTCTTTGAAAATCCCACTTTCTCATAAATGTTCTCAACGATATCTACCTTTGTCATCTCTCACTTCCTCCTTTCTTAGCAATGCTTATTGCCTTAAATCGAGCTGAAAGACCTCCTTTAATCTGGAAAGAATCTTTTCATGGTATTGATTCACCTCTTCGTCCGTCAACGTCCGATCATTCGCCTGGTATCGGATTCGATAAGAAATCCCCTTTTTCCCTTCTGGGATAGGGGATCCTTGATAAATATCGAAGAGGGTGACCTCTTCGACGAAGGGTTGATGGAAGGTCCGGATCGTTTCCATCATTCTTTCCGCTTCCAAGGCTTTATCGACCACAATAGAAAGGTCTCGGTAAACAGCCTGGAATTTTGGCAATGGCTGAAACCGCCTCTCCTCCCCTGCCCATTTCACCATTTGGCTAAAATCCATTTCAAATAGATAAACCTTTCCATGAACTTCATAATGGCCCAACACCTGTGGATGGACTTCTCCTAAAACTCCCAAAACCTCATGATCAAGGACGACCTTCGATGCCTTTCCCGGATGAAGATAAGGGAGATCATCCGCTTTATTAAATTTTGCTTCCTTAATTTGCAGGGCATCCAAGAGATCTTCCACGCAACCCTTGATATCATAAAAATCAACGGGCCTCGGAGAAAAAGCCCAATGGGGATCTCTGTCAAACCCCATGGCCAACCCTGCCAGAAATTTAACTTCTTTCGGAAGCCTCTCTCCCTCTTGGTGAAGGAAAACTTTTTTTAATTCAAAGAGCTTGAGATTGGAATTTTTTCGAGAGACATTATAGCGCGCGGTCTCCATCAGACCCGGAATCAGCGTGGTTCTCATGACGGAGAAATCTTCTGTCAGAGGATTGAGGATTCGGAGGTGCTGTCTCCTCGGATCGCCCGAGGGGAGTTCAATAATATCCCAGGAGGCAGGAGAGGTAAAACTGTAGGTGATCACTTCATGGTAACCATGATAGATGAGAGTGTCTATCGCTTTCCTTTCGACAAGGAACTCTTTGCTCCTCTCTTCTGAGGAGGGAGACCCCTTCGGAAGGGTAATAGGAATTTTCTCATATCCATCCAGTCGGGCCACTTCTTCAATGAGATCGATCTCTCTTTCTAAATCCCCTCGGAAAGAAGGAGGGGTCGCCACGAGGACGTCTTCATCCTCTCCTCGGACTTCCAATTCCAAATCTCCCAGATAATTCCTCACCTGTTCGGCAGAAACCTCGGTTCCTAATACCTGATGAATCTTTTCGATGCTCAAACGAATTGGATTTGGCTTGATCGGTACCGGGTAGACATCCACCACCCCCTCCACGACCCTTCCACCCGCCAATTCCTGAATCAATTGGGTGGCCCGATTCGCTGCAGAGAGGCATCCTCCATAATCGATCCCTCTTCCAAAGCGGTAGGCTGCCTCTGTTTCCAGACCGAGCTTTTTTGAGGTCCTCCGATTCCCTGCTGGGTTGAAATAGGCGCTCTCAAGAAGGACTCTCTGGGTGTCTTCTTTGATTTCTGAATTGAGGCCACCCATGATCCCAGCAATGGCAACAGGTTTTGCACCATCACAGATCATGAGCATCTCCCCATCCAGGGTCCTCTTCACTCCATCCAGGGTGACGAATTCCTCGTCCTCCTTTGCTCTCCGAACGACAATCCGACCCTCTTCCAGCAATTCAAAATCAAAGGCATGGAGAGGTTGTCCATATTCCATCATGACATAATTGGTCACATCGACCACATTATTGATGGATCGTATCCCCACCTTCTCCAATCGATTGCTCATCCAATGGGGAGAAGGACCGATCTTCACACCTTCGATCATCCTCGCTACATAACGGGGACATAAGTCTTGATCCAAAATCTTGACAGAAGTCTTTTGATGGATCTCCTCTCCACGATTAATAAGAGAAAGGAGCGGATACTTCACTTTCTGATGAGTTAAGGCTGCAATCTCTCGGGCCACTCCGATCACGCAGAGGCAGTCCGGACGATTGGGTGTGATGCTGATATCGAGAATGGTATCTTTCAAACCCAATGCCTCTCCCAAGTCTATTCCCAAAGGAACATGGGGCGGAAGGATCATGATTCCGGAAGCACCCTGGCCGAGAACGAGCTCTATCTCTGAACAGAGCATCCCTTCAGAGGTGACTCCCCTAATCTTCGATTTCTTGATTTCAATCCCATTCGGGAGTCGGGCTCCTACCAGGGCTAAAGGGACTTTCTGACCTTCTTTAATATTGGTTGCACCGCAGACGATTGAAAAAGTTTCCTGATGGGTCTTTGCTTCAACTAACGAGAGCCGATCTGCATTGGGGTGTTTTCGAATGGAATGAATCTGAGCGACCACCACCTTGTCAAACCCTTCCCCCACGGAGGTGGCTTCTTCAACTTCCAAACCAGCCATGGTCAGAAGATTGATCAGCTCCTTCAATGCTATCCGAATCTCAACATAATCCTTGATCCAATTCAGACTGACCTTCATCGTCTATCTCGTTAATTTGGTTTGTTTGGTTTCTCCGGTTTATTTAGTTAACTAAAGAAACTAAATAAGCGAAACAAACCAGATAACCTAAAACTGTCTCAAAAACCTCAGGTCATTCGTAAAAAAGAGTCGGATATCATTAATCCCATACTTGAGCATGGCGATCCGTTCGATCCCCATTCCAAATGCAAAGCCGGTGACTTCTTCAGGATCATAATTCACAAACTTATAAACCGCCGGGTCCACCATTCCAGACCCTAAGATCTCTAACCATCCTGTATTAGAACAGACCCCACATCCCTTTCCCCCACAGATGAAACACTCGATATCAATTTCTGCACTGGGTTCGGTGAAAGGGAAAAAACTCGGTCGGAAACGCAGCCTCGTCTCCTTGCCAAACATCTGATGAACAAAGACAGTCAACACTCCTTTTAGATCTGCAAAGGTAATTCCCTTGTCGACCAAAAGTCCTTCAACCTGATGGAACATGGGAGAATGGGTTGGATCTGAATCGCAGCGGTAGACTGCTCCTGGGCAGATCACTCGAACCGGTGGCCGTTTCTTCTCCATCGTTCTCACCTGAACGGGTGAGGTATGAGTTCTTAACACCACATCCTCTGAAATAAAGAAGGTGGCCTGCATCTCTCTGGCAGGATGCCCTTTTGGAATATTGAGGGCTTCAAAATTGTAGTAGTCCAATTCGACCTCTGGTCCCTCCACGACTTCGAAGCCAAGACGGGAGAAGATATCGATGATCTCATCAAGGGTCTGGGTAAGAGGATGTCTCTTCCCGACAGGAATCCTTCTGCCAGGAAGCGTCACATCGATCTTCTCCTTCTCTAAAACTCCCCTCCTCTCTCGCTCTCGAATACGCAAAAGAGCTTCTTCGATTTTCGATTCCGTGCTTTCTTTAAGTTGATTCGCCCCTTGACCTACCTTTCTACGCTCTAACTCAGGGAGCGTCCCTAAACTTTTAAGAACCTGTGTAATACTCCCCTTTTTCCCTAAATACTTCACACGGATCTCTGAGATCTCTTTCTCCGTGGAGGCCTGGGAAATGGAAATGACTACTTCCCTTTGAAGTCTTTCCAACTCCTCTTTCACGAGGTCATTCTCCTAACCCTTACCCTCCCCCCATGATGGGGAGGGAAGAGAGGGGGGATGCTTGGGCTGTGTTATGATTTCCCCGCCCCGCTCGTCTTTGCCATCTCGGCAATTTTGGAAAAGGCGATAGGATCATTCACCGCCAAATCGGCTAATATCTTCCGATCCAACTCGATATGAGCTTTCCTCAGGGCATCCATTAAACGGCTATAAGAAAGACCATGAAGCCTTGCCGCAGCATTGATGCGAGTAATCCAAAGCCTTCTAAAATCTCTCTTCCTGGCCCTTCGATCTCGATAGGCATAAGCCAGAGCTCGATGGACTGCATCAACAGCCGTTCGATAGAGCCGGCTTCGTCCTCCCCTATAACCCTTCGCCATTTTTAGGACCTTTTTCCGTCTCTGTCTTGTCTTCGGTCCTCCTTTTACCCTCGGCATGATTGATCATCCTCCTGATTAGTTAGTTTCAAAATAACGTGACGGTGTCTATCATTCATGTTGGTAGTCCATGATTCCTGTTAGAATCTCGATTCACTCGTCGCGCCTGAGTGCCGAAACGCTAATCTTGTCGGCGTGCAGGCACTATTCACGATTCTAAGTATAAGGGATCAATGCCTTTATCCCTTTGGAATCCGATCCATGGATGAACTTCGCGGTTCTTAAACCTCTTTTCCGATTGGCGGATTTCTTCGTCAGAATATGGCGGGCAAAAGCCCTTTTAGCCTTTATCTTTCCCGTCCCGGTCTTCTTAAACCTTTTTGCTGCTCCTCGATTGGTCTTCAGTTTTGGCACGTGTTTCTCTCCTTCTATTGGAATATGGAATAAGGAAACCTTTTTTAGCGAAGAGTGTGAATGAAACAGTCACCCACACCGATCACCAAACGCAATTTTAAAAACACTTTGTTCTATTACGGCTTTTGACTCTGGAGAGGAGCTAAGACCATGATAAAATTTCTTCCTTCAAATTTGGGAGCCAGCTCGACCTTTCCCCACTCCTTCGCCTCCTCGGTAACCCTGCCCAGCATGTTTTTCCCCAGGTCTGGGTGGGCTAACTCCCTTCCTCTAAAAACAATGGTCACTTTGGTCTTATTTCCCTCCTTTAAGAAACGCTCGATATGACGAAGCTTAAATTGGAAATCATGTTCCTCCGTCTTGGGCCTCATCTTCACTTCTTTAAGATGGACAACCGCTTGCTTCTTTTTTGCGTCATGGGCTTTCTTACTCTGTTGATATTTGAACTTCCCATAGTCCATGATGCGACAGACAGGCGGTTCCGATTTCGGGGAGACTTCCACCAGGTCTAATTCAGAATTGATCGCCAAACGAAGTGCCTCGGACACGGGTAAAATTCCCAATTGCTTCCCTTCGGGGTCAATGACCCTCACTTCCTTCGCTCGAATTTCTCGATTAATGCGAACATCCCTTGCGATAGACATCACCTCCTTTTTTTCGAGGGTGGAGAGTAGAAAGTGGCCAGTCGGCAAATCCACTTTCCACCTTCCACATTCCACTCTCTAAATTGATGGATATTCGGATTCAACTTGTCTGATGAAATCTTCTGCCGTCATCGATTTCAATGTTTCGCCACTTCGTTTTCGAGGAGAAATGGTTCCCTCTTTCACTTCCCGATCTCCAACCACCAGCATATAAGGAATCTTCTGAACCTGGGCTTCCCGGATCTTGAACCCCAACTTCTCATTACGGAAATCCTTCTCTGCTCTCACTCCTTTTTGAATCAATTGATTGTAAACACTTTCTGCATAAGGGATCTGCCGATCGGTGACCGTCATCAGAATGGCCTGGGCAGGAGCGAGCCAAACAGGAAATGCTCCGGCATAGTGCTCGATCAATACTCCGATAAACCTCTCCATGGCTCCGAGGATGACGCGGTGGAGCATCACCGGTCTGTGCCGTTCCCCATCGCTCCCCACATAGGTCAGGTCAAACCTCTCGGGCATGGCAAAGTCCACCTGAATCGTCGCACACTGCCACCTTCGGTTGAGTGCATCTTTTAGCTTGACATCAATCTTCGGACCGTAAAAGGCTCCTTCCCCTTCATTGATATCATAAGGAAGGTTTTTTATCTTGAGGGCATTCATAAGGGCTTGAGTGGCCCTTTCCCAATCCTCATCCGCACCAATTGACTTTTCCGGCCGGGTGCTGAGTTCCATCTCAAATTCGAAACCAAAGATCTTCATCACATCATCCACAAATTCAATGATCGAGCAAATCTCATCATTCAATTGGTCAGGCCGGCAAAGGATATGGGCATCGTCCTGAGTGAACCCCCTCACCCGAAGCAGACCATGGAGTTCCCCAGATTTCTCATGCCGGTAGACCGTTCCCAATTCGAAATAGCGGATGGGGAGATCCCGATAACTTCGAATTTGAGATTTATAGATGAGCATGTGGGCAAGACAATTCATCGGCTTAATGCCATACTCCACATCCTCCACTTTTGTAAAATACATCTTATCCCGATAATTTTCGAGATGGCCAGACTGTTTCCAAAGATCGAGCCGGAGAAGGTGGGGACCGATGACGATCTGATATCCCCGCTTCAGATGTTCCTTCTTCTCAAAATCTTCTAAGATCGTCCGGAGCATGGCGCCTTTAGGGTGGTAGATCACCAGACCTGGGCCGGCCTCTTCGCTAAGGCTAAAGAGATCGAGCTCTCTTCCCAGTTTTCGGTGGTCTCGTTTACGAGCCTCATCAAGCATATGAAGAAAATCCTCCAATGCCTGTTGGGCTGGAAATGCAGTCCCATAAATTCTTTGGAGGACCCGATTCCGAGCGTCCCCTCTCCAATAAGTTCCTGATACATTTAAAAGCCGAAAGGCTCTGATTTTTCCTGTCGAAGGAATATGGGGCCCTTCACAGAGGTCTAAAAAACTTCCTTGCCGATAGAGAGAGACATGATCCGGAAGCTCTTCCAAGTGCTCCACCTTATAGGTTTCACCCATCCCTTGAAATGTTTTAATGGCCTCCTCTTTTGAAACTTCCCTCCGAATAAAAGGCTCATCCTTTGCGACGATGTCGGACATCCTTTTTTCAATCATCTCAAGATCTTGAGTGGTAAAAGTTCGATCATAATCGAAATCATAATAAAAACCATTTTCAGTAGAAGGACCAAAGGTGAGTTTAACGGTCGGGAAAAGTTCCTTCACTGCCTGAGCCATGACATGAGATGCAGAATGGCGCAATATCTCCAATCCTTTTTTCGAATGAATGGAAATGAATGAAATTGCAGCATCTTTTTCCACCGTAAGACTGAGGTCAAGGGACGCCCCATCTACTTGTGCTGCGACAGCCTCTTTATCCCACTGGTCAGCCAACTCCTTAAGTTTCGTACCTTTAGGAATCGGCCTTTTCACACCATCGGGCATTGTAATGATAACCTGCTCTCCCATTTCTCCCATTGCATCACTTAAATTTAAATTGAAGCGGAAGAGGCATCATCCATAATAAATCTGAATGATGCCTCTCCATTTTGTTTTGATTAAAATGTTTGTCTGTTCAATAACTTATGTTTCACTTTTTAATAAATTGGTTTCAATGGTAGGCACGTGGGGATTTGAACCCCAGACTTCTACCGCGTCAAGGTAGCGCTCTCCCCCTGAGCTACGTGCCTTCAGACCTCCTTTGCCTACCATCGTTTAAGGCAGGCAAACTTTGAAAAAACGTTGTATCCATAACAGGTTTTTCGAATATTGTCAAGAAAATTGTTAAGTTACGACTCTATGCCCTGAATACTAATTCCCCTTTCTTACCATCCATATCTGCAGTGATCGTACCGCCCTCTTTAAATTTACCCTCTAATAATTTCATTGCCAATTTATCCTGAATCTCCTTTTGAATCACACGCTTAAGTGGTCGAGCCCCATAAGCAGGATCAAATCCTTCCTGGGCTAACCATTCCTTTGCTTCTTCAGTCATTTTGAGTTGTATTCGCCTTTCCAAAAGTCTTTTCTCAAGTTTTTTAACTTGAATCTCAACGATCGCTTTGATCTGTTCTAATCCAAGACTGTGAAAGATAATCAACTCATCAATACGATTTAAAAATTCGGGTTTGAAATGGGCTTTGACGGCGTCCATCACTCGACGCCGCATCTCCTCATAGTCTTTCTCACCCAAGTCCATAATCCACTGGCTTCCGATATTAGAGGTCATAATGACCACAGTATTTTTGAAATCAACGGTTCGACCGTGACCATCGGTCAGCCTTCCATCGTCTAAAATCTGCAAGAGAATGTTGAACACTTCTGGATGTGCCTTCTCAATCTCATCCATCAGGACAATGGAATAAGGTCTTCTTCGAACTGCCTCGGTGAGAAACCCTCCCTCCTCGTATCCAACATAGCCTGGCGGTGCACCAATCAATCGGGCCACAGAATGTTTCTCCATATACTCCGACATATCGATTCTTACCATGGCCTGCTCATCATCGAATAAAAACTCAGCCAGGGCTCGAGCCAGCTCTGTCTTTCCAACACCGGTGGGTCCCATAAAGATAAAGGAGCCGATGGGCCGATTGGGGTCCTGCAATCCCGCCCTCGCCCTTCTCACGGCATTGGAGACGGCAAGTATCGCATCGTCCTGACCCACTACCCTCTGTTTGAGTCTCTTTTCCATGTGAATCAGTTTTTCGACCTCTCCTTCCAGCATTTTTGAAACAGGGATGCCGGTCCATTTGGAGACCACTTCAGCAACATCTTCTTCATCCACTTCTTCTTTAAGCATCTTCTCGTTCTTTTGAAGTTCGGTAAGTTTCTCTTCTTCTTTCTTCAATTCGCTTTCGAGTCTTGCCATCTCTCCATATTGCAACTCGGCCAACTTGGAATAATCTACCTCTCGCTCTGCCTCTTTCATCATCTGTTTCGTCTTTTCAATCTGCTCTTTAATCTGATGGATCCGCGAGATGGCTTTCTTCTCATTCTCCCATTTGAGCGTCTTCTCTTTTACTTCATCTTTTAAATCAGCCAGTTCTTTTTCGAGTTTTTTCAATCTTTCGATGGAGGCCTTGTCTTTTTCCTTTTTCAATGCCTGACGTTCAATCTCTAATTGCATCACTTTTCGCTGAACTTCATCGATCTCCATGGGGACGCTATCAATCTCAATTCTCAGCCTTGATGCTGCCTCATCCATCAAATCTACGGCTTTATCCGGAAGGAAACGGTCTGATATGTATCGGTGTGAAAGCATAGCTGCCGCAATGATGGCGGAGTCTTTAATTTTTACACCATGATGAACTTCATAACGCTCTTTCAATCCTCTTAAAATGGCGATAGTATCTTCGACCGTGGGTTGGCTGACATAAATCGGTTGGAATCGGCGCTCTAAAGCCGCGTCCTTCTCGACATACTTCCGATATTCATTGAGCGTTGTGGCACCGACACATCGGAGTTCCCCCCGAGCCAGAGCTGGCTTCAACATATTTGAGGCATCAATGGCGCCTTCTGCTGCACCCGCTCCCACTAAGGTATGGAGTTCATCAATGAAGAGGATGATATTCCCTGCTGAATTCGAAATCTCTTTCAAAACTGCTTTCAACCTCTCTTCAAACTCACCCCTGAATTTGGCACCGGCGATCAGGGATCCCAGATCAAGGGCAACCAACTTTTTATTTTTCAATGTCTCAGGGATATCTCCTTTGACGATTCTCTGTGCCAACCCTTCTACAATGGCTGTCTTACCGACTCCTGGCTCGCCAATCAATACGGGGTTGTTCTTTGTCCTTCTTGAGAGAACTTGAATCACCCTTCGGATTTCATCATCTCTTCCAATCACCGGATCGAGCTTTCCTTTCCTCGCCTCTTCAGTGAGATCCCTGCTATAGCGTTTTAAAGCCTGGTACTTCTCCTCCGGATTCTGATCCGTTACACGATGGGGGCCACGAATCTCTTGTAATACTCTGAAAATCGCATCCTTGGTCACCCCGTTTCTCTGGAGAATCTGAAAGGCAGCTCCTTGCTTCTCATCTGCAATGGCAATGAGGAGATGCTCAGTGGAAAGGTATTCGTCCATCAATCTTTCGGCTTCTTTCCAGGCCATGTTGAAAATTTCGTTAAGCCGACTGGACAGGTAAACCTGTCCTGCCCCTTTCCCTGTCACCTGAGGAATCCGGTTTAACTCATTCTCTAACTGGGAAACGATTAAATCCGGATTAGACCCTAATTTTTGGAGAATTGGAATGGCAATCCCCTCTTTCTGTCCAAGAAGGGCTAACAAAAGATGTTCCACATCTATCTGCTGATGGTGCTTTCGTTCTGCAATGGATTTGGCTTCTTGCAAAGCCTCTTGAGCTTTCAGTGTAAACTTTTCTATATCCATTTAATTCACTCCCCCCCTATTTCAAATTACCCTAAAAATAATCATCCCCCGTTGATTTTGCAAATAGAATTTTCTAATTATTTTAAGACTTCTGCCAAACTGGCAAATTCTTGGATG
>Ga0209777_10008491_pt1 | contig 11230 bp, 8 predicted proteins | sample FrelakmetHBP12HB_FD_187147 | JGI IMG/M metagenome (GOLD analysis project Ga0209777, IMG submission 187147) | Freshwater lake sediment microbial communities from the University of Notre Dame, USA, for methane emissions studies -HBP12 HB (SPAdes)... | ecosystem: Environmental > Aquatic >...
TCCGATCTCACTATCTTGCCCCTGTCAAGTTCCTCGATCATCCGCTTAGCGTTTATATCTATGATGCGCGCTTTTGTGAAGGAATCGTCGGTGATGATGCCCACCTGGGCGCCCGTAAAAGATATGGCTTCTACGCCTAACCTGTGTATGGCCATAGCCAGCAGAGCGCTTGAGACCTGTTCACCGGTAGAGATCAGCATGTCTAGCTCTCTGTCGGGAGGGTTCATAGTGATCTCGAGAGCCAGATCTATCAGCTTATCGGTTGTGCGGCCTAGCGCGGAAACTATCACCACTACATCATATCCCGAACGCTTTGTATCCACAACTCTCATAGCCACATTCTGGATACACGCTATATTGGCCAGGCTGGTGCCACCATATTTCTGTACAATTATTCCCTTACGCATATTTCTACAACCTATCCTTTTTTATCAGATCGTTGGTCAATTCCGAGCCTGACTTAAAAATTACTTTGCTTAGCTTGGCGTTGCTTTCACTATATACAGGAAAACCGTTATGCTCCACGCCAAGTCCTGCAATTATAAAAGGAGCCGGATCGGATACATGAGTACGCAAAGCTATGGGCGTAGCATGATCCGCGAGGACCATTATCCTGTAATCATTCGATCTCTTCAGGAATTTCCATATCGCTCCGACCACATGCTTGTCAAAATTCTCTATTGCCGTGATCTTCGCTCTCATGTCACCGTTATGCCCCGCTTCATCCGGAGCCTCTACGTGAACGAAGATAAAATCCTTCCTCTCCAGCAGGTTGACCGCGTGCTCTCCTTTACCCTTATAGTTCGTGTCGTAGTAACCGGTCGCGCCCGGGACCTGTATAAGCTCAAGGCCCACCAGTTTGCCGATGCCGTTAACTAAATCTACCGCGGAGATCACCGCGCCATCGATGCCGAACATGCCTTTGAAACTCGGCATATTAGGATTGGTCCCTTGTCCCCAGAGCCATATCATGTTCGCGGGGTTCTCTTTCAGGTCAACTCTCACCCTGTTGATATCGTCTTTTTCCAGTATTGAACGCGAATCCTGCATAAGCTTCAATAAAAGGCTCGAGCCTTTTCCTTTTGGGAGATGCTTTGAAATATTCTTGCCTGTTATGTCATGGGGTGGAGTGCAGGAAGTCTTCATAAGGCTGTTGAGATCGTCTCTTGACCTCGTCTTTATCACTGCCAGGTTCCTGTAGCTCTTGCCGTGGTAAAATTTTATCCGCTCATTCCCGAGCGTTTTATCGAGGTGCTCCATAAGCGTTTTGGACTCTTTATCGCTTATATGCCCGGCGCTGTAGTCCGACATAGTGTCGTTATTTTCCGTTATCAGATTACACCGGAACGCGACCTCGTCTTCCGCCACTTCGACGCCTATATTCGCGGCTTCAAGCGGCCCTCTGCCCGTATAGTAAGTCTTTGGATCATATCCGAGTATCGAAAGATTGGCTATGTCGCTCGCCGGCTTCATGCCGCGCGGCACGGTCCTGACGAGCCCTATCATGCCGGTCTTCGCGATCTCATTCATATTCGGGATCTTCGCCACATCAAGAGGGGTCTTATCCCCGAGATCCTGGATCGGATAATCGCTCATCCCGTCGCCAACGACTATTGCATATTTCACGCTAACGCCTCACTTGAGTTAAATTCAAAAGTAAAAAGTAAAAATTACAATTCAAAAGTTAAAATTTTTACTTTTTACTTGTGGTTTTACCTTTTTACTTTTTAATTTTTACTTTCTCTTTGCCTTTTTACTTTTAACTTTTTACTTAAATCCCATCTCCTTCAGTATCAAGTCCACATTCGGCTCTAAAACCACCGGTTTATCGACGCTTGCGATCGCCCTATCCGGATCTTTAAGACCGTGACCGGTCAGGACACAGACAATGCGCGCCTTTGGACCTTTAAAATACTTCTTCTTGGATAATTTTAGCACGCCCGCGACGCTTGCGGCGCTTGCCGGCTCTACAAAGACCCCTTCTTTGGACGCAAGCAGTTTATAAGCGGATAATATTTCATCGTCGGTAACTTTATCGATAAGCCCGCCGGATTCATCACGGGCGGCTTCAGCCTGCTTCCAGCTCGCCGGATTACCTATCTTTATAGCGGTCGCTATCGTCTTCGGGTCCTTTACCGGATGGCCGAGGACTATCGGAGCCGCCCCCTCAGCCTGGAACCCGAGCATCTTGGGCAGCCTTTTCGACATTTTTGCTTCTCTATAATCTTTATAGCCTTTCCAGTAAGCGGTGATATTGCCGGCATTGCCTACAGGTATCGCATGATAATCCGGAGCATCCTTCAATGAATCGCAAATTTCAAAAGCGCCGGTCTTCTGCCCCTCTATCCTGTAAGGATTCAACGAATTGACCAAAGTGATAGGATATTTTTCGGTTATCTCTCTTACAAACCTGAGAGCATCATCAAAATTTCCTTTGATCGCTATGACCTTTGCTCCGTGTATAAGCGCCTGGGACAACTTCCCCAAAGCTATGGCTCCTTCCGGTATGAGAACGACGCACTTAACGCCTGCCCTTGCCGCATACGCCGCAGCCGAAGCCGACGTATTCCCGGTGGACGCGCATATAACAGCCTTTGAGCCTTCTTCCACGGCCTTTGATATGGCCATGGTCATGCCCCGATCCTTGAAAGATCCGGTGGGATTCGATCCCTCATATTTCAGATATACCTCTACGCCATCGCCTATCATGCCGCTTATGTGACAGGCATATATCAAAGGCGTGTTGCCTTCATTCAGACTTATTACGGGAGTCTTCGCCGAAACCGGAAGATACTTGCCATACTCTCTTATCAAACCCTTCCACATATCAGCTTTCCATCCTTATCTTTACGGTCTTTTTCTTTATGACGCTCAAGCCATCTATCTCTCTCAGCGCCTTCGCCATATCGATCTCGAGCGCTTCGTGAGTTATCATCACTATGGGCACTATGCTGGAACTCTTCTTCTCTTTTTGAGTGACGCTCGCTATGCTTATATTGTGCTTGCCGAGTATCCCGGATATCTTTGCAAGTACGCCGGGCTTATCTATCGCGGAGAACCTCATATAGGATCTGGTTTTTATCTCGGCTATATCTTTTATCTTCTTAACGTCTTTTCTGAATACCATAGGCCCGGTGACCTTGCCGCAGCAAGAGATTTGTTGTGCTATGCCTATGATATCGCTCACCACCGCGCTTGAAGTCGCAAGCGCGCCGGCCCCCTGGCCGTAGAATAGGTTCTCTCCGATGAGATCGCCCTTGACGAATATAGCGTTGTATACACCGCCGATATTGGCCAGCAAGTGGCTCTTCGGGATCATCGTCGGATGGACCCGGAGCTCTACCGAATCGGCGGACCTCTTGGCTATCGCGAGGAGCTTAACCGCATAACCGAGCTCTCTGGCATACTGTATGTCGCCGGATTCTATCTCTGTGATGCCTTCGGTATAGATTTCAGAAGGTTTGGCCGATACGCCGAACGCCAAACGGGCCAGGATGCTCAATTTATGGCTCGAATCCATGCCGCTTATGTCAAGATACGGATCCTGTTCGGCATAACCCTTCTCCTGGGCTATCTTTAACGCGTCTTTGAAACTTACGGGCCCCTCCGCCATCTTAGTCAATATGAAATTGCTAGTTCCGTTCACTATCCCGTAAACAAGCTCGAACCTGTTAGCGATGAATCCTTCTTTTAGCGATTTTATTATGGGGATGCCGCCGCCAACGCTTGCCTCAAAAGCGACATTAAGAGAGAGCTCGTTAGCCAGGCCGAATATTTCACTCCCTGCTTCGGCAAGAAGAGCTTTGTTCGCGGTCACTACATGCTTCCCGCTTCTCAAGGCCTCCATTATTACGTCCTTCGCGGGGCGTATGCCGCCCATGAGTTCGACCAGGATATGTATCTTCGGATCATAAAGAACTTTGCTCAAGGACTTAGTCAGGATGGACCTGCTGACCGTAACGGGACGTTTCGATCTGATATCCTTGTCGCATATCCGGACAATATTTACTTCAACTCCGCTCTTCTCTTTTAAAAAAGCCCTCTTTGATCGGAGCACCTTTACAACGCCGCTCCCGATCTTCCCGAAGCCTATCAGGCCTACGTTTATCTTTTTCATACCACTTCCTGTTTCTATCTAACCAGGTTAGAAATACCTATTTCTAACCTGGTTAGAGGTTGCTCCGCATAACCTTCCAACCTGTTCCTACGAAGCCCTACCTCAATTTACTCATTGAAGGGCGAAGTAGAATGGTCGGGACGAGCGGATTTGAACCGCTGACCCCTTGCACCCCAAGCAAGTGCTCTAGCCGGGCTGAGCCACGTCCCGCCATTGCAAAATTTTTGCCGCTACCTTTCAATAAAAACCTTCTTCTCTGGGCGAGCGAGTCATCAGGTCATGGACCCCTTTTTTCGGGTCCTTATTCTCATAGAGCACCTTATATATCTCGCTTATTATCGGCATCTCCACCTTGTGTTTCTTCGCCAATTCATACGCAGATTCTGTTGTCGCGACACCCTCCACCACCATCTCGGTCTCTTTCAGAGCCTCTTTTAAAGACCTTCCTTTGCCGATCTGCTCCCCGAAGTGATGGTTCCTGCTGTATTTGCTTATGCAGGTCGTGGTGAGGTCGCCAAGCCCGCTCAATCCGTAAAAAGTATCCTTCTTCGCGCCCATCGCAACTCCAAGACGCGCCATTTCGATCAAGCCGCGCGTGAGAAGCGCCGCTTTGGCATTCGTGCCGAAACCGAGAGAATCCGAGATGCCAGCCGCAATGGCTATGATATTCTTAAGCGATCCTCCCAGCTCCACTCCGATTATATCGTTGTTCGTATATACCCTGAAACGGTCTGTTATAAATACGTCCTGGACCTCTTTCGCGAGCGCCAGATCACCTGAAGACGCCACCAATGTCGCGGGGCTTCCCTGCAGCACTTCGTGAGCGATCGAAGGCCCGGAAAGCACGCATATCTCTATACGTCCCAGAAGTTCACGCGCGATCTCCGACATCCGCTTGAGCGTCTTATTCTCAATACCTTTGGTGACGCTCACGAATACTTTGCCCGACAATTTATACGGCGTAAGTCTCGTCAGCACGCTTCTCATATACTGAGCAGGGATCGCCAATACGATCATATCCCTATCTTCGACCGCTTCGTTCAAGGATGATGTTATATTGACTTCGTGAGGTATCTTGACCCCGGGCAGAAATTTTGTGTTAACTCTTTTAGCCTTAACAGTTTCCACATATTCCGGAAAGGCGCCCCAGAGCGTAATATGATGTCCCTTACCGGAAAGTAGTATAGAGAGGGTCGTACCCCAGCCGCCATCGCCTATTACAGAGATATTCCTTGTCTTTCCCATAATAAGTTTATTAATATATCATATGCGGCACATTCTAGTCAATCTCTTCGACCGCGTCGCTCTTCAACCAGGCCAGCTTACCGTCAAGCCTCTTTATGCGGCTCCAGCCGCTCCTCGTATTGAGCACAAGCACTTCCTGCCCCTCTTTCAGCGTAAAATAGTTGTTGGACTTATCGATAGGTTCATATTTGCATTCGGCTTCCTTGACAACTACCACACCATGGCTAAGCGTCTCCTCAGAGTAATATCTGACGCTGAACGCTCCTAGCGTCAATAAGAACCCTATCAGCACAGGGTAAAAGAGGATGGTCATCCTGCGCTTAAATAAAGGATTGATCATGCCCATTAAAAGCATCGCTATGAGCATAAGGTATAATACGGCCAATATGATCGATACGGTATTGAGGCTGTACTCCCTGAACGGGAAGTTGAAGAACCATGCTATCCTGTTCTGAGACATGGCCTGGAGAGCTGAATCCTCGGTAAGCGATTCACAGTAGGCGAGGTTCGACTTAAGATCGCTGTCTCCCGGCATCAGCCTCTGAGCTTTTTTGTACGCAAGTATGGCATACCCGATCTTACCCATCTTAAAGAAGGTGTTCCCTATATTGAAATAGAGCGGGCCGCTTACGGTATCGGTGGCCAGGATCTTCGCGTACTCTTCGGAAGCTTTATCATACTCTCTCTGCTCATAAAGAGAGTTGGCTTTATAGAAGAGGCTGTGAGGGTCCTGCGGCTCCTCGGCCGAAAGAGCAAGGTTGACACAGAAGACCATCGATATCAGGACGAGCGGCATCTTTCTCATATCTTCAATCTTTCCAGTTCTCGTATTATCTCTTCGAGAGACTTCATATCGTCCTTCATCAATAGAGTATCGGCATTTATAAGGGCGAACTTTGCCCGGTCGCATATATTGAATATATTCTCTATCTTATTCAGCACAGCCGCATCAACGGCCTTCGACCTGAGCACCGGCTCAACCGTATCGAAGGTCAGCCCGGCCACAGGTATATAAAGCCTGCCGCCCAGATAATTCTGCATCGTCTTGAAGAGGACCTCATAAAAACCTTTCGGGTCATTTGACTTTAATAGGTTCTTTAACGCGAAAAACTCCTTGCGCATGTTCTTGAACGCTTCCGTCCTGTGTGCATATCTCGTGTCCCGTCTAAGACGATCCTGTTTGGCATATATCAGATATACTACTATCAGAGCCAATAGTGGCACTATGAAGATAATGAAGAAGAAGATGCTCTTATATGCTTCGGAGCCTTTTGTCCGGACTCTGCCCATAGATTCTTTTATATACAGAATGTCGCCCTGAGGCTGGGAATCCACTTTCTCTTTTTCTCCGGGCCGGGCGGCGAGAGCCAGAGGCATGGCCGGAGGGACCACGGGCGTCTGCCCTATTACCTGTGCCGGCGACTCTGCCACCTTCTCCACCTGCAACGGCGCAGGCTCCTGAGTTATCGTCTTGTATATCTTCTTATCAGGATCGAAGTAAGTGAATATGGCTTTGGGGGTCTGGTAAACTTTGTCGGACTCGGGTATAAGGACCTGCTTGAATGTCTTCTTCCCCGGTTCCGTCTTTATCTGCGGCTCATATACTCTGAAGCCTTCCGTGTTCTCCAATTTCGGGATTATTACCGTATTAAAATTGCCGGTTCCGTTTATCTCCATCCTGAGCGTTACGGGGTCGCCGACTTTAACTCTTTTTGGGCCCGCAGAATATATGAACTGGTAGTCGCCAACCGCTCCGGAAAAATCTTCGGGGCGGCCTTCCTGCGGAAGCGCCAGAAGCGTAAGGCTGGCCTCATCGGATTTCAGCTCTACGGGATAACGCTCATACCTTGTGAAGAAATCTTCAAAATACGGGTCTCTCATGGCCCCCTGATTCAGGAAGTCGTCATCCAGCGCCGACATATTGCGGACCCTCTTCTTCACGGCGAGATTGCATTTTAACGCAGCGGGCCCGAGCTTATAATCGCCGGACCTCGTTCCGAAGATGGTCGTCCTGAACTCCAGCACGTCATACAATAATCCGCCCATTCGCTCACGGTACTGTTTCGGTTCCTCGAACTGCGCTTTCGAGAAACCTTCCTGATTGAAGGTCGGGAGCTGTATATCGCTCACATTCATCCTGTTGACATAAACCTTTATAGTGACAGGCACGATCTCGTTCACATAGGCCTGCGCCTTGTCGACTTTGAGAGTTAAGAACAACCTCTCCTTGATGTCGAGCGAATCGATGATATTCTCTTCGCCTTCATTTTTTACCGGCGCCGGCTTGGCCTTCTCCTCCGTTGCGGTAAGGAACGCGATGCTCGACGTATAAGTATTCCCTTCATACTTAAAAGTGAACGGACCGAACTGGAACTTGCCAAGTCTCAATGGCTGCACTCTATACATGTGCGTTATCGAGTTCGATACGACCCCGTTAATGACCGTCATCATAGTGGATGGGCCGAGATACCGCACTTCGCACCCGTCTATATTTCCTATGTCGGGCGCGGGAACATTCTGCGTGCCGTAGAAAGTGAGGCCGAGCTGGGCGCTCTCTCCTATGGCAACCTCCTTCTTATCTATGCCCGCTTCGAATTTAATATCTTCGGCGCAAGCCACACTGCATAGCGTCGTAACCAGCACGATGACAACAGATATATATTTATTCATAGTGAGAAGTTTATTGTTTGTAATACGAACGATTAATTTCCATAAATTTCCATTAGTTTCTATAAATTTCTATCAATTTTTATAATCACCAATCTTTATCCGGTTCCGGCATAGGCACCTGTTTTCTGCGCATCTTAACCGATTCAGCAGAAGCCTCTTCTCCTCTATACCCCTCAAGAAGCATCTTAGCCTCTTCTTCCGTCATCTCTCCCTGCTTGCCTTCGCCCTGTTCGTAAAATTGCGGCGACTGACCTTCTTTAGGCTCAGGCTGTTGTTTCTCTTTCTCTGGAGCTGCTTGCGGCTTTGGCTGTTTCTCTTCCTGTTGTTTTTGATCCTCTTGCTTCTTCTGCTCTTCCTGTTGTTTTTGATCCTCTTGCTTCTTCTGCTCTTCCTGTTGTTTTTGCTCCTCTTTCTGCTTCTCTTCTTCCTGTTTCTTTTGTTCCTCCTGCCGCTTTTCTTCCTCGCTCTTTGACTGCTGCTGGTCCGCTTGAGATTTTTTCTCATCTTCTTTATTTTGGCCTGACTGCTGATTCTCTTTATCTTTCTCCTGATCTTGCTGTTTCTGGTCCTGCTGTTCTTTTTGGTCTTGCTTTTGGTTCTGCTGCTGATCCTGTTGTTGCTTTTGGTTTTGTTGCTGGTTCTGCTGTTGATCTTGTTGCTGTTTCTTGTCCTGCTGCTTTTGGTCTTGTTGCTGATTTTGCTGCTGGTTCTGTTGCTGATTCTGCTGTTGGTTATCCTTTTGATCCTTATTATTCTGATCCTTGTTCTGCTTCTGGTCCTTCTCTTTCTTCTTCTTTTTCTCTTCTTGCTCCCTTAAACTCATCAGCTTTTGGTCGACAAACTCATAGTTGAATTTGGCGTCTCTATCATTGGGGTTCAGGTCTATGGCGCGCTTATAGAACTGCAAGGCGGTTTCATAGGACTCTTTCGCCTTCTCTATATTAGACTTTGCCAGCTCCGATCCTACCCTATAATTGGAATTCCCTATATTGTAATCCGAGCCCGACAATATCCAGGACCTTCCCTGGGCAATAGCTTTATTATACGATTCTATGGCCGCGTTATAAGAACTCTTTTTGTAGAGAGCGTCGCCCTTATTGAACCTGAGCATAGAATTATCGGGCTTCCTCTCAAGAGCGCTATCATATACTTTTACCGCTTCATCATATTTTTTATTATTATACAACACATTGCCTTTTTTTACATCTTCGGCGGTAGAGGCGAATAGCTCTTTTGCGGCAAATGCAAGGATCAAAGCTGTTATCATTATAATTCTGCTGTGCATTACCTCTTCCTCTCCGAAATGAGTGGCTCCAATAGAAGAAAGGCTACCGCGATGCCTAAAAATATCTGATAACGCTCCTGATAGAGCTTCTTCATCTTCGCGTCTATATCCCTCTTCTCCAATTTCGATATTCTATTATCGTAAAGAAGCGTCAGCCCGAAATCGCTCGGCGTGGCCCTGACATAACTGCCGCCGGTAGCAACGGCTATTTTTTTCAGAAGATCTTCGTTGAGGCGCGTCTTGACCACCTGGCCGGCCTTGTCGGCAAGGTATCCCCTCTCTCCCTGCGCGTCTATAGCCGGGATAAGATCTCCTTCGGCCGTGCCTACTCCGACGCAATATATACGGATGCCCGCCTGCGCGGCTTCGTTCGCCGCTTTAATAGCGTCTCCTTCGAACTCCTCACCATCGGTTATCAGCACGAATATTTTGAATTTTTTATCGGCGCCTTTCAGCACATCTATAGCGTTATTTATGGCGCTCGCTATGGAAGTGCCGGGCCTGGGTATCGTATCGGTATTAAGGTCATCAAGAGTCAACAGGAAACCGTTATAATCTATCGTCATCGGGCACTGTAAAAACGAGGTTCCGGCAAATGCTATTAGGCCGACCCTGTCGCCGCTCAGCTTTCTTATCAGGTCTTTGACCGCGTACTTTGTGCGCTCCAGCCTTGACGGCCTCATATCCCTCGCAAGCATGCTCTTGGAAACATCTATGCCTATCAGTATATCGAGGCCGGTCCTCTTGACCTCCTGCCATTCGAATCCCCATTGCGGCCGCGCCAGCGCGAATACGCATAAGAGAAACGCCGCGCCTGTCAGGGCCATCTTCAGGATCTTACGCGCTAAGCTAAAGTTCGGGGCGATCCCTTCTATCATATTCTTTTCGGCAAAACGCTCCATCAGGGTCTCGCGCCTCTTCATGGCCCAAACATAGAAAAGTACCAGGAAGGCTCCCGAAAATGCTAATACTGAAATATACCGCGGATCCGCGTAGTCCATGCTATGGTACCTTTAAAAATACCGTGTTTGACAGGAATATGCCTATGATGAGAAGCATCAGGCCCGGTATAAGGAAATAATGGAACAACTCGCTATATTCCCTGTATCCAAAGTGCTCGATATTAGATTTTTCAAGCCTGTTTATCTCATCGTATATATTTCTCAACTTTTCCGAATCGGACGCGAGATAATATTTTCCGCCCGTAGTCTCGGCTATCTTCCTCAACGACTCCTCATCTATCTCTATCGGTATGTTCCTGTAAACGGTCCTTCCGTAATAATCTTTAATAGGATAAGGCGACAGCCCCTTAGTCCCGACCGCTATCGTATATATCTTTACCTTAAGGGCTTTTGCGGCTTCCGCTGCTACCAGAGGCGAAACATTGCCGGCGTTATTCACGCCGTCAGTAAGCAATATTATTATCTTGCTCTTCGTCTTGCTGTTCTTAAGCCTGTTTATGGAACTCGCTATGGCGGAACCTATCGCGGTGGCGTCCTCGATCATGCCTACGCTTAACCTGTCGAGGTTCTCATTGAGCCACGCATAGTCTGTGGTGAGCGGGCACGCGGTATAGGCGCGCGCGGCAAACGCCACCATCCCTATCCTGTCATCCTTCCTCTTTCTTATAAAATCTTTTACGACTTCGCGGACAAGGTCGAATCTGTTTATCCTCCTGGTCCCCACCATAAAGTCCTCAGCCAGCATGCTCGTCGATGTATCTATGGCCAATACTATATCCACTCCTTCGGACACTGTCTTTGAATTGTCCAGCACAGCTTGCGGGCGGGCGAGCGCTATTATCATGAGGGCTATGGCGGTTATTCTTAAGACGATCAAGGATCTGCCTAACCGCACCCTTGCGGTCGGCCTGAGATCTTTTACGAGGTCTTCCGAAGAAAAGACGAAACTCG
>Ga0209777_10008492_pt1 | contig 11230 bp, 11 predicted proteins | sample FrelakmetHBP12HB_FD_187147 | JGI IMG/M metagenome (GOLD analysis project Ga0209777, IMG submission 187147) | Freshwater lake sediment microbial communities from the University of Notre Dame, USA, for methane emissions studies -HBP12 HB (SPAdes)... | ecosystem: Environmental > Aquatic >...
CGCCTCCGCCGAAATCCCGGCGAGCACCGATGCGGTGTTCCGATCGCTGGCCGACGCCGCCGTGCGCGAGCGCTGGAGCGACGGAGTGCTGGAGGGCGCCGAGCTGACGGAGAGCTTCGAGAGCCGGTTCCTCCGATTCACGCTCCCTGGGACGGCCGGGTCTGGCGAGCTGGTCATCATCCTCCGGCGCACGCCGCGCGGCACGCATTGCGCTCTCGCCGAGTACGGCGTGGCTGACAGGTCGGCGTCCGCCCGCTGGCCGAAACTCCTCGAGCGCCTGACGCGGTTCCTGCGGTAGTTTCGCGCCACCTTCGCCCTTCCCAAAGCCGACCCGAGCAGTCCCCCATCACCGCTGCGCCGTCGGCGGAACGGTGTTTGCACGAGGAATCCCGCGGATCGCAGCTTGACGGGAACGCCGCACCACGACGGGGGATGGACGCATGGCGGACAAGAGAGCTGACCTGGCTGGACCGGGCATCAGCACCTACGAGGAAGTCGAGAAGATACTGCCGAAGGACTACCGGTCGCTCCTGGATCCGAAGGAGACGCAGATCGCCGTCACGGCGGCGAAGCGGTTCATCGAGGACGGGTTGTGCCGGGAGCTCAACCTGATCCGGGTGGAGGTGCCGTTGATCGTGAGCCGGGAGAGCGGCGTCAACGACTACCTCGATCGCGACGGATCGCGGACGCCGATCGACTTCCCCTGCGGTCTCGGCCTCGACCATCCGATCGAGACGCAGGTGGTCCAAGCGGCGACCAAGTGGAAGCGGATGGCGCTGAAGCAGTTCGGGATGAAGGTGGGCGAAGGTCTGATGACCGACATGCGTGCGGTGCGCAAGGATTACTTCCTTGACCACGACCATTCGGCATACGTGGACCAGTGGGATTGGGAGCGGGTCATCACGGCCGACCAGCGCAACCTGACTTTCCTCAAGGACGTCATCCGCCGGATCTGGAAGGTGATCACGGGGGCCGAGCAGCACGTGCTGGGGCTGTTCCCGAAACTGAAGGATCCGCGGTATCCGCCACTGCCCGAGGAGCTGACCTTCCTTCACGCGGAAGACCTCCTCGACATGTACCCGGACCTGCCGCGCAAGCAGCGAGAGACGCAGGTGCTCCAGAGGTATCCGGCGATCTTCATCATCGGCATCGGATGGGTGTTGAAAGACGGGTACCCGCACGAGATGCGCGCCGCCGACTACGACGACTGGGTGACGCCGACGACCTCGGAGGACGGACGGCCGACGCATGGCCTGAACGGCGACATCCTCGTGTGGAACCCGGTGACGAGGCGGCGCCATGAGCTGACCTCCATGGGCATCCGGGTGACCAAGGAGACGCTGCGCAAGCAGCTCGAGATCTCGGGCCAGCTCGACTTCCTCAAGCTCCCGTACCATCAGGCGATCCTGAACGATCAGATCCCGCTCAGCATCGGAGGAGGGATCGGCCAGTCGCGCACGGTGATGTACCTGCTGCGGAAGGCCCATCTGGGCGAAGTGAGCGTCACGGTGTGGCCGAAGGAGCTGAAGCGGATCTGCGAGGCGCGGCACATTCACGTGCTGGAGTAGGCTGGTCGGAGGAGGCCACGGCGCGCTCCGGCGGTTGCCCGGGGCGCGCCGCGACTATCTTTGGTGTATGTGGCGCTTCGCCGATCTGTGGGATCAAGCCCTGACGTACGAGCGGTTCGTCCGGGAATCCACCCAGCACTGCGAGCTGTGGACCGGGGTCTACCGCACGGCACGGGTTCCGGAGTGGGCCAGGGCGGCCGCAGCGAAGCTGGGCCGCAAGTTCCGCCTCGTCGTGCTCGCCGAGGACTGGTGCGGGGACGCGTCGAGCACCGTTCCGGTGCTAGCGAGGTTTGCCGAGGAAGTCGGGACGATCGAGCTGAGAATCCTGCGCCGGGACGAGCATCCGGAGGTCATGGATGCCTATCTCACCAACGGAGCGCGAGCGATTCCGATCGTTATCGTCGTCACGGAAGCCATGGACGAACTGGGGCATTGGGGGTCGAGGCCGGCGGTACTCCAGGCCTTCGTGACGAAAGAACGGGCCCGGGGGCGCCAGTCCAGCGCGTATTTCCCCGATGTCCGCCGCTGGTACGCGCAGGACAAGGGCGAGTCCACCCTGCGGGAGGTTCTGGCAGTGATGACCGGCGAGGCGGCGCGGCCGTAACACTTCTTCCCGGCCCCGGGTATACTCTCAACGCTTCCCGAGATCAGACGGCTCTTCTCTCGTCCGGAGGTGTTTCGGATGCGTCGTTCCGTGTTCGCCCTGGCAGGCGCCGCCCTGGTGGCCGCGGCGCCGGCGGCCCGCGCGCAGAACCCGCCAGCGCCGGCGGCCCCGGCCCTGACGGTGCTCGACACCGGTCAGGTGGCTCCGGACTTCTCCCTCACGGGTGCGACCCGCTTCGGCATCCTGAAGGATCCCGTGCGGCTCAGCGACTTCAGGGGGAAGACGGTGGTCCTGGCGTTCTTCTTCAAAGCCAGGACGCGTGGCTGAACGATCCAAATGCACGCGTACCGTGATCAGTACGCGACGCTCTTCCACGGTGGCCGGAACATCGTGCTCATCGCCATCAGCACCGACTCGGCGCCGGCGCTGGCCTCGTGGGCGCACGATGACGAGTTTCCATTTCTGATGGCCAGCGACACCGGCTCGGTGGTGGGGAAGCAGTACGGCGCCTACGTCCAGCGCTATAACGTGGACAACCGGACGCTGTTCATCATCGGCCCGGACGGCAGAATCGTCTGGCGGGCCATGCCGTTCCGCGAGATCGATCCCACGGCCTACACACAGCTTGGCGAAGCGCTCAACCGGATCGCCGGCGCGGATTCGACGCAGGCGCACTAGCGGCGCGGGGTTCGGACAGACACGAGGGCCTGGCGGTTGCCGGGCCCTCGTCGTTCCGCTGGCCGTCGGGATCCGCGTCAGCCGCCGGTGGCGCGGCGCATCGCCCCCTCGATGTCCTGGTCGGAGCCGGTGCCGGTGTAGACCACGCGTCCGTGCGCGTCGAGGGCCACGACGTACGATGTCGTCGGAGCCCGGTAGGCCCGCACCGCCTCGCCGGTCGCGTCCCACAGAAACCGGAACGGATAGTGATGGGCGTCGGCGTGGCGCAGAACCGATGCACGCGTCTCGCTGACGGCCACGGCGATCACGACGACGTCCACCCGGTCGCCAAACTTCGCGTGCGCCGCCTCGATCCGCGGCATCAACCCGGCGCACAGCGGGCACCAGGTCGCCCAGAATTCCAGCAGCACCGGCTTGCTCCCCACCACCTGCGCGAGGTTCACCGGCCGCCCGTCAAGGTCCTGCACCGCGGCGGCCGGTGCCCCGGAACCGATGGGCAGGCCGACGTCGTCGTCCTGCGCCCGGAGGCGGGGCGGGAAGACCACCGCCAGCGCTGCCACCGCACAAACCCCAAGGCGGGCTCTCATTGCAGGGCTCACAGCACCTGCCCCATCTGGATGAAGTAGTACTCCGCCATCCCGAGGAGTACCACGCCGGTGCCCTTCTTGATCCACACCATCCACTTGCCGGATTTCGGCAGGGCGGTGAGGGCGCCAGAGAACAGACCGACGAGCACCAGGATCGCGGTCATGCCGAGTGAGAAGGCGAACAGGTAGACGAAGCCGAGCCCCCCGCTCCGGGTCGTCGCGACCCAGGTCAGCACGGCGGCGAACGCGGGGGCGCCACAGGGCGCAGCGACGACTCCGGAAGAGGCCCCCATCAGAAGCACAGCGGGATACGAACCCCCTCCGAGCCTTCCCGCCCACGCGGCGAGCCGCCCGGGCGCCGCCATCGGGATCACGTCCAGCATCGCCAACGCCAACAGCAGCAGCAGGTTGCCGATGGCGAAGCGTGCCCATGGGCTCGACGACACGGTGCCGAAGAGGGTGCCGGAGAGCCCAGCCAAGAGGCCCAGCGTCGCGTAGAGCAGGGCGAGCCCGGCGGCGTACGTCACCGTCAGCCCCACCGTGCGGCTGCGGGATGGCCGCGACGTCGCGCTCCCGCCGATGACCCCGGCCGTGATCGGTATCATCGGATAGATGCACGGCGTCAGACTGGTGGCGACGCCGGCCGCGAACAAGGTCACGATGGCGACCAGCGGGCGGTCGCGCAGCATCGCCGTCAGGCCGGTGAACAGCGCGAGGTTGTGAAGCATGGCGTCAGTATCCCAACGTGACCGTCGTCGAGAACTGGAAGTGCACGTCGGGGCTGTAGCCGATCTCGATCCCGAAGAACGACGCGCGTCCGACCTGCGCGATGGCGCCTCCCCCGTAGCCGCTGTGCAGCCCAGACAACTGGAACCGCTCGCCTTCGTCCCACACCCTGCCGGCATCGGCGTGGGCCACCAGCCAGAGCCGGATGGGTGTCAGGCCGAACGCCGCGTCCCACCACTTGTAGCGCAGGTCTACACTGCCCAGGGCGTCGTTGGGGCCGAGCCAGCGTCCCGGCAGGTTCTGGCGCAGGGTGGTTGCGCCGCCGAATCCGTCCTCCGGCCGCCAGATGGTCATGCGCTCGAACGCGATGCAGAACGGCAGCTTACCGCGGGCGATCTCTACTGCCTGGCGGAACGCGAGGACGACGGTTGAGTCGGAGGCCAGCGGGATGAACTCCCGCGCGTCGGCGCCCCACCGGGTGTAGTCGAAGTCCCCCGCGCCCTTGAGCGCGCGCGCCACCATCACGGCGACGAAGAGGCCGCGTGACGGCGACGCCTCCTCGTCACGGGTGTCGAAGATGAGCGCCCCGTGGATCTCCATGCTCGTGTACGACCCGGTATCCGTGGTGACCCCGCGCGCGAGGTCGGCCCCGAGCGCGGTGGGTTCGCCGCCCAGCGGCTTGAGACGGTAGTGCCGCCACTGCACGCCGGCGTCGGCGCGGAGCGGCCCGGCGATGCGCCGCTGGATGGCCACGATGCCGCTGGCGCGCGCCAGCTCATAACGGTAGTAGTGCCGCTCGCCGTAGGCGCCTTCGAGCGAATCGTTCACGACGCTGCCGTTGCCCAGGCCGAAGTAGGGCGCCCGCTCGAGGTCCTCGTAGCCGGCGATCGCCAGCAGTCGCCAGCCTGGAATCCGGCCGGAGTTCTCCCAGGTGAGCGAGAAGGTCCGGCTCCCGCTGGTCGCCAGGCTGGCGTATGGGCTGATAGAGACGCCGACGGGGATCGGCCCGGCGGGCGCAGACTTGTACCACCCGCCGGTCAGGTTGATGCTGAGGCCCTCGAGCGCGTTGTACATCGGATACGGGAGGAGATAGAACGACCACGGCTCACTGGGCACCTGCGCGCGGGCGAGCCGTGGAGTGAGCAGCAGCAGGACGGCGATCGCCGTCCGCCCCGAGGCGAGCGGCAGTCTCAGGTGTGCGGGCTCTCGAACAGGTAGCCGGAGTCGGCGACGCGGGCCTCGCGCCCGTCGTGTACAGCGAAGGTCGTGCCCGAGTAGAGCGCCGCCGAGCCGAACTCGCCGCGTTTGTTCAGCGCGTAGTATGCGAGGCCGAACTTCGGCCGGCCGTTCGCATCGAGCAGCCGCGCCTCGCTGGTCGCGATCACGCGCCGCAAGGTCTCGAGGCAGGCGTCGGTCGGCGACATCCCCCGGCGCATGTTCTCCACCGTGAAGAAGGCGCCGCACACCTTCATGTTCGCTTCGCCGAGTCCCGTCGAGCCGGCGGCGCCGATGTCGTTGTCCACGTACTCCCCCGCGCCGATGATCGGCGAATCGCCGACCCGCCCCGGGATCTTCCACGCCAGTCCGCTGGTGGTGGTGACGGAGGAGATGTCGCCGTTCGCGTTGATCGCGCTGCAGTTGCACGTCCCGTGCGGCGGAACGGCGAAGGTCTCGCCCTCCGGGACGTCGAGGTAATTGTCGTCGGGGTTCAGGTTGGCTCGCCAGCGCAGCCAGGCCCGCCTGGAGGCCTCCGTCAGGAGATTCTCGATCGTAAAGCCGAACTGGACCGCGAAATCCTGCGCCCCCTTGCCGACCAGCATGATGTGGTTGGTGTACTTGAGTACGCACTTCGCCACCTCGCTCGGCGTCTTGATTCCTTCGAGGCAGCCGACGGCGCCCGCGCGCCTCGTGGGACCGTGCATGCAGGAGGCGTCGAGCTGCACCACACCCTCGGCGTTGGGGAGCCCGCCGTAGCCCACTGACTGGTCGTTGGGGTCCAGTTCCTGGATCTTCACCGCCTCCACCACCGCGTCCAGCGTGTCGGTGCCTTGGCTCAGGAGATCCATCGCCTTCGCGACGCCACGAAGGCCGTTGCGGGAGGCGACGACGACCGGTTGAGCCGCGTGCCGGAGGAGCACCGCTGGCGCTCCGAAGCCGCCGGCCCCGGTCTTCACAGCCGTGCGCACGAGCGGCAAGGCCGCCGCGCCGCTCAAGACGAAGTCCCTGCGGGAAAGCCTGTCGATCACGGTTTCTCCTGGGTCGAGTCGCCAGGGGAAGAAGATATCGTGCGGGGGACGTGGATGGCCACGGCGCCGAAGCGGGCCCGGCCCGAGAGCGTGTAGCGCGCATCCGCGAGCAGCACTTCGTAGCCTGCCGGCTCGCGTAGCACCTCGTAGACCGGGAATCGGGCCCACCCGAGGAACGTGCGGCCACGCGAGTCGGCGGCTGCGGCGGCCCGGGCCTCCGGGACGTCCGCCCCGGTGAAGCGCTGGACCAGCGGTCCCACTCGCCGGTACTGAGGTCGGCGGAGCCAGTCGAACGACCCCAGCTCGTAAACAGCGCCCCGCTCCATTACGACCGCGCGGGTGAACGGATCGAGCGGTTGCGGAGAGATCATCAGCGCGCCGACCGGCGGGCCGCCTTCGGCCTCAGCCGCGCGGCGCACGATGCCGCGGGCCACGAGGTTGGACGCGGCCATTGCCAGCACGTAGGTCGTGGTCAACGTGAGGGCTGCGCGGGCCGGCCATTCGGGGCGGGCGGCGCCTCGCCGCCGGAGCCTGAACGCCACGAGCCAGCCGAGGCCGAGGGCGAGCCACATCCAGGGATCGATGATGAACAGGGTATCGCCGTGGAACCAGTGGCCGCTGAACGGCATCAGCAGGCGCACGCCGTAGGTGTTGCACAGGTCGAGGAGGGGGTGCGTAAGCACCGCCACGAGGCCGAGCAGCACCAGAGCGCGCGGAGCAGCCGGTGGCCGCTCGGGGTGAAAGCGTCGCCGCGCCCAGCGATCCCACGCCAGCATGAGGCCCGCCAGCACGAAGGGCCAGACGGCATCCGCCAGCACGCCGTGTGTCCAGCCGCGCCGGAAGCCGAGGGCCTCGACGGGCCGGTTGAGCCAGTAGAGGATCCCGTCCACGTCGGCGATGTTCGCGCCGATCAGCAGCGTCGCGGTGGCGAGCGGCGTCTTCTTCCTGAGGCCGGCCTCGGCGAGCGCCGCGCCGACCAGCGTGTGACACACGTTGTCCATGGAGTATCAGCTTGACGCCGCTCGCGCGACGTGCATTGTAGTGACCAGCCGTTCCCCGACCGTGTACCCTGCTTCGTCCCCGAGGTGCCGTCCATGCTCGAGACGCTGGATCTCGACAAGAGTATCGACAAGGAAGCCTACGGCAAGTCGTTCCCCGAGCTGCGCGACAAGCTGCGCGACCTGCAGCGGCAGACCTATGACGCCAAGATCCCGGTGGCCGTGGTCTTCGAGGGCTGGGACGCGGGTGGCAAGGGCGAGACGGTCGGCAAGCTGGTCGAGCGCCTCGACCCGCGGGGCGTCAGGGTCCACCCCATCTCGGCGCCGCTCGAGGACGAGCGGCTGCGGCCGTTCCTATGGCGCTTCTGGACCAAGATCCCGGGCCGGGGGGAGATGGCCGTCTTCGACCGCTCCTGGTACGGCCGCGTGCTGGTCGAGCGCGTGGACAAGCTCATCAAGCCCGAGCAGTGGCGTTCGGCCTACAACGAGATCGCCCAGTTCGAGCGGATGCTCACCGACGACGGGATGGTGATCGTCAAGTTCTGGCTGCACATCAGCGAGAAGGAGCAGAAGAAGCGGTTCAAGGAGATCGAAAAGAGCAAGTACGACTCGTGGCGCGTCACCAAGGAGGACTGGGAGCACCACAAGCAGTACGACGATTACGCCCAGGCTGCGGAGGAGATGTTCGAGCGCACCAACACGGCGTACGCACCCTGGACCATCGTCGAGGCGACCGACAAGCGCTACCGCCTGATCAAGGTGTTCAAGACGCTGGCGGACGCGATGCAGACGGCGCTCGCCGCGAAGGCGGAGAAGGCGCCGGCGAAGCGCACGGCCCGGGCCAGCGTGTCGGTGCAGGCGTTGAAGGACATGGAGACGGTCCTCGACAAGGTGGATCTCGACCAGGCGCTGAAGCGGAAGGAGTACGAGGAGCTGCTCAAGGAGTACCAGTTCCGCCTGCGCGAGCTCGAGTTCCGGTGCTTTGAGGAGCGCCGTCCGGTCATCGTCGGCTACGAGGGGTGGGACGCGGCAGGGAAGGGCGGCAACATCCGTCGCGTGACGGAGGCGCTCGACCCGCGCGGCTACTCGGTGATCCCGATCGCTGCGCCCAAGGGCGACGATGCGACACACCACTACCTGTGGCGATTCTGGAGACAGCTTCCGAAGGCGGGCCACCTGGCCATCTTCGACCGCACCTGGTATGGGCGGGTCATGGTGGAGCGGATCGAGGGATTCTGCACGGAAGCCGAGTGGCGGCGGGCCTACCAGGAGATCAACGAGTTCGAGCTATCGCTCACCAACTTCGGGCTGATCCTGGTCAAGTTCTGGCTCCACATCTCGAAGGACGAGCAGCTGCGTCGCTTCAAGGAGCGACAGAAGATCGAATACAAGCAGTACAAGATCACCGACGAGGACTGGCGCAACCGCGAGAAGTGGGACGCGTACCGGCAGGCGGTGGTGGACATGATCCAGAACACCAGCACCAGCTACGCGCCTTGGACGATCGTCGAGGCGAACGACAAGCTATTCGCCCGGATCCGCACCCTCAGCACGATCGTCGAGGCCCTTGAGAAAGGCCTCGGCGTGAAGAGCGGCAAGTGGAAGAAGAAGGAGAAGAAGGAGAAGAAGGCCAAGGACGAGGACTGATCAGTCGGGCGGCTGCGGCGGCGGTGCCAGGAGCGCCTCCACTTCCTGGCGGCCGGCCAGCACCGCGTCCACATCGACGCCGATCCGCCGGGCTGCGGTGAGGTCCGCGCTGATCTGCTCCACGGTCCCCACGCCGGCGGTCAGCCTCAGCAGGTCGAGGCGGATGTTCTCCAGCGCTGCGACGGCCGTCGCGAGCCGCTGTCCCACCTCGTCCCGTTGCGCCAGCAGGTCGCGGTGCAGTTTCTCCCGCGCCGCGCCGACCGCACCCATCTGCGGGGCCGCGTTGCGCAGCGAGCGGGATTGCGCCCCGACGCTCTCTTCCCCCGCGCCAGCCATCAGCGCGTTCAGCTCGTCCACCCGAGCCCTGAGGCCCTGCGCGTCCGCCTCGAGCCGGCGGATCACCGGCGGCAGGTCCTTCAGCTCCCGGCGGGTTTCCTTGGGGAGCGACTCGAACAGCGCCTCCGCCGCAAGACCGATCGCGATCTCGGTCGGCCGGTGCGCTGACGCCGCGGGGAGCGCCCGGCGGTGCATCCCCAGCGTCGAGAGCCGCGTGAACCACTCGCCCAGCTTGCCGTTCCAGATCCGCGACTGCACCCCCTTCGCCGGGTCGCCGGGGATCACCCGGCGGCCGGGAAGGACGAGGCCCGTCACCGCGCCGCCCACCGTCACCGCCGCGCCGGTCGCGAACGTCACCAGCCACTTGAGGGAGGTGGTCCAGTCCATCCGGCCGTGCGCGACGATGACCCCCGTCGCCACCACCGTCACGCCGAGCGCGCCGTACGTGAGCCAGCGGATGAGACGGCCGACGAGCGGCGGGTCGGCAGCCGCCTCGAAGGCGACCTCCTCGCGGCGCTGCGCCGCCTGGTCCCGCAGCGCGAGGCGGATGTCAGCGATCGAGTAGCCCGACTGCAGCACTCGGCGCGTGTAGTGGACACGGTACAGGGCGTAGGCGGCGAGCGGCCCCGCGAGGAAGAGCACCGCGCCGGTGTCGGGGAGCTGGCCCGTGAACAGCTTCGAGATCACCGCGAGCCCCATCAGCGAGCTCCACACCGCCAGCGGCCCCTTGGACCCCGCGCCCCGCTGCAGCCACACCCGGATCGGCGCCGGGACCTCCTTCGCCAGCGCCGTCGTCTCCGCCACGGCCTCCGCCAGCGCCTCGCCCGTCTGGAAGCGCTCGGCCGGGTCCTTGGCCAGGCAGCGGTCCACCGCCTGGGCCAGTTTGCCCGGTACGCCGGGCGCGACGGACGCCAGGGGCGGCGGTAGCTTCGTGATGTGCATCGCCAGGAGGGCGGGGACTTCAGCGGCATCGAACGGCAGGCGGCCCGAGAGCGCGTAGAACGCCACGACGCCAAGGGAATAGAGATCGCTGCGACCGTCCACCCGCTCGCCGGTCGCCTGCTCGGGGCTCATGTACTGCGCGGTGCCCAGCACCTCGCCCACGGCCGTGCCGCCCGATGTGTTGGCGAGGCGCGCGATCCCGAAGTCGCTCACCAGGGCGCGGCCCGAGCCCTGCTCGAGGAGGATGTTGTCGGGCTTGATGTCGCGGTGCACGATGCCGCGCAGGTGCGCATAGGCCAGTGCCCAGGCCACCTCCTGGATCATCCGGACGCCATCCGACGGGCTCAGGGGCCCGCGCGCCTGCAGCCGGTGGCCTAGGGTCTCGCCTTCGACGTAGGCCATCACGAAGAAGACGAAGTCATCCACGCGATCCACGGCGAAGATCGGGATGATGTTGGGGTGGGAGAGCTTCGCTGCCATCTGCGCTTCGCGCAGGAAGCGCTCGCGCAGGGAGGGCTGCGCGGCCATCGCCGGCGGCAGGAGCTTGATGGCCACCGGACGGTCGAGCGCGACGTCGCGGGCGAGAAAGACAATCCCCATCCCACCGCGGCCCAGCTCGCGCTCCAGCGAGTAGCGTCCCGCCAGCGCGCGTTGCAGCGCGATGAACTCGGGTGCGAGGGGTTCGGCCATCGGGCTGATGGTACAGGAATCGCCGTGCCGCCGCCACAGATCTCCAACCTTGCCGTTCACGGCCGGGGCCGTTTAACTAGGGCCGTGCTGCAGGAATTGTGGGAGCGGATCAGCCGGGTCGACGCCAGCTCCTCGGCAGGCGTCTTCGTGGCCGTGGTGATGGCGATGGGTTTTGTCACGGTCGTCGCGGTCGTGGTGGGGTTGCTGG
>Ga0209777_10008493_pt1 | contig 11229 bp, 12 predicted proteins | sample FrelakmetHBP12HB_FD_187147 | JGI IMG/M metagenome (GOLD analysis project Ga0209777, IMG submission 187147) | Freshwater lake sediment microbial communities from the University of Notre Dame, USA, for methane emissions studies -HBP12 HB (SPAdes)... | ecosystem: Environmental > Aquatic >...
GAACCCCTACGCCCTGGGCCTGCTCACCCTGCTGGCCATCTACGGCATCCTGCTCATCGGCCTGGACGTCACCGTGGGCTACCTGGGCCAGGTGAACCTCGGCCACGTGGCCTTCCTGGGCCTGGGGGCCTACACGGCGGGCCTCGTCGTCACCAAGCTGGGGTTGGGCATGGGTCCAGCCCTGCTGGCCGCCATGGCCGTGGGTCTGCTGCTGGGTGCCCTCCTCGCCCTGCCCGCCCTCCGTCTGGAAGGCCCCCAGTTCGCCCTGGCGACCCTCAGTTTCGCCGCCCTCAGCACCACGGCGCTCAACGAACTGGAAAGCTTCACCGGGGGCGCCCAGGGCCTGAGCCTCACCCGGCCACCGGTCTTCGGCCACCAGCTCACCCCGCCGACCTTCTACTGGCTCTGCATGGCCCTGCTGGCGGTGGTGTGGATGCTCATGCGCAACCTCCTGGCCTCGCAGTGGGGCCGGGCCTTCGAGGCCCTGCGCGACAGCCCCATCGCCACGGATGCCATGGGCGTGGGTACCTACTCGCACAAGGTCGCGGCCTTCGCGCTGGGATCGAGTCTCGGCGGCCTGGCGGGGGGGCTCTACGCCTTCAACTTCCAGTACCTCCAACCCCAGAGCTTCACTTACGACCTGATGATCATCCTGCTGCTGGGCGTGGTGCTGGGCGGCCGCAAGAGCCTGTGGGGCGCCTTCGTGGGCGCCTCGGTCATCGTCCTGCTGCCCAACCTGCTCTCGAACCGCCACCTGTTCCAGATCTTCTCGGGCCTGGGCTTCGCCCTGGCCCTGGCCGCGGGCCTGCGCGGGCTGGTGAAGAAGACGACGCGTCCCTTCCAGGCCCTGGCCCCCGTCGTGGCCATGGGCATCCTGGTGGTCGGCGGGCTGCTCGTGGAAAACACGGAGAATTGGCGCAAGGCCATCTTCGCCCTGATGCTCTTCTCCGTGGTGGTGGGCCTGCCCGAAGGCCTCATGGGCTTCCTCTCCATCTTCCTGGCGAAGCTCTTCCGGATCCCCCACGCGCCCCTGCCGGAACCCTCGGAGCTCGAAGCCGTGCTGCCCTCCCGGGCCGCTGATGGTTCGCCCCTGCTCGTTCTGGATGACCTCAAGCGCCACTTCGGCGGCGTCAAGGCCGTCGACGGGCTCTCCATGACGATCCGTTCCGGGGCCATCCACGGGCTCATCGGGCCCAACGGATCCGGAAAGAGCACCCTGGTGAACGTCATTTCCGGGCTGTATCCCCCCACCTCCGGGCGCGTCCAGCTGAGGGGGGCCACGCTCCCCTCGGGCAGCCTGTTCCGGGTGGCCCAATCCGGCGTCGCGCGAACCTTCCAGAACCTGCAGCTCTTCGGTGAACTGACCGCGCTCGAAAACATCATGGTCGCCCTCAAGGGCGTGTACCGCAGCCCCCTGCCCATGGTGCTGCTGGGCCTGGCTCGCGGAGAAGAAAAGCGGGCCCGGGCCGATGCGCTGGCCCTGCTGGATCTCATCGGACTGAAGGACCAGGCCCTCACCAAGGCCAAGGACCTCACCTACGGCGCCCAGCGTTTCCTCGAAATCGCGCGGGCCCTCGCCCGCAAGCCGGACCTGCTCATCCTGGACGAACCCGCCGCGGGGCTGGCCCATCCACACGTGATCCAGCAGATCGAGATCATCCGGCGGGTCCACCACCTGGGTATCTCCATCATCCTCATCGAGCATCACATGGACGTGGTGAGCGAACTCTGCGACATCGTGACCGTGCTGGACGGAGGCAGGATCATCGCAGAGGGCACCCCCGACGAGGTCAAGCGCCATCCCAAGGTGGTGGAGGCCTATCTGGGCCAGCCTTCCCAACCCGAGATCTCCGGCGGCGCCGAGCCGCTGCCGGCTTAGGGCCTGAAATCAGAATGGGGTGCGGCCGCGCAAGGGGCGCCGCCCAAGCGAGACAAGGAGAACGACGATGACAATAGCGGCACTATTAGCGAGGAGTTCGACGCAGTATCGCGCCGGGCGCCGCTCCTTGCCCTCCGGGACGAGGCCAGCCGCACCCCTGGCTGCGTTGTCGGCCTCGAACGATGTCCCGCATCGCCCTTCGGCCGCCGCCTGGCCATGGGCGCGGCTGGCCGGCGTCGCGGCTCACTCCCACTCTGATTTCAGGCCCTAAAGGAGGCATCCATGCTGCAGGTGGAAGATCTCCATGCGGGCTACGGTGCCAGCGAGGTGCTGACGGGCGCCACCCTGGTCGTGAAGCAGGGCACCCTGGTGGCGCTCATCGGCGCCAACGGCGCCGGGAAGACCACGACCATGCGCGCCATCTCCGGCGGCCTCAAGCCCAGCCGCGGCCGGGTGGTGCTGGATGGCCAGGAGGTCCAGGGCCTGGATGCCTCCCGCATCGCGCGGCTGGGTCTCGCTCACGCTCCCGAAGGCCGCAAGGTCTTCGGTCCGCTGTCCGTGGAGGACAACCTCCTGCTGGGCGCCTACGGGCGGCTGCCCCGGTTCTTCGGGTTCCATGCGAAGGCCAAGGTAGACCTGGACCGCGTCTACGACCTGTTCCCCCTGCTGCGGGACCGGGCCAAACAGGCCTCCGGCACCCTGTCCGGCGGTGAGCAGCAGATGCTGGCCATCGGTCGCGCCCTGATGGCCCGACCCAAGGTGATGTTGCTGGACGAGCCCTCCATGGGCCTCGCGCCGGTCATCGTGCAGGAGGTCTTCCGCACCATCCGCCGCCTCAAGAAGGAAGGCATCACCCTCCTGCTGGTGGAGCAGTTCGCCAGGAGCGCCCTGGAAGTCGCCGACTATGCCTACGTCATGGAGCGCGGCCGCATCGCCGTCGAAGGCACCCCCGCCGAACTGAGCCGCAACGAGCGCGTGATCGCCGCTTACCTCGGCTGAGCAGGCTTGGCCGCCGCCCCACACTTGCGCTAGCATGGACCCCTGCCGCGGGCGTAGTTCAGTGGTAGAACGTCAGCTTCCCAAGCTGAATGTCGCCAGTTCAATCCTGGTCGCCCGCTCCAACAGTGAAGGCCCTCAACTGGGGGCCTTCGGTTTTGGAGCTGGAGCAGGACCGGGATCCGCACCCAACGCGACCTGCTACCCTGAGCCGATTCACCCAGGAGCACGGCGTGCCCACCCGCGCCCGACCATCACCCAACACCTCCCTTCCGGGTGACGCCCTCCGTGTTTTTTTACATTTGCCTAATCATCTTAGAAATGCGCTAATCCATATTTGATTGATCTTTTATTTACGCAACTTCCACTTAGGCGACCTCTGGACCTCTCCAGTCTGGTCGCATAATTCTTAGTTAGGCCTCATCATGAACCTTCCATCAAAGAAACGACTCGATTCCTTGTTCAATTGGCTATTCCTCGGTTGGTTCTTTTACGCGATCTATGAAGCGTTCAGAGAGTGGAAGCGTCATCCGGAGATCTCGGGCTGGCACTTTCTCACCGATACCGCCAAAGGCTTCATCCCCCTCATTGTTTTCGTCTCCGTCGTTGTTGGTGGTGTATATGTATTCTTTCAAAATGACAAATCAACTGATCGACTTTGGTTGCGGGCGTTCAGAGTAGTTGGTTTCATCACCACCATTTTTGCCACATGGTTCGCATTCTTATATTTCCGCCAATGAGCAGAGGCATAACCCTTCCCACCATCGGCCTAACCCTCCGCTCAAGTCGGACCCCGCCTGCATTGCCTTCCGCTCTCTCTCAACTTCTTGCTATCTCGGCTCCGCTCATCGCCTCGGTGCAGGCGTGGCCGCTTAGCTTCATTCGTTAGGTGACACATGAAGATTTCTAAAACCCTCTTGATCGCTGCCATCAGCGGTATTGCTGGTTGCCTGATCGGCGCCTTAGCTGTTTCCAGGTACTGGGCCAGGTTGACAACGGAGCTTGTCAGTTCAGGTAACGGAGCTGAGGCCGCCCAGCTTGTTCATAACCTCGGATTATTGCGGCAGGGAAAAACCCAGGAGGCAATCAACCTAATGGAGATAGAACTCGACGGCAATATCCTCACTCTTGGCTCTCAAGGTAAGGGGATGGGGTCAAAGACCAAGGGAGTCGAAAATCTTCTCCAGAATGTCGCGACCTATCGAAAACAATCTCCGTACGTCACGGCGACTCCAGAGTTGAAATCTAAAATCGATCAGGTCTTGTCAGCGTCCAACCAGTGATCACCTAACCCTCCGCTCAAGTCGGACCCCGCCTGTATTGCCTTCCGCTCTCTCTCAACATCTCGCTATCCCGGCTTCGTTCAGCGCCTCGGTGCAGGCGTGGCCGCTTAGCTTCATTCGTTAGGCACTCCACATTCCAAACAGCCGAGGTTCCTCATGCTTTTGATTAGCCGGATTCTATTTCCCGTCTGTTCGTGTTTTGGCCCTCTGTTCTTGGTTCTCGGTCTTCAGAGTCCGAATAGGAGTCCTGTAAACAACGCCATGGCTTTTATCGGCGGATTCATGCTGACTGCTGCCCTCCTCATAATGTATTTTGCAGTGATCAAACTCCTGGCGAATAAATCCAATCAGGCCTAACCCTCCGCTCAACTCGGACCCTGCCTGCATTGCCTTCCGCTCTCTCTCAACTTCCGGCTTCCTCGGCTCCGTTCAGCGCCTCGGCGCAGGCGGGTCCGGTTAGCTGCTTTCGTTAGGCCCTTTTGGAGTAACTCATGAACGAGGATCAAAAACGGTTCTTTGACTCATTGGAAGTTCTGAGACTGGGGGCGTGGACTAGTTTTGACAATCGGCGGCCTTACGAATGGAAGCTCTGTTTTTCTGTTTGGGCGGTAATGGTTGGCTTTATGGGTGTACTTCTTCGTGGGAAAACACCACTTCATCCATTTATAATGACCGCGTTTGTATTTATTCTAGCCTGTTTCATAATTTTCCTTCAATTCAAATGGATTAGAGGGTTAACAAGGGCTAATACAATCGACAAAAAACAAGCCATTTTTTTCCGAGATGCGATGATGGCAAATCTCGGGCTCACGTTTTCGAAGGAGATTCAGGGCCTTCTGACTGAGCGAGATAAGGATATGGGGAAAGTTCGTGATTGGAGCTCATGGTTTCAAATTTGCATCACAATTTTATTGGCAATGGCATCGATAGTAACAATATGGGTCAAATAAGCATGTTCGCCTGCCTAACCACCCGTTCAACTCGGACCCAGCCGCCTGTGTCTTTTTCAATCCAATCATCGCTTCGGCGCTCATTTCCGTCGGCTGCCACCGTCGCTTCGCAGGCGGCCGGGCCGGTTAACTTTTTTCGTTAGGCCACCCTCGAGCACCCCATGTGGAGAGCTGAGCTCAGGAGGATTCGGGATAGGAAATTTATCCCATTCGACTGGGACAGACATTGGGTTCGCGCATATTCAGTAGTAAAGTCTTCTGCTTCGTCCTGGGATTTGTTTCCACCTGTCGCTGGGTATCGTCCCTACAGCAAGGCGAAGGGTTCATATAACGTAAGTCCCCAGAGGCAACACAGTGACTGGTCCAAAAAGGTACTCAACATTGAGCCGCGTTGCTGCGCCAATTGTTCCAAGGAGGGTAGGCTAGAGGCGCATCACCTTTGGCCTCAAAGTTGGTTCCCGCACCTGCGATATGTGGTACGCAATGGAATACCCCTCTGCCATGAATGCCATATTCACGCAGCCTGGAAAACAGAAATCACACCAAATCAATTCAAATGGCTTACCTCTGATATGGAATTCATCAGTGCAAATATCGAGCACCCTGATTTTTGGGGCTATTACACATCATCCATCGAAAAGGGTCGGGTCATCATCGCTGGCATTTCTGAAATTGAATTTGATCTCTGTTCTTCAAAAACCGTAGAACAACTTGAATATTTCAAAAAGCTTGAAACTTACAATAGTTATTGTGAAATGCTGATCCGATCTGCCACAGAACCGCCCCACTTGGATCCATCGTTCCAAATCAACAGATCCCTATGGTCACCCCAGGCCTAACCCTCCGCTCAAGTCGGACCCCGCCTGCATTGTCTTCCGCTCTCTCTCAACTTCTCGCTATCCCGGCTTCGCTCATCGCCTCGGTGCAGGCGTGGCCGCTTAGCTTCATTCGTTAGGCGCATACATGGAGAACGAACCCGAGATCGGGGCCCTGCATAGAGCGTAGAGTGGCACTTTCGTTCCTAACCATTACGGAGAATTGTTCACCACTTGTAGAATTTCACTCCTTTTGAGAAATCAAACCCGGAGGCTCGCATGATGAAAAAAATTCTTCTAGTGTTTCTCGGAACCACCCTGATTGGTTGCTTAGGCCCGAGCCTTGAGGAACGGAGGAAAAAGGCTTCCGAAATATTGGACTCCTGGGTTGGGTCAAATATCAACGACTACATGAGGTCGAATGGTTACGCAACTGAGACACGCCAATTACCGAACGGCAACACACTATATGTCTTTCATCGCTCGGTAACCATGCAGACCCCAACCTACACAACTCCCATAACCACCACCTATACCCCCAACTACAATGGCGGCGGAACTGCGACTACCACTGGCGGAAATGTCTACGGTGGCGGGCCGGCTACCTATTCATGTACTAGGTTCTTCGAAACGGATTCTGATGGCCGAATTGTCTTTTGGCGTACCGAAGGCAACTGCTTTTGACACAAACCCAAGCAGCCGCACCCAAGGATTGGAATTAGATACCTTCGATAGGCGCCCCAGGAGGCCCAATGAACCACTACGCATTCATCGCCTATTACGAATACAACGGGTCTACATCATCGAATCCTCTTCGGACCGAAAAATCCACGGAGGAGATAACTTTTGAACTAAGAAGCCTCCCACAACTCATAGAAACACTTTTGAATGATCCTTCCATCGAGGTAACTTCATCCATCACCAACGAAAGAAAACACGCCATTCGTATCGATATTTCCACTGACCTTGACCACAAATCGGTGGTCGATGCAATGACAAGGGCTCTTCAAGAATCAGACTTGTTCGGCAATCCCTTATAAATGGTTATTTGCCGTTCCCCTGCCTAACCTTCCGCTCAACTCGGACCCCGCCTGCATTGCCTTCCGTTCTCTCTCAGCTTCTCGCTTCCTCGGCTCCGCTCATCGCCTCGGTGCAGGCGTGGCCGGTTACCTTCCTTCGTTAGGCCCTATCCGTCGGGAATGTAATGAACCCAGATACTCATTCCGGAATTCTTGGCGCTCTCTTTGATGAATATTCTCGAGCAGCGAGAGAGTTACAAGCCCTCATTGATCAACTCTCTGGTGAAACCTACGGAATCGTTTTCGACCCAACGACCCAAGATTCAGACTGCCGATCCATCCAAACAATTCTGAGTCATGTAGTGCGTTCCGGTTACGGGTATGCAAATTACCTTCGCAAACATTTCGGCAATCAACAAGCTGCACCTGAAATATCAATAATTGCGAAGGGCGAAGCTGTCACTGCCTTAGACCGAATGCTTGACTACACTAAAACCTCCATCCAAGAGCACTGGGCGCTCGATGACACAACTCTCTCAACCTCGAAAATCATCTCAAAACACGGCCCGACTTACACCCTGGAGCAATTGCTTGAGCACGCTATCGTTCACATTCTTCGGCACCGCCGCCAGATAGAGAACTCCCTAAAAAGCCGTCCAACAACAGGCAACCAATGATTAAAATTGTGCTCGGCCTAACCCTTAGTTCAACTCGGACCCCGCCTACATTGTCTTCCGCTCTTTCTCTTCATTCGTCTTCCTCGGCTTCGTTCATCGCCTCGGTGCAGGCGGGGCCGGTTAGCTTCATCCGTTAGGCGCATCCTTCTGTTTCTTGGAGTCTCTACTAAAAAGGCGGTCTTCAGATGAAATCAAATATTCGAACAATTATTCTTTCACTTTCCTTGCTTTCTGGCGGGTTACAGGCGAGCAGAGCTGACGGGAATCCTCTTGTGCATGAAGGAGTCGTTTCAGCTCCTATTGAATCTGTTTGGGATGCACTTACAACAAAGACAGGACAAGAATCATGGATGACGGCGCACTCTGAAATCGATCTCAAGCTTGGGGGCCTTATGCGGACCCATTACGATCCAAAAGGCCAGATTGGTGACTCCGGGACAATCGAAAACACCATCCTTTGCTTCGAACCGAAGCGCATGTTGTCCTTCCGAGTGAGCAAGCCACCTGATGGCTTTCCTTTCCCGAAGGAAGTACAAGCTATGTGGACGGTAATCTACCTCGATGTGGAACAGCCCGGTAAGACCAGGATTCGAATCGTCGGTCTTGGTTTTGGTGGTGACGAGAAATCTGAAAAGATGAGAGATTTTTTCGACAGAGGCAATGCTTTCACATTGAACCGGCTCCAAGAACGGTTTGCCCCTAAAACTCACGGTAAATGAACCTGGCGCCTAACCCTCCGCTCAACTCGGACCCCGCCTGCATTGTCTTCCGTTCTCTCTCATCATCCCGCTTCCTCGGCTCCGCTCATCGTCTCGGTGCAGGCGTGGCCGCTTAGCTTCCTTCGTTAGGCACCACGGGAGCGGCCATGACGAGGTTGCTATCGGTCGTGGATTTCGACTACGAGCACCAGGCTAACTTCGCAGTTTCATTTCTTGCATCTAAAGGCTTTAAGAAGCTACTGAAGGCCGACGATTGCGGTCGCACTGGCCCGGTGCTTGGTGTTGTGACCGGGGATGTTGCCGTAGAATCAGGCGTATGACCGGATCCTCGACTCCGAGCCGCGCGGCGGCGTTCCTGGCGATGCACCGTCCTGGCGCCGGTTTCATCCTACCGAATGCCTGGGACGGTGGCTCGGCACGGATCCTCGAACAGGCCGGGTTTGCCGCGATCGCCACCACCAGCGCCGGGATTGCCTTCAGCCGTGGTGCCGCCGACGGCACCATGGAGGGGCCGGAGATGCTCGACTGCATCGCGCGGATCGTGTCGGCTGTCGCGTGCCCGGTGAGCGCTGACCTGGAGTCCGGCTACGGCGCTACCGCTGAACAGGTTGCAGCAACGGTCGCCGCTGCGGTGGAACTCGGGGTGGTCGGAGGCAATCTGGAGGACGTGATTCAGCCTGGAGAACTGCTCCCGGTCGAGGCTGCCTGCGAACGTCTCGAGGCGGCGCGGACCGCCGCACCGGCCGGTTCGTTCGTGCTGAATGCGCGCACCGACGCCTACATGATCAGGCACCCGGACGCCTTCGCCGAGACGGTGCGCCGGGCCGAGAGCTACCTGGCTGCCGGAGCCGACTGCATCTTCATTCCCGGTGTCAGCGCTGCCGAAGAGATTGGCCGGCTGACCGCCGCGATCAGTGCGCCGGTGAACGTCGTGTCCGGGCTGGTCGATCCGGTTCTGGACGCTGCCACCCTGCGCGCACTCGGAGTCGCCCGGATCAGCGTTGGCGGCACCCTCACTCGCGCCGTCCTTACCCTGGTCGAGCAGGCCGCTCGGGAGATGGCCGATCACGGCACTTTCGGCTTTGCCCAGGGCGCCATCCCGTACGCTGAACTGCAGCGGCGCTTCAGCCGCTGAGCTGACATGCCAGGCGTTTGTTCAGCATTCGGGCAGATCTCATGCCGACTCGCGGCCACTTGCACCACGGGTTGTTAGGGCCATGGTTGACGAGGCGTGCCAGGGGAAACGGCGTCCTACCCAGATCGCTCCATGGCGGAGTATTGTCGGGTGGTGCCTAACCTTTCGCTCAAGTCGGACCCCGCCTGCATTGCCTTCCGCTCTCTCTCAACATTTCGCTATCTCGGCTTCGCTCATCGACTCGGTGCAGGCGTGGCCGCTTAGCTTCCTTCGTTAGGCCACCGCCTACTCAACCATGTCAAACCCCAAGACTCCCCGGCGACCTTCCCCCTCTAAGCGATTCGCAGAAATCGAGAAGATCTCTATATTTGGCGCTGTAGCGCGAATGGGTCCACTCGCCCTTCAACAATATTCAGAAAAATATTTCAACTCCGCCAAGGGCCTTCCAGTCTCGACACTCAAATTTGATCCCGTTCGCCTATATCTAGTCTGCCACTCCATAGAATTAGCCCTTAAAGCCTATCTATCCTTGCGAGGCGCCCTCATGGTCGAGTTATCAGAAGGTCCATACGGGCACAACCTCGAATCCATTTTGGATAAGGCTGTAGAAAAGGAAATCGGGAGTCTAATAACACTCCGAGAGGACCATTGCTCCGAAATCCGTCGCGCGAATACTTACTATGCTGGCAAGGTCCTTGAATATCCATCAGTCGGTGAAGCCATGTCCGGATTCCGAAATATGCCAACCCTTGATCTTCTAATCGAAGCAGCAGAAATTCTTGTCGTCTCTCTTAAGCAACCTTGCTTACAGGCAGAATGAAATCGTGTCTATCAGGTGGCCTAACCCTGCGCTCAACTCGGACCCCGCCTGCATTGTCTTCCGCTCCTTCTCTTCGGTCCGCTTCCTCGGCTTCGCTCATCGACTCGGTGCAGGCGTGGCCAGTTAGCTTCGTTCGTTAGGCGCCAACCAATATGCCTAAAAAACCAACACTACGAGATCACCTTTGGATTTTGGGTTCGTCTCTGGCGGTCGCTGCTGTTTCATGTGCCAGCCCATGCCAGAACGAAATCCTCAGCGAGGTGCAATCCCCCAATGGATTATTGAAAGTGATCGTCTTTCAAAGGGACTGCGGGGCTACAACAGGGTTCTTCACCGAGGTCTCCATTTTGGATCAATCAGAAGACCTGCCTAATGAGACCGGAAATGTATTCACGGTTGATGATGATCACGGTAAGGCTACTTCTGGCCAAGGCAGAGGTCCCCGAGTTCTCGTTCGTTGGTTGTCCAATAACGAGATTGAAATTTCATCCGATCCAAACGCAAGAGTTTTCCTTAAAGAAATATCGTACAAATCCGTCATGATTAGGCATATTTCTCTCCCTGCCAAAGGCGCCTGACCCTCCGCTCAACTCCGACCCCGCCTGCATTGTCTTCCGCTCTTTCTCTTCGTTCCGCTTCCTCGGCTCCGCTCATCGTCTCGGTGCAGGCGTGGCCGCTTAGCTGCTTTCGTTAGGCTGCGGGGGTTCGTTTTATACGCCCATCCACTTCCCAATCAAAGGTCACAATACATTTGGATCGCAAACCGATGAATTACACCACCAATCATGCTGATGCATCCTACCAATCCTTCCTGAGGAGCCGCTGGGCGGCGAGGGCATCCCGCCTTGGGAAGTACGCGATCGGAGGCAGCTTCATCTTACTTCTGTTCGACTGGATCCTCACTCGTTGGCTGCCTATCTCCCCGTCGTTTGCAAT
>Ga0209777_10008494_pt1 | contig 11226 bp, 10 predicted proteins | sample FrelakmetHBP12HB_FD_187147 | JGI IMG/M metagenome (GOLD analysis project Ga0209777, IMG submission 187147) | Freshwater lake sediment microbial communities from the University of Notre Dame, USA, for methane emissions studies -HBP12 HB (SPAdes)... | ecosystem: Environmental > Aquatic >...
TCTGCGGCTGGTGGCGCAATCAGTTCTATTCCGCAGATCCTTCATCAAACGTCTACAAGACCTATTGGGACGGTAAGTTGACGGCTGAAGAGAAGGAATGGACGAAAGAGATCAAGAAACTCTATGGCGTCGAGATCAACTCGCGTCAGATGGCCTGGTGGCGCTGGAAGATGCTGGAGGGCATCAAGGATGAAGCCCTGATGTATCAGGAGTTCCCGCCTACCGAGGAATATGCCTTCATCATGACGGGAACGAGTTTCTTCAGTAATGCCCGTTGTACCGATGCCGTGAAGCTGGCTAAGTCAGTCAAACACGATAACTACCGCTACATCATGGGCGTCAATTTCCAAGACACCGAGGTTGTAAAATCGACCGACAGGTTGGCTACCCTGAAGGTGTGGGAAGAACCCATTGATACCGCTTACTACGTCATTGGCGCGGATCCGGCCTATGGCTCCTCCGATTGGGCAGACCGATTCTGTATCCAGATATTCCGCTGCTATGCCGATGGCATGGAACAGGTGGCTGAGTTTGCAACCAGTGAGATGAATACCTATCAGTTCGCCTGGGTCATTGCTCACCTCGCTGGCGCTTACAAGAACAGTACACTGAACCTTGAGGTCAACGGTCCGGGTCAGGCGGTCATCAATGAACTGAAGAACCTCCGTCGTCAGGCTGCCGCCATTGGAGGCGCCGTAGGACGTTCTCTCATGGATGTTTATGGCTCCATGACCAATTACATTTGGAGACGTAATGACACCCTTGGCGGACCCTCAAACTCGATTGGCTGGCTAACCACCAGTTCATCCAAAGAGCGCATGTTGTCCTACATGAAGGACGCCTTTGAACGCGGGATGCTCGCGGTCTACTCGATGGATCTCCTTGAGGAGATGAAGACCATCGTGCGGGAAGGGGGTGTCATCGAAGCCTCCGGTCGCAACAAGGATGACCGGGTGATTGCCGCCGCCTTAGGAGTCGCTGCCTATTCCGAGCAGGTGCAGCCCCGATTGATCGGACAGCGGATCACCCGGGATGTCAGCCGGGGTCAGCAGGATAAGACGCCTGAACAGGTGGCTGTCGGCAAGAATGTCGCCAATTACCTAAAGCACATCGGTATCCATCCATGACCGAGGTGATGCCCAAGAAGGACCTTCTTCTGGTCATCGGAAAGTTCCTAAGGGACGAGAATCGCGGTATCAGCATCCAATTATTTGCCGATCTCTGTGGCGTCAACATGAGCCACATGCGGGATGTGTTCATAGCGAAGTGTGTGCCGCTCACAGAGGCGATGCAGCGGAAGATCGACAAAGGCTACAAAGCCGTCTTAGAAGGCCGTGTAGCGGTCATGGAGAACCGTGATGGAACCCGATACGTTGAATACCGTAAGACGCCTAAACCCCGCCTCACTCGCTCGACTGGCCTTCAAGTGGTGGACGGGCAAATCAAAATCAAAGTCGGCATTCGAAATAGAGCAGATTATTCTGCCAGTACCCTTGATGAACAGCTCAGGAGAAAATGAAATGGGTGTGTTACACGATTACAAGTGCAATGTGCATGGTTACTTTGAGAACACTGAAGCTAAGTGTTTGGCGCCTGACTGCCATGAAGAAGTATTCATCGTGTTCTTGCAAGCACCAGGCATGGTATCGGGGTCCACGAAGTCTGCTGACAAGACCGTCAAACAGTTGGCTATTGACTTCAACATGAGCGACATCAAATCAACCAAGACTGGCGAAAATCAGGGTAATTACATCACTCGCAATCAACCGCCGCCTCCAAAAGAACCTCGTGCGGGAGACGCCGCGATCTGGGGCGGTGGTGCCAATGGCATGAACATGAAGTCGGTATTGGCGGGTCGTTTCAGTAAACCCGTTCGTGATGAACAGGTTGGCGTAAACCCGAAATCAGTTCCCAATTTGACCGGACCTCGCGCCGCGAGTTATTTTAAAGATCCCGATAACTTGCAGATCAACAAATGAGAATCCCGAACAAACACGAAGATCGGGAATTTTTCTACAAAGACCTTGTAGAGAAGTGCATGGTGTCGTTGCCTGAACGTAAAGGCGATTATTCATCCTTACGCTCTTGGTTCCTCTTTGGCGCCGGACCCGATGAGTCGCCCGCCCAGTTCAACAAGATTTATCCGCACATTGACCAACTGACATCGTTTCTCTATTCCGCAGAGACGACACGGTTCAGCATCAACCTTGGCGCCGGAGTTCCCGATTCCGAACAGGTGAAGGTGCCGCGCCTGACGCAAGCCTTGAACGATGAATGGCTGAACTCAAACGCCGATCAGGTCTTTAGTTCCGCGCTCACATGGAGTCTCGTCTACAACTCCGTGTTTGTGAAATTGGTCATGCAATCCGGTATCAATCCATTCCTCGTGGAACCCGGCTGCATGGGTGTCCTCCGTGAAGACACGCCGTACACGGATCGTCAGGAAGCGATTGTTCAGACTTACTACATCACAAAGTCTGAACTTTACAATCGTTTGTATAGCCATCCGCAGCGGGAAGCTATTGTCAAACGGGTATCCAGTGAATTCCACTCGCGCACCGATGATCTTCCGGAAGGCTTGGATCGCATCGTGATGTCGCAGGTGGAACCCACGCTCTACGGTAACGTCAATCTCGATCTTTACGGCATGAACCGCTACAAGGCGAGGGTTGCCGAAGATACCGTCAAGATGTACGAGATGTGGGTTTGGAATGACGATACCGGGGATTATCAGGTCGTCACGATGGCTGACCCTGATATTTTCATCTATGACCGTCCCGGCGAATCGGTGTTCCTGAAAGGTGAATTGCCGTTCGTACAAATTTGTCCTAATCCTCAGTACGATTACTACTGGGGACAATCCGAATGTTCGCGTCTTGTGTTCCTTCAGCAGTTACGCAACAACCGGATGAATGAGATTCTGGATCTGTTGTCAAAACAAGTGAAGCCGCCAACGTCATTGGTGGGATTCACCGGCATCCTGGATGAAAAGAATTTCGCCTTGAATCGTGCCGGTGGGTTGCTCGCCACCGACATGCCAAACGCTAAGGTCGAGCGCATGGCACCGCAAATGCCGCCTGAATTGTTTGAGGTTATTCATGAAGTTGACGCTATGTTTAACGAAGCCTCTGGCATCTCCTCTGTCCTCGCGGGGCAAGGAGAAAAGGGTGTTAGATCGGCGGGTCATGCGTCTCAGCTCGCAAGACTGGGAAGCTCAAGAGCCAAGAAACGCGCACTCATCGTCGAGGACAGCCTCGAAAAGCTCGCAACGCTATACCTCAAATTGATGCAAGCCTACGACAACACGCATTTCAAGGACGAAGACGGCAGAGCGTTTATTGCCGAACAGTTCACGAAAGATTACGTCGTGAAGGTCGATGCACATTCAAACTCACCGATCTTCACCGAAGATTTGCGACAACTTGCTTTCAACCTCCTCAAGGCTGGCGCCATTGATAACGAATCCTTGTTGGATCTCCTTGAGCCACCGATGAAGCAGTTGCTCAAAGAGAAACTTAAGAAAAAAGAAGCCAAGCAAGCGGCTGCTGCCATGACGGGCGCGCCTGAGCCGAAAGCGAAAGGAAGCAAAGGTAAGCCTGATCTCAAGGCGGTGGAGTAATGGCTACGCCAAAAAGTAATGCACCGTCGCCTAGTGCCGACCAGCCCCGGGTGGCGTCCAAATCGTTGAATCGGTTGTCCGCTCCGGCAGACTTGCAATATCGAACGACGGGGGTTAAAACCTACAACCCAAGGACCACGAGAAAAATGTCTCGCGGCCTTAGTCGGTACTAGGAGATCAGCATGATGCGTGGATACAAGGGCAAGAGCCGTAAGCACAAGCGGTAATTGCAATCGTTTTCAGGGGTGTGCCGCTCTCCCCCGCAAACGAGTGGCAAGGTCGAAAGGAGATTGACATGGCCCGCGCCCGCAAGCACAAGCGTAAGTAAGTTTTGGGGGAAACCCCAAACAGGAACGGGGGACGGCCCCCCACTACCTCGCCGTCTCCCCTTCCACTTGAACAAAGTTCAATGTATCGTTGAACTGTCGATGATTATGTAAAGGATTGATGTGAGCGTTCCAAACGACAAGATCATGAGCTTGATTGGAAAGCAGGGACCTACGCCTGATGCTGGACCGTCTCCCAGTGATGCCCAAGTTGGCATGTCCGATCCTTCTTCCGCGCCCTTGGCCGCACCGATGGCCACCCCCGAACCCAAAATGGGGAACAAGGAAGGCGCGATGGTCAATCTGTCGATGGCGATGGATCTGATCGAGCAATCGCTGCCCAGTCTCGGTTCTGAAACCGAAGAAGGGCAAAAGGCGATGGCGGCTCTCAGAACCTTGACCGGCATCCTTGGACCCAAGAAGCAGAAGACCAAAGAATTACAGTCTTCAGAGATTCTCCAGATGTTGCAGAACCTCCCGCAAGCGGGTGGCGCAACTCCAGAGGGACGCGCAATGTCCCAGGCACCGTCGATTCCCAATATGCCGCCAATGGGCGGCGCCGCCGGGGGCGCTCCCGGCATGACCCCTCCACCTCCTCCTGGACCGATGTAAGGAACTGACATGGATCTTTTCAAACCCCGTGGTGCCTCGCAGCCCCGTCGCCCGACTGACAACAATCAGATGAACGGTCAGATCATGAACACGCCTCGTTATGAGCCGTTCGGTGGTCTGTCCTCTGGCGCCAAGATTGGCACCAAGAACAAGATGAACGTCAATGATCGCGGCGGTGGCCGCAAGGTCATCTGATGAAGCATAACGGCAAAACTAAATTCAAGGGTACACCGGGGCGAGCGCGTTCCGGTGAACCGTTGATGCGTCAAGTCGTTACGTCGTCTCATACGCACTCCCGAACTACTCGCAAAACCAAAAGGTGATTCCTAATGAGCCTCGAAGATCTATCGCTTGAAGCCCGTGATGAGCTTGCTCAACTTGCCCGCACTCTTGCGGAAAACCCTGAGACTCGTAAGGAGTTTCTGCGGCTGACGAAGAAGGCGAAGCCCGATCTCCCGATTCCTGAATTGGAAATCGAGGAGTACACGAATACGGCGGTATCTTCTGCGAACAAGCGGGTAGAACAGCTTGAAGCCAAACTGCGTGAGCGTGATGCGATGGAAGAACTCCAGAAGCGTCGCAACTCGGTGGTTCGCAAAGGGCTTGCGAGTGAAGACAACATTGAGGAAATCGAGAAGGTCATGCTCGACAAGGGCATCACCAATCACGAATCCGCAGCAGAGTATTGGGCGTGGATGAAGCAGTCTGCCGAACCTACGCCATCAGGTTACAACCCAAGTGCCATCAGCAAGTTCGACCTTAACAAGTATTGGAAGAACCCTGTTGCTGGCGCTCGGGATGAAGCGGCCAAGGCGTTGGCCGATTTGAGAAAAGGCAATCGGCCAATAGGCTTTCAACAGTAATTTCGGAGACAAGTCATGCCAATCGGCGGCGGTATTATCCCGGCAACAGGTAGTTCGCAATACACGGAACTTACCTACGTTACCCGTAGAGCGTTTATTCCCAAGCTGGTCGTCCAGCTTTATAACTCAACCCCGCTGATGGCTGCGCTCATTGCGAACAGCCAGATGGCGTCGGGCGGTGTCAGTTCTGTCACCGTGCCGGTTCAGGGTTCGCAGTTTGTCAACGCGCAGTGGTCGGACTACTCGGGTTCGTTCAACCAGCCAGCCGTGCAGCAGGGCGCGTACAACGCGGAATTTGACCTGAAGCTGATGATTAGCCCCGTTCCGTTCCTCGGAATGGAAGGCGCAGTCCAGCAGGACGCCGCGATCATCCCGTTGATCGAAGCGCGTATGAACGACGCCACGAACGTCATGATGGACGCGATGGCGACCGCGCTTTACAACAACACGACCAACACGCAGCAGTTCATCGGATTGCCGGGTGCCGTGTCGAATACCGACCCATCGGCGGGTGCCTACGGAAACATTGCCCGTAGCTCAAATACCTGGTGGCAGTCGAAGGTGTACGCGGCGGGTAATGTAAACCCGACCCGTCAGAACATCCTTCAGTACATTTCCGGTACGGTGAAGTACAGCGCGGAAGTGCCGACGTTCGGCGTCTGCGGTTTCGGCACCTGGACCCTGCTCGCGCAGGATTTCGTCGGTCAGGAACAATACGTCATTACTCCGGGTTCGGGCTTTGACGGCGACTCCAACGGTCCTCAGGCTGCGTTCCGCGCCCTGATGGTCGCTGGCGTCCCGATCTATCCTGATCCGTATTGCCCGGAAGGTACTTTGTACCTTTTGAATACCAACTACCTGTCGCTCTACATCCATGAGCAGGGTTCGTTCGTGTTCACGGGCTTTGAATCCACGCTGCCCAACTGGCAGATCGGTTACGTCGGTGCGGTGCTTATGATTGCGGAATTGGTACTGACCAAGCCGAAGTCCTGTACCCAAGTGACCGGCTTTAACTCTATTTCGCTGTAAGGAGCGAACGCCATGTCACTTTCTGCAAACAAGATTATCTTAGCCAATGCCTCGACAAACACGGCGGCGGCTTATTACGAAGCGACTACCCTCAATGTGGTCACGACGGGTACGACCGTTCCCGCTGGCATTTGGCAACTGATTCCTCAGGCCAACCTGTCGAGCGGTACGGTGGTGATCCAGTTCAACACCTCGACCAACATTGCCTCGCCGACTTGGGTCACTATTTCGTCGGGCAACGCGGCCAGCCTGTTCATTTCGGACGGCACCAACGTACAGGCGAACTGCGCCTCAAACGTGGTCATCACGCTGTACGGCCCGAACGGTGGACAGAACGTCTCTGGAACCTTCAACAACAAGTAAGGAGCCATCATGGCTAATCCAGATTCGGTAGGTCAAAATACACAGGATAGTTTTAGTAACTATCTGCTTGGCCGTGTCCGCGCTACCCAGCTTAATACCTCGGGTAACGCGGTCATCACCATTCCCATTTTGAATGGTGGTTTGACCAATGGTGGCGCAGTCGCTAACAGCGGCGGCGTCATCGTTCGCCGTGTGACGATCCAGAACCCATCGGGAGCGGTGTCGTCGGCTTATCTTTCGGTCGGGTTTACCAACGCGGGTGCAAACCTCGTGGTGGCGAACTCGGCGGTCAGCAGCATCAGTGGTGTTGGGACGTTCCAGGACATGACGACGACGGCGACGTTTGTGTCTGGCAACGTGAGTTCCTGTATGTACGTTAATGTGAACACCGCGTCTGGAAACAGCAACACGGTAGACATTCTCGTATGGGGCGATGTGGTCAACTTCTAAGCACCATGCCGTGCAGATAGTTGTCAATAATTGTCTGCACGGTTTTTAGTATGGACTTCAGATGGCCCAAACACTTTCAGGCTACATCACGCAAGTCAGATACTTGTTGCATGATGCTAATGCGAACTTTTACACCAACACGCAATTAACGGGTTACATCAACCAAGCGCGTGATCGTGTTGCCCGTGACACGGGCTGTCTCAGAACCCTTCAGTCATCCTATACCCCGACCTGTCCTGTCGCCAATGGCGGTCAACCACAACCGTGGACTGCCAATCTTGCAGTCACAGCAGGTCAGTATTTTTTTAGCAACATCTTTATCTATGTTGTGACGACTGCTGGAACATTCGGTAACGAAGCGCCTCAGTACCCTTCCGGTAGCGGCGCATTGCCGCCATCAACGCCATTTGCAAATGGCACCGCTCAAATTCAGTACGTTGGACGCGCTGAGATTATTCCCTATGCGTCCCTGCCAAACGGCCTCAATACCTTGGACGTTCTTAACGTCAATCTTTTCTGGGGCAACTCCCGTTACCCGTTGCGGTATTTGCCCTGGACACAGTTCAACGCGCAGCTTCGTTACTGGCAGAACTACATCGGACGACCGATTGCATTTACGATCTACGGTCAATCACAGATTGTGATTTCGCCTGTACCGGATCAGCAATACTTGATCGAGGTAGACACGACGTTGTTGCCGACTGAAATGATTGATCCGGGTGATACCGATACGATCATTGTTCCGTACTCAAACCTAGTTCAGTTTTACGCGGCCTACATGGCCAAGTATTACGAGCAGTCCTATGGAGAGTCGGAAATCTTCAAACAGGAATACATCAAACAAGCTCAGTCGGTTCTCAACACGACATTCACAAGGCGTATTCCCGATCCGTATGCGACGCCGTGGTGATTTATGGCGTCACCGGAACAAAAGAAAAGCTACTCAGTCAGCAAGAACTTCAAGGGCGTCAATACTCGCGCGAATCGTTCTGCTATCGGTGAAGACGAGTTTTCATGGCTTGAAAATGCCATGCCGATTGGTCACTCCAATCTGCGTACCATTCCGGGTCCTACTCAACTAGCCGCAACATTCAATCCAGAAACATGCGTCGCATTGTTTACGGTCAATTTGTATTTTAGTCTTATTGGAACAAACATTGATTTTTTGATTGCGATTTTGGTAGACGGTAGCGCGGCTATTGTTGCTTTGCAGTTGAACAATACGGCGTATGAAATTGCCCCTCCCGGTACGTTTTCAACGGTTTCGTTGACGCCGATTGCTACGGCAAGTGAATCGTATCTCTATTTTGTGCGTAGGCCGTTACCCGCGCAGCCAACGTGTGTTTTTGAAGCCGGTGGAACAATCACAGGACAGTTCACACTCGGTCAAGTGTTGACTGGAACCGGAGTTCCTCAAGGAACGACAATTATTGGATTTGGAACCGGAGCCGGTGGAGCTGGAACCTATTACATCAATTCATCAAACCCCGTCAATATCGGACCGACTGAAATTACGGGCAATTTCATCACTACTCAATCAAACACTCAGCCCGGCGTATTTAACGTCAGTCAATGGAATAACGAATACGCGCTAATTTCAGATCCGGTCAACGGTTATTTCACTTGGAATTTCGATCAAGGATTGGTGTCCGTAGGCTCCGTTGGCCTCATTGGCATCACTAATGGCGGGAATAACTACACCACTGCGCCGACAATCACAATTTCGGCTCCAAATCAGAGCGGAGGCGTACAGGCAACGGCTACTTGTACGATCACAAACACCGCTGGACAGGTTTTGACCGTTGAAGTGACCAATAAAGGAACCGGATATACATCCGTACCGACGGTAACACTTTCAGCGCCTCCGGCACCCGGAATTAGGGCTACCGCAGCGGCTTCTATCTCCTCAAACAACGTCGTAGCCATCTCGGTCATCAATCCAGGCTCCGGTTACACCTCAAATCCGACCGTAACCATCTCCGGCGGCGGTGGATCGAGTGCAACGGCCAATGCAACGATTGATACTGGTTCCGTCAACGCGATATTCCTGACAAACGCAGGTTCAGGCTATACCTCGCCGCCGACCATCACCTTTAGCGGTGGAAACGGCACTAATGCGGCTGCGATTGCGGAACTCATCACTTTTGCTCAAGGCACGATGGCCGTACAGGTCACAAACGGCGGTAGTGGCTACCAAAACGCCGCCAATGTGACGGTAACAATATCCGGCGGCGGTGGAACGAACGCAGCGGGTACAGCGATCATTTCCGGTGGTCAAGTCACCGAAGTCATCATGACTAACCCGGGAACGGGCTATACCAGCAACGCAACCGTGACCATCTCGACGGATGGCAGTGCGAATTGCGTCGCAGCAACGGCCAATGGCATTGCCACTATCAATACGAATAGCGGAATTGCGTCATTTTCGGGCCGTGTGTGGATCGCTCAAGGCAGAACGGTGTATTACAGCGCCGCAGAGGCGCCATTCGACTTTGCATCCGTTTCTGCCGGTAACATCGTCCTGCAAGACTCCACTTTGCACGGTTACATCACACAGATCATACCGGCCAACAGTTTCCTGTATATCTTTGGAGACGACTCGATCAACGTCTTTTCGGACGTTCGAGTGACCTCAACCGGCACGACCTTGTTCACGAATACCAATGTGAGCGCATCGGTTGGATCCAGGCGCCCATACGCGATATTCCCGTACTTTAGAACCGTGATGTTCATGAACGACTACGGCATTTACGCCCTAGTAGGTTCCACGACAACTAAGGTGAGTGAGGCACTGGATGGCGTATTTCCGTCCATTGATTTCACAAAACCCGTTTATGGCGGTCAGGTGTTGCTAAATAACATCCTGTGTGCCGCATTTAACTTCTACTACAACGGTGGATATGGATTGGAGTCCAATGCGCGGTATATCCAAGCCGTGTTCTTTGACAAAAAGTGGTTCTTCACCTCGCAAGGTGACAACATCAATCAGATCGTTTCCGTGCCTATTTCGGGAATTATCTCGTTGTTCGGAACCGATGGAACGAATATCTGGCAGTTTTATACCAACAACTCTGCCAATGCGTCGTCCTATATCCAAACCGCTCTCATGCCAATGGGAGATCCGATACGCACCAAACAGGCACTCAAGTTCGGCATCGAAACGATTGGCGTTCCGATTGGAGTGCCGTTGGAAGTCACCGTAGATTCAGAATACGGATCAAGTCCTACCTATTCGGTCGTCAATAACGGTAATTACTGGACCAACAATTACCTTGATGTGATTCCGTTTTTGAATCAACAGACCTACACGACACCGGCAGCGAATGTGTCGATCACGGTTCCTGCCAACGTCAACACCGTGACCATCGAAGCCTATGGCGGCGGTGGAGCGGGTATTGAAACACCGGGCGCACAGGCCAACAACAATGCCGGTGGCGGTGGTTACTCCAAGGTGACTGTTCCGGTCGTGGCCGGAGAAGTCTTTACCTACACGATCGGAGCCGGTGGTTCCACGAGTGGATCCAATGGTGCGAATACCACAGTGACCGGCAATGCCGTCAGCATCATTGCCAATGGCGGTGGCGGCGGTCAGGCGACCACCTACGGCGCTGGCGGCTCCGCATCCGGAGGTAACGTCAACTTGTCTGGCGGTGACGGTAGCGGCACGAATGGCGGTAATGGTGCCGGTCCTGAAGGTGGAAACGGTGGCGAACACGGTTGGGATGGCGTACCTAGTTCATATCCTCTGACGCCGGGTTCTGGCACTGCCTTTGGCGGCGGCGGCGGCAGTTCCACAGGATCTTTGCCTGGCACTCAAGGCATCACGGTTTATAGCGGTTGGGATAATCTTTACACTTGGAGTTCGAGCGGATTAGCGGCCACAAAAACCTACACGGCGCCTCAATCGGCTGTTAATGCTGGAAAAACCAATGTCAGCATTGTGTTCATTTGGGCTGCGCCTTAT
>Ga0209777_10008495_pt1 | contig 11225 bp, 10 predicted proteins | sample FrelakmetHBP12HB_FD_187147 | JGI IMG/M metagenome (GOLD analysis project Ga0209777, IMG submission 187147) | Freshwater lake sediment microbial communities from the University of Notre Dame, USA, for methane emissions studies -HBP12 HB (SPAdes)... | ecosystem: Environmental > Aquatic >...
CATCATGGGGATTCATCAAGTACCACCACCCGAGATTCGTCCAAACATCATAGAGAAGAACAAATCCAATACCAAGACCTGCAGCAAGACCGACAGTCCTAAGTCGAAGCTGCCCGAGTCCGCTCCACAGACGGTCTTTATTGAACAGGCTCAGAAGAGCAATCATGGTAAAACCAGAATAGGTAAATAACACGATTCTATTCATTTGACTCCCGATAAATATTGGGTTCCCAATGAGTAAATCACTCCCTACCATACTTATCAAAGGGACGATTAACGCAAGCGGTGACCGTACAAGCATGATTGCCAGAAACGCCACTACCATAATGACTTCAAAGTTTGGAAACGGCTGTACTCCCATACCAAAAAGCACATACCGTCCGATTGTTCCAAAAAGTATAAGGCCTATTACGATGATGAATTGCTGTAGATTTGATTGATTTTTTATGTTCATAACACTACTCTCCCTTTGCTGGAGCAGAATACCATACCAGGTATAAAATTTTTGTTTTTATCCAATGACCTCTCCTTTCACCAATCGACTCGCAGCAATCAGCTTCTCTTTTATCTTCTCGTTACATTCCACCTCTACGGTAATAACATCGCCGTAAGTGATGTGTACGACCTGGGTTTTTTCATACAGCTGAGAGATAAATGACTGGGATTTCTCTGTTGACGGCAATTGGAACGTTATCTTCATCATATGGGGCAATGCGTCATAAACCGTCTGAAGTAACACATCAATGTGTTGTTGTTCTTTCACAGAAATAGCAATGATGATATGGTCGGCAATAACGTCTGTCTGCAGCAGATGTTCCCTAAGAGATGCAAGGTCCTCTTGTGTGATCAAGTCTATTTTATTTAACGTAATGATGATTGGTGCACCGACACCGATGTTTCGAAGCTCATCTAAAGATACGTTGAGTTTTTTTTCAACAATTTCTTTGTTTTCACTGCTGTCCACAACTAACACCACGACATCAGCAAGCTCTATTTCCTCGAGTGTTGAATGAAAGGCATCGATGATTATAGAGGGAAGGTTTTCGATGAAACCCACGGTGTCCGTAAGAAGGATTGGCATTTTCTGGTTTTTACTTTTCCCGGTAATACTCCGAGTTGTTGTCGAAAGCGTGGAAAACAATTGTTCTTCAACCTTGACTTTCTCCCCGGACAAGAGATTCATCAGACTGCTTTTCCCTGCATTGGTGTACCCAGCAAGGGATACTGAGTAAAACCCACTTTTATTCCTGGTTTGTCTCTGCAGCTCCCGGTTCTCCCGGATTTTTTGAAGATCTTCCCTGATTATCTTTGTCTGTCGTTTGATCATTTCGTAGTAGTCATCAACCTGGTATTCTCCTCCCGCCATAAAACCAGGATGTTCACCTGCTTTTGCCCGATGGATCAGCTCACGCACATAGGGCCGTTCGTATTGGAGCTGCGCAAGTTTCACCTGAAGCCGGGCTTCCCTTCGTTCCGCGTGCTCCTCGAAGATAGCAAGGATGAGTCTGATGCGGTCGTACACATTTACCTTAAACTCTTTTTCCAAGGCGAACCATTGAGATGGTTTGAGCTCGCCATTCACAATCACGAGATCAACTGGTTCTTCCGCATCCTCAATGTAGTCTTTAATATCATCGACTTTCCCACCGCCAATATAAAAATTCACATCAGGTGTTGATCGATGTTGAAGAAATGTTTTAACAACGGTATACCCGAGGGTCTCTGCGAGTTGAATCATCTCAGCGGTGGAATTATCAAGCGATACTAGAATCGCGTTTTTCTGTTTCGTAGTCATTTTTTCTTAAACCATTGTAATGTACTATAAAACCGTTGCAGTGCGGTGATGTTGCCGACTACTGCGAAATACAACAAGACGACCTCGAGGACTGTGATATTCCACCATGGGAGTTGAAAGTGATACCGAAGCGCGATATGTTGAAGGATCGGGAAGATCATGAGTAACACAAGTCGGTCAGCTCGTCCGAGTAACCCGGAGTAGTCTCGTGTATGACCGATCGCTTGTGCTTGTGTGCCCATATAGCTGGTTAACAGCATCCCGATGATCGCAAGAAGACCAATTGGTGGCCTGCACCATGCGCTTAATGCAAGCCCGCCGACCATTAAGACATCCGCATATCGGTCAAGTGCGTGATCCAGGAAATCTCCCCGTGCCGTCGTCTTATGTGTCAGTTTCGCGACTTTGCCGTCAATGGCATCAAACAAACCATTAAGGAACACGAACAGCGCAGCGATAAATAAGAAGTAGTTTTGTGATTCAGAGGATGGATTTGAAAGAAAAAACGAAATACCTGCGATGACAGCAAACCCTAACGCAAGCCAGGTGAGGATATCGGGGTTGATATGGGTGAACCGTCTGGCAATTGTGGTAAGGATTGGGTCTGCTTTTTCTCGGGTTCTCTCCAGTACCATATCTACTCCTGTGATAAAGATTTGTGAAGGATTTCCTCTGACCAATCAATCTGTCCTATACTATATGTTTTTGTCGGTTCAAAGTTTTTTTTAACAAGGGCAAGAATAACTGCAGCGACTTCTTCTACCGTTTTTTTTGTTGTATCTATCTCAAAGATATTTTCCTTCGCGTGTTTTTCCACGGTTTCAGAGAGAATTACATCAAGGGTTTCTGCATCGATGTTCTCCTGGATTTTTTGTTTCGTCCATCCTTTTGTGGCTAATCGTTTTCGCAGCTGCTGTGGGTGACACCGAAGAATAATGATCTTATCTATTGTCGATAACAGATGACCGATGTGTCCTTCGAAAAAAACAAGATCATCTGTAACATAGTGTTTCTTAATGTAAGCGTTCAACTTTGTCATATCAACGAGTTTTGTATCCCTTTTTTTATCAACCCCGTCGACGCATTTGTTCTCAACAGCACAATCATGTAACCGGACGACAGAATATCCTTTGTTTTGAAGCAATGTCGCGACAGCACTTTTTCCTGTCCCTGGTGTGCCGGTGAGTGCGACCCGCATGTTAGATCAACTTATGGTAATCGTATCCCCGGAATCCTTCTTTGTAACAATAACAGAGTTCTTGGAAGTCTTTTCGGAATTCCTTGACGTCTTCCCTTATTTTCTTCGGGTTTTCTTTCTTCAGAAGCGCACGTGCGTAGAACACTGCGACGTCATTCATCTCCGGTTCTTTCATCCCGATACGGGTGAGTTCCGGGGTTCCCAGTCTGAGACCGGATGGGTTCAATGGATCAACGTCCCCGGGAATCATATTCATATTGGTGACAATCCCAGAATCCTCAAGACTCTTTGATGCTTCTTTCCCTTTCCCCGGCCCGATTTCCACCAGAACTTGATGTGATTTGGTGAACCCGAGTTTCTCCCCGAAGACCTTGAATCCCTGGCTATGGAGTGATTGTGCGAGACGTTTCGCGTTCTTAATGGTCTGATCTGCGTACGCCTCACCGAACTCAAGATGTTCTGCATACGCGATTCCTTTTGCTGCCACATGATGTAAATGATACGAGGATGTCACCCCTGGGAACACCCCGAATCCGAGTTTCCGGAGGAATGCTTTATCCTCCTCGCTCTCACTGTTGTGGTCTGAGAGGATCATCCCGCCTTGCGGCCCAGGCAGGGTCTTATGGGTACTGCCGTTCATCACGTCAGCACCCTCACGCAGTGGGTCCTGGAATTTTTTCCCAGCAATAAGACCAAGCACATGAGCGGCATCATAGACAACAATCGCCCCGACCTCATGAGCAGCATCAGCGATGGCTTGAAGCGGTGTTGGGAACAGGAACACGGACTGTCCACATAACGCGAGTTTCGGTTTGACTTGTCTGATGAGTTTCACTGCACCGTCGACGTCAATGTTCATCTCTTCGTTACTGAAGGGAAATGACACAAGGTTAATCCCCCGGACTCCCGCGGCACCATATTTCCCAAACGAGATATGCGCCCCATTTGCGGTATCAAGAACCGTTGCAGTCTCACCAGGTTTAATGAGCGCCTTCAGGACTGCCATGTTTGCGATGGTCCCTGAGGTCGGTCGAACGTCAGCGTAACTACAGCGAAACAATTTTCTTGCCAGCTCCATGCTTTTTTCTTCAACCAAGTCGAAGAACTCACATCCCTGATAATACCGATTTCCTGGAGTACCTTCTGCATATCGTCCATGAAAATCAGTAATCAGCATCTCACGACATAACGGGGAGAGAACGTTTTCACTTGCAATCATGGGGAGAGAATTTGCGAAAAACTCGTTGTTTTTCATGGCTTGTTTTCTGATATATTCAACCTCGTCGTACCATTTCATAGAAATCCTCAACAGCTGTATCTTTGACTTCAATAAAAAGGTAATGGAATCAATCTCCCCTGAGGAACAAGGTTTTATTTTTTCTTTTCCTCACGCATTTTAAACAACGATGGGAGATGGATCGTATAGGTCCCATCTTTCTGAATCACAATGGGTTCATTCTCAAGAAGCCCCTTGAGGTCAATATGGTATTTCCCTGGTTGTTCCACCCCGATGGTCTCCGGGGTATCCGAGTGGTCAACCTCGGCTTTTATTTTTTCTATGATTGCTTTTCGCTCATCATCACTAAAAGGTTCACCAACGATGAGTTCTTCTTTCGGTTTTTCTTGTTCCTTCTGGGTTTCAATCATTTTCCGGAGGTCTTTAGGCTTGAGGGATATCCAGGTCTCCGTACCCTTTAATGTGTCCTTGTTTTTTTCTACTGCAAGCTCCATGATTTTCGTGGTGAGATCCTGACCGATCTCCTTACTCATTTCTTCTCGCTCAGTCTCATTTAAGGGTGTTTTTGTGAAAAAAAACCGGTTTCCCCCGCACCCCGGGCATCCTTTTAACAGTTGAGATGATCCTTCTTCGAACACATGTCCACATTTCAGACATTGATGTGGCATTAACTGACTCCTTTCCCAGGGATAATCGTTGTTTCAATCATATCATTATCCTTATGAACCATCCTGAGCAGGTGCGCGGGGCCAATAACGGTCATCCGTGGTTTTTTTACGACACCAAAAACCCGTTGGAAGAACCCGACTTTTTCGCTTTCATACCCACCGATCTCAATACCAATGAAGGTATCATGGTTTATTTCTTTCATGGTATGTTCAATGAGTTTCGCCTGTTCATTTGGAGTCAGCCCATGTTCCAGGACAAGGATTCGTCCTTCTTTTACTTCTTGTAAAATGTATTTGAGTTTTTCAGGGGAGGAAAGATGCTCAAGTTTCTGGCGAGAAATCAGATTAAACGCAATCCCGCTGTCTTTCTTCACCATTTACTTACCTCCTTTTCTTATGGTGCTTCTTACTGAATTCTTTGACCATCTGTGTATAGAGATTTTCTGTGTTATAGCCTGTGAGCGCACTGATGGGGATCACGGGATGTTGTGGAAACGCAGATTTCAATGTCGCGGGGCTTGCGTTCTCCGCATCGATCTTGTTTGCTGCGATAAGAATCGGGAGTTGGCGTGCCTCAAGGTTCCCAATAATCGTGACATTCACCTGGGTGAACGGATCCTGCGTCGCATCCATGACCAGGACGACACCATCGATGTCATCAAGCCATCGGATCGCCTCGATGACTCCCTCGGTTGCTTCTTTTGCCCGGAGCCGTGAATCATCTTTTGTCATCCCGTACATGTTCATGAATTCTTTGTAATCGATTTTCGTGGCAATCCCGGGGGTGTCCACCAGATCCATGGTCAATGACGACCCGCCGTTATCAATCCTAATATTGTTCTTCCATTTCGCGCGACGTGTCTCATGAGGCACCTCAGAGACACTCCCCATGATATCCCCGGTCCAATCCCGTAGAATTCGATTCGCTAGTGTTGTTTTCCCGACGTTCGGTGGTCCGTAGATACCGATTTTCGCATGTTTCTTACCAAACACCTTTTGGATCATCTTTGAAAATCTACTTTCTCTAAATCTTTCGAGTAGTCCCATCCCGTTGTTCCTCCAAGTTGAAGTTGTAAACCCGGTAAATAGTATACAAATATTGGTTTATTAGTTTAGCGGCTGATGATTGTATCGTATCCGCGACAATAAAATAATAATCCTTAAATAGCCACAACATTATTCGCATCACAGAGAATTAATTTCGTGGGACGGCATAATTTATGACTGAAGAGAAAATAGGTGAAATGAGGATGAGAGAAACAAAAGACACATTTATGGATAAACTTCAACAAGCATCAACAGAACTTGATTCTATTAAAAGCTCGTTTTCCAAAGGAATGGAGGATCTCGCCAAGATTCAAAGCATGCTGAATCTTGATGGATTAACAAAAATGGATACGATGATCCGCTCATTTGAAGACCGCTTATCTGATTCAGAACGACGACGGGAAGAAGCAGTAGAAGGCGCTCGACGGTACAGCATGGAACTGGAGAAAGAAAAAGATCGTCTGGTGAAACTCTGGGATGCATACAAAAACCAGGAAGAGACATTATCCACCCAGGAGAAAAGTGTCGCAGAACTCGAAGAAAAACTACGGAACTCAGAGCAGATACAAATGCAATTTGAACAAGACGCGACTGCACGGATTCGAACTCTGACACAGAAGTTAGAGGAGCGGGAACATAGCATCCAACAGACAGAAGAGCTCAGACAGCAAGTGATGAGATTTGATAGTATCCGCACGCAGCTCGAGGAAAACGTTGACCGGATGCGCACTGATTTAGCAGCAAAAGACGGCGTCATCCTATCCCTTGAGAAACAAGTAGAGGAGTTAGCGAAATTCGAACAGTTCGCTGGGTTTAAAACCAAGTTTGAAGAAGTCTCGATGGAGTTCGAAAAAGAAAAAGAACGGTTGACGAAATTATTCCGGTTGTATGAGGAAACCGAAGCAGAAAATAAAACCATTAAGGAAGAACTCCGGGAATGGCAGAACTGGTTTGACTCCAACGAAGAGCTGTTCACCAAGCTGTTTTCCTCCGTTGAGCACCTGAAACACCATAGCGCCAGCAGTCCAACGACCGCGACAATGGTTGATGAAGAAATTGAAATCCCACCCTCCCTGGAAGAACAACAAGACTTCATGGAAAAACCGAAACGAAAACTCCGATTCCGGAAATAAAAAATTAATCATCCTTTTTTCTTTTTTTTATTCTATTGTTATCGTGCTTATCCTATTTTCGTCTTCTAACACCTGTATCGTATGTTCGGTGAAATGTTTCACGTCATCAACATGAGTAATTAAGAAGATCTGTCGGAATTTGGATGAGTAACTATTGAGTGCTTTAATGATGTTTTGTTTTCGTATCTGGTCTTGTGAACCAAAGATTTCATCAAGGATGATGAACTGAAACACACTTCCTGCCCGTTCCGTGATGATTTCAGAGATAGCAAGCCGAATACAGAGGTTCGCAAGGTCTTCTTCTCCTCCGGAGAACCGTTCAATGCTGTAGGGTTGTCCTTGGTCGTAGATTAGAAGGTTATAGTCTTCATCGAGCTCGATTTGTGAATATTTTCCATCGGTGAGTTCGGTAAACAGCTCTGATGCATGTGATGAGAGCGCTGGCCTGATTTGGGAGATGAGGTAGGTTCGATAGGAGTCCATGACCTCGGAGAGCATGCTGAGGTGTTGGGCGTCGGTGCTTTCGGTCTTGAGTTTTTTTTCTAATTTTTCTTGATCCTCGAGGTGTTTCTCAAAGGTTTTCATTTGTTGTTCTAGGAGGTTTTTTTCTCCTTCTTGTTCTTTCTGGAAAATTGTTATTTTTTGATGTTGTTCTTTCATGGTGTTTAGTTTTGTTAGGGATGTTTGGTAGTGTGAGTACGCCTCGTTGAGTTGTGTTCGAAGTAATGTGTATTGTTTTTCATCAAATTGGAGGGCTCCAATGGATTTAAGCTCCTTTTTTTTCTGTTCTTCTTCGCGTTTCGCTCGTTGGAGTTCTTCTGTGCCGTGACGCAGTGTGGTTTGGATGCGTTCTCGTTCGACTTCTTGGCTGCGGAGGTACGTTTGTTTCTTTTGCAGTGCTTGGTGCTCTCGTTGAAGGCGGTCGTATTCGGTCTGCAGTGTTGTTGCCTCCTCAGTGAGTTTTGTTGTTTCGTTGGTTTTGGTTTTTAGTTCATCAGTGTATGTTTTTAGGAGTGTGCTGTGTTGCTGACCAAGGATGCGTTCGCAGGTCGGGCATTTTGCTTGAGGCCCCATTTTTTCGATATGGTGTTTTTTTGCTGTCAATTCATTGATATCTTTTTTCAAGCGGCTGGCTATCGTGGTGTTCTGCATTTGTTTTTTTATTATCGTCTGTGTGATCTCTTGGTTTTTCTTCTGGTGTTGTTCGAGGGTTTGAAGGTCATGGTCTATGTTTTTATAGGTGGTGAGTTTCTGTTGTTGTTTTTCGAGTTGTTCCTGTCGTTCATGGATGGTTTTTTCTAGTGTTGTTAGGTCGTGTTCGAGTCGTTGTTTGTGTTCATATCCGCTTTTTTTCTCCTCGAGTTGCTCTTTGGTTTTCATAAGTTTTTCGTAGGATTGTTTTTTGGTTTCACTGTCTTTTTGTATTCGTTGGAGTTCTTCCTGGGTTTTCAGGATTTGTTTTTTGTGTTCGGTGATGTGTTGGGTGAGTTCTTTTTGTTTTTTTTCTATTTCTTTAATTTCTTGTTGGTAGGTTATTTTCTTTTCTATGCCTTCTTCATCGACAAGGTCTAGCTGTAGTTTTTCGATTTCATTCTTTTTTTCTTTGGTATCGGTACGGATGTTGCTGATGATGTCGTCTACCGAGTTTATCCCCAGCATCCTTAGGATGAGTTGTCGTCGTTCACTAGGGTTCATGGAGGAAAGTGTGTTGAGTTCTTTTTGTTTCGCGAAAATCGAAGTGTAGAATGATTTCCAGTCCATGCCAAGTTTCTTTTGGATGAACTTGCTAAGAACTTCTGCGCCGTTTGCCGCGATTTTTCCATTCACGGTCGCTTTACCTGATGCGGAGAGGTTTTTTCCGGTCATCTCCCGGACGATTCTGTAGGTGTCATCGTTGAAGATAAACTCGAGTTCAACTCGGCAGGGCTCGGATGGTGTTGCTCCTTCTCGTTTGATCTGCTCGGTCCTTGTTCGTGTGGCGAGGGGTCCGTAGAGTGCCCAGGCGAGTGCCTCAAATACCGTTGATTTTCCCGCCCCATTGAGTCCGACAACCCCAGTGACGCCGTCAGGGAACTCAATGGTTGCATCCTTGAATTTGCGGAAGTTTTTTAGGGTAAGTGATTTCAGAATCATAATTCTTTTCCCTGTTCTTCGACGGTATGGATGTAGTGTAACCCGAGTTTAAGGAGCAAGTCTTGTTCGGGTAGATGTTGTGTGGAGAGGAATTTTTTGTATTCATCTGCGAGTGATTTCATTTTGTATCCTTCCTCAATTCGTGTGTCGTCTGTTTTGTTCTGCGTTGATTTTATCTCAAAATGTGTCGCGGTTTTCCCAAGGTTTTGTATCTGATGGTAATCGATGCCTCGTTGGATATGCGCGGGGATGTGCTCGAGACGGATGCGGATGATTTTCTCTATTGGCTCAATGGATTGTATGGTGTTTTTAATGGTTTTTAAAATTTTTTCAATGGTGAGAGTTGAGCAGTCTAGTGGGAGAGTGTCAACCATGATCCTTGTCTTGATTGGGATGAATCGGTGTTTCAGGGTTGATCCAAGGGTAAGATCGAGGAATCCTTTCTGGTCGTCTGCCTCGGTAAACGACAGATGCTCAGTAGACCCTGCGTAGAATGCGTTCTCCTGGAGTCTTGTGTATTTATGATAATGTCCAAGTGCGATGTAATCAAAATCGTCCTTGAGGTTTTTTACGGGTATGAAGAGTTCGTTGAATTCGTTCATTTTGAATTCTTTGATGCCTGCGACCGCGCCATGTGCCATGAGGATGTTGTAATCAGCTTTTTTGTCTAGAGTTATTTTTTTTAGGTTCAGGTCGAAGTCTTGTGGGCTTTGGCATTGCGGAATAGCATGGATGATGGCTGATTCAGTCTTGTTTTTTATAGATACGGTTTCATAGCGGTTGTTATGGATAGGGTACACGTCTTCGAGGTGTTCGAAGATCCGGAAGATATTTCCTGTTTCTTTGAGTTTTGGCGTCTCATGATTCCCTGAGATGATGACACAAGGAATATGTTCTTTGGAGAGGCGGAGGATTTGTTGTATCGCAACAGTAATAGCCCGATTGGTTGGTCGGACAGAGTCAAAAAGATCACCGGCGTGAAGTACAAGATCTGGTTTTGTCTCTACTGCATAATCGATGCATTTGGTGAATGCGTTATAGATGTCGATTTCTCGTTGGTTCACTCCCTCTTCGGTGGTTTTTCGGTACGCGGAGTACCCGAGATGTGTGTCAGCGAGATGCAGGAGTCTCATGGTTCCCTTCTTTTTCGAGCAAGTTTCATAGCGACCACATCGCAGGCGAGGGTGACAGCATCCAGGGTTGGTGCGATGGGTGGCGCATAGGTGGTCTCGAGTTTTCGGAACTCTTCTACCGGTGTTTTGTTAAGTACTGCACAGGCGAGGGTGTTGATGCGTTGCGCCGCGTTACTTCCGACTGCCTGGGCTGAGAGAAGGATCCCTGTGTGTTCATGGACGCCGACTTTGATCGTGATCGGTTCTCTTCCTGGGAAGTACTCTGGTTTGGAGTAGCCTTTGTATTTCCCTGAGATTATTGGGAGTTGTTGTGCGCTGTGTTTCACAGGGCCGACTGCTGCGATTTCTATGCCGAAGAACTCTGATGTCCGGGAGAGGATGAATCCAGGTGGTAATGAAGCAGTGCCTCCCGCTGCGTTGGTTCCCGCGGTGATGCCTTGTCGGACGACAATGCTTCCTAATCCGACGTTGAGTGGTTCGTTGGTCACAAAGTCTTTGTATTCGGTGCAATCACCGACTGCGTACACGTTTTTGACTGAGGTTTCTGTTTTTTCGTTGACCTGTATGCCGCCTGTTTTTCCGATAGCACAGCTAATGGTTTTCGCGAGTGTTGTCTCTGGTTTTGTCCCTGTTGCGATGATCAGCAGGTCTGTCTCTATGTTCTTTTCTTCACCAGTTGATGTCTCTTTGATGATAAGCGAGGTAATCGTGCCTTGGTGGTCTTCTGCGCGTATCGCGAGATGATTAGGAAATAGGGTTATTTTTTCTTGTAATGCTTGCAGGACTGGTTCGCTCATGTCATCATCCAGGGTGTTTGCAAGGATGGTTGGTAGTGCTTCGATGACGGTTACCTTCATGCCTTTTTTATGGAGAGCGTCTGC
>Ga0209777_10008496_pt1 | contig 11225 bp, 15 predicted proteins | sample FrelakmetHBP12HB_FD_187147 | JGI IMG/M metagenome (GOLD analysis project Ga0209777, IMG submission 187147) | Freshwater lake sediment microbial communities from the University of Notre Dame, USA, for methane emissions studies -HBP12 HB (SPAdes)... | ecosystem: Environmental > Aquatic >...
TGAGCGTATAGTTGGTGCCATCGGCGAAGATAATGCGAGCCACTCCATCATTTCCCGTCTGGACGAAGTCGCCCTTTTCCAGGCTGGTATTGAAGTCAGCGCGGATCCATTCCATGTCGCCGGCTCGCTTCAGTTTTACCGTGCCGTCAATATTGACGAAGTGTGCCTCGCGCTTGGTGGTTGCGGTCCCCGTCCCGGTCGTCTGCCCGGTTTTGCTCCCCAGGGAATCGAGGGCACCCTTGAATTTCTGCGCGAAGTATCTCGGCGCCATCAGATAAACAATGAAGGCCACACCGAGGAGCGCCAGAATCACATAGACGGCGATGGTTCGGTAGGAGATAGTCGTCCACTCGACTTCATAGGAGCGGCCCGGCTCTTGGACTGGCGGCTGAGGCGTAGGCGTGAAGCCCATAGGTCCTGGAAACTCAATACTTATTCTTTACTAATCCCGGCACGGGGTCAAGCGGTTTCGGCGGCCGCAGGGCACCCCGACCGGGGCCGCAGACGCGGGACTGGAGGGTGCCGATCGCAGGGCGGCAAGCCATTCCCCGACAACTCGCATTTCTCTCGCGGCGGGAGGTTCTTCAACGCTGGCAACAGAATCGGACGGGTCCGAAGCAGCATAATGTGCCGATTGGCCCGGTCATTCACAATTTTGTGGCTACCGGTAGCTACAATCTGAAGCAGGGGTCTTGACAATACGAGCAATATAGCATAGGCTTCATCTTCGGCTTGGGTGCGGCCGCAGGTCCCGCACCCGCTTGGCACTCTAGTGGCGAGCGGCACTCGCCCTGCCCAAGAGGGGAGCGCGTTCGGCCCGCCGCCAAAAGCAGTCCACCATGAGACAGAACTTCCGCCCGGCCTTGATCCCTGCGACCTCAGATGTTGTGCTCGGTGCGCTCCGTGTGGAGTCTTTTCTCGGCGAGCCGGCAGGCGTCGAGGGGCAAAATTGATATTACATAAATTATGTAGATTGTCAACCCAGAATCGCAAAAACGGAAAAACGAACCCACTATGTTGTAGAAAACACAGGGGGAGAAATCCACAGAACCCAAATCTGCCCCTGGCCACAGTGCCAAACCCGAGGGTTCGCTGCAACTCGTTATTTGGGCGCGTCGTTGCCGACGGATTCAGCCCTCCAGGGACCCGTCGATTCCTCCGCATTGGCCTCTCCGTTGCCGTGGGAGCGCATGTCATCTATAATAGATAGGTTTCAGCCGTCACCCAGGAGCTTTCATGTATAGATTCTTCAAGAGGAACCGTGAGGCCGTCAAAAAGTATCTGCTCATCTTCTTCCTGAGCATCGTGTCGATCGGCATGGTCATCACGCTGGCGCCCATGCCCACCGGAGACACCATGAGGGGGGACTCCAACGTGCTCGCCTCCGTCGGCCGGGTCAACGTGACTACCCAAGAGCTCCAGCAAAACATCCACACGCGATTCCAGAACTCGCCCTTGGGCAGCGACGCGCGCCTGGTCCCTCTGGTGGCCGGCAACGTTCTGGACGATATGGTGCTTCGGCTCGCCGTGATGAATCAGGCTGCCAGGATGGGTCTTGAGGTTTCCGACGTAGAGCTTCGCCAGTCGTTGCAGGTCCTTCCCTGGCTCTATCCGAACGGGACCTTTGTGGGCATGGACCAGTACCAGAACGTGATCTACCAACAGACCGGGATGTCCGTGCCGCAGTTCGAGGAACAAATCCGTGAAAGCCTGGTGCAGGATAAGCTCCGCAGCGTGGTTACGGACATGGTGCAGGTTACTCCCCAGGAGGTTCTGGAGGAGTTCCTGCGGCGGAATGCCAAGGCGAAGATTGCTCACGTCCTTTTCGATCCCAGTCAGTTCCTCAAGGCTGTGGCGGTGACCCCGCAGGCGCTGGAGACTTACTTCAAGAGGGACCCCAGCCGTTACAAGGTCCCCGAACAGCGCAAGGTTCGCTATGTTCTGATTGACCCCGACCAGGTCCGCGCTCAGGTGAAGATCGCCGACGCCGAGCTTCGGCAGTATTACTCGCAGCACCTTTCTGACTATCGCGTGCCCGAGCGGGTGAAAGTTGCCCGCATCCTCTTCAAGACCACCGGGAAGACTCCCGCCGAAGTTGCCACGCTGGAGAAGACCGCGCGGGATGTGCTGGCGCAGATCAAGGGCGGCGCCGATTTCGGTGAGTTGGCCAAGAAGAATTCCGAGGACCCCTCCGCCTCGAGCGGCGGGGACATCGGCTGGATCGTCCGCAAGCAGACGGTGCCCGAGATTGAAAACGCAGCGTTCTCTATGAAGCCGGGCCAAGTGAGTGATTTGATCAAGACGGTTTATAGCATCGAAATCCTGAAGGTCCAGGACAAGCAGACGGCCCACCTTCAAACGTTCGAGGAGGTCAAGGATTCCATCCGGACTGAGCTCGAAAGGCAACGCGTAGCCGATTTGCAGGAGAAGCTGTCGAACGACCTGGCACGGCAACTCCAGACCAGTCCCCAGCAGTTTGACGCTCTGGCGCGCAAGGCGGGGTTGGAACCCCAAGAGTCGCCGCTCTTCCGCTTCGGCGCGCCGGTCCCCGATTTGGGCAACAGCGACACGTTTGAGAACCTCGCCTTCCAGCTCAAGCGAGGCGAAGTGGGGACTCCCATCTCGGTCCCGAAAGGGCAGGCGATTATCCAGGTGACGGAAATCTCGCCGGAGCACATTCCTACACTCGAGGAAGTCCGGGCGCGTGTGGAGGAAGATTATCGGGCCGAGCAGTCCAAGGTACTCGCCGCCGATAAGGCCAGGCAGTTTGCCCAGCAGGCCAAGACCGGCAACTTCGACAAGGTGGCCAAGGCGATGGGCCTGACCGTCAAGGAAAGCAAGGACTTCGCCGAACAGGATTACGTCGAAGGGGTAGGCTCAGGGTCGCAGCTCCCTGCGGCATTCAAGCTCGATCCCGGACAAACCAGTGATGTGGTTGCCATGGGGGGCAACAGCGTGGTCTTCCGCGTCGTGTCTCACACCCCGGCCAACGTGGCGGACTTGCCGCTGCAGAAGGACGGCATCGCCGAAGAACTCCTCGACCGGAAACGTAGCATGGCGTTCGAGATTTATCGCCAGAACCTGAAGCAGCAACTGCTCCGCGCAGGAGATCTGAAGATCAACGCGCAGGCGCTGAAAGCCTTTATCGCGTCGTACCAGAAGCAGTAACCAACCCAACATGCCTCGGCTTTCCAAACTTTCTCCCGAACAGGCTGACGCCGCCACGCGCGAGGTCTTCAACGTCTTCCTGAAAGAGCGCGGCAACATTCCCAACATGTTCCGCACCGCGGCTCACCGCCCGGAAATCCTACGGACCATGACCGCGCACTTCCGCGCCGTTATGAATACCGGCAGCGTGGCCAAGAAGTTGAAGGAAATGGTCGCCGTGCGGGTTTCCCACCTCAACCGGTGCGAGTACTGACTGAACTCACACACCGCCTTGGCAAGGCGGCTGGGAGCGACGGAAGTTGAGATGGTAGCGCTCGAAAAAGGCGACCTGAGCGCTTTCGGCCCACCCGAGCGCGCCGCGCTCGAATTCGCGGAAAAGCTGACGCGCGATTCTAACCGCATCCCCGACGAGTTGTTCGCGGAGCTCCGCCGACACTTCGATGAAGGCCAGATTGTGGAGGTCGCGGCCGTTGCCGGCATCTTCAACTACTTCAACCGCTTCAACAACGCCCTGCAGATGGAACCTACGAAGTGAAAGTCCTCCGTTGGATCGGCTTCTTACCGGGGGGTGCGGGCACAAACATGTCCTTGCGCGTGAGTCCGAGCGCCTTCGCCATCTTCAAACTGTAGTCCAGCTTGCCCACCTCCAGGCCTTCCTTATTCGTGCCGAAGGAAAACTTCACTCCCGCTTCTTTCGCCAGCCGCAGGAACGCGAGGCTCGGGATGTTGTAGCGCGAGTTGATTTCAATCGCCACGTTTTCCTTCTTTGCCGCCTCGATGATTTTCATCATGCGCTCTCTCGTCCATAGCGCGTCGTATTGCGCCAGGATGGCGTCGGGAAGAAAAGTAGGATTCGCGAAGATGTCGATGGGCTCTTCGGTAATCACCTGGACGTTGAAGGCGACGTAACGCTCCATGAAGTCCTGCGGGTCTTCAATGTGGACCTCGGAGGTCCAGATGTGAGTTTTCTTGCCTCTTTCCGGAAGCGTAAGCGCGTCCGAGAGGACGTAATCCAGTTGCGCCACCACCTCTTTTGAGAAACATTTTGGCCAATCCACCCCCTCGGCCTGGATACCCTTATACACGGGAAGCCCGGCCAGCTTTTCGATATAAGCCTTCAGGGTCGCATCATTGTTCAGCACTTCCCCGTGCCCGCCATGCTCGAGCACGCCCAGCTTGACGCCGCGCTCTTTCGCTGCTGCCAGGATTTTGTCCATCGGCACGTTGCCTTCCAGCGCGTGGGCGTGATAATCAACGATCTCAAAATCGAATTCGCCGGCCGGCGTTGCGTCGCTCAGTACAGCATTGAGCCGCCGGGAAGCCAAACCGAACGCGCCTCCCAGGGCCGCGCTTCCCAGAAAATTTCGTCGCGAGATTTTTCGATTCATAGTAGGACCCCAATTCTCCCCTGAGGGGGGAACACTTATAGCACATTCCAGTGCCGACTCCAGCGGGGCTCCAACCGCTTCAACAATGCCCTGCAGATGGAACCCACCCGCTAGCCTAACGGCCCTTCGACCCATTGGACATTCAGTCGGCGCTGGTGTGTTGTCCCTCACACACAGCTTGCAATTGATCACGGCCGGGCGTAGCATGCCAGGTAAGCACGAAATTATCCGCAGGATCAAAGGCGCGCTATGCTCCGCCCGCTTTTCAGCTCGTCGCGACAATGGTGGTCGCATCTCTTGGACCGAGGAACGAGTGCGGCTCCAAAAGTAATGCCCCGTGCCGAGCGCTTCGTCATGCAACAGCCGTTGGTCTACCGCCGCGATGGCGGGCTAATCTGGTACGACGGCATAATCGAGAACGTGAGCACGAACGGCTTGCTGTTTCGTGGGGAAAAGCCTCTGAGGCCAGGTGAAGTGCTGCAAGTCAGCTTCTGGCTCCCGGCGGCCGACGGCGCAGACGAACCCACTGAGGTCTTCTGCTGGGGGAAAGTCGTGAGAATTCGGCTGCCTAACAACTTCCAGGCGAACCACGCGCACGCCGTCAAGATCCTGCGTTATCGCTCCCAGCCTCAACCCCCTGCCGATGTTCGGGACCTCATTGGTGACGTCCGCGGCCCCATTTCAATGGGCGAAAAACACCACCTCGATTGGAGCGATCGCGGCGAAGAAAAGCGTGCCGCCTGAGGCGCGCGGCTCCTGACCTCCTCCCGACCTTCTGGGTATGACTTGTTGCCGATAAGCAGATCTGTGGCCGCGGGGCGCAAGCTGTCCTAAAATTCCGTTTTGGCCGAACTGCTCCCGATACTTCGGCGTATAACCAGTTGGTTGTGAAGCTAAGTGAAGGCGATATCGTTTGCCTTCGCGCAGGAGGAGTTGAATGGCCGATCCGCCCCGCCGCCGCAGCGCGCTTGGAGTCGACACCGCCATCCTGGCGGGTTTGGCCCTGGCGACGTTTCTGCTCCACATGCTCTTCGTCACACGATACGGCATCTTCCGCGATGAGCTCTACTACATTGCCTGTGGCGACCACCTCGACTGGGGCTACGTTGATCAGCCGCCATTCGCGGCCCTGATGATTCACATCGTGCGGTGGCTGCTGGGGGATTCGCTTTTCGCCATCCGCCTTCTTCCCGCGGTGTGTGGGGCGCTGGTGGTTTTTCTGACGGGCGCCATTGCCCGCGAAGTGGGCGGCGACCACTTCGCGCAGGGCTTGGCGGCGCTGGCCGCGATGCTGGGCCCGGTCTACCTCACCATCGGCCATTTCTATTCCATGAACTGCTTCGACCATTTCTTCTGGGCCCTTGCCATTTACCTCGTAGTCCAAATCTTCAAACACGACAGGCCCAAGTTGTGGGTGGTGGTCGGGCTGGTGGCGGGAGTGGGTCTGATGGACAAGTATTCGATGGGCTTTCTGGGCCTCGGCCTTATTGCCAGCCTCGCGCTCACGCCCTGGCGCAAGTATTTCAAGAGCCCCTGGCTGTGGCTGGGGGGCGCAATCGCCACCGTCATCTTCCTGCCTCACGTCATCTGGGAAGTCCGCCACGGGTTCCCCACCGCGGAGTTCATCCACAACGCTACTCTTTACAAAAACGCCCCCTTCTCGCCGCCAGCCTTCCTGGCCGAGGTCGCCCTGGAAACTCTCCCTCTTACCGTGCCTATTTGGCTGGCCGGCCTGTATTTCTACTTTTTCTCGAAGCAGGGTAAACCCTACCGGCCTTTGGGATGGATATTCGTCGTAGTGCTGGGAATATTCCTCTGCACAAACGCCAAGCCCTACTATTTGGCCCCGACCTTTTTCATGCTATTTGCGGGCGGAGCGGTTGCGATCGAGCTCTTCATCCGGCGCTGGAATTGGAATTGGCTGAAGCCCGCGTCGGTGGCGATGCTGATCCTGGGTGGGCTTATTGTGCTGCCTTATGGAGTTCCGGTCCTTCCCGTGGACACATTCATCCGCTACGAGAATTTCCTTGGCCTCCATCCCAGCACCGGCGAACGAGGCGACGTCGACGAACTCCCTCAGGTCTATGCGGACCAGTTCGGCTGGGAAAACCAGGTGGTGGCGGTCGCGAAAGTCCATAACAGCCTCACCTCCGAGGAAAAAGCGCGCACGCTCATCTATTGCAGCAACTATGGAGAAGCCGGCGCCATCGATTTCTTCGGCAAGAAGTACGGTCTGCCCAAGGCCTCGAGCGGGCACAACAATTACTTCCTCTGGGGACCGCAGAACCCCAACGCCGACATGGTCATCACCGTCGGCGAGAGAAAGCGCGACGTCGAGAAGAGCTTCAACCGGGTTGACCTTGCGGCGACGGTCGTCAGCCCCCACGCGCGCTCTTTCGAAGCCAACATGCCGATTTTCATCGGCCGCGACATGAAGGCGCCGCTCAAAGAGCTCTGGCCGAGAACGAAGAGCTTTATTTAAGCAGTAGGTAGTAGATGGTAGGTGGTAGGTGGGAACAACCCCGCATGCCATCTACCCTTATCCTACCTTCCACCTACCATCTACCCCCTACCGCCCTGGGCCCGACTGTGCAAAAGGTTGCACTGGTGGTCAAGGCATTTCGTTCTTTCGGGGAACCGTAGAAGCGCATCATGTTTTTAAGTGGTTTACTTAGAGTGACTTATAAATTAACTTCGTTTGGCAGCCACAATGCAAGGTAATTGACGGGGAAGCATCCCTGGCAAGGCGGGCTGGTACAAAAGGTCCACAGATTGCCATAAACAGGTTCGACGAAACTTGCTTCGGAAGAGACAGATAATGCGAGCGGCAACGAAGATTCTTCTCATCTTGGCGGGTGGGCTTCTGCTGACCCCTGCTCCCGGTCGGGCGGATTCCATTACCTTCACCTTTACCGCCATTGACATTTCCATTTCGGCCAGCGGTACGTTTACGACCGACCCCCTGTCCGGAGGTTCATACCAGATCACAAGCATCGATGGGACCATTAACGGACAGTCCATGACGCTCCTTCCCTACGGCACGTACTGGGGCCCCAGCGACAACCTCCTGTTTGTAAATGGGGCATCCCTTGACTATGGCGGGATTGCATTCTCGGCAGGAGGAATCGATTACAATTTATATGACTACCATGGAGACAACTACCTCTGCGTAGTCGCGCCTCATACCTGCGGCAACATCCCAGCGGAGCCGGACAATTACGTGGTTGAATTCGATTGGAACGATACGAACCCCGTCCCGGAACCCTCCGGGCTCATTCTGCTTGGCACCGGCTTGCTGGTTCTTGCCGGCGTGGAACGTAGGAAGTTGCTAGCACTATTGCAACCGCATCCCGGCATCGGCCGCCGCCACAACTGATTTTCCCATCTTCGTCCGCTAAGACCCCACTGCCAAACGTAGCGCAGAGTTTCGATTTGCTGAAACTCTGCGGTCCGTCTTCAGAAAAACCCGCAGACTTCGAACAAGACGGGGTCTGCGCTACCGTGCTGTGGCCTCTGTGGTGCGGTGTTTCTTGGGTTGCGTCACCTGCTAGGTTGAGGCCTCAGCTTTGAAACAGTCGTTCGATATCGCGGGCGCCATGCAGCACTCTGACCACCTCGATGCCGTCCTCAAGCGGCCGGTAAAACACCAAGTGTTGTGGAAATGCCTTGAGCGGAAACATTCGAACGCCGGTGAGGAAGGGGATCCGGTACTCGGTTAGTCTGCCCATTTTGGGCTGGCTGGCGAGGAGGCGGAAGGTCTCTTGCGCGGCACGATAGAAGCGGAGGCCGGCTTGCAGGCTTTGATGGGCGGCAAGGTATTCGGCTTGGTCATCCAGATCCCGCTCCGCTGCGGGCCGGAGAAGGATGCGGTGTTTCACCTCGCAGCCCTCTTAGACTTATGCCTTTTCCGCAGATTGCTTCGCTTGCGCGCCCAGTCGTCCGCGCGGATTTCGGCAGGAGGGCCGGAATTGAAGCCCGCAACGAGTGCCGCTTCCAGATTTTCCTGGGCGCGGCGCTTTCGCTCTTCTCGGATGAGCTCGCGAACGTATTCGCTGGGAGTGCTGTAGGCTCCGGCAGCGATTTGAGCCTCGACATATTCCTTCAAGGGCTTCGGCAAGGAGACGTTCAGTGAAGTCATTTCCATGAGTCCAAGAATAAAAGCTCTGTCATTTAATGTCAATAACTGTCAGCGCGATCGCACCGCCACGCTTCATGTGAATCAGAGATGATACCGGCCGGGACCTCGAGGTACTTGAGCGCAGATTCTCGATCTGCTGAAACTCTGCGGATCGTCCTCGGAAAGAGCCGCAGACCTTGAACAACGCGATGTCTGCACCACCCTGCTCATATCAACGCTCATATCCTTTTGTCACGGTGTGCGGTATAGACTAGGATGCTCACGAGAGGTGACCCATGCAATCTCATGCTTTCAGGATTGCGGTATTGCTGCTGGTGGCAATGGCGCTAGCCTGCGCACCGACGCGGGCGGCACAAAGCGGATACAAACCCTGCTCGATGGTTTCCGCAGCCGAGGCGGAAGCACTCTCGGGGCAAAAAGTTACGAAGACGGCGGAACGAGACATTCCCCTCAAGAAGGATGCGAATCACGATCATGACGGCGTGATGTCCATCTGCACGCAATCTTTTTCAGGCTTGCAGGGGCTCAGCCTGACGGTGTCCACCATCCAGACTACCCCAGAGGGCAAAGCGAAGGGCGCAGCCGCCGCGAAGAATGCGGAAGAGATGCTGAAGAAGCAGGGCGCCAAAGTCGAAGGGAAAAAGTATGGCGCGATTACCTGTTCGACGATGATTCTGCAAGGGGCAATGGCGGCGCTCAGCGCAACGAGTTGCGCGGCAGAGAAGGGTCCGCTCTTTTTCTCCTTGTCGGTGACTGCCGGCGCGAAGGGGCTCGTTCCGATGGATCAGGTGCACGCGCTCGCGGAGAAAATTCTTTCGCGCCTGCCGTAGCGGGATAGTGCGGAGTTTCGATCTGCTGAAACTCTGCGGCTCGTCCTAAGAAAAAGCCGCAGATTTCGGACCAGACGAAGTCTGGTCTACCTTGCACCCGCCTCGCGGCATCAGGGCAGTTTCATCCGTAGGGGGGCGGCTTGCCGTCCCCTTCTGAGGGCAGGGCAAGCCCTGCCCCTACGGTCCGCCCCCACACACGCAACGACGGTTATCCACTTCGGGCGCGCAAAGATGCCGCGCGGCCTGGAAGTACCGCAGGACCGGAAAGCGGGTCCTGCGCTACGAATTTGTGGCTGCCACGGCTTGCTTGACCCTGCCTATCCCATCCTCCATAATGGCGCCTGATTAATTTGTAATCAAACTGGGGGCACATCGTGCGCGAGATCCGCAAGGTGGCAGGCGCGCCTTCCCTTAGTGTAGGATAATGCCTAGCTCAGCGCCCCTAGGCGGCAGGTTAAATCGATGGGAAACAGCAGATGATTGACGAGAAGAAGATTGCCGACCTGGGCCAAAGAATTGCCCGCGAGTTCCAGCCGGAGCGAATCATCCTGTTTGGTTCTTACGCCTACGGGACCCCGCGGCCGGACTCCGACGTGGATCTTCTGGTGGTGCTGGCCTTTGACGGCAAGGGCTTTCGGAAGTCCCTGGAAATCCTGGACCGCGTCAACCCGGATTTCTCCGTTGACATTGTCGCGCGCCGTCCGGAGGATACCGCCCGCCGGTACGAGGAGGGCGACCCCTTGATCCGCGAGGCCCTGGACCGCGGAAAGGTGCTCTATGAAAGGCACCGCTAAGGAATGGACGGCCAAGGCCGAAGCCGACTACTCGACGGCCGCCCGCGAACTCAAGGCGACCGACTCTCCCAATTTCGATGCGGTTTGTTTTCACGCCCAGCAATGCGCTGAGAAATGGATGAAGGCATTGCTGATTCACCTTGGCATCGTTCCCCCAAGAACTCACGATTTGACGGAGTTGGACCGCTTGCTGGCCCCGGTCTGCCCGCAGTGGTCCTGGCCCGTGCAGGAACTACGTTTTTTGACCCGCGCTGCGGTTGACTTCCGCTATCCGGGAGAGTCAGCGGACCGCGCAGAGGCAGCGGAGTCTCTTGATATCGCTACCCGACTGCGCGCGAAGTTGCGCGCATTGCTGGGGCTTTCCGCCTGAAAACCATGGAGGAAAACAACTACGACCTGAAAGCCGTCAATCCGAACGCCTAAAGCAACGAGGACACCCGAACATCCGAAGAACTACTCGATCTCATCGAAGCCAAGGGTCTGGAGGTCGCCGCGGCCGTGCTGAGCGAACAGATGGCTTCAGCAAGTCGGGCACGCAAGGCCATCGAGGAAGAATTGGACGCCATCAACAAGTTGCCGTCCGCCCTCCTGCGCCGGGCCTTCAACGGGGAGCTATAGAGTGCAATTTCCCTGTCCATATCTCTCCGGGGCAGTAGAGTTAACGGAGGAGCGGGAAAAGCACATCGGGGAGCGCCACCCTGACCTGCTCCCCAAGTTTCGCGACCGCATCCGTGCAACCCTGGCGGACCCTGACGAGGTTCGCCGCAGCGCTCGCTCCGCCAATGCCCGCCGCGTCAAGCCATCTAAGAATGTAACTTTCGCATGTATCCGTCGCGCCATCTAAAATGTAACCGAGCGAGGCTTCAGGGTCGGCGGTTTAGGGCTCAGGCGGCGGTCCGCGAGAGCG
>Ga0209777_10008497_pt1 | contig 11224 bp, 17 predicted proteins | sample FrelakmetHBP12HB_FD_187147 | JGI IMG/M metagenome (GOLD analysis project Ga0209777, IMG submission 187147) | Freshwater lake sediment microbial communities from the University of Notre Dame, USA, for methane emissions studies -HBP12 HB (SPAdes)... | ecosystem: Environmental > Aquatic >...
ATTTTCTCTTAAAACTCTAGTTATATTTTCTTCAAGAAAACGAAATCCACCAGAGATAGAAGCTAAATCAAAAACCACATCAGGTTTTTCTCTCTTAAATAAATAATCAATATCCTTTTCTTTTGTCAAATCTATTGAATAGACTTTTTCTCCTTTAAAAGTTTCTGCTTTATGAGTTTTAAATACTATAGAAACAATATCATGCTGAGGTTTTCTTGATAAATATTTTGTTAAATTTCTCCCAATAAAACCGCTTCCACCTGTTATAAGTATTTTCATATTTTCATTTCATCCTTCATCCAGTCAGTCATTTTTCTAATTCCATCTTCAAGGGAAGTTATTGGTGCCCACTTAAGAAATTTAATTGCTTTTACATTAGAACTAACTCTATAACTAACTCCAGTATCTTTTTTCATAGTATAATTTACTTTAATGTTTTTATTAAGAACATGGATTATTTCTTTAGCATATTCATCTATTGTAATTGCTTCCCCAGAAGAAATATTTATTGGTTCATATATATTTGAGTTTATTAATTTCCATACTCCTTCTATGGCATCTTCTGAATAAGTGTAGTCCCTTACTTGATTTCCATCTCCGTAGAGTTCTATTTCATCTTTTGCCAACATAACCTTTCTACAAATATCAGCAAGTCCTTTAGCTCTTTCTCCTTCAAATTGAATAAAGGGTCCATAAATATTTTGAAATCTTGGTAAATAAACCTCTATTCCATAAGTTTTTTGATATTCTTTATAAATATTTTCCATAAATATTTTTTGTAATCCATAAGGATTTTCTGGATTGATTGGATAGGCATCCTCTTCTATAAATAATCCTTTATCAATGGATGGATAAACACAAGCAGAAGAAGCAAAAAGAATTTTTTTTACATCATTTTTTCTAGCGGCTTCTAAAACATTTAAATTCATTATTGTTGATTTATTCATTATTAAAGCAGATTGTGAATTAAGAAACTTAAATCCACCAACTATAGATGCAAGATCAAAAATCCATTCTGGTTTATAGTAACTTACTAGTCCATCTATACTTTGTGTCTCCAATAAATCTATTGAGTAGAAGTTTTCTTTTTTAAATTTTTCTCTTTTGAGATTAGTTCTTCCGATACTAATTATTTTTTCAATTTCTTCCTTATTATTTAAAAATTGAACTAAGTTGCTTCCTAAAAAACCGCCTGCTCCAGTAATTAATATAATCATGACTTCTCTATATCTCTTTCTATCCATCTATAAGTTTTTACAATACCCTCCTGAATACTAATAGAAGGAAACCAATTAAGATAAGTTTTAATTTTATCAATGTTGGCAATTCTAATATCTACTCCCTTAACTCCTTGTGGATTATAAACTTTAGTTAAATTTTTTTTAGATAAAGATATTACTTGATCGGCAATTTCATTTATTGAAATTGGGTCTTCTCCGCTAACATTAAATGGACAACTATGAGAACTTTCCATTATAGTTTCAATTGCATCTAAAGCATCATCAACATAAACAAAACTTCTAATTTGATTTCCATCTCCCCAAATTTCTATAGTTCCATCATGCTTAGCATTTATTACTTTTCTACAAATAGCTGGAAGAGATTTTTCATGTCCTCCAGTATAAGCTATTTCAGGGCCATAAATACTGACAAACCTAGCTATTCTAATTTTTATTTTATTTCTAAATGATTTTAACATTTGTTCAGTAAAGAGTTTCTCCCATCCATAAAAAGTATCAGGAGAAGCTGGAATGGCATCATCTTCTTCTAAAGGATATGGATCTCTTTGTAAAATTTCTGGATATACACAAAATGAAGAAGGGAAGAAAAATTTCTCTACACCATTTTCAGCTGCTGCTTTTATCATATTAGTATTAACTAAAACATTATTGGTCATTACTTCTGTACCATGTTTGGTAATATAATCTATTCCACCCATTTTAGCAGCAAAATGAAAAACATAATCAACATTTTCTGTAAGCTTTAAGCAACTTTCATAGTCAGTTAAATCAGAAAAATACCCTTCTTTAAAATATTTTTCTTTATCAGTTCTATATCCAGCTACAATTATATGAGTATGACTTCTTTTAAATAATCTACTAGCTAGATGATATCCAAGAAATCCTCTTCCACCCGTAATGAGAATAGTTTTATTATTGATTTGGGGATACATATCCCTCCGCTTTTTTCTGTGCTATAAATTCATGTTCCCATTTAATATAAGCATTTACTGCATCAACAATTTGTTGTGGTGGTTTAAGTAAATTTTGAAATCCTCTTCCCTGATTTTTAATAACTTCTTCTATATTTGCTTGAGGTAATTCTTTTAGAATTCCGTCAGAACAATCAATTAGACTGGCATTGTCAGAAGCCCAGATATGATATAACCCTTCTTTAAAGGACAGCATTTTCTCATCAGTATAATGCCCATCAATATTAAATATTTGTGAGGCATCTCCAGTAAATGGTTGAGTATCACTTACAAAAAGTGAACCATCTGATGCAATTTGATAATTAGAAGAACTAGTAGCTTTATGATCAGTCCATGACAAATCACATCCAATTAAAAATATTGGAGAAAATCCTAAAAAATTAGCGATTGAAATTGCATTATTAACAACGCTTCCAGTAAATTGTATACCTATACGAATCATTGGAAACATTAAAGGAAATGCTAGTTCAAAAAATTCCATTCCCGGAAACATTCTTCTATAATAAAGTTTTTCATATTTCCATCCCTTAAGCATTTTAGGATCTACATTTGGATGCGTTAAAAGAGTTGATCTACTCCATTTATGATTCTTTAGTCTTTCCATGGTTAAAAAAGAATCAAATCCACAAATATAGGTTGGTTCAACTCCATGAGCTATTGGAAAAGTTGCATTAGAAAAAGTAGCAAATATTGGATGTTGCCATTTCTTTAAAAGTGGCCCTACCTTTTCTGCACTTGGACCCCTACCAATTATTAAACAAGGTCTTCCCATTGGATGAGGATGTGAAGTTAAACATCTATCTTTTGTTTTAAATTCTGCTTTAATCAAAGGATAATTTTCCATTGCATTATTAATCCAAATTGGATACCAGTGTCCAAAATATGGATCTTTCATTATTTTTTCCCAAGAAGGTAAACTTTGTTGGGACGTGGTTATTGGTTCCATTGGAACTATTTGTCCTTGACCATTCATTTATTCTCCTATAAAATTATAAATGCTTCTTTATCTGGAACTTTAAGTTCTAAAATACAATCAAGATTTTCATTATTTTTCATTGTTCCTAAATTTATATATTCTAAATATTTAGTAGAAGGGGTACTGCATTTACTGCAAAAAAATCCAGAATTTTTACTTTCTGCTCTAGCATTTCCTAAAATTCTTATTTCCATATATTTTGGACATATATAAATAAATTTTGGAGCAGAAGATCTAAATATCAAGAATTTCTTCTCTTCTTTCGTTTATAATGTCTTTTCCCTTATATTCTTTTGAATAAGTTTTCGCTTTCAATATAGCAGAATCTCTTAATTTAGAAATTTTTTCCAAATATCTATCTATGTTAAGTCCACTAGCTATTATTATATATGCCCTGTCCAAAATTTTAGGATTTTCTGAATTTGAATGATTTACCCTCGCTCTCAAAATTCCGGGAATTAGTCTTGCGTTTAAAATTCTTCCTGAAATTTTATTTAATGAAGTAGTAAATATTTCATGATATCCATCCATTTTTTTATCTGAAATTGAGGAATCTACATACATTGCAATTAAACAATTTTTAGTTGTTTTATCTAGCGCCCCATATTCAAATTTAGCAGACTTTTCTTCAATAAAAGTATCACTGAAATCCAAAAATCCTCCACCAAATATTACACTATCTAATTCTGATTGATCAATTGTTAAAGGAGAGAATGCTCTATCATTATATTTTCTAACTAAATTAATAACATAGTCCGTTCTTTTAATTATATACTTATTAATAGCAGCCCAGTCATTTTCATATATTTTTAAAAGTTTTTCATTGTCAAAAAGCATTACTGATACCTTTGATATGATTGGCATGAGGCTATTTAAAGCTTGAACTGCATTAGAAAGTGGCGGATTAATTTCTTTTTTATGTGGCAATACAGCAAAAATTAATACTTTACAATTATTTTCTATGAGAATGCTAGAAAAAGGAAAAAGGGAAGAACTACCACTTCCTCCACCAAGAGAAGAAAATATTATAACTTTTTCATCTTTAATGCTAGATAAGATTCTTTTAACTTTATCTATATTTGTATTCCAAATATTTACCCCAACAGAATATCTTTTAGAAGCACCCATATCTGAAATTATATTTATTTTAAATTTAGAATTAAAGTTGTTGGTGTCTTCTTTTGCTGTAGAGAATAATAATGGATTTTTATCAAACATAGTTGCCAAAACGCAACCTGTGTTTCCCGTTCCAATCACAATCATATTTTACCTTCATCTAGTAATTTTTCTAGTTCAACTACTTTTTCTTTATAAGTTTTATATGCTATTACCATTTTTTTTACAGTTTCTTCTGCTAAAATTGTATTTACTTTATCAAAAAATTTTGTAAGTTCTTCTCTCGGCCAATCGGCCGGAACTTCTTTCTCTATAGAGAAATATGTTGTGGCATCCACATTTTCATAAGCACGGCCTGTTTTTTTAAAACCCATACTTCCGCCACAAGTAATTTTTATTGTTTTGTCTGGCATATAATCTCCTTCAATGCTTCTATAAATTTTGGTATCTCGTTTCTATTTCTAAGTAAATAACTGGGATGGTAAAGGGGAAGCCATTTTCTTTCTGGATAATACTGATTGATTTTGTATTCTTTATAATCAGCAAACCAATCTCCAGAAGTTTTTCCAAGTGTTACAACAAGTTTTGGATTTAAAACTTCCAATTCTTCCATTAAATATGGAGCACAAGTCACAATTTCATCATAAAATGGTTTTCTATCTTTTCCTGTAGTATAATCTACTGGTCTGTCTTTGACCAAGTTGGAGATATAAACATCTGTTTCGGGATTAATCCCAATTTTTTGTAAAATACCGTCCAGCAATTTGCCACTACGTCCGACAAAAGGGCGTCCTTCGGACTGTTCAGTCTTTCCAAATGCTTCCCCGATGAACATGATATGCGCCTTTGTGCTTCCACGAAAACTGCAATTAATAATCCTATTTTTACATAACTTGCACTTATCACATTTATTCACCTTTTCATATATATCAACAAAATTCATATCCCAGTATTTCCTTCATTTTATTTTTAATTTTTTCATTTGTATAAATTGCTGCTCTTAATTTCATTAACTCATCAATCTCGATGATCGAATCCTGTTCTTGTTCGCTGAGTTTATTATAGAAGAACTCGTAAAATGATTTAAGTATACTGAATAAATAAAAAGATAAACTTTGTCGTCGAATGAGACTCTGGTTCTTAATATCCTTGAAGTATTCCTTATAATTCGTTTCAGCATAACCTTTATCCTTAGACCACTTCTTAATAAGATTATAAGAAGATACAAGATTCATAGCAATATATTTACCAAAATCTTTATCTCTACTTTTGTATCCTATATAATTTTCCCAAGCTTCATGTTTAGTTAATTCATATGGATAAATATCTCCACCTTTAGTCTCAAATTGAGCTTCTATAAATTTATAAGTATCCCAATCTGGTTTATTACCAAAAAATGCAGCACATTTAACAAAATAAGGCCACCACTTAGAACTTTTTATATTAGAAAGAGAAAAAAGTTTATCAGTATATTTCTTATGAAATGACAGGTAGTGGCGTGCTATCTCCACTGCTAGTATTGAGAAATCCTGCAATATTTTTCCTCTCTTCTTCTGTAACTAAATTATTCTGTATTAAAAATATACAGAAACTAGGCCACTCTACTGAGTAGTACATTTTCGTTGTGCATCCTTTAACTCTCTTGTCATCTAAAGGACATTCATCAATAAAAATTTTATTAGCAAATTCATTAAATTTCTGTTTAAGAAATTTTGGAATAATTTTATGTTCGCATTTCCAGCAAAATCTATTCATACGCCATATATAATAATGTATCTTTTGTTTTCTGTCAAGGTGTATTGAGTAAAGATAATCGCTGGAGGAAATGCGATGAAACTTAGAGAGTTTGTAGATACTTACGATAAAGAATTTGAAGAGCCTACTTCAAAGAAAAAAACTAACGAGAAGGATATTCCAAATGAAGGTAATGATGAACAGGGAAATCCTAATCGTGGCCCAGTAAAAGCTGATAAACATAAATGTGATTTTTGTAAAAAAGAAATAGAAGCAAAGCAAAGATGGTTTGGTGATAAAGTGGGCAGAGTCTATCATGAAGAATGCTATGAAAAGAAATTTGGAAATGAAGACGAAGAAAAGTATGGATCAGAATATCCAGAAAATGACCCAGATGAAAAAGTAGAAAAACCAGAAAAACCAGAAAGGAAAAAAACTATGGCTAAATCAAAAGAACCAAAGAAAGAACCAAAGAAAGAACCTAAGTCTACTAAAAAGACAAAGAAGTAATTATTGATTCATTGGGGCACTTGGTGCACCTGTAGCTGGAGCCGTTGAAGGGGTGGTTGCTTTAAAACTTCCTCCCGGTGCTTTTTGTGCTGCTCCAGTTTTAGCTACCGTACCAGTGCCCATTTTATTTTGAGCACCAGCTTTTGCCAAATCATTCATTTTTTTAGTTAAATCAATGTTGTCTTGCTGTAATTTTTGAATTTCTGGAATTTGTCCCTGTAATCCTTTTACTTGATTATTAATATTTGTAATAGTATCTGTAATTGCTTTTAGGTCCAATATTTCATTTAATAGTTTTCGTAATTTCATTTAAAATTCCTTATATATACTTTTCATTACTAAAAAGCCCAGGATCTATAGTTGGTTTAATAGAAATTGGTTTTTCTGTAGGTTGTATTTTTTCAACTAGTTTTTCTGGTAATTTAGTTTGAGTTACTGGTGGAGGAGCTAGTAAAATTTCTTCATCAAATAATTCATCTGTAATTTCAAGAATAGGTTGAACTATCACTACATCATCTTTTTTTTCTGGAGCAAAATTAAAATCTTGCAAAGTTTTAATAGTTGTTTTTCCATTCTTTCCTAAACAATATACGGTAGTGCCTTCTACTAAAAATGGCGTCAATATTTCTCCTGATTTAGTTTTTGTTTCGTAATTTATTTTGAACATAAACTTCCTCTCTTAAAATATCTAAGTATCCATCATATCTAGTTCCAGCTGCTACAAGTTCTGGAACTCTTTTTTTCTTAGTTACTTCTTTTTCAGAGTGATTGATGTTTGCTAAAACTCTTCTTATTTCTCCTGTTTTTATCATTATTTCTGCTTTTGGGTCAGCAGGTAATTTTTTGCTTACAGCAGAGGTTATTTCTTTTGTTGCTTTAAAAAATAGAGATAAATTTTGAGGAACAGTTTCAGTTGCTTCTTCTACTTTCTTAAAGGGTGTAACTTTAGCGCCTTTTTCTCTCATGACTTTTTCTTTAGAATACATTCTTATTTCACCACCAGTAGCAGTAACTTTTTCAAGAATAAATAAATCAGTATCTTCAAAAACAAATCTTAGAACTCCTCTAGGACTAATATCAAAATGTCCTTTTAACAAATCAACTGTGTCGTCTAGAATCAACCATTCAACTGGGTTTCCGGGAACTGCATGAATTAGTCTATAGTCATGCCCAGAGAGTATTTTGAATATATCAAGAAATTTTCTTTTCATTGTATTAAATTCTTGTAATGCCATTTCTTTGTTATAATAATATTCTGTACTTCTGTAAGCGAACCACATCAAATATTTAAAAGATTGAGAATCTTCATCTATAAAGATATTATCTACTTTATTTTGCCCGAATTTAAATCTTCCTGTAGTTGTAGATTTTGCTTCTACATGTATTTTCCAGCTATCATCAAATCCAAAAAAATTTTTTCCTGGAATAATTTCCATTATAAAATCTGGATGGGTACTCTCTAGTTTTTGTAACTTATTAACATCATAAATACCATCCAATGCTATTGTTTCTAGTTTTTGTGTAGATGGTTTTATAAATGTCATAACTTTATTAGTAGGTGTATTTTCTACTTTTTTTGAACCAAATGGAATGATTTTACTAACTCCTCTGGTATATCTCAATAATTCAGTCAATACAACTTTTTCAAAATTAGTTCCTAGAGTCTCGCTCTTCATAGCACTATCTGTTAAAAGAAATGTTTTAGCATCCATACTTTTATCTTTACCAGCAAAACTACTCGTAAAGTTAATGTTATGAATGCTAGAGAATTATTAATAGAAGCCACTTATAATTTAGGACATATTATAGACTTAATTTATAAAGATATGGTAGAACCAACTATAATGAAAATGAAATCTGGTAAAATAGAAGCTACTTCAAAAGATATAACTGAATATCTTAAAGACTTAGTTTCTAAATATTCACAAGAAAATTTTAATCTACATTTATCTATAAGAAAATCTCCTAAGTCTCAATCACAGTGGTTTACTAGACCTGGAACGGATAGTGAGATAAAAAATTATATAATATATTTAAATATTTCAAAAAAAGACATAGCAACAGAAAAGATGGGAACATATAAAGAATATTTTAGAGAGATGTTAGTTCATGAATTATCTCATTTCATGGATACTATCAGAGCTAGTCACAAATTGACATCATCAAGCCCTATTACTACTAGTTATAAATATTATAATGATCCCCTAGAATTTAATGCTTTTTTTCATGAGATAAAAGATTTAGCAAAAAAAGATAAAAGAAATTGGAATAAAATTCAATCTTTAGAAGATTTAAGAGATGCCTTTTTAAATAAAATACCAACTCTAGAAGACTTATTGCGGGCAAATCCACAAGGTTATAAAAATATAGAAAACAGATTTTTGAGAAGATTGGCTAGAGAAAATTTACTACCAAAAGACATGATTACAAAATTTGATGCTTATTAAATCTTTCTAACTAGTCTCTTTATTTCGTTAGGATTTTCCATCCATTCATCTTTTCCAAACATAATTTTACCATCATTTTTCATATAAAGGTTCATTAGATAAAGTCCGTTTTCTTGTATGTCAACTTTAATAAACTTCCATAGTGATGCAAATACTGGAACACTAGTTTTATTTCCACGTATGTCTTCTATTTCTAGAAAAGACATTATGTTTCCATTTTTATCCGTATAGGGTTTTATTAAATTTACACAAACAGGAATTTTTTTAGAGACTTTTCCTACTTCTGGAATTGAGAAATAAATTAAATACTTTTTTCTCATTTCTCTAAAAGCTTCAATTTTTTCTTTAGTAAAAGGACTAGTAAAAAATCTAAAACCTATAAATTCTTTTTCATAAGCTACTAAATCTTCTTCTTTTGTTTCTAGGGCTGGTAAATAATTCATTTCTAATTCTATTTTATCGTAAAGTTCTTTTAATCTTTCCTCAATTTTAATAGTACCCTTTTTATCCCAAAACGACTCAAAAATACTAATTACCTTTTTTCTTTCTTTACTAAAGGTATCAAATGCCCCAATAGAAATTAATGCTGTAATTACTCTGCTTGAAATTACACGATTTCTAGTTTTCATAATAAAATCAAATATAGATTTATATGGTTTATTTTTAATAATTATTTCAGCAGCAGCATCACTAACATATTTAATATCAGCTAAACCAAAACGAATTTTCATTTCACCAGCAGATGCGAAGTGAGATGCTGATTCATTTATATCTGGCTGTAAAATTTCTATTCCTTGGTTTTTTACCGAATATAATCTATCGAGTAAATATTTTTCCCTATCCATTTCATAAGTGAGCACAGAACTATAAAACCAAAGACGAAAATAAAAGGATAAATAAACTGTGATAGCGGCGATATAGGAGTAAGAAGCGGCGTGAGCTTTACAAAAACTGTAACCTGAAAAAGCAGCAAGATCATTGGCAATACCTTTTGCCACGGTTTCATTAATTTCATTTTTAGTTGCTCCATGTATAAACCTCTTTACTATTTTGTCCCATTTTTTTACATCTTCGGGATTTTTTTCTAATTTACCTAATTTTTTCATTAGGTCTCTTACTTCATTTGCTTCTTCAAGAGTAAATCCACCAATCTTATGAAAGATTTCCATGATTTGTTCTTGATAGATAAATGTGTAGTGGGTATCTTTTATTATTTCATTAACTGCTTTTGGATAAGGAGATAGTGTTTCTTCTTTTCTTATCATATAAAATGGAGCTGCTGCTTCCATTGGACCCGGACGAGCAATAGCATTTATAGCAGTAAGCTCATCAAAATTTTGTGGCTTTATTTCATTACAAAGTTTTTCTGCTGTACCACCATTGATTTGAAATAGTCCAATTTTATTAGGATTAGCTAGTTCTTTATATAGGTTTGGATCTCTTACATCAATATGATATATAAAATCTTCTAAATCTTTTGTCGATACTTCTTTAATGATTTTAATAGCCATATATATCTTTCATTTGTAGCATTCTTTCCAATATACCAATCCCAAGTATTTATTAAAAACATTCCTTTGCTAGTAAAAAGTTTTACTAATTCAGTAACTTTCTGATTCATAATTATATTTTGAGCCATTGCCAGAACTTTCTTCATAAATTTCATAATCTTTATTTTCATAAGAAACAAATGTAGCAATTCCTTTTCTATTTTTTTCTTTCCTTAATATTTCTAAAATTCTAAACATAGAATTTTTCCAGAAAAAAGAAAAAAGATTTTGTTCTGGATCACACTTTCCAGCTAGAACCTTTTTCCACAAGTTTTCCATACACTCTTGTTTCATATCTTCTTTAATAGAAATATCAAATATTTTAAAATAATGAGAAATTATAAAATCAGATATATTATATGCCTGACTAAAAACATATTCCCAGTCGCCTTCTCTATAGCGCCTTTCTAATTCTTCTTTATCTATATTAAGCAAATTTATACTCCAGAGTATAATTTATTATTTGGTTCTATCAACTTTGGGAACATATGGAACTAATTTTGCTTCTTTAAATTTTTGACTTTGAGCCAATGCTGCCGCTTGTTGAGCAGCAGTTCTTTTCTTTGGTTCAAAGATTTCAAGTTTTGCAGCTATTGCTTTATAAAGTTCGTACATCTTTCCAAAATGCCACGAAATAGAATTTAGTTTAACTTCTGCCTCACCTTTTACTAGTTCTGTT
>Ga0209777_10008498_pt1 | contig 11223 bp, 25 predicted proteins | sample FrelakmetHBP12HB_FD_187147 | JGI IMG/M metagenome (GOLD analysis project Ga0209777, IMG submission 187147) | Freshwater lake sediment microbial communities from the University of Notre Dame, USA, for methane emissions studies -HBP12 HB (SPAdes)... | ecosystem: Environmental > Aquatic >...
ATGTCATACCCGACTGGCCGCACTCTGTATTTCCAAACGAACCCCTAGAATTAATTATCCATTGACCCTTATAATTATATACAAGTATCAATGAACCGTCCTCTTTTGAAGTTGTTTCAAAATTACCCCAATCAAAATACTGTGCATTGTCTAAATCTTCGCCAAGGTTAAAGAACCTGTTAAATGCCTTTGCAACTATATTCCACGTTCCCACTTCCAATACCAATGCACGGCACTCTTTAACAATAGGATTAGTTTTAGGAGAATCAATCTGATTGTAATTAAGAATAACCAACGGTAAGGTTTCGTGCAACCGTATTTCAATTCCTAATTCATTATGCAAATCATCTAGAGTTTTGCCAGATAATAAATAATTTTGAACATTTAACATAATCGGTTTCCTCTTACTATTTATAACACCAGATTATTCTTTTATTGGATCAACTTCACTACAAACCTTAACAACAGCTTGCTCAATTTCAGTCAACCCGCCATGGCTACAAGCAAACCAAGCAAACACCTTCAAGAAATTATCAAGTTCATACTTTGCTTTACAAATTTTATGCTTCGTGCAATCTGTACATAACATAACTTTCACCCTTTCTCTTCTTCGGTTTCTGTCAAAAACTGCTCAGGAACTTCAACAGGGAATGTACCTTGAATTTGCCCGCAATCCAGACAGTAATCAAAGGTAACATAATCACCATATCCATCACCGTCTGTAATCCCCATGCCCTCTATTACATAACCGTCATAATACTTGCCTTGATAACCTGCATCAAACAAATCGGAACACTTCGCATTAATACTCATAATTCTTTCACTATTACATTTCTGACACTTCATTATAACTTTCCACCTTTCAATTTTCTTACTATTTATATAACACCAGACTAAACAACTTCATGCAATACCTTCACTTTTTTAGAAACCATTATCGTTTCTTCTTCAACAGAATAGTTCTTACAATAGTACAGGAATTCTTCTCTGCATGTCTTCACCAGCTTGTCGAATTCCCTTACCAGTTTGTATCTTTCCAAAACATCGTCCCTCGACCATCCTTCAAAGTCTTCGCCCATATCCAAACCCTTGCCCGGATAAGAAAAGGTCTGTCCGTTTTCGTACTTCCCGCCCTGATAAAGCACCATATAACCGCCACTTCGCCCGTTAAATCCAACCTGCCATGCATAGTTATGATTGTCTTCAAACTCCGCTATAATTTCTCTTATGGACTCATACACATCGCCCTGTTCGATAATCTCGTATGCCTTGTCCATCAAGTCCCTCGGAATATCCAAGTTCCGCAACTTCACATTAGCCGCATAACTTGTCGATGCGTTCCATGAGTTCATCGTATCATATCGAAAATGATTCTTTAAGAATTCTACCATTTCTTTTTTTGACTTTGCCATTTGATCCACCCCTTTTATTTTCTTACTATTTATAACACCATATTATTTCTTATTGCTTCTTTGACTTCCAAATCTTCCGCAAGCCAGCATCTTCGACAATATTTTACAGTACCATGCAAAGCTACCATTTCAACCTTACCGCACTTATCACATCCAGCAAACTGTATAGCATCCTTGTCTTTAACAGCATAGAAACCTTTGTTTGGTATCATTATCGATCCCTCGTCACAATCATATCGTCTTTGTCAAATGTTATCCATTCACCCCATATATTCTTGAACTGTCTTTTTCTGTTCTTAACTCTTGTTTCTATAATCCTTACCGTCCACGCTAAACTTGACAACAACCATATCTGACCATTCAAATGTGCATTGTTTATTTCTTTTGCTTCGGCGGCTGTTATAGTCATTATCTTATCCTCTTACTATTTATAACACCAGATATTTATAACTCGTCAAACACTTCACTAATATAATCCATAATCTTACATACATCAACATTAGAACATCCCAATCCAATACAAACTACTTCCTTAAACTTTTCTGCATCCTTCCTATGTCTTGAAAATAACCAATCATTACAAAATATCAATTCATATCTACCAATATTCTTTTCAGTCAACATCATAGTCCTACCAGTACCATCAACAGTCATTACCTCAAAGCCTTCATTTTTATATCTATAATCACGGATAACTTCCCATCGTTTACCTGACTTTATATTCCTGACTACATCTTTGATTTTTAATTTATCGAGAGTGAGTTTCATATCTATTATCCTATGATTGTATAGTTCGCATCTTTCGGAGCAACATAATTAAACATTACAGAATACCCTAAATGTTTTTCCTTTTTGAAAACTTCTTCTAACTTCTCCTGACTCTGATTCATTACACCCCAATCCAACACCTTTATATCCTGATAATCTTTTCCCATTACTTCAATCGTTCTTACACGAAACTTATTATAGTAACCTACAGAAGCTAGCCTATTGGCTATATCTGCTCTTGTGTACTTTTTGAACATTATTATTCTCCTTATTTATAATTCAAAATGTATTCGATAATCTTATTTCCCATTGCTATTCGATTCTTATCAGACGGTATAGCAATATACCAATCAATTTTAACATAAGTTATTACTTCATATCCCTTGGTATAATCCCGCCTTGCATCTATTCTATCGGTAATAGAAAGGTATTTATCAAAATGAAAATAATGATTAACAATCTCACCGCATACCTTGTTGATAATCTTTACAAGATATCCTTCATAATGTGCATGTGTTCCACTAGTAGCAAGGATAATTTCGGCATTACGCTTATCATCCAATTTCATAATACCCATTCTATCAAACCATTTAATATCCTTAGAATGTTTCACACCATTAAAAAACTTTTCGTTAAACTTTTTGAACTCTTCAAAGTTATCTGTTGACATTTTCGTTTCTCCTTATCATTTATAACACCAGATAAATCTTATTTTCTATACTTTGCAAAAACATCATCTACATCTTTTAACAGCCTTGTTGTTTCCCTTTGATTATCCGCTAACCGCTTTATTTTCTTATCCTTATCCTTTACTAAATCATTAAACACATTAAATCCATGATAACCAAACGCATGAACAACGTAGTTCTTATACAATATATAATGACAATTAGAAGAATTAAAATGCTGTATTGTACCTTTCACATTCTGCAACTGACAATTTTCCGGTATCCATTTTGTCCAAGGTATCGGATTAGCTTCACTTACATTATCATCCATACAACTTAACTTTAATACTTGAATGTCATTAAACAAATCCTCGCTTATGGTTCCCTCATAGCGTTTAACTTTTGGTTTTAACATTTTAATTATCCTCTTATTATTTATAACACCAGATTAATTTTATCTTTTAGATAAACGGTAGATACATTTCATCTTTAACAACTTCCATAATCCTTTTGCACAGCTTGACAGTAGCTTCATTTCTTGCATCAATACCCATTTCCTTTTCACTCCATTCCTTGATACACTTCATAAACACACCCATGGCGCTTTGCTGTAATGTATTGTGGTCATAACATACCGTATCCACAAAACCCTTACTACCACGGTTCATAGAATTAATAAACTGCATAAAATGCTTTCCAACTTCTTCGCCCTCTTCATACTGCTTGAGTTCCCAATCCTGCATATCAGATTTAGATTTTCTCATTGTTATCCCCCTTTTGTTTTGGTACTATATATAACATCGTATATACTTACATAGCCGCCGATTTTATCAAAACAATTTCACCTTCAGGACCACCATTAGTATCAACTCTATAAACCCTTTCGCTTCCATCGTCCATCAGAATTTCACAGAAAAATTTAGTCTGATTAGGATAGTATATTAAAACCTGTTTAATAGTACCAAACAAGCCTGATTTCCTTACTTTTACGGTACTTCCCACACACCATATATTTTGCATTAACTTTTACCTCTTACTATTTATAACATCGTATTATTGATTTTCATTTAACAGTCTAGCTATTTTCTCCATTGTTGCCTTACTACCCATAGCAACATAGTGATCGTAATCCCTATCCCACACACCGTAAGTTTGACGCATCCTGCCACCTATTCTATCGTGTTGCATGAATTGAGCGTAAAATCTCGGAAAAGCATTAGGATCCATTTTAACTTTATCCTTTCGCTAGTCTTTCACATTCATCGTATGCCTTGTAATAATCGTTACTGCCTTTTGTATTGTCTATATACACGCCATTCAAGTATGCTATCTGCTCAAGGAATAAGCGGCATATCGGATGCTGATTTACCCAATCTGTTGACTTGCCTATCTTGTTTGCCTCTTCCCACAATGTATTCATAACACGGCTGAAAGAATGAATTACGCCCGAAAGATTGCAAGCCGATTGAACAAATATCGCATCGCTGGCCGCTTCCTGAATTGTCATATTTTTCTGATCACAATTTTGGCACATTTTATTTTCCCCTTACTTTTTATAACATCGTATTTATTTCAATTTAACTCTGCTATATAAATCAACTTCCCTGTCATTGGCTTCAATCTTGTAATCTTCAAAACCGATATAACATATAACGCCGCTTGTGCAAGAAAAATCAGCAGTATGAACATACGGCCTAAACAACTCAATCCATCCGTCTTTTATCTGCTTTACCGTACAAAAACCATATTCGTTTTCAAACGGTCTGATAACATCGCCTAACTGTAAATCCTTTGCTTTCACTTTTATTGAAAGAATACTATCCGCAGTATATGTAGACCTGCCGCACTCCGGACAGAAAGTTTCCATATAAAATATCATTGAACCGCATTTACATTTTCTCATTTTAGTTTTCCCCTTTAGTCTTATTTAGTAATATATATAACACCAGATATTTTACATATAAACACGCACACAATTTTCTCTTGTATTAGAACGAATTAACGCTTCAGGAGATAATTCAAATTCCCTATCTAAATAAGCATCTAATACAAATTGTGCGTCTTCCATTTGTTTTTCCTGCTCCGGAGTAAATTCAACAATATACCTTTTACCATCAATACCTATTCTTTCAAATATCCACATTTTAATTTTCCCCTTTAGTAGTTTTCTTATAGTATATATAACACCAGATGTTTATTTTATTAATGCTCCATCCTTTACAATAGACGGATTTACTATTATTTTACCGTCTATACTATTAAAGGCAGCTTCCCAAATACTGTCTTCGATGCCATGCGGATTTTTACCAGTTTTACCGCTATAGTAATCAACTTCAAAATCAAAAAATACATTATTTTTCAAAACGCCTAATGCGTAATTATACTTTTCTTCATTTGAAAGTTCTGTATTCATTTTACTTTCCCCCCTTATACTGTATATAACACCAGATTTATTACTTATCTTTTTCCGCTTCCTCAATATCCGACAACAACCGTTTATATATTTCCAGCCTATTACTTAAATTATGCAAAGCGGTATAAAAGAATCTTAAACATCTTTCCTCACCCAGTCTTTTTGCCGGTTCATAACTTCCATCATTAACCGATGTAATTTTATCTTTCCAGCTATTTAACCTCGCTTCTTCTTCCTGAATATATTTATTTATTACTTGTTTGGCTATCTCATTCATTGTCTTATCCTCTACAGTATATAACACCAGATATTTACACTATATTTTTATTTATTAAATTTATCAAAGTTTTCGGAGTATACGCATTTCGGCAAAGCACTCTTGAACTTTCAACAGCACCCATAAAATCAAAATCGTAACCATCACCCGCTGCATCATCCCTTATTATGTTTTCCAGCCTTTTAAGTCTATCGTCCGGCAAATCCATTAGTTCTACTGCTATAGCACTTAACATTCTTTTAACTTTACCGTTCATTTTAGTTTGTTCCTTTCGTTCTATATATTATATAGAACACCAGATATTAATATGTTTCGTAGTAATTGATATTTCTATCATCAACCTTAATCGCCCATATATGCCCAGTTAACTGAACCTCTTCGCCCGGTAACCTATCAGCTAAAACCTTCTTAGCGTGTTTTTTTGTTTCTGCTGTCGGCTTATGAATTCTATATCTTTCACCGTTACATCTTTCATTTCCCATTTTACACCCCTTGTCTTATACTAAATATAACATCGTAAAAACCCAAAACGGTACTAACTTTTATAATTTTGGTACTTTCATCGTGTACGCGCCCTAGATGTTTTCCCCTTCGGTAATAAATATAACATCGTATTTTCTTATTATTTGAAATAACTTTAACTAAAAAGAGGGGGAACATTTTCAAACATATCGATACAAAATATTTTACCTTTATTCCATGCTGGTTTGCCTTGCAATGCTTTTGATATTCTTTGCCTAGTTTCTTCTGAATGATGTTTACCAAAATTATTATGCTGTTCGCCTCTTCTACCAATCTTTTGTTTATGTTCTACTGAAAGAGTTTTACCTTTATGAACCCTACTCATTTTTTGTCTTTCTTTTGGATCATCAAATCTTTTTTTATTTTCTACACTTATTTTTAATTTTGTTTCTTCAGAATGATGCTTGCCAAAAAAATGATTTTTTTTGCCCATCATAACTTCACTCTTTTTTTGTCTTGTTTCATCAGAAATAATATATAACCTACTATTTTTAGTTTCTCGTATTTTTCTTTTAGTCTCTTCAGAATGATGCTTGCCAAACATATAATTTTTTTCACCTATATTTAACTCTCTTAATTTTTGTTTGCGTTCTTCGGATATTACAACACCAGATGGACCATCACCACCATTAGTAATATTGGTTAATACACCCATATCTAAATCTTTTCTACCTATAGTACCAATTAACTTCTTTTCTAATTCAAAAGCAACTTCTTCAGATAAATTTTCTTTAATTTTTATTGCTATTGGATTAGTACCAGCGGCTTTTATTTTTTTAATTTTATTACAAGTAGGACTATTTTTCTTTAATCTATAATAACGAAAATGTTGAAAACACCTATCGCCTTTTCCTTTCCCAATATAAAACGGCTCATAATTAAATCGGTACTCACCATATACATAATCACCCTGTTTTCTAGGGTCTAACAGCGCATAAACATAGAAATCTTGACTCATACTTTTATTATAACTTTTCAACCCCTCTTCAACCACTATTTTCTTACTATTTATATAACATCGTAAAAAACAAAAAGGACTGGGAATTTAATCCCAGCCCTTTTTATTATCGGTACTTTATGCGGCTTTAAGCAAAAGTTGCCCGGCAAATTCCTCTATCGCCGTGCGTTTCACCGCTTCACCGTCAATATAAACCTGTGCATATTGAGTAAATGCGCCCACAACATCTGAAAGGCATCGCCCGTTGTGGTAATGGCTGTTTGCCGTTGCGATAACACCGTTAATTGTTTCATGGGACAATCCCGCGCTTAATGCCTTGTTGATAACTTTTACCTTGTATTCAGAATCAACATAAATTCTTTCGGCTTGTTCCATTTTTGCAACAAGGCGCTCGGCATAATTCAACACCTGTCCAAGATCGGGAAACTGAATTTCGGACGTTCCCTTGTGATAGAACCTTGTTTTAATCATATCGCCTATCGGAACAACCAAACCATTCGTACATAGCACGGTGTATACCCCCGCGACAACCCTAAAACTTCCCATCCCATTTTCGCTGTTAAGTATTTCGCACATAGGCAAATGTGTTCCGTGACCGACATTACCGACATACCGTTCCGGAACGAAACGGAATTTTGAATGATCGTAATGAATTGAAGAGCCGTTCACCATGACAAGCGGAGTAGTTGACGATTCAACCACTTCCATAACGGATATGTTGTCAATCGGTTTGTACTTTGACGAAACACATCCGTATATTGTATTCGCATCCATGCGGAGCATCCTTTGACCGTCATTCAAGGCAACAAGGCGATTGAAAACCTGTTGTCTTTCCTGTATGGTCATCTTGTCAAGAAAGAAATCGGCGGGAATTTCAGCTTCCCGCAAAATCTGTTTCCAGCCCGTAAGAGTCGGATTGAAGCCGCGAACCTGTCCCGCATCGTCTTTCACGGCAACCATGTTCCCGCCGATATACCGTATATTGCTAAACGGTATGATTGCATCGTCTTTCCTGCCCTGCCTTACTTCCAGTTCCCCTCTCACTGTTTCCAGCGTTTTGAAATTCTGTAACTTGAGACCGCCTTTGATTTTCATTCTTTCCATGATTCTAGCCCCTTTCGTTTTTTATTTTTCCTTGCAAATATCATAACATCGTAAAAAGAAAATCCTGCCATAAGATTAAAAAAATTTTTTTAATTTGCATTGTACGCTGTGCCACACCTTTACAAAACCCCTTACTATATATATTATATATGTAATCATAACTAATCCTTTATAATGCCTTGCAAAGCGTTTAATTGACTTCTAAGGCACTTTTAACGCCTTAACCATATCATTGTATGCCTAAACGGTTTTAATGCCTTAAAACTTAATCCCTATTATATTTTATTGTATGGTAGATGATTTTCTCTTTCGATAATATATATAACACCATATAAACGTAATTACTTACTGTTTGGGATCTAATTTTCTACAACTTCAATAACTTCTACATAATTGAGTTTTCTTTGTTCATTATATTTTCTAAAAACTTCACTTTCTTTAAGAGACTTACTAATATTTTTTCTATGTTCATCTGAAAGAGACTTACCTTTGTTCGGACTCGGTTTTCCAAACATTGGATTTTTAGAACCTTTTTGAGCTTCGCTCATTCTTTTACATGTTTCTTCTGATAATTTTTTACCTTTTCTTGCATCACTCATTTTCTTACGAGTTTCTTCTGAAATATTCTTTCTTGCTTCACTCATTTTTTTACGAGTTTCTTCAGAATGTTTTTTACCCAAAAAACTTTTTTTACCCTTATTAGATTCGCTTATTTTCTTACGAGTTTCTTCTGAAAAAACACCAGTTTTACCTTTATTCCATGGAATATTTCCCTTTAATTTTTCTGATATTTTCTTTTTAGTTTCTTCTGACCGTGGTTTATCTTTATTCCAAGCTGTTTGTCCTTTATGAATTTGAGAAAATTTTCTTTTAGTTTCTTCGGAATGTTTTTTACCAAAATGAGGATTGTTTTCACCACTCACTCTTTCGCTTATTTTCTTTTTACGCTCTTCCGAGTAATGCTTACCAAAATTATAATTCTTTTCACCCCGTTGAGCATCGCCTATTTTCTTTTTGTGTTCTTCGGAAAATTTTTTTCCAAAATTATGATTTCCTTCACCTTTTTGTCTTTCGCTTATTTGTTTTCTAACATCTTCGGTAATTTTATAACCTCTTGCACCACACCCACCATCTACTATATTTGTTAATGGGCCATTACAATTATAAATTCTACCTATTTTATCAATCAAATCTTTTTCTAAATTGTAACTATCTTCTTCGCTTAAATTTTCTTTATATTTTATTTTTATTGGTTCTAATCCTAAATCTAAAAGACTTTGAATTTTATCGGCTTTGATTTTATTTCTTGTGCAATCTTTTAATGAATAATTTATTCTATTTTTTGTACCCTTCCCAATGTAAAACGGCTCATAATCAAACTCATATTCACCATAAACATAACTACCCGGTTTTCTAGGGTCTAAATAAACATAGATATAAAACCTATTATCCATGCTATATTATAACATTTTTACTATCTACCGTCAACATTTTCTTACTATTTATTTAACACCAGATAACCTAATTTTTTACCTTTTTTCTTTACTCAAAACTTGTTTAACTGTAGTGTGAAAATCCCACCACGCATCACGTTCTATGCCAAGCCCGAACCTTCCACGAAATTGTTCTATTTCATCCTGACTTATATAACCAAATGACATATCCTCTTGATTACCAAACAGATCGCACATCCCGTAAAATAACCGCTCTGTTGGCGAATATTCCACAATATACCACGTTTGCGCTCCGCCCGGATTAAACAGCTTCAACGGAATTTTCACATCATCCATTGATTCTAAATTTTCGCTTGCGTAAAGCGGCGGAAGTTTTTTCAAAATATCTTTTGTTAAAAGTTTCATGTTAGTTTCCCCTTTGTCTTTTTGTCTTACTGTATATAACACCGTATTTATTAAAATAATAAGGAATTATAAAACTAATTTTTTACTTGCAACCTGTATTGCGTACAGCAATTCACTTTTACTTACACATTCAATTCCGAACCTTTCAACCCTATCCATAATATTATCAAGCGTTTTACTTGCATCAAGAATTTTTTCTTCCGCTTCTGACATTGACATGATTATTTTCCCCTTTGTTTTTGTCTTACTATATACTGTAACACCGTATTTTCAATACTTTCAGAATACTTCAAGCACTTTCAGTAATTCGCATAACCGCCCATATAAGCTTTACCGAATAATGCTTTGAATTTGTAGTCTGAATTTACTTCGTAAAACAGTTCCATATCAGCCCATAAAGCCTTTTTCAAGGCATTTAGTTTTTCGTTCACATCCACATTGTTTACAAACAATGAATAGTGCTGTGCATCGGAAGCCCATGAAGTGACAAACATCATAAATTCACATAACAGACCGTTTGTAAGTGTTCCAAAATCATCATAAACCCTTGCATAATACAATCCGAAATCATTGTAAGCAATTTTAATCAGCATCAAAGCATCGGAATGACTGTCTAAAACTTCCTGTAACTTTACATTCTTTTCTTTGTCTATATCATATTTTCCCATTTTACTTTTCCATCCTTTCATTTTTTCTTGCACTATATATAACATCGTATTGACTGAATATTACTTACTTTTTCAAAATTTTTCTTAATTTTACTGTTCGCGTCCTTAATGTTTTCCTCTTCGGTAATATATATAACATCATATAAAATAAAATAATAAGAAAATAAAAAACTAAATTCCGCTTGCCTTGACTTGCACAAGCGGAATCTTATTCAACTGTATCGTGCCACAACTTTACTTTTTAACTTTAATTTCTGTCGGCGGTTTAATCTGCGGATCGCTTTCGACAACTTTCAAACCGTATTTTGTGGCAACTTCTATGACTTCCGCATCAACATCATCGTCAAACTTTTTCAAAGTAACTGCGCTTGTAACTTTGCTTAACTGATCGTGTTTGCTTGCAACTGTAGCAATTTCCCTTACTGCATCGGCATTGGAAACTTTCAAATCTTCCAACACCTTTTTATCCAATTCAACTTGATTGGTGTAATTTGCCTGTAAAAACCATGAAACGCCCTGTAATTTGCTGTTTTTAGCCATTCCCCTGTCTATCTGTAAATGTAGCTTTTTTTCC